>CEUV01014439.1_pt1 | contig 36917 bp, 40 predicted proteins | sample 356401 | NCBI WGS metagenome assembly CEUV01 (sample SAMEA2622710, study PRJEB7988) | marine metagenome | isolation source: saline water (ENVO:00002010), including
TGCTTAGAAACAGTTGCTGTGTTAAGCGCGCCTATCGCCCCTTTCTTTATGGATAGATTATTCCAAGACCTCAACAAAACAACCAAGAAGAACACTGCTGAATCAGTTCACTTAGCGTTCTTACCCATTGTTGATAAATCAGCTATTAATAACGATTTGGAAGAGCGTATGCGTTTGGCACAGGATGTGACTTCTATGGTTCTTTCCCTGCGAAAAAAGGAACGCATAAGGGTTCGTCAGCCACTTCAAAAAATAATGATTCCTGTCTTAAACAATAAAATAAAAAAACAGGTAGAAGCTATCAAAGATTTGGTTCTCGCAGAAGTCAATGTAAAGGAGTTGGAGTTCATGACAGAAGATTCTGGGGTTTTAATAAAAAAGATTAAGCCAAACTTCAAAATTTTAGGCCCTAAGTACGGTAGACATATGAAGGCAATTGCTAGCGCTATAGCTCAATTTACTGCAAATGACATCAGCAGAATTGAAACGGAAAGAAGCTACTTACTTAAAATTGGGGCAGAAACTATCAACCTAGAACTTGTAGATGTAGAGATTAGTTCGGAAGACATTCCTGGTTGGACGATTTCTTCATTGAACGGAAACACTGTAGCGCTAGACATTAATATAACAGAAGCATTAGCTGAAGAAGGTCTAGCAAGAGAGCTTGTTAACCGTATTCAAAACCTAAGAAAAGACAGTGGATTAGAGGTTACTGATCGTATTGATATTGTGCTCACTGCAGGTGAGAAACTAGCAGCAGCAATAAGTCATAATTTAAATTATATTTGTTCGGAAACCTTAGCTGATAATTTGCGTATTAGTACTGATATAATTGCTAATGGACAAGAGATAGAACTAGTAGAAGGGATATACACCTCTTTAAGTATTAACCGAAAAGACTAACACTATGGCAGACGATAAAACACGATATTCAGATGAAGAGCTAAAAGAATTTAAGGACGTTATCCTTAAAAAAATTGAGAAAGCAGAAAAAGACTTTAAATTGATTAAAAGCGCGTACACTAATAACGCCACTAACGGAACCGATGACACCTCTCCTACATTTAAAGGGTTTGAGGAGGGTTCTTCAACACTTTCTAAAGAAGATAACGCTTTGCTTGCCGCCCGGCAAGAAAAGTTTTTACACAATCTACACAATGCTTTGAAAAGAATTGAAAATAAAACTTATGGCATTTGTAGGGTGACAGGAAAATTAATTCAAAAAGAGCGTTTATTATTGGTCCCACACGCTACTTTAAGTATTGAAGCAAAACGCGCTCAATAATTTCGTTTTGAAAAAACCAATAGCGCTCATTCTTGGTGTTTTAATGCTTGACCAAGCGTTGAAATTTTGGATTAAATCTAATATGATTATTGGAGAAGAAATCCGTTTGTTCGACTGGTTCATTATCCACTTTATAGAAAACAATGGCATGGCGTTTGGTATAGAATTTGGTGGTGATTGGGGTAAGTATTTGCTAAGTATTTTTCGCATAATTGCTATTGGTGTTATCGCTTTGTACCTAAATAAATTAGTGAAAGAAGAAACTAGCAAAGGTGTAATCATGAGTATTGCGCTTGTCTTAGCGGGCGCAATCGGAAACATGATTGATAGTGCATTCTATGGAATGATTTTTAGTCATAGTTACGGACAAATCGCAACTTTAATGGAGGGGGGGTATGCTGGATTTTTACAGGGACATGTAGTTGATATGTTTTATTTTCCAATTTTCAACAGTCATTTTCCCGACTGGCTTCCTATTTGGGGTGGCGATCACTTCATTTTTTTTCGCCCTGTATTTAACATCGCAGATGCCGCTATCAGCGTGGGAGTCATTAATTTACTGCTGTTTCACAGAAGCTTTTTTAAATAAGTTTTTTTTGGATTAACTTTTCAGCTATTTGCACAGCATTAGTGGCTGCTCCTTTGCGAAGGTTGTCAGAAACAATCCACATATTTAAAGTGTTTTCTTGTGTGAAGTCTCTACGGATTCTTCCTACAAAAACCTCATCTTTATCAGCTGCAGTAATGGGCATCGGATAATTATTTTCAGCAGGATTATCTTCTAACGCCACGCCTTCTGTTTCTGTAAATAACTGACGAACCTGACTTAACTCAAATGGTTTAGCAAACTCTATATTTACACTTTCAGAGTGTCCTCCTTTTAAAGGAACGCGTACGGCAGTAGCGCTTACCAAAACAGAGTCGTCATCTAATATCTTTTTAGTTTCTCTGCTCAACTTCATCTCTTCTTTAGTGTATCCATTTTGCTCAAACACATCACAATGTGGCAATGCATTTTCATGAATAGGATGTGGGTAAGCTCTTTCGCCATCATAACCTGCAATTTCGTTTTTTAACTGCTGTACCGCCTTCATACCTGTTCCTGTAATGGATTGATATGTAGAAATAATTACTCGCTTAACCTGAAATGCATCATGAAGCGGCTTTATAGCCATCACCAATTGGATAGTAGAACAGTTTGGATTAGCGATAATTTTATCCGATGCTGTTAAGGTGTCTCCATTAATTTCTGGAACAATCAGGGCGTGAGTAAGTCGCCAAGCAGATGAATTGTCAACTACAGTGGTTCCCGCTTCTACAAACTTTGGAGCCCACTCTAAAGAGATTTCTGCCCCTGCTGAAAAGATAGCAATCGTTGGTTTTTTAGACAGTGCTTCTTCCATAGAAAGTATGGTGAATTCTTTTGAAAGAAATCGCACTTTTTTTCCTTTAGAACGCTCCGATGCCACAAGAATCAAGTCCGTTACTGGAAACTTTCGTTCCTCTAACACCTTAAGCATTACACTTCCTACCAAACCGGTAGCACCTATGACTGCTACTTTCATGTAAGCAAAAATAAATATATTTCTAGTTTAAAACGTCTACTATTCATAATGCTTTGTAAATTAAAAAGCTTTTATTTCACTTGGAAGATATTAACGACAGCAGAAAAATTGTAAAAGCCAAAAAAACTTGCGTACTTGGGGGTCATCTATGACGCCCTCTAATCACATACAAGAACAGCTGCAAAACATCCCACAAAATGCAGGAGTATATCAATACTTCGATAAAAATAGAAAGCTGCTGTATGTAGGTAAGGCTAAAAACCTTAGAAAACGTATCTCTTCTTATTTCAACAAAAAGCATGAGTACGGAAAAACTCGTGTTCTAGTGCGTAAAATTTATAATATACAAACCATCGTAGTCGCTTCCGAAATAGATGCACTTCTGCTTGAAAATAGTTTGATAAAAAAACATCAACCGCAGTACAATGTGTTGCTAAAAGATGACAAAACTTATCCTTGGATTTGTATCAAGAACGAAGCATTTCCAAGAGTGTTTTCTACACGTAAATTACTAAAAGATGGTTCTGATTATTTTGGCCCGTACACCTCTATGCGTTTAGTTAAAACACTTTTAGAATTTACTAAGCAACTGTATCCGTTGCGGACATGTAATTATGTATTATCACAAGAAAACATCCAAAAAGAGAAGTTTAAGGTTTGTTTGGAATACCACATTGGAAACTGCAAAGCGCCCTGTGTAAACCTACAAAATGAGGAGGACTACCAAACGGGAATTCAACACATCAAAAAAATATTAAATGGGGACATCCGTTCTGTTATAAAGCACTTGCAAAAATTAATGCAAAATTTTTCGCGAAACATGGCTTTTGAGCAAGCGCAAATGGTGAAAGAAAAAATAGCATTGTTAGAAAATTATCAAGCAAAATCTACCATTGTAAATCCTAAGATCAATGATGTTGACGTGTTCAGTATTGTTTCGGACGAGCAATATGCATATGTTAATTTTTTTAAAGTAGCGAGTGGTGCTATTATTCAGTCATATACTTTAGAAATGAAAAAAAAGCTTGCCGAAAATGATGAAGAGTTATTGACAATAGCCATGACTGAATTACGTCAGCGATTTAAAAGTACTTCAAAAGAATGCTATACTTCCATACCAATCTCTAGCGTTTTAGAAAACTTAAAAATAAGCGTTCCTAAAATTGGAGATAAACGCAAGTTAGTAGAACTGTCTTATCGAAACGCAAAACACCTTCAGATGGAGCGTTTGCGCAAAACTGAAAACATTAAAAACCGAGAACACAATAAGCGCTTGATGGAGCAAATGCAAAGTGATTTATATTTGAAAGCCAAACCTTTACATATTGAGTGTTTTGATAATTCAAATATACAAGGTAGTAATCCTGTCGCGGCATGTGTAGTATTTAAAAACGGGAAGCCTAGCAAAAAAGAATACCGCCATTTCAATATTAAAACAGTAAGCGGGCCTGATGATTTTGCCTCCATGGAAGAGGTGGTTTATCGTAGGTATAGCCGGTTGGTACAAGAGGGTAAGGGTCTACCTCAACTCATCATTATTGATGGGGGAAAAGGCCAGCTCAGCTCAGCAGTAAAGAGTTTGGAAAGATTAGGTCTGATGGGGAAAGTCGCTATTATTGGTATTGCTAAAAAACTAGAGGAAATTTTTTTTCCTAATGATAGTGTGCCTTTATATTTAGACAAGCGCTCCGAAACATTAAAGGTAATACAACAGGCTCGTAACGAAGCTCACCGTTTTGGTATTAACCACCATCGTAACCAAAGAAGCAAGAATGCGCTACACACTTCTTTAGACAAAATCCCGGGTATAGGTCCTAAAACCATTAAAAAACTCATTTCACACTTTGGCTCGGTAAAGAGAATAATGGAGGCCGATGAAAAAGAATTAATTAACTTAGTAGGCGTGGAGAAAACAAAGCTGCTGAAAAAATATTAACTAAAAGCGTTGAATAAATGTCTTTTGAAGAAAATGAAAGTTACAGCTGAAAAAAATGAAAAAGTGGCCAATTTGGTCTTTGCAACCATTTATTCGCTTTATTACAATAGGCTGGAAAAGCACGGTAGAACAAGGGGAGAGTTTCATCAAGTAATAGAGTGGCTAACCGGATTTGATGAAGAAAAATTACAAGAACTTATTGACAATCGAGTAACCTTAAGAGCTTTTTTTAAGCAAGCAACAATCCACCCCAACGCAGAAATGATCAAAGGGGTTGTATGTGGTTATCGTATTGAAGAAATAGCGGATGAATTTGAGATATACAAGCAATGTCGACGCATGGAAAAGCTTATTGACGAACTAGCAAAAGGCCGTGAAATGGAAAAGATTTTACGAACATAATAAACTTGAAATTTTGATTTTAAGGTGTTCGGTTAGTTGAGCTGATCACTCAATAGGCGCATCTCGATAACAGGAGAAATCTTTTCGTATAAAATATGATATACCGCTTCGGTTATTGGCATACTTACCCCATATTTTTCATTAATTTCTTTGATGCATTTTACGGCATAGTATCCCTCTGCTATCATGTTCATTTCCAATTGAGCAGAACGCACAGAATACCCTTTTCCAATCATGTTTCCAAAAGTTCTATTGCGGCTAAACTGCGAGTAAGCGGTTACCAATAAATCGCCCAAATAGGCCGACTCCTTAATATCTCTTTTGATTGGATGCGCAACATCTACAAAACGCTTGATTTCTCGAATAGCGTTAGACACCAACACCGCTTGGTAATTATCGCCATAACCTAAACTGTGACAAATACCTGAGGCAATTGCAATCACATTTTTCAGTACTGCTGCTATCTCCGTTCCAAAAATATCTTCTGACACATTAGTCTTGATGTAGCGACAACTAATTTGATCTGAAAACCTTTGTGCTTTCTCCACATCTTCACAAGCAACTGTTAGGTAAGAAAGTCGCTCTAACGCTACCTCTTCGGCATGGCAGGGACCTGTAACAACACCTATATTGCTATATGGAATTTTGTATTGGTTATGCAAAAAATCACCGACAATAGTGTTGTTTTCTGGAATAATACCTTTAATCGCCGATATAATGAATTTGTCTTTGATGTCAGTGTGTAGTTGTGCCAAAGTTTGTTTTAAAAAAGCAGAAGGAACTGCTAATACTAAAGTATCAGCCTCAGAAACAATTGCGTTTAAATCGCTACTGATATTCAGTTTTTCTTTTTGCAACTCAGCCGCACTAATGTAGTTAGGGTTATGCCCATGTTTTTGAATGTGTAAAATGGTTTCTTCATTGCGCATCCACCACCATACACCATCTACGTTTTCACACAGCATTTTTACAATAGCTGTTGCCCAACTACCCCCTCCAATAACTGCTATTTTTTGTGGTTGACTCAAATTTATGCCTCCTCTTGTGGAGCTTTATTTTCTGGTTTCATTTGAGGGAAGAACAAAACATCTTGGATAGAATTGCTATTGGTCATAATCATACATAAACGGTCTATCCCAATACCCAAGCCTGCTGTTGGAGGCATACCGTATTCAATAGCTCTTAAGAAATCTTCATCCAAAACCATTGCCTCTTTATCTCCTCTTTTTCCTAACTCCAACTGCTGTTCAAAACGAGCTCTTTGGTCAATCGGGTCGTTCAGCTCAGAAAAAGCATTACAAATTTCTTTCCCGTTACAAATGGCTTCAAAGCGCTCTGCCAACCCTTCGTGGTCTCTGTGTTTTTTTGCTAGCGGAGACATTTCAACTGGATAATCTGTTATAAATGTTGGTTGAATTAATTGTTCTTCGCACTTTTCTCCAAAAATCTCATCAATCAGTTTGCCTCGGCCCATACTTTTGTCAACCTCAACACCTAATTTTTTAGCCGTGTCAGCCATTTCTAATTCGTCCATTTTTGAGATATCAATACCTGTAAAATGTTCTATTGCTTCATACATAGTAAAACGCTTCCAGGGTCTTTGAAAATTGATAATATTTTCACCCACTTGCACCTCTGTAGTACCGTGTAGGTCCATAGCAATTTTCTCTACCATTTCTTCTACTAAATTCATCATCCATTGGTAATCTTTATAGGCAACATACAGCTCAACTTGTGTAAACTCTGGGTTGTGAAAACGACTCATTCCTTCATTACGAAAGTCTTTCGAAAACTCATATACACCATCAAAACCACCTATAATTAAGCGTTTGAGATATAGCTCATTTGCAATACGTAGGTACAGAGGCATATCCAGAGTATTGTGGTGGGTTTTAAACGGACGAGCCGCAGCGCCACCATAAACAGGTTGTAAGATTGGTGTTTCTACTTCTAAATATCCTTTACCATTCAAGTACTCTCTCATAGAGTTAGTCAACTTAGTGCGCTTAACAAAGGTGTCTTTCACTTGGGGGTTAACCACTAAATCCACATAACGCTGACGGTATCTTTTTTCAGGATCTGTAAAAGCATCATGTATATTTCCTTCTGCATCTAACTTTGGCAATGGCAATGGACGAAGTGTTTTTGTTAATACTTTAAATTCCTCCACATGAATAGAAATCTCGCCTACTTTAGTTGTGAATACATGCCCTTTAATGCCTACAAAATCTCCTATGTCTAATAACTTTTTGAAAACAATATTATACATAGTTTTATCTTCTCCAGGACAAACCTCGTCTCTGTTAAAATATAGTTGAATACGGCCTGTACTATCTTGTAGTTCAGCAAAGGCCGCTTTACCCATAATGCGTCTACTCATCAAGCGACCTGCAATATTAATGTTCTTATAATCAAGCTTGCGTGCTTCATAGTTTTTCTTGATTCCTTTAGCGGTAACATTTACTTTAAAAAGTTTCGCTGGATATGGATTAATGCCCAGATCATGCAATTTTTGTAAGGATTCTCTTCTAACAATTTCCTGTTCTGAAAGCTCTCTACTCATGGTTAAAGTTTTGCACAAAGATATTAAATATTTACCTCGCTATTTCGTATTTTTGGCGCTCTAACACAATCATGTACTGCTATGAAGATGAATGACTATATCAATGCTTTTACAGAACATCTTACAGAAGCTTTAGAAATTGGGCGTTCTAGCAAGTTTAACCCCTGCCAAAAGGAAATTAGAAATGTACTCATTTGCGGACTAGGAGGTTCTGGAATTGGAGGCACTATTGTGACGGATCTAGTAGGTCCAAAAGTGAGAATCCCTATTTGCGCTACAAAAGATTACACCATACCAAATTTTGTAGATAAACACACTTTAGTAATTGCTTCTTCTTATTCGGGTAATACAGAAGAGACTTTGTTTGCTTTGGAAAAATGCCAAGCTAGAGGTGCGGAAATCGCTTGTATAAGTTCAGGAGGAAAATTAGCTGAAATTGCTAAAGAAAAAGACTACAACTTTATTCAAATTCCAAGCGGCCACCCCCCTAGAGCAATGTTTGGGTACTCTTTTACACAAATATTTTTCTTTTTCAAACACTATGGGTTGATAGATCATTCTTTTGAACAGGATTTTGAAAAATCTATTGAACTGTTAAATAAGAAAAAAGAACATATACAAACAGAGGCGCAAAACTTAGCAAGTAAAATGTATCAACAAACAGCGGTCATTTATACCGCCCACGGGTTTGAAGGGGTTGGTATTCGTTTTCGCCAGCAAATCAATGAAAACAGTAAAATGCTTTGCTGGCATCATGTAATACCTGAAATGAACCATAACGAACTTCTGGGTTGGCGCACCAATACTGATAATTTAGCTGTGGTTTACTTCCGCAATAAATGTGACTACAGAAGAAACCAAGTTCGAATCGATATCAATAAAGAAGTAATTGCTAAATACACAAACAATATTACAGAGGTTTGGAGCGAGGGGGATAGTCCGTTACAAAACACTTTATATCACATCCATTTAGGCGATTGGGTTTCTTGGTATCTTTCTGTTAAAAATAATGTGGACGCTGTTGAAATTGATGTAATTAACTTCTTAAAAGGCGAGCTCGCTAAAGTGTAAAATGCAACAAGTTGTTTTTCGAGATTTAGGGCTGATTGACTACAAAGAGGCGTGGGATTATCAAGAAAAGCTCTTTCAAGAAATTATTTACATTAAAAGTCGAAATCGTAAGCAAGGAACAAAAGTGGCAACACAATCCCATCTTTTATTTTGCGAACATCCAAATGTGTATACCCTGGGGAAAAGCGGAGATGAGAAAAATCTTTTAGTTAACGAAGATTACCTTAAGTCGAGAGGGGCAAGTTTTTATAAGATCAATCGGGGCGGTGATATCACTTATCATGGTCCAGGACAAATTGTAGGATATCCCATTTTAGATTTAGATAACTTTTTTACAGATATCCATAAGTACTTACGTTTACTAGAAGATGCTGTATTAAAAACAATAGCAGAGTATGGAATAAAAGGCGATCGATCAGGTGGTGAAACAGGTGTTTGGTTAGATGTTGGCAAGCCTACAGCTCGCAAAATATGTGCTTTAGGTGTGCGTTCTAGTCGATGGGTTACTATGCATGGATTTGCTTTCAACATAAACACAAACCTCTCTTACTTCGAAAATATTGTACCTTGTGGAATAGCAGATAAATCGGTAACCTCATTACAAGAAGAGTTGGGATACAAGCTCGACATAGAAGAAGTTAAAGATAAGCTGAAAAACCACCTAGCTTCCATTTTTAAAATGGAGCTGATCAACGAAACGACTAATTCCGATGAAAGGCTTGTTAAAAAAAACTAGTATTTATCTTCCTTGAGGTCATAATTACGCACCCCTTTTTAGAAACTATTATTAGGAAGTCTTTTCTTTGTTGACACTTTATTAGAATTGCACACTTAAATCAATTTAGTAATGCTTGAGCACATTAACCTTCAAAATATTCTTTTTTTAGATGTAGAAACTGTTCCGGTAGCACCTAGCTTTTCCGACCTCCCAAAAAACTTTCAGGAACTGTGGGCGGAAAAAACTAAGTGGCGTAGAAAAGATGTGTATTCACCTGAAGAGTTTTATGCTTTTAAAGCTGGGTTGATGGCAGAGTTTGCTAAAGTTGTATGTATTTCAGTTGGGTATATTTTTAAGCAGAATGCAGAAAACTACTTCCGTTTGAAATCTTTTTACGGTGATGACGAAAAAGAGCTACTTTCCAATTTTGCTGACTTATTAACCGAAAAATTCAACACAACAACTCACTACCTATGCGCACACAACGGCAAAGTGTTTGATTATCCCATCTTGTGTCGTAGAATGCTCATTAAAGGCGTGAGACTTCCAAAGATTCTTGATCTCTCTGACAAAAAGCCTTGGGAGGCAAATCATTTAGACACCATGGAGTTTTGGAAATTTGGCGATTACAAACACTTTGCTTCCATCAAATTATTAGCCGCCTTATTTGATATTCCTACACCAAAAGATGATATAGATGGAAGTCAAGTGTCACGTGTATATTGGCAAGAAAAAGACTTAGAGCGCATTAAAACCTATTGTCAGAAAGATACTTTAACGGTGGCTCAATTACTTCTTAGATACATGGGAAAACCCATTATTTCAGACAACAATATAGAGGTTGCATAATCCGAGTAGAACCCCTATTTTTAACAGCTAATCTTCAGAAAATATGAGTAAGACTTTATTAGAGTTTAAAAACTTAGTAACCGAATTCCATACAGAAGGAACGGTGGTTACAGCGGTGGATAATGTAAGCTTTACGCTAAACAGAGGTGAAACAATTGGTATAGTAGGAGAGTCTGGCTCAGGAAAATCTGTAACGTCTTTGTCCGCTATGCGTTTGGTACCAAACCCTCCAGGTCGCATTGCTAATGGAGAAATTCTGTTTCACCAAAAGGATGGGTCAGTTGTTGATTTAGTCAGCATTTCTGAAAAAGAAATGCGTGCTTTTAGAGGTAATGAATTAGCTATGATTTTCCAAGAGCCAATGACTTCATTAAACCCTGTTTTTACTTGTGGAGATCAAGTTGTTGAGGCGATATTGCTGCACCAAAATATAAGCAAGTCAGAAGCGAAAAAACGAACAATTAAACTTTTTGAAGAAGTTCAATTACCAGATCCTGAGCGTATTTTCAGTACTTATCCGCACCAAATTTCGGGTGGACAAAAACAACGTGTAATGATTGCTATGGCAATGTCTTGTAAACCGTCTGTTTTGGTTGCCGACGAACCTACAACTGCCTTAGATGTAACAGTACAAAAAACTATTCTGGAGCTGATGCAAAATCTTCAAAAAGAACATGATATGGGTATTATGTTCATCACGCACGATTTAGGTGTAATTGCTGAATTAGCCGATAAAGTAGTGGTGATGTACAAAGGAAAGATTGTGGAGCAAGGTAATGTGTGGGATATTTTTAAAAACCCACAACACCCCTATACAAAAGGGCTGTTAGCCTGTCGTCCACCGTTAGATAAGCGTTATAAATTCTTACCTACTGTTTCTGACTTTATGCATGTGGACGATAAAGGAGAAATTATTCAAAACAATATTACAGTAGATGAGTTTACAAAAGATTTAGTGGTTCCTGTTCGTGACCGGAAAAAGACACATGATGCTCTTTACGCTAAAGAGCCTCTACTACAAATCAAAAACCTGAAAACACATTTCCCAATTAGAAACGGCTTTTTTGGCGGTATAACAGGACATGTGAAAGCTGTGGATGATGTAAGTTTTGATGTGTATCCAGGAGAAACACTTGGGCTTGTTGGAGAATCGGGTTGTGGTAAAACAACCACTGGCCGAACCATTCTTAGACTAGAAGAACCTACTGCTGGGCAAATGCTTTACAAAGGTCGTGACATCGCTTCTTTTAATGAAGATGAATTACGCGCTTTTCGTAAAGAAGTTCAAATCATTTTCCAAGATCCGTATTCTTCGCTGAACCCTAGAATGACTATCGGAAATGCCATTATGGAGCCGATGCAAGTTCATGGTATTTTGACTAATGATGAAGAGCGTAAAAAGCGTGTGGAAGAATTATTGGAGCGTGTAAGTTTAGGAAAAGAACATTTCCACCGCTATCCACACGAATTTTCTGGAGGGCAAAGACAGCGAATTGGTATCGCAAGAGCATTAGCTGTAAATCCAAAATTCATCATTTGTGATGAGTCGGTTTCTGCTTTGGATGTATCTGTTCAGGCGCAAGTTCTAAACCTTTTGAACGAACTAAAAGAAGAGTTTGGACTAACCTATATTTTTATCTCTCACGACCTTTCTGTGGTAAAATACATGAGTGATAGAATGGTGGTGATGCAAGGTGGTAAGATTGAGGAAATGGGTGATGCTGACCAAATTTACACAGAAGCAAAAACACCTTATACTCAAAAACTGATATCCGCTATTCCTGAAGGAAAGCTAGAGGATATTAAAAGACACCTAGAGAGCAAAGGGATAAAAGTCGACTAATCCTTCACATTTTTTTGCTTTTATTTTGCAGAAAACATCCTATATGAGAATTTTAACTTTCGTTTTAGCACTTGGATTATTTGCTGCATGTAGCAGTCAAAATAAAAACACAACAGATCAAGAGCTTCTTGACTTATACGGCTTAATGCAAGGCTCGTTTAACTCTGCCGAACAAGCATTAACAGACTCCGCTTTTTTTGATATTACATTGCATATGTACCCTATTTGGGAAGGCAAGGAGCATTACCTTTATGTTGAGCAATCTGTCAGCTCAATGCAAGATAGACCCTATCGTCAGAGAATATACCAGCTGAAGCGAACTTCGGACAGCACCATTACGAGTTACATTTATAAAATACCCAACGATTCATTGTGGACAGGTGCATGGAAAAACGCTGACTCTTTTAGCGCTCTAAACCCTACCGATTTAATTAGTTTAAATGGCTGTGAGGTGATTTTAAGTGCTGTTGGCACGAATAATTACAAAGGTTCTACTGGAGAAAAAAGCTGTGAAAGTACGCTTTATGGAGCGAGCTATGCGCACTCTGCTGTTGAGATTAGCGAAGGCACTATTTATTCTTGGGATAGAGGCTTAGATGCTGATGGAAAACAAATTTGGGGTGCTGTAAAGGGAGGGTATATCTTTAAAAAGCTTTCAGAGTAGTTTAATTCACATTTCTATATGCGCTTGGCGACTGTCCTACTTTTGATTTAAATAATTTGTTGAATCCTTGTGGGTATTCGAACCCAAGACTATATGCTATTTCGCTTATAGTCTCATTAGTGCCTAAAAGTTTTGTTTTAGCTAGTTGAATCACATATTCCTGTATGTGACTCTTGGCGCTCATACCTGTCTCCGCTTTAATCAAGTCGCTTAGGTAGCTTGTAGATAGGTTGAGGCTGTCTGCACATTGTTTTACGGTGAGTACTCCGTGAGCTGCTGCTTCTCCTGCCTTGTAGTATTGAGTAACAACACTATTGAATTCATCTATCACATCTTTGTTAAGGTTCGTTCTGGTATAGAATTGCCTATCGTAAAAACGCTTGCTGTATTTTAAAAGCATCTCTATGTTGGCAATGATCAACTCTTGACTGTGCTTGTCGATGTTTTGACTGTACTCTTCCTCAATCTTTCGAACAATCTCGTTGAGTGACTTTTTCTCTTCGTCAGAAAGCTGTAGCGCTTCGTTTAAAGCATAGTTGAAGAAAGCGTAGTCTTCTATGCTTTTTCCTAGTTCTGATTTGCGAATCAAGTCGGGATGGAAGAGGAGAGTCCATCCGGAGCTACCTTTAACCTCTTCCATCGGCTCCACCTGAATAGACTGCTGTGGTTTGATAAAAATCAGGCTGCCTTCTTCAAAGTCGTAGTCGTTGCGACCATAGTTTAAAGAACCTGAAAAGCCCTCCTTCATATTGACTTGATAGAAATCAAATACATATTTAGCGTCCCCATAGTCAAAGTTAGTGATCTTGTCATCGATAGGTATCAGTGAGACTAAAGGATGTTTTGGTTTCTCTAGCCCGAAGATGCGGTGCACCTCGCTGATCGTTTTAATACGAACTATCTCTTTCATATTACCCTCCTTCTACTTTCGCTTTTAATGCCTCATTTAACCTTTGGTAAGCCTCTTCAACTGGAGCAGGATTCCAAAAGTGTACACCTAAGCCCGTGTAATCTTCATGAATAATCACCTTACTAGTACTACCTTGAGCCTCTACTATATATTTGTGATTAAAGGTAAGTACCCAAGGAACTCCTCCTTTTTGATTAAGAAGTTTGTTTTCAATGATATTCGCTACTGTGCTGGATACCTCATAGCTTTTTCCTTCTTCCTGTGTAAAAAGATACTTTACCTTATTCCCTTCAATCACTTCTCCTTCTAGCCGTTTCATAGTAGGGTTCCAGTCAGGGTATGACTCCATATCCATTAGTGTTTTCCATACTTTTTCAACAGAAGCGTTAATGCTGATTTCGTGATGAACAGATTTTTTTCCTGTAAGAGCCAGCACAAGAAGTAGTACTATAACCCCTGCTATTATGTACATTGCTTTCATCGATTTAATGTTTATCGAACCAGTCTACTACTTGTTCTGGGTGGTTTCCCAGCCAAGCGTAGGCGGCACCTCTTTTCTTTTCCAAATCTAACCAAAGTATTTCTTTTTCCACTTGTAGGTTTTGGTAGTATTCTTTTACCATCCCCATATCTGTCATCGGATCGTTTTCATTTTGTATAACAAGGGTAGGAACGCTAATGTCTTTGACATAGGGTAAGAATGAGTCTCCTGTTAGGTCTATGTTTCTTTGCTTGTTGTGTTTATTGACAGCATTAATCATGAACTGAGGCAATCCCATAGATTTCATGAAGTAGTCGTAGGTGAGTGGCTGAACAGACACCATAGACTTCAAGTTCTTGAAGCTTTTCATCTCCTCCTCTAAACCGAAAGCAAAGGTGCTGATGGCTTGTCCCATGCAGATGGATAAAAGGTGGATGTCGGCTTCTTGATAGTTAGGGTGTTCATTGATAAACTTGATAGCCGCAACAATATCTTTGCGTTCCTCTTTCCCCCAAGTGATCCAACCTGTTTGCTCACTTTCTCCGTGGTTACGCATATCGTACATCAGTACAGAGTATCCTTTGTCGTTTAAATGCTTCACCTGTTTTAAGAAAGGGATGTCGGTACTCCATAGCGATTTACTCATGAAGTTTTTTCCTTCTACAGTATAGCCGCATCTAGAACACTGAACACCAAAGTGCGATTGTATCACCACTTTGTCGGTCTTTCCTTTGACTAGCCAGCCAGAAATAGTGACATTGTCAGCCGTTTTAAAAGTTACATTCTCGAACTCCATGTTGTAATCAGAAGGAGTTTCAAACACCGGACTTTTCCCCGGCTTAATCATCATATCAGATAGTGCTTTTCCAAACATAATTCATTGGTTTTTAATTATGTTACAAAAGTAGCGTGGTCTTGTCAGGAGCACTTATCCAAATTACTGAAATACTTATCCTTTTTTGAGAACGTTATTTAAATGAAAATAAAAAATCCCTCTTTCGAGGGCTTTTCTTTTATAGTTTCATTTCTGGAATTTCTCCTTCAATGATGAGGTCGCCTTCTGTGGCATTTTTAATTTCTTCTACGCTAACTCCTGGAGCTCTTTCTAAAAGCTTGAAGCTTCCGTCAGCCACTTCTAAAACAGCTAAATTGGTTACAATTTTCGTTACACAACCCACACCTGTTAGTGGAAGCGAACACTCTTTAAGTAATTTACTTTCTCCCTTTTTATTGGTATGCATCATGGCAACAATGATGTTTTCCGCAGAAGCCACTAAGTCCATAGCGCCCCCCATTCCTTTCACCATTTTTCCTGGTATTTTCCAGTTGGCAATGTCTCCGTTTTGAGCTACTTCCATAGCGCCTAAAACCGTAAGCTGAACATGTTGTCCGCGAATCATGCTAAAGCTAGTAGCAGAATCAAAAAAAACTGCACCAGACATAGTTGTGATGGTTTGTTTTCCAGCGTTGATCAAATCTGCATCTTCCTCCCCTTCAAAAGGAAAAGGTCCCATTCCCAACACTCCATTTTCGGATTGAAATTCTACGTCTATTCCTTTAGGAATATAATTAGCAACCAAAGTAGGAATACCTATTCCTAAGTTCACATAAAATCCATCTTGCAGCTCTTGTGCAATTCGTTGTGCAATTCCGTTTTTATCTAAAGCCATTATTCTCTTGTTCTAACGGTTCTTTGTTCTATTCTTTTCTCGTAATCCTTTCCTTGGAAAATACGCTGTACAAAAATTCCTGGCGTATGAATCTGTGCTGGATCAAGCTCTCCTGCAGGCACTAACTCTTCTACTTCGGCTACAGTAATTTTTCCCGCCATGGCCATCATTGGATTGAAGTTTCTCGCTGTTCCTTTAAAAATCAGGTTTCCTGCTGTGTCTCCTTTCCATGCTTTTACAAAAGCAAAATCTGCTGTTAATGCCGACTCTAATATGTGTGGTTTTCCATTGAACTCTCGCACTTCTTTTCCTTCTGCCACTTCTGTTCCATAACCTGCAGGCGTAAAGAATGCTGGAATACCTGCTCCTCCTGCTCTACATCTTTCTGCTAAGCTTCCTTGAGGGATTAAGTCTACCTCAAGTTCTCCGCTCAACATTTGCCTTTCAAACTCTGCATTTTCTCCTACATAAGAAGAAATCATTTTTTTGATTTGGCGTTTTTGTAATAAAAGACCTAAGCCAAAATCGTCCACTCCTGCATTGTTGGAAATACACGTTAACCCTTTAATTCCCGATTGAGATAATGCTCCAATACTGTTCTCTGGTATGCCGCACAATCCAAATCCACCTAACATGAAAGTCATGTCGTCTGCAACGCCTTCAATAGCTTCTTCTACGCTGTTTACTACTTTATTTATCATCTTTAAAACTCTTCTTCAAAATTGTTATTTTCTTCTAAGTCTTGAAATTGTTCTCCACAGTCTAAAAGCACATCTACCGATTTAGCAATATCAAATTCTTCTGGATAAATTCCTAACTTAAGGCTATCAGCGTATACGCGCTGCATATACTCCGCCCAAACAGGGAGCGCCATGTTAGCTCCTTGTCCGTAGTATGTATCTCTAAAGTGAATAGCTCGATCTTCATTTCCTGACCAAACACCTGTCACTAAATTAGGTGTGATGCCCATAAACCACCCATCAGAATTGTTTTGAGTTGTTCCTGTTTTTCCGCCAATTTCGTTTTCGAACTGATATCTAAAACGCAAACGAACGCCTGTTCCTTTTTTTATTCCATTTTCTGGGTTTTCTACGCCATCCACAACACCCTGCAACATACGTACCATAATATCCGCTGTTTGTTCGCTCATTGCCTCAGTGGTTTTTGGTGTAAACTCTTCAAGAACTACTCCGTTTTTATCTTCAATTCGTGTAATAATGATTGGCTCAGTCCATATACCTTTATTTGCGAATGTAGAGTAGGCGCCCACCATTTCAAATACAGATAAATCAAATGTTCCTAAACAAACAGAGGGAACGGCGGAAAGCTTTGAAGTAATACCCATTTTCCTTGCTAAATCAACTACTACATGGGGTCCAAATTGCTTCATGATATAGGCAGTAATGGTGTTGATGGAGTTGGCTAAACCAAACTTCATACTAATCATTAGTCCTTCGTATTTTTCGTCCGAATTACTTGGAACCCAATCTTTTTCTAAACCCCATTGCTCTTTTTCAAACACCACTGGAACGTTAGGAATTTGATAACAAGGAGAATAACCTTCCTGCATAGCAATAGCGTATAAAAACGGTTTGAATGTAGACCCAACTTGTCTCTTGCCAACCGCTACATGGTCATACTTAAAATGTTTATAGTTAATCCCTCCAACATAAGCTTTTACGTGTCCGTTTCTTGGATCCATACTCATCATTCCAGAGTGTATGAAGTACTTGTAATACTTAATCGAATCCATTGGAGAAAGAATGGTGTCTCTTTCTCCACTCCACGAGAATATCGTCATTGGCACCTTTTTACGGAAGGCTTTGTTAATCTCGTTGTTAGATTTTCCAGCCGCTTTGAGTTTTCGATATCTTTCTGAGCGCTTAATAGCTTGCTCCATAATCATATCAATTTTCTCCTGTTCAAATTCTTTAGGAAATGGTGCCTTTGAGTAACCTTTCCAATGCTTGTAAAAATCTTTCTGTAAAGAAGATAGGTGGGTCCTCATCGCCTCTTCTCCAAAGCTTTGCATGCGTGAGTTGATGGTTGTATAAATCTTCAATCCATCAGTATAGAGGTTGTATGGCCTACCATCTGGCTTAATGTTATTTGCGCACCATTCTTTTAAAAACCCAACCCTTAAATATTCTCTTAAATAAGGGGATAGGCCCTCGTTATGACTTGCTTTTTTAAAGTCTAAAATAATCGGTTGTGCTTGCAAAGAATCGAGATTTTCACCTTCTGCTAGTAGGCCATATTTATCCATTTGACTTAATACTACATTTCTTCTTGCGCGAGTTAATGAGTCTCTTCTATTTGGATTATACAGCGCTGAGTTTTTTAGCATCCCTACAAGCATTGCAGATTCAACGGTAGAAAGGTTTGAGGGTGTTGTGTTAAAATATACTTGGGCTGCCGATTTAATTCCAACTGCATTATTTACGAAATCGTACTTGTTGAAATACATTGCAATAATCTCGTCCTTAGTATATTGTTTTTCTAAACGAACGGCTATAATCCATTCTTTAAGTTTTTGCATAACACGCTCAAATCCAGAACTTGGTCTATCAGTAAAAAGCATTTTTGCCAACTGTTGGGTGATTGTACTAGCCCCCCCTGCATCCTGTCCTAACAACTGCCCTTTGATCGCCCTTAATAAGGCGCGTACATCAATACCTGTGTGACTTCTAAAGCGCACATCTTCAGTAGCAATCAAAGCATTTATTAGATTTTGTGGAAGATCTTCATATTTAATATTTGATCTATTTTCATAAAAATACTTACCTAAAACCTTTCCATCTTCGGAAATAATTTCAGTGGCTAAGCTGTTTTTTGGATTTTCTAATTGTTCAAAAGTGGGTAATTGTCCAAAAACACCTATTGAAGTCAAGTAAAGAACTGTTGCTAAAGCAACAAAAGGACTCATTAAAAGTAGCCATACAATTGCGATTTTTGCTTTGACAGACTTAAGCATCTATTCTTTTTTTTCGATTCGAAGACCAACACTCATAATTTCTGGTAACTGCTCAATGCGCGCTTTGTTTCCATAACGCATTGCTTGCTCTATATCAAAAACATATTCTCCCGAACTAGTAAAAGATTGTGTTTTTAAAGGTATTTGAATATCCCATATATCGCCTAAGCCGCTACCAAGCCACCTTCCGTCTTGTGCTGCCAAAACACATTCTAGCGTGTCATTACTTTGAGCGCCTTGTGGATTAGTTGTGTTTACGAATAACCAAAGATTAGAGAATGGATAACGAGCGGTGTGTCGAATATTCACGATTATATTCATTTCGATAAGTGTGTCTTCTATTTCCGTATGAAATTGAAGGTGATTTTCTAGCTTCCAAATATGTTTTTCCAAAGCTATATTTTCTTCAAACACTTTAGCTGAATCACAAGCTGATAAAAATGGAAACAAAACTATTAGCCCGAACTTTTTCATAATTTAGGTTTTTGGTTTTGGTTTCGATTTTTACCTCTAAAATTCTTCGCTTTTTTATTTTTCTTTTTTCTTTTAGTTGGCCTACTTCTACCATCAAAACGGTCAATACTATCCTGTCCAACTACATTTTCGTAATCTACTATTGGGGTAGCTTCAACTTTTTCGAAAAAGTCTTCCAGTTTGTCTGGTTTTTTCCCCGAAACATTAGATTCTATAATTTCATGAACTCTATCCAAAGAAAGCTCCACTATTCCTCCTGCTTTATGATCTTCATACGCAAACCACATCTTGCGTTGGAAAATATCCATTTTAATAAAGTGTGCGCTTCCTTTCTTTGTGTGTAGTTTTGTTCTTGTACTAGGGAATTCCTTTATTCCCTCCATATAACCATCTAGCTCAAAATTTAAACAACACTTTAGCTTACCACACTGTCCTGCTAACTTTTGAGGGTTGATGGATAATTGTTGGTAGCGCGCTGCCGAAGTGCTTACCGATCGGAAGTCTGTTAGCCAAGAGGAGCAACAAAGCTCTCTACCGCAAGCGCCAATCCCCCCCAGCCTAGATGCCTCTTGTCTTGCACCAATTTGACGCATCTCTACTCGAATTTTGAACTCTGCTGAAAGGCGTTTTATTAGTTCTCTAAAATCAACTCTTCCATTTGCTGTATAATAGAATGTGGCTTTGGTTTTGTCTCCTTGATATTCCACATCTGAAATTTTCATTTCCAAACCTAAATATTCAGCTGCTTTTCTAGCACCATTCATAGTGCTATGTTCTAAGTCTACAGCTTCTTGCCATTTAGAAATATCTGTTTCTTTCGCTTTGCGATAGATTTTTTTTGTTTCGGAAAGGTCTGTCGTTTTAAGCTTCTTTTGCATTTGTATACGAACTAATTCGCCAACTAAAGAAACTACGCCTATATCATGCCCAGGGCTACCTTCTACAGCAACCACATCACCTGTAGATAATAGTAAATTGTCTTCGTTACGGAAAAACTCTTTTCTACTTCCCTTGAAACGAACCTCTACTCCTTTAAAAGATTCTTGACCGCTAGGTAACTCTATGTTCGAAAGCCAGTCAAAAACTGACATTTTATTACATCCTCCGCTTCCACAATTACCATTGTTTCGACATCCTCTGGGCAAGCCGCTTCCACATCCTACTGATGAACATCCTTCACAACCCATAGTTTTTTTATTTATGTTGATTGCAAACTTAAACTTTTAATACGTAGTAATAACACTAGCTTTAACGACAAATCTGTAAATAATATTTTAGCGTTTGCGTTTCTTCCAATATCATAATGTGCTTTTTCAAGCACTTCAATGAGTTTAATAGCATTATTCTCATTAATGAAAGGTGAAAATTTTTGTGTGAAATCTTGCTCCTCTCCTGTTAGTCGTTGTAAATCAATGGAGGCAAAATTACGAACTAAGCTTTCTCTTGTCATGTGTAAAGCATATTGTAAGAATACTTTTTGTCGCTCGCGGCCAAGCTTACTGATTTCATCAACCCAATCGGTTATTCCTAAAATATTCGCCTGATAACTTAATCGCATCCATTGTTGAAAACGTTTAGTGTTTTCTTTATTGGCCTTGTCTCCTTCTGATAATCGAAGAGCTTCGCTTATGTTTCCTTCAGAAAGTTGTACTGCTTGATTTAGCACTTCTGCGCCTATGCATTTATCTGTTAAGAAGTTACGTATTTCTAGATCTGAAAGAATTCCAATTTTAGTGATTTGTACGCGGGATATTATTGTAGTAAGCAATCGCTCCTGTTGTGGAGTCAAGAGAATAAAAATTGTTTTTTCTGGAGGTTCCTCTAATTGTTTTAAGAGTTTGTTTGCAGTTGGGGTGTTCATTTTTTCCGCATGCCATATCAATACGAATTTATACCCTCCTTCATACGCTTTAAGCGATGTTTTTTTAATTAGATCTGTAGCCTCTGTAACACTTATAAAACCTTGTTTATTCTCCGTTCCTAAATGTGTATACCACTGGCTTTCTGTGCTGTAAGGGTTTTTTAAAAAAAGCTCTCTAAACTCACTGATATAATGATCACTTATTGGATGTGTTCCTTTTCCTGTTGTAACTGGAAAAACCCAATGTACATCCGGATGAACCATTTTTTCAAACTTCAGACAGGAAGAGCACTTGCCACAAGAGTCTTCTCCTTTATCTTGACAGGAAATATATTGCGCATACGCCCACGCTAAAGGAAAAGATGCGGAGCCGTCTTCCCCTAAAAATAATTGCGTATGGCTTACTCTTCCGCTTTTTACAGATTGTATGAGTTTTTGTTTGACCTCTTGATTTCCGGGGATTTCGCTAAATCTCATTTCTGATCTTGCTGTTTAGTCAAAGGTAAGGAATTAAATCTTTTTACATTGAGTGTAGAAAACCTACTTTTGCTACAAATTCTAATGATATGAAGACAATTAATAAGTATTGTTTTAAAGGACAAAAAGCACTTATTCGTGTAGATTTTAATGTGCCTATGAACAAGGAGATGCAAATTACTGACGATACACGTATGCGAGCTGCGTTACCAACAATAAATAAGATTTTAAATGATGGTGGCTCTGTGATTTTGATGTCTCATAGAGGTCGCCCAAAAAACGGTCATGAAGATCGATTTTCGTTAATTCACCTAGTTGATCGCCTTGGTGAATTACTTGATAAAAAAGTAGATTTTGTAGCTGACTGCATTGGGGATGAGGTGAAAGAAAAGACAGCCTCATTAGATGATGGTTCTGTATTGTTACTAGAAAACCTTCGTTTTTATAATCAAGAAAAGGCTGGTGATTTGAGTTTTGCAAAGGAATTAGCAGAACTGGCTGATGTATATGTAAATGATGCTTTCGGAACTGCGCATAGAGCGCACGCGTCAACTTCTGTTATCGCTCAGTTTTTTACAGAAAAAAAGTTTTTTGGACACATAATGACTAATGAAATACAAAACATCAATAAGGTGTTAAATGGTGCGCAAAAACCATTGACTGCTATAATGGGTGGTGCTAAAGTTTCTAGTAAAATCACCATCATTTCTCAATTGATGGATAAGGTTGACAACCTCATAATTGGTGGTGGGATGACTTATACTTTTGCTAAGGCAATGGGGGGAGATGTAGGAAACTCATTAGTAGAAGATGATAAGTTAGATTTAGCTTTAAATATCATTGAATCTGCAAAAGTAAAAGGTGTGAATTTATGTTTACCTGTAGACTCTGTCAACGCTGATGCCTTTAATAATGACGCTAATATAGCGTTATCGCAAGTTGACCGTGTGCAACATGGTTTTATGGGTTTGGACATCGGTGAGGAAACCGCTAGTATGTTTGCTGAGGTTATCAAAAACTCTGCTACTATTCTATGGAATGGGCCAATGGGGGTTTTCGAAATGGAAAACTTCTCTAAGGGAACAAAAGCTGTTGCAGATGCAATTGTAGATGCCACTGCTAGTGGAGCTTTTTCCTTGATTGGTGGCGGTGATTCTGTTGCAGCAATCAATAAATATAAAATGGCTGATAAGGTAAGCTATGTTTCTACTGGAGGGGGCGCAATGTTAGAATATTTAGAAGGAAAAAAACTTCCGGGAATTGCAGCTATTATGGAGTAGTTTCTTGCCACACTTTTTCAGCTTCCTCTATCAAACTATTTCCGTCTTCTATTTCTGGTAGCAAGAATGGAACCATTTCGGAAATGGGTTGGTATAAAAGAGAATTTTTCTTTTGCTCAATTGGAATCAGTTTTAGATGATAATCTAGCATGTTAATGACTAGTAGTAAAGCGCCAATAATAAAGGCTGTTTTTAGGAGCCCAAAAACTCCTCCGAATAGTCTACTAATCATTCCTAATGCGACCATATTAACGATTTTATTTAACATTAAGCCAAGTAATCTTACCAAGAAAACAATCACAATAAAAGTTGCTGTAAAGGAGATAATTGGTAAGAGTGATTCGTTAATGGAGGTTTTTACGTGAAGCGTTGGTTGCAGTAGTTCAGAAAAATGCACAGCTCCATATATTCCAAGAATAAAAGCCAATAGTGAAGCTAATTCTTTTACAATACCCCTCGTTAATCCTTTATACAAACCCCAAAGTAGTGGAATGCATAAAATAATGTCCAAATAATTCATCGTATTCAAAAATACTACTTTTGTCAAATGAAAAAAACATTTGAACAAGCTTGGAAAGAAGTGATTTTAAAACTAGAGAAGCGTTTTGGAGAGGGGTTGGATTTACAAGCTATTCTATTCTTGATTGGACTGCAGGAATTGGGTATGGGTTATCAAAAACTCAAAAAAGATCAAAAAGTTGATGTAATGCACATTGCTGTATGTGCTCTATTGAGTCAGTGGGGTTATTACGAATTTACAGGCTATGATGAGGGTGGGTGGCCTCATTGGAAAGAAACAAATAAACTCCCTTCCTTAAATGCTAAACAGCAAGATAGATTAATTCGAGAGGCTATTGTAGAGTATTTTGCTTAATAAGCTATCACTTCAACATCCTTGTAAACGACCTCTCCTTGAATAAACCTAATTACGGTTTGTCCAAATAAAATAGTGTCGTTTGATGATTCTATCAAAAGAGCTGTTACATTCATTATAGACTCCATTTCTAATATATGCTCAGTCTGCCCTTTGTAATCTGATGTTTGTATGTCTACTATATTAGTTTGTGTAACCCCGGGTCCCATATCTTCTTGTGAAAGCGTAACCTCTACCCCCTCAATGGTGTTTCCATTTGAATCATACACTGTAATAACTCCTTTTGTTAAAGGTTCTTCATAACAAGAACAGAGTAAAAACACACCTACTAATAACAGATAAATGCTTCTTTTCATTATTCCTTGATTATTCGTTACTTTGCTCTTCAATATAGCGTTAAACAAAGATAGTAATTCCTATGAGATTTTTATTGAGTGTTTTTTTGGGATTTTTTTTAAGTCTTTCGGTGTTTTCACAAGAAAGAACAACGGTTCTTATTTCCACCTCTTTTGGAGATATGGTGGTTGAGCTGTATAACGAAACACCTCAACACAGAGACAACTTTATTAAATTAGTGAGGGAGCGCTTTTATGATGGAACACTTTTTCATCGAATAATTCCTAATTTCATGATACAAGGGGGTGACCCTGATTCTAAAGGAGCTGCTCCAAATGTTCAATTGGGTAATGGTGGTCCGGGATACACAATCCCAGCTGAGTTTGTTGATGGGTTGTTTCATAAAAAAGGGGTGTTAGCCGCTGCTCGTTTAGGTGATGCGGTTAACCCTAAAAAAGAATCTTCTGGCTCGCAATTTTACCTAGTACAAGGACAGGTTTATTCAGAAGAAAAATTGAGGTCTTTTGGACTTCGATCTGGAAAAACATACAACGAAGAACAAACCAAAACTTACGGAAGCATTGGGGGTACACCTCATCTTGATGGGGCTTACACTGTTTTTGGAGAAGTAGTAAAGGGGTTGGATGTTATTGAGTTAATCGCTAATCAAAAAAGAGATAAAAACAATCGTCCATTAAATGATGTGAAAATGTCTATAAGCATAATTAAATAAGATGTTAGAAAGGGTTCAAGAATTGTTGCGTGATGTAGAGAGTTTTTCGCCTAAAAACACCGAAGAAATAGAAGTTTTTCGAATTACATATTTGGGTAAAAAAGGGGTGATGAATGACCTATTTGCAGCTTTTAAAACAGTTCCAAACAAACAGAAAAAGGCTTTTGGACAAGCGCTAAACCAACTAAAAAAAGCCGCTCAAAGGAAGCTTGATGAATGCAAAGATTCTTTTGATGGTGCTGAGGACGATAGTGAGAAAATTGATTTAAGCCGACCGGTATCTTTAGATAATTTAGGAAGTAGGCATCCCATTTCTTTGGTTCGAAATGAGGTGATTGAGATTTTTAAGCGTATTGGTTTTACCGTTTCTGAAGGTCCAGAAATCGAGGATGATTGGCATAACTTTACAGCCTTAAATCTTCCAGAAGAACACCCTGCAAGAGATATGCAAGACACTTTCTTTATTGAGAAAGACCTTAATGTTTTATTACGCACACACACCTCTTCTGTGCAGGTACGCTACATGCAAAGCAATAAGCCTCCTATTCGAACCATCTCACCAGGAAGGGTCTATAGAAACGAAGCTATTTCAGCTCGCGCACACTGTATATTTCACCAGGTAGAGGGGTTGTATATAGATAAGAATGTTTCTTTTGCCGACTTGAAACAAACATTGGTTTACTTCGCTAAAGAAATGTTTGGTGAGCAGACAGAAATTCGTTTAAGGCCTTCTTATTTTCCTTTTACAGAACCAAGTGCTGAGGTAGATGTTTCTTGTAATATATGTGCTGGAAAGGGGTGTAATGTGTGTAAATACACGGGTTACTTAGAAATTTTAGGCTGCGGCATGGTGGACCCTAATGTTTTAATAAATTGTGGCATTGACCCTGAAGAATATTCTGGTTTTGCTTTTGGAATGGGGGTGGAGCGAATAGCTATGCTTAAATACCAAGTGAAAGACTTACGACTCTTTTTCGAAAATGATGTGCGCTTCTTAAAGCAATTTAAATCAACGATTTAACAAAAAAAACTCTTTCTAAGTCTTTTTCTTTTTACTTAAAACTCCAATCAAATTGATCAAGATCTTCTACACAATGGCGTAGTAAATCAATCGATTTACGAATGTCGTCTTTGTCCGCCATTTCAATGACTTGGTGTATATGACGCGTTGGAATAGATACCGCGCCAGCTATAGATCCTCCTGGTGTGAATCGTTGAATACCAGAGGTGTCTGTTCCTCCCCCGGTTAAGATTTCTAATTGGTATTCGATATTATACTTATCTGCTGTTTGTTTCATATATTCAACCATTCTGTAATCGCATATAGTTGAAGAATCCATTACTTTAATTGCTGTTCCTTTTCCTAGCTCTGTGATTTTTTCATGGCTCGCCGCTCCTGGAACATCAAAAGCAATTGTTGTATCTAATCCAAATCCAAAGTCTGGTTGTATCTCTTGCGTGGCTACATTTGCACCTCTAATGCCTACTTCTTCTTGAACTGTAAACACTCCGTATACGTCGTGTGGTGCTTCTTTTAATTCGCGCAACATTTCTATTAAAATAAAGACTGATACACGGTTATCAATAGATTTGCAATTTACACAGTTGCCCATCTCTATTAATTTACGTTCTCTTGTAATTGTGTCTCCCACAGAGATGAGTTTTTCCACCTCTTTTTTTGTCATTCCTGTATCAATAAAAAAATCTTTAATTTTTGGTGGTTTGTTTCGCTCTTCTGGAGACATTACATGTATTGGCTTGGTGCCCATCACACCAATTAAATCTTTTTTTCCATGAATGATAACACGTTGTGCTGTTAAGGTTTTAGGGTCAAACCCTCCTAAAGTATGAAACCTTAAAAAGCCATTGTCGTCAATATGTGTAACGATAAAACCAATCTCATCCATATGAGCGCCAATCATTACTTTTTTATTGCTTTTTCCTCTTTTTATCGCGGTAATATTCCCCATGTTATCTGTGCGAACATCATCCACCAACGATATTACTTCACGTAACACAATTTCTCTTACTCTTTGCTCGTGTCCTGGGGCACCTGCAGCCTCACAAATTTCTGCTAATAACTCTACGTTTATAGACATCTTTTTTATTTTACGTAACTTAATTTCATCATATTAGTCATCCCTTTTTCTTTAATTGGCATGCTCGCCACATTGATAACCAATTGATTTTTCTCTAAAAAATTTTGTTCTTTTAGTATGTGTTTTGTGTCTTGAATAGTATCGTCAGTACTGCTTTCATTATCGTAATAGAAGCCAGTTACCCCCCATACTAAACTAAGGGTATTCAATATGGCGTGATTATTGGTGAATGCAAACACTTTGCATGGAGGTCTATAACTTGATATTTCAATCGCGTTATAACCCGAGTGTGTCATTGTAATAATCGCCTCAGCACCAACTTGTTCTGCCAACTTACACGAATTGTAGCATATCGCATCAGAGATGTGTCGTTGCCCATGCTTTTCTTTTAATTGATATGCCCTTGTGCCTCTAAACTCTTTCTCAACATCAGCTACAATTTTATGCATCGCCTCAACCGCGTGTAAAGGAAAAGCTCCAACAGATGTTTCTCCACTTAGCATAACCGCATCCGCTCCATCCATTACCGAGTTTGCGACATCGTTAACCTCAGCTCTTGTTGGGGTGATGTTTTCAACCATGCTTTCTAACATTTGAGTAGCAATGATAACTGGTTTGGCTTTTTCTAAACAAGCGTGTGTTATTTTCTTTTGTAAAACAGGAACTGTTTGCATTGGTATTTCTACCCCTAAATCACCACGTGCGACCATCACCGCATCTGTTGCATCTAAAATTGCATCAAGATTTTCAATAGCTTGAGGCTTTTCTATTTTAGCTATTACTCTTGCGTGGTGATTTGCTTTTTTAATGTGCTCTTTTAGCTCTATGATGTCCTTAGATGAGCGAACAAAAGACAAACCAATCCACTCTATCGGTTGTGTTAAAACAAACTCTAAATCAACTAGATCTTTTTTTGTTAAGCAAGGTTGTGAAATTTTTGTGTTCGGTAAGTTAACTCCTTTATTAGAAGAAAGTGGGCCTCCGTGTAGGACTTTGGCTTTTACAACATCTTGTTTGTTTGTTGAAATAATCTCAAGGTGAATCTTTCCATCATCAATTTTAACCAACTCTCCAACTTCTACATCTGAAGCAAATTGATGATAGCTAATGTAAAGTGTTTTGTTGTTGCTAATACATGGTTTATCGGTAATAAACAATTCAGAACCATTTTCTAAAATTGTTCCTTCCTCTACTTTTCCTACACGAATTTTAGGCCCTTGTAAGTCTGCTAAAATTGCGACGTGCACATGTAACTCTCTGTTAATTTCTTTAATCGTTTGGATGGTTTTTAAATGGGTATCGTGATCTGCATGTGAGAAGTTTAAACGACATACATTCACACCTGCCTTTATCATCGATTTTAACACCTCTTTTGTGGCTGATGCTGGTCCTATTGTAGCGACTATTTTTGTGTTGTTTCTCATTAAAATATAAATTGTTCTTTTACTTTTTCCAAACTCTCCTCATAAGCAACTAAAACTTGTGGGATTGTTCTTATTGCTTCAATCCACCTGTGTAACCGCTCGTTATCTGGCTCTTCCAACTTCAACCAATAGTCTACTTGTGATTTTCCACTTACTAAATACCCTGCTACACTCCTGTTGGAAAATATGTACGCTGTTGAAAGCTCCATAGGGTGTTCGAATTGTGAAAAACTACATTCGCTATCATTTAAGAATGAATTCTTCATTTTGATAAAATTGCTTTTTAACGCTTTGTTTAATAGCCAAACAAAACGATAATCTTTGAGGTGACAGCTTATGCCAACTAAGGAAAAATCTAATTCTATTTCGAACTGAAGCTGCTGTTTCTTCATCGCAGCTAAGTTAGGTAATTCCTAGAAAAGTGGGGGGGGGATGAGGTTATTTAATGAATAGTTGTGATTGGGCTTTTTTTGCCGCCTGTTCTTCAGATCTTTTTATTGAGGATCCTGTTCCTTCTGATAGTTTTTTCTCTTCTAAAAAGAGCGCTACTTTGTAAAATTTTTTATGATCTTTTCCGGTTGACTCTAATACTTTAAAGATTACCCTTTTTTTGTTTTGTTGTCCCCACTCCAAAACCTTGCTTTTATAACTCACCACCTCTTTTGTTAGGTCATTTATATCAAGGTTGGGTAATAAGAGTCTTTTTTGTACGAATTCAACTGCTTTGTAGTGTCCTTTATCTAAATAAATCGCCCCAACTAACGCTTCTAGTGCATTTCCATAAAGAGACCTATGAGTAGCAGATTTGTGATATCTTACAAGTTTGTTAAGTTTAATTTTTAACGCTAGTTTATTAAGGGTTTTTCGACTAACTATTTTTGAACGCATCTGAGTTAAAAAACCCTCATTGCCGCTTGGAAATTTTTGGTATAACATCTCTGCTACCACAAATCCTAAAACAGCATCTCCTAAAAACTCTAAACGTTCGTTATGTAACCCACCTCTTTTCTTATACGATTTATGTGTGAGTGCTTGTGTATATAATTCTATGTTTTTAGGGTAATAACCTAAAAGTATAGATAGTTTTTTTTCGAAAGATGATCTATTAGAAAAACAGTGAAGTAGTTTGGTAAACAATGGTTACGCTTTTTTAACCATTATACAAGCATTGTGTCCCCCGAAACCAAAAGTGTTAGAGATGGCTGATTTCACCTCGCGCTTTTGTGCTTTGTTGAATGTGTAATTCAAACTGTTATCAATGTTTGGGTCGTCTGTAAAATGATTTATTGTGGGAGGAACCACATCGTGCTTAACCGATAAAATTGAGGCAATTGCTTCAATAGCTCCAGCAGCGCCCAATAAATGTCCTGTCATAGATTTAGTAGAGCTTATGTTAAGGTTTTTAGCATGCTCCCCAAAAACCCCTTTAATCGCTTTCACCTCAGCAACATCTCCAAGTGGTGTTGATGTTCCGTGCACGTTTACATAATCTACATCTTCTAACGCCATTCCGGCATCTTCAATTGCAAACTTCATTACATTCATTGCGCCTAACCCTTCTGGGTGTGGGGCTGTAATGTGGTGTGCATCTGCTGTCATTGCTCCACCAACCACCTCAGCATAAATTTTAGCACCTCTAGCTTTTGCGTGTTCGTACTCTTCTAAAACCAACGCGCCAGCCCCCTCTCCTAAAACAAAACCTTCACGGTCATTGTCAAATGGTCGAGATGCTGTTTTGGGATCGTCATTTCTTGTGGATAGAGCGTGCATAGCATTAAAACCACCAACTCCTGCCGCATTGATAGAGGCTTCAGACCCACCCGTAATGAAGATGTCTGCCTTGCCCCACTTAATGTAATTGAAAGCATCAATCATAGCGTGTGTTGAGGAGGCGCAAGCTGAAACAGTTGCATAATTAGGCCCCCTAAAACCATATTTTATTGAGATGTGTCCGGCAGCAATATCTGCAATCATTTTAGGGATAAAAAATGGATTGAAACGAGGTGTTCCGCTACCTATAGCATAATCTCCACATTCTTTTAAGAAAGTGTCCAAGCCACCAATACCTGACGCCCATATCACGCCCGCTTTATCAAGGTTGATATTTTCAAGATTAATACCGGAGTCTTGCATTGCCTCTGATGTAGCAACCATTGCGTAAACAGTATAGGCGTCCATTTTACGCGCTTCTTTTCGGTCTAAAAAATCTGTCGGATTGAAGTTTTTAACCTCACAAGCAAATTGCGTCTTAAACAAAGACGCATCAAAACGAGTGATACGGTCGGCGCCACTAACTCCATTAAGCAAGTTGTTCCAAAAGTCTGTAACTGTATTGCCTATTGGGGTTAAGGCGCCTAATCCCGTAACCACTACTCGTCTTGTTGACATAATGTCTTAATTATGCTTTTTCAATAAAAGCAATTGCATCGCCTACAGAGGCGATCCCTTCTGCTTGGTCATCTGGAATTTGAATATCAAATTCTTTTTCGAACTCCATAATTAACTCTACAGTGTCCAACGAATCCGCCCCTAAATCATTAGTGAAGCTTGCTTCTGGAGTAACCTCCGCTTCGTCCACTCCTAATTTATCAACGATGATCGCTTTTACTTTAGTTGCAATATCTGACATGATTAAATGTTTTGATTAAAACTCGGTGCAAAGAAATACACTTTTTAAATATAATCCAAACTATATGGGCTTCCATAATAATCAAGTATCTGTCTTGTTGATCTCACTAAAAAACTACCTTTGTTTGAAATAAAACGGATGAAAAAACGCATCGCAATATTGGCTTCTGGGGCGGGTAGTAACACTCAGTGTATAATCGAGTATTTTAAAGAAAATAGTCGTGCTAATGTGGTGTTGGTTGGGTGTAACAATTCTGATGCCTTAGTGCTTAAAAAAGCTATTGATTTAGGTGTTCATTCCTTTGTTTTCAACAAGGACGAGTTAACAAGCTTACCTGTTGTTTTAGATAAATTGTTGGCGGAAAGGGTAGATTTGGTCGTTTTGGCGGGGTTTTTGTTAAAGGTTCCTAAATCTCTTGTTCTGGCTTTTCCTAATAGAATTGTCAATGTGCACCCCGCGCTTTTACCTAAGTTTGGTGGGAAAGGGATGTATGGAAAACATGTTCATCGCGCAGTGATTGATGCGCAAGAGGTGGAAAGCGGAATTACTATTCATTATGTCAATGAGCGATATGATGATGGGGCAATTATTTTTCAAGCGAAATGTGATGTGGGTGAAAATGATGATGTGAGGGCGTTAGAAAAAAAGGTTCGTACTTTAGAACATGAACACTATGCTAAAATAATTGATCAAATCATTCAAAGAATGTAAGTTATGGTGTTTGATTTAACAGAAATTATCTCTGCAACAATGGTTTTATTCGCGGTGATTGACATCATCGGCTCTATTCCTATTATTTTAGATATCAAAAAAAGAGCGGGTGAGGTGCATCCTGAAAAAGCTACGCTTGTTGCTATGATAATTATGTTTGCCTTCTTATTTGTAGGAGAGCGCATAATTACATTTATTGGGGTTGATGTTAACTCTTTTGCTGTAGCGGGTTCGTTTGTTTTGTTTGCTTTAGCTATGGAGATGATTTTAGGTGTTCGATTGTTTAAAGATGATGGCTCTTCGCCAAAAGTAGCTTCTATAGTGCCTCTTGCTTTTCCAATTATCGCGGGGGCTGGGTCTATGACCTCAATCCTTTCTTTAAGGGCTGAATATGATGCTTTAAACATTGCTGTTGCTATTTTGTTAAACATTATTTTAGTTTATGTCACTTTGAGGCTGACAAGCCGGCTTGAGCGATTTTTTGGAGAGGGTGGGATTGCCGTACTTCGAAAAGTTTTTGGTATTGTGTTGTTGGCAATCGCTATTAAGTTATTTAGTAGTAATATTAAGCTTCTGTTTATTTAATGCAAATCACTATTTATACCGATGGTTCTGCCAAGGGAAACCCTGGTCCTGGTGGATATGGAGTCGTGTTAATATCAAAAGATGGCCATAGGAAAGAAGTGGCGAAAGGGTATCGGATGACGACCAACAACCGTATGGAGTTATTGAGTGTTATTGTGGCTTTGGAGATGTTGAAAAGTAAACCTATGGATGTTACCATATTTTCGGACTCTAAATATGTGGTGGATGCTGTAGAAAAAGGTTGGGTTTTTAGCTGGGAGAAAAAGTATTTTGATAAAAAGAAAAACCCTGATTTGTGGAAACGTTTTTTATTAATTTACAGACAGCACAACGTGCGCTTTTTGTGGGTGAAGGGTCATTCTGATAATGTAGAAAATGAACGTTGTGACAAGCTGGCTGTAGCTGCTGCTGAGTCAGAAAAAAATCACTTAATAGATGTTGAATACGAAAAAAGCCGAGAGCAAGGCCCTCGGCTTTTTTAAATACATTTTTCTTTTCTAGTTAGTTTAGGGCTTCATTAAATATTTGTTGCGCTTCTATTTTATTTTCCGCGCTATTTAAGTGATGCTCTACCAACCTGTCAACCATTAGGTTAAAATAATATTCTGCCCATGAAGGACCGTTTTTGGATGCTTTAATTATTATTAGGGCCCCTTTTGCAGCTGTGTTAAGGTCTTGGTTTTTTAAGTATTCTGAAAAGTATGCTGCAGTAATATATAAATCATAGTTAGATGTTTTTTGTATCTCTTCCTCAAAATAAGAAAATTCTTGAAAATCTCCCAAAGAGGCATATGTCCTCATCACCGCCTCTTTTAATTCATTTTTTGATTCTTTTTCAAACATTCTAGCGGCAATTAGCGCTTTTTCTTCGTTAACCAGTGTTAGGGCGTCTAGGCCAGAACCTGCAATAGCGTAAGACATTTCTTTTGTTGCTTTTTCAAACAACCCTTCGTGTTTTAACGCCCCCTCAAAGGATGCTAAGACATCTATAGCGGCCGCTCTGACAATAGTGCGATCATCATTAACAGCAACTTCAAGTAAAATTGATTCAAATTGAGAGGGGCTGTCAGTTCTTTCAATCGCTTTAATTGCCAGCTCTCTTACGCCCCAATATTCATGTTTTAAGTTGTGGTTGATTGCTGTTTCTAAAGCTGGCCCACTAAGGTTTTTTAATACGTTTTTTTGGTCCATGTAACGTGGTGCGTACAACTGGTCTAACCACCACTCTTCTGGTTTTTCATCTATTATTTCTGCCAACAACATATGTTCAGAGTCTACCACTACATTTGTAGGGGCAGATCTCGCTGTGAATGCAAACGCTTCAAGCCCGTCTTGTACATCTATATTATAAGTAAACACGGAGTCTTCGAAATACAGAGCAACATCCATATTTAACTTATATAACGGGGTTTTTTCAAGGTTTTGGAGTTGTTCTATATAAACCCACTGAGTGTTTGTACTGTCTTCGTATTCATAGCTAAATGCTAATATAGGATGGCCACTGCTTAAAAACCATTGGTTGAAAAACCAATTTAAGTCTTCTCCACACACCTCTTCCATAGCAAGTCTTAATTGGTGAATTTCTACTGTAGAAAAAGCGTTGTCTTCAAGGTATTTTTGAAGCCCAAGATAAAATGCTTCGTCCCCTAAATAATATCGAAGCATGTGTAAAACGCGCCCTCCCTTTGCGTACGAGTGGCTGTCAAACATATCATCTTTGTCTGTGTAGTCAAAACGAATCATGTCTACTTGTTTGCTCCTTGCTTCTCTAAAATAGCTGTTTAGGTCGGCGTCTAAGTGTTTGTCAGCGGCCATTCTTCCAAAACCCTTTTCTCTCCAAATGTACTCTCCGTAGGTCGCAAACGCTTCGTTAAGGGGTAGGTTTGCCCAGCTTTCACAGGTCACTAAATCGCCAAACCAGTGGTGGATAAGCTCATGTGCAATAATGTCTTCTTCGTGTCTATCCAACATCTCTCTTTCGTCCATTTGCACAAACTCACCGTGTATTACCGCGGTGGTGTTTTCCATTGCTCCTGAAACAAAGTCTCTAACCACCACCTGAGCATATTTCTCCCAAGGATAATCTACTCCTAAAATTTCTGAGTAGTGTTCCATCATTTCTGGTGTTCTTCCGAAAATCCCTCTAGCGTATTTATGAAAATCATCTTCTAAGTAATAGTCCACATCTATTCCTCTCCATTTATCTGTGGTTATGTTGAAGTCTCCTACCGCCATCATTGCTAAATAAGGAGTGTGTCCTAAAGACTGTTCCCAATAATCTGTTCGCGTGCCGTCTTTGTTTTGTTCGCTTTTTACCAAAACCCCATTAGAAAGTGTAGTATACTTGTCTTGTACTGTAATAGCAATATTTTGAGTCATGCGCTCGTTGGGTTTGTCAATAGTTGGAAACCAACAAGAACTAAACTCTGTTTCTCCTTGTGTCCATATTTGTTGTGGTTTGTCTTCATGTCCTAAGGGGTTTATAAAATATAAACCCTTAGCATCTGTTATAGCTTCGCCTGCCTTTGTGTCTAGCTCGTTGGGTTTGGCAGTATAATCAATGCTAATTGTATAGCTTTCTGTTCTTTTATAAACCCTGTCTAATCGAATGACTAATTTATCATCCTCGTATTGGTAATTAAGGGCTAACTCACCCATTTTTACATGGTGTATGTCAAATCCTTTTGCGTCTAGTATCAATTCGTTGGTGGCGCGGAAATATGGCTTTGCTGTTATTTCTGCTGTCCCATGCAAGTATTGCTTCTCCCAATCGAAACGAACCGATAGGTTTGTGTGAACAATGTCGCTTAAGCGAGTTGCTGATGGGTTGTATAAGTCTTGAACCTCTTCAATATTAGATGGTGTATACTCTACCTCTTGTTTGTTTAGCTCTCCTGCGCCCATTATAAATGCTAGGGCTAATAATACTATTGTTTCCATTAATAATTTAGTTTGTTTTACAAATATCTAAATTTCTACCTTTGTAGGTATGAAGGTACAGGTAAATGAGTGTTTTAATTTTTCTTTCGACGGTAATGATTTCGATTGGGACTGTATAGAAGTTAAAGAGGGGCAGTTTCATATTCTTTTTAAAGGACAATCTTTGGTCGCTGATGTAATCGAGGCTAACACAAACGAAAAACTCTTCGTTATTCGGATTAATAATAATAGTTATAATGTTCGACTAAAAGATCGGTATGATGAATTGTTGCAGTCGTTAGGAATGGATATGCTCAACAACCAAAAACAGTCGAAAATAAAAGCGCCTATGCCGGGTAGGGTTTTGGATGTTTTGCTAAGCGAAGGTGATTCTGTTGTTAAGGGTGACGGTGTATTAGTTTTAGAGGCTATGAAGATGGAAAATGTGATAAAGTCACCAACAGATGGGATTATCAAACGAATTGCTGTAGTGAAGGACCAGGCGGTAGAAAAAAACGAAGTGTTAGTTGAATTTGAGTAGGCTCAAACAAAGCTGTATAAAAATCGGCTTTTTGGCGGTTTTTCTTTTGTCTATTTTTTAGCTTTCTTCTATTAAACATCGAAGTGTACTAACTTTACAAACTCTTGTATGCGTTGTTCTACAGCTTCATCTGTTAATGCTTCAAGGCGTGCCGTGCCAAACCTCTCTACACAGAAAGACGCCATTGCCGAACCAAAAATTACGGCTCTTTTCATGTTATGAAAAGAATAATCTTTAGTCGCGCAAAGATGTCCAACAAAGCCTCCCGCAAAAGTATCTCCAGCTCCAGTTGGATCAAACACGTCTTCTAAAGGTAGTGCTGGGGCAAAAAACATCTCCTCATTATTAAATAACAAAGCTCCGTGCTCTCCTTTTTTAATGATGAGGTGTTTTGGTCCGTAAGATAAAATTTTACGTGCTGCTTTTACTAAAGAATATTCTCCCGAAAGTTGGCGCGCTTCTTCATCGTTTATAGTTAAAACATCTACATCTTTTAGCGCCTCCATTAAATCTTCTAAACAGTTGTCCATCCAGAAGTTCATCGTATCTAAAACAATTAATTTTGGGCGCTCTTTTAGTTGTGATAAAACCTTTTGTTGTATTGAAGGCATTAAGTTTCCCAACATCAAGCAATCACAATCTTGATAATTTTCTGGCACCCTTGGTTCAAAGTTTTCTAATACATTTAATTGGGTATCTAATGTGTCACGCGTATTCATATCATTGTGATACTTTCCTGACCAAAAAAATGTTTTTTCGCCCTCTTTTATTTGTAATCCATCCGTATTCATGTGATGATTTTGCATCATCTCAATTGCTGATTTTGGAAAATCATCACCTACGACTGATATTAAATTGATGTGGTCGTAAAACTTAGATGCAGATAAGCCTATGTAGGTTGCTGCGCCTCCGACTATTTTGTCAGTCTTACCAAATGGGGTTTCTATAGCATCAAACGCTACTGTTCCAACTACTAACAAACTCATTTTTTAAGTTTTTTAATTTTTTGTAAATGTATTGCATAATAATGAGTATTGTACTAA
>CEUV01048782.1_pt1 | contig 36760 bp, 28 predicted proteins | sample 356401 | NCBI WGS metagenome assembly CEUV01 (sample SAMEA2622710, study PRJEB7988) | marine metagenome | isolation source: saline water (ENVO:00002010), including
CCGCGCCCACCACCGACTCCCATCGACGCGAACGTTCGTCTCATCGGCGCTCTCATCGAGCTCGCGACGCGCCACGCGCTCCCACGCGTCGCCCACGACGTCCCCGCCATCGTCCTCACCGGTCCCGGCGCGCCCGTCACCGTCGCCGTCGCCGTCACCGTCGCCGTCGCCGTCACCGCACCCGTCGCGCTCGCCACCGTTCGCCCGAGCGCGCGCGCGAGCGCTCGCCCCCGCATCGCCCCCACCGCGCGCGCAATGGCGTCGGCCCGCTTCCGAATGTCCGAGCGCGCGCGTCATTCATTCATTCATTCATCGCGCGCACCGTCGTCGCATCATTCGAACGCGCGGGCCCGGCTGTCGCGCGATCGATCGATCGATGGGCGCGATCGATGGCGCGTGGACGACGACGACGTTCGGAGACGTCGCGCTCGAACTCGTCGAGGGCTCGGCGGCGAGGACGCGGGCGACGGGGACGGACGGGGCGACGTGTCGAGCGCGCGTCGTGGAGGGGGCGCGATGGTTGTCGTCGAGGGAGAGGGTGAGGAACGGGGACGGGAGGGCGATGGAGACGCTGGAGGCGATGAGCGAGATGTGTTGTGAGGTGATGGGTCGGACGCTGCGGCGAGAGGAGGAGGAGGAAGAGATCGGGGCGTGGGCGAGGACGCTGTTCGCGTGCGCGTCGACGAGCGACGAGGCGGGCGAGGCGGCGACGAGGGCGACGAGACGAGCGGCGGCGAGGGATGGGACGTTCGGGGAGCGATTAGCGTTGGGAATGAATGAGGGTGAGGATGCGACGCGGAGGAGTCGGAGGGAGACGGAGGAAGAGGCGCGGGACGACGCGAGGTTGGCGCTGTTGATGACGGCGGGGGCGAGACGCGCCGCGGGGACGCTGGCAAAGCGAGCGAAGACGGTGGACATCGAACGCGCCGTGGGGATGTGCGACGAGATAACTTTGCGCGAAATGGCGACTTTTGTGTTGAACGATCTCGACGCGCGCGATGCGTACGTGTTGCGCGCGATCGCGGCTCGAGACGAGCGGGCGGGATTTCGAATGATGGCGAGTCTGTTGTCGCGCGTTGCGCGCGGCGAGCGCGTGTTCGCGTCGCTACGCGCGCTCGAAGAGATCGTTCAACTGGAATACATGACGAATACGAACGAGTTCGTGAAGGAGCTACACGAATTAGTCGGTTGTTTACCGATCAGTGAAGGATTTTCTAGAAAAGTATCGATGGTGCTCGCGAGAATCATCGACTTTCATTCCGTGGAGACGTTGCTCGCGCGTTCGGATTCTGTGGGAGTCGTCGTCGGTTTGCAGATGACTGAGTATATCATGAAATCAGGACGATTTATGGGCGAGGGAAACGCGGCGTTGACGCGCGCTTTCGTGGATGATAGAGCAGACGTGCGCCACGCGGCTTTCGTCGTCGCGACGGCGTTGCTCAGGCACGGTGTATCCGTGGACGATCAGTCGCTCCGAAGAGCTGAATCGGAAGCAAAAGTGGATGCGATTTTGTCGATCAATGAAATCGTCGGAGCCCTATCCGATCACTCTACGATTCCAAAGTTGAATCCAAGTGCCATTCAATCTTTGGCGAGCTCGCTCGATTTCATCCTGGCGCTCGATGTGACGCAAAAATCCATCACGAATCGCGACATTGTGAGAAATGTCCTCGGCATGCTTACAATTCTGAGCGAGTGTCTCGTCGTGCAGGCCGAGTCAGCGAGAGACACGAACGGTGAGCAAATAAATTTCGTGCACACCGACGCGTACGACGACACGAGCGACAAACCGGAATCGCATGTCCTGGGAAGTCTATTGCCAATCATCGAAGTATTTCTGGATTCGATGCTTTGTCAGTCCAAGTGGTTCAAGCCACTCCTCGAGCATCTGGAGTATCCGGAGATTGCCGATGACATCATGTCTAGCAGCACATTGGAGGCTTGGATCAGTCGCCTTTTGTTTATGCATCTTCAACTGAGTTGCGGCCTCGGACACGCAGTGCCGGCTAACTCTGCTCTGTCAATGAGTAGTTGCATAAGGTTACTTTCTGACGATGCAGAGTGGTCACAAGATCTTCAAGGTCACGTCACGCGGGTTTGCGCAAATATTTTAAACACCACCCAGGTATCGTGTTTCGACGCGACACACGCGACTCGGTACGTATCCCTGCTGAATACATGCGCTCATCAGAGCGTCGAACTGTTGCGAGAAGAGTGGTTCGCCATGAACAAATGCGAGATGCACTCAGAATCGGATTCTTCTTCAGCGCAAAGAGTGCTTGAAGCGTTGAAAACTTTTAACATTCTCTGCGAGACTGCCGTAAACTGTGGAGCATCCAAGGGTCCAGATGTGGATGCGCTGCAGACTGTGCTCCAGGCTACATTCAAAACAGATGAATTGGAATTTTCGTCGCAGTCGCTCGTCGCTTTCAACAAACCTCAACTCGGGAGAAATAGTTATCTGAGTGCCGGTCGTCTCGGCGCGGAGAATCCGGTTGCCGGCACGGTGGCGTTACTCGTCACTTCACTGCGTCATCAACTCCAAAAGACTCACGGTGGACGCGCCATAAATTATGATTGGGACAAAGTGGTTTCCGCAGTTCTCAGCTTACTCGATACGTTGCTCCCGATGACGGCATTTGAGAAAGGAAGTTCAGAGCTGGTGGCAGACGCCATCATCATGCTTGAAGATACCATCATCAAACTGCGTGAACTACCCATCGAGCCGACTTGCCAGATCGCCAGTGTGATTTTGCGTCACCACCACTATCAGTTCTCAACCTCAACGACTGACTGTGTCAAGACTGCTTCGGCGATGCTGAAAATTGCCCTGAGTTACTCCTTGACGTCCATCCCGGATGAGTTGAATGATTTACTTTGTCTGATGTGTGTCATTGTCTCGGATCTATCGACCGATGATGAACGGCACAATCTGGACGCCAAGCACGAAGCTTTCCTCGCATTGGCATCCGTTTTAGTGAAAGCGGGTAAAATGCTGTGGAGTCACATACACTCGAAGCAGAAGAGATTGGATGATGTCGAAGCAAATTTTTTGGCGTTGGCTACTCTCTCTCTCAAACAATGCACTTCAGCGGCAGAGACGCTATCTCAAATGGAGGGCGATGAAAACGATCTTGGTACTCAGCGAAGGAACGCAGCCCTTGTTTTGGCCGGCGCTCGACTGCATAACTGTACAGATCGGATGTCGCGTTTGTATGATGTGAAGGCACTTGGTTCTTTTGAGCTCGAGCGTAGGCAGTTTATGGTCACGTGTGCAAGTGTTTTTACGAATTTGAGAGCGTTGCAGCTCTCCAAAACGAAAAGCACGCCACTCGATCGAAGTCTGGTCGCTATTGGCAACGCTCTCGCCATGGATGATATCGAGCCATACAGCGACGAGTTGTTACGACTCGGCGAGAGTGTTCAAATGGTCGATGGAGACGGATTCCAATCTTTATCTAACGCTCCCTCTCGAGAGAATTCTGCATCAAAACCGCGAAAACGCATCCGAAATCCATATCTTGACGCTGTGATAGCGCAAGAGGGCGGGGCCCAAGACGAATATGACGATATGGCGGATTTCATAGTGTGCAAACCAGGGCGCGATTATCGTAGCGTGCTTGGGCTCAGTTAACGAGAACGACTCTTCATCGTACCACAAATTTCACTAGACTAGGTTATAATAGCTATGTATTCATAGTAGCAGCGACTCAGGCCACCGGCGCACGCAACGTAACATCCTCCTCTGCTTCTTCGTTTGCCGGCAAGAAGGGTGTGGGCACAGTCCACGCCGCGTTGCCACGCATCCTCTTCGCCGCCGGAGCGGTGACACCTTCCACTGGCGACGCAAATGGCATACTGGCCAGGAAACCTTGCAATTGGGCCTCGATGCGCAGCTTCTCATGCAACAACGCGGTCTTCTCCTTGACGAGCGCGTCTCGCTCTGCAGCGAGGGTGCGCGCCGACTCAGCTTGTCGGATGTTATCTTCCTGGAAGTGCATGATCATGTTCGCAAGTCTCGAGTGTTCCGCACGCAATTGCTTGATCAATTGCGTGGCAGCCACAACCACCGTCGCCTTATCCGCCTTCATCATCGAACCGGGTTCAAGCACCGCGATGAGCTCCTCGAAACGACTGTTCAGCACATCTCTTCTGCGCTTCTCACGAGTGCTCTTCGTCTTCCTCGCACCCTCACTGAGCGTGTATGAACGCGCCTGGGCTTGATTAGCCTCTACCTTCTCCTCTCCGTCTTCCGCCTTTCGCTTCTTCGGGCACTCTTCACCCGCGGTGGATGTCACCCCCACCGGCTTCTCCTGGATCCCGGACGCTAAGGTCCCGGTGCCGACGTCGAACGCTGCGGCGATGTCGAACGGGGACTCTTCGCCGTCGAAATGAGTAAAAAAATCATTCAACCAATCGTTCGACGCCAAGACCTTGGCGTCGTCGCGCGCGATGAGACCCTCGTCCGTCGCCACTCGCCCCGTCTGGTTCGCCATGACGTATGCGAGGGTTTGCCGATCTTCCCTGGCGTCCAGCCTTCGGTCGTTCGAGAGTACAGACTCGAGCGCTCGATGCGATACTCACTTGAAAAAGATTTTCGACACACCCGCGGGTCGTCGCCGCGCGCGTTCCTCAGTGGCGCGTCGGCGTGCGGGTCACCCTTCCAACACAATTTCTAGGGCCCGCGCGAGGGGCACGGCGCGGGGGATTTGGGGGGAGAAATCTTTGACGAATCAGGATTCGACGATTTCAAGATTTGATTGGATGTTACGAACTCAACGGGCTGGCGAACGCCACGCGCGACTACTTTTCACCGTCGAGGTGCTTTTGGAGATCCGCCAAAGAGACGGTGGCCGAACCGCGCTGTTTCGCAGATTGCTGACTCTCGTGCGAGCGCCAACCAGTCATGTAGAGAACCTCAAATGTGGCCTCGACCGCGCCTTCGGCGTTATCGGAACCTGGAGTACGCGGTGCCGGAAACTTCTCCGCATACAATGTTCGCGCGGCAACAGCGGTTTCACGAGGCAAAAATGGACGTCTCATGAGACCGGCATTTGTTTCTCCCATCGCACGCAGGTGTTCGACGAGTTTCTCCGGTGAACCATATCCCATGGTTACGATATCTACGTCGACCGCAGGGAGCGACAGGTTCGCTCGTCCGAGTAAGCTTCCACAATCGCGAACATGAGCTAACGGTGAGACCCGAGCGCTAACACCACCTTCATGTTCAGTTTCAGCGAGCGCGCACGCTACACGAAGCTCTTGAAGCGTGTTACCGCCGAAGATACTCGACAAGAAGAGGCCATCTGGAACAAGCGTCGCAGCAGCGCTCGACATTGCGCCGGGTAAATCATTCACCCAATGTAAACCTAAGCAACTAATCACGGCATCCACAGAATTCATCTGTATGGGTAAGTTTTCTTCGTCCCCTTGGACATAAGATATCTCAACCGGAGTCCCATCCCGTCGTTTGGGCTCTGCGCCGATGACGCTTTCGACAAAATCAAGCATGTCTTGGGACAAGTCTACGACGACGATCTTCTCGATATCGTCCCGCTCCGCTAAAAGTCTACGCGTAATCGCTTCGTTGGCACCACCAAGCACGACGATGCGCTTGAAGTCGCGTTTAATATCAAATAGACGATCCAATAAACGCCTCGCGAGCTCGTCGAGCAAGTCATCAGGCGCGTGCTCGGGCCTGGCTTTAAGCGCCCGTTGTTGCAAGAAAGCCGCTCTATCTCGATGCGCTCTGACCAAGTCTCGATCAAAAACCATCATCGCTCGCACTTGCGCAGCTAATGCCTTATCTTTGAGCATCGTCGCCCGCGCTCTCGCCCGCTCTTTCGCGCCTTGAACGTCAATGACGGCATCTTTCGGTTCGGTTGAACTGCTCGTGCTCGCTTCCCAGGACGCGCTGAATCCTCTGTCGAACGCGGAACATCCCACGAGATCCTTTTGTAACCTTCGGAGCGCTGACCTCCCCCGCGATGACGAGACGAGCATGGCCAACGCGCAATGACGTCGAGCGTGCAACTACCAGCCTGGGGTTTAGACGATTCGCCGCGCGCGCTCGCCGCGCTCCTCAAACGTCGGCTCCAGGCGTCGCGCGACGAATCGATCGACGATGGGCGTGGACTGTCAAAATGGCGCCTGTCGCACGTGGGTCGACGACGAAATCGACGCCATGGGAGAGGAAGGGAAGCATCTTCCGCGTCCCGGTGGATGCTGCGAGGAAGACGTCGCCAAGCAAAAAGAAGCGGCGAAGATGCTCGGCGAGCTTCGCGAGGTCGATCGTTCGACGGCGAGGATGCGATTGGCGTCGAACGTCATCGGCGTGGCGGATGAAGAGGAGGAGGAGGACGATTGGGCAAAGTCAGACGACGAAGGGGAGGACTCCATACTGCGGGAGATTCAGGCGGCGAGACTTCGGGAGCTCAAAGGCACCGCCGCGATGGCCGCGGCGGAGGCGAGACGGGCGAGATACGTTGAAATTAAAGAAAGTGCGCTCGCAGAGACTTTAAAAGCGAGCTCTCGAGTGGTTTTGCACGTCGTGTTGGAGGGTGCTGAGCAGTGCGCGCGCGTAGATGAGGTGTGCGACGACTTGGCGCCGGCGTTTCCAAAGACGAAATTCGTGAGAATCCGTCCGAATCACGATAAAATACTGTTAAGAACGTATCGGATCGCCGCGCTTCCGGCAGTTTTAGTGTTCAGACGCGGTCGGTTGATGTTCATGTCGTGTGCGCTAGATGACTTTGGAGGCGCCGATGACTTTGATGAGGAGCTGGTCACGCGATGGTTGGCAAAGCACGACGCTCTACCTGGACACCCATTCGCGGATGGCTCCAAACCAGCTATCTGCGGATGGTTGTCCAGCGATGCCTCATCGGACGAAGAGAATGACGATGGGAGCGACGAGGAGATGTTCGGAGTGAATAAACCGTGCGAGACGTGTGGTCGAACGTACCCGCACAAGCACATTCGAGCTCTACGGCCGGGCGAGTCTTTGCGTACGGCGAATGATTCTGACGGTGATTTTGATGATGATGACTTTTAGATGATTCGTTTTAGCTGCACTTTGTCAATAAACTACCTACCTAGACGGTGAATACTGTGGAGCCCTTCAGACCATTAATAAAGGCGCTGGCGGGCATCGCCTTCTTTCCAGGGGGCTGAACTTCGAGAAGCTCCAGCCAGCCTCCACCTCCGCACGGCACGCGAAGCACCTTCTTCGTCACTTCAACTTGGCCTTGTGCCGCGCTTGCATCGCCCTCCGTGGAGACTCTTGTGGTGATGATTTTGAGAGTCACTTCCTTCGAATCCTCTTCCCCGTTTGCGCGAATTTTGAGCACCGCCTTCGTACCCGGCCAACCCGCGAAGCCGCGCACTTTGTTGTGACACTCAAGTGCGGATTGTTTCTGAAAATCTAATTCTCCCTCGTCTGGGCTCACCTTTGCCGCGTGACTGAGCGTTTTCTCATCTTGCGGCACGGCGCGCGCCGCCGCTTCGCCGGCAAACACGGATGGCAACTCCTCCAGCAAAGCCTCCACGCCCTTCTCGAAGAGTTCAGTCAATATTTCTGGTGCCTTTTCGTCTCCGTCCAGCGGTCTCTTGATTTGTCTAAGCACGGGACCCGCATCCATTTTGAGAATAGTGTACGCCACAGACACGCCAGTCTCGGCTTGTCCACTCTCCAACGCCCGTTGCACTGGCGCCGCCCCGCGCCACTGCGGCAAGAGGCTCGGGTGAATGTTCAGCGTTCCATACCTCGGAATGTCGAGAAATTTTTGCGGTAAAAAGTTTCCGTACGCCGCCGTCACCATCAAGTCGACGTCGAGCGCCCGCAACGCGTCCAGAAACCACTCCTCGTTCGCCTTCACCGGACACAGTATCCTATCCTCCGCGATCCCTCGCTTCATCGCCAGTTCCGCCACCGGCGACGGCGCGGGTTCAGCGCTCTTCCGCCCTCGCCCTCGCGGCCGTCCCGGTTGCGACACCACCGCCGCCACCTCGAACCGCGCGTCTGCCCTCTCCGCCGCGTCCAGCACCCGTCCCAAGACGTCCGCCGCGCACTCCGGCGTCCCCAAAAACACCAACCGCGACTTCTCGACCCCTCTCGCCCCCTCCTCCGTCCCCGCGCTTCGCACCGCGCTCGCTCGTCGCGCCCTCATCGCGCTCACCGCGCGCACCGCGCTCGTCCCGCTCGTCCCGCCCCATCGTCGCGGACTCACCGCTCGCCGCATCCCCGCGCTCGCCGTCGCCGCGCACGCGCGCATCGCGCGCATCCCAACGCTCGACGCGGTCGTCCGCCGTCCACCGTCTGCCGCCTCGCCGCGTCCACGTTCGTCGACGACGGATGTCTCCGCTCGATTGTCGCTCCAACCCATCCAATTTCTCGAGTCACAATCGGTCAAATACCCCCCCTCGACCTCGAAGAGGGAAACCCGGCGATTGGTCGGGAGACGACGACGCGCGTCGACGACCGACGACGTCGCGCGCGCGACGTCGAGGACGAACGATGTGGTCGATGCGCGCGTGTAGGGACGCGCTCCGCGCGTGCGCGCGGTCGAGCGCGCGCGGGTCGGTGGGACGACCGGACGCGCGCGGGTGGACGATCGCGCCGACGGCGACGGCGACGGCGACGGACGCGAGCGCGATGCGCACGGTGATGACGTCCGTGCGGGCGGAGATCAAGGCGATGCGAACGACGGGGACGCCCGTGAAGCTTAAACCCGAGGCGCGAGGGATGGAGGCGCCGATGACGAGCTTCGAGGCGGGGGCGAGGCAGGAGGGATGGGGAAAGTCGGGCGGAGGCGCGGCGCCGTGGACGCCGACGAGAGAGTTGAAGAAGCGAAAGAGTTATTTCAAGCGATGTGGACACATGATGGAGACTTTGGAGCGAGAGAAGATGAAGGAGTTAGCGGCGGAGCGTCACATCGTGCCTTTTAGACCGGGAGATGTGGTGAAACTCACGCTCGAGGTCCCGGAGAACAATAGACGAACGCAAACCTTCACGGGTGTGTGCATAGCAAAGAAGCATCGAGGGTTGGGATCTAGCTTTACCCTTCGAACCGCGATAGGAAATCTCGCCGTTGAACGATCTTTTCCACTCTTCACGCCCAACATCAAGGCGATGGAAATTCTTGAACGAAGAAAGGTTCGTCGGGCCAAGCTGTACTACTTGCGAGACAAGCCGTTGCGCTTCTCGCGGCCGTGAAAACCGTCTCGCAGTAGAAACTGAAGGATTGTTTTTCAACATACAGTATTGTAATTCGATTTCAACAGCTAAACTAGAATGTACAGTCAAGTCGATCGATATATGCAAGTTCAATTCAAGACAATCTTGCGCGGTTTAATCAAACAGCTGGTTCTGCGTCGCCGCGGATGCCGAACCAAAAAATTTTCTAGATGACATGGATGCCCGAGAATTCGGGGGGGCATTGTGAGCAAGCTGAGCATTTCCAAAGTTGAATGAGTGTACGTGGCTCATTTTCGCGCCCGCAGCTAGGCCAGCCGCGTACGCTTGTTGCATCGCAGATTGTTCCCTTTGCAAGGCGTGTTGCTGCGCTTGCAACGCCATGTATCGCATGGTATCATTCATGGGTTTGCCATTGCCAGTTTGACGAGACAGGAGCGGGTTACTACCTCCTTGTCGTACAAATCCAGTGCCGACCCCATTCACAGAAGCCGCATTTGGTACAACATTTTTTGGTGGTGGTTGGTACGAAAATTCAACGCCGTGAATGTACTGCAAGCGTTGGACAAATTCTCCTCGACGCTTTCCTTCGCATAACTCCTTGTATCGTTCGACGGCTTCGTGAATGATGTTTGAAGCAGCCAGAACTGATTCAGGATTGCCCTGAATGCAGAAAACACGGCATGGACGGTGATACACGCCCTCTTCGGGCTGCTGTGTCCAAGATTGGATCGTCGAGCCGGTGTGGCGCATGATTTCGCGAATGGAAGCTCCGCTCGCCCCGATGACAAAACCAGCGGCGAGTAACGTCACTCGCAACCTCAATCCGCCGTTTGGCATGATCTCGATAGACGCCACTTGCTGCTTCTCTTCTTCCACACCCTGACCCGCGAGTCGAGGACCTGAAGGACCTCGCATCTTCGCACCTCCAGCAAAGTTGTCCGACGGTTCGCCGCCGAGGTGAGTCGTGCTCTTTGGCGAGGTTGATGGTTCGACCACGGTCGATTGAGAAACCGTTGGAAGCAATCCCTCAACATCATACAAGACACTCCCGACAACTTTCGAGTTATCCAGTTGCATTTGCGGTCCGCCGATCCCTCCTCTCGTGAGCCCCTTGGAGTTTCCAGCTTGGGAGGGCATGGCGTACGAAATCAGAGTCGACGAATCATCCTCGCCGTCCACGATTCCCTTGGGCAACCACTGGCTCGGATAGGTGTCGCTGGACGAAAGAAAATAGTCCGGATTCATGTTCACCGTCTCGGCGTCGTTCGCAGGTTCGCGCACGTCGCAGCGGCGTCACACAGATGGAAAACGCGTGAACGCGGCTATGGAACCGCGAAAACGCGTGAACGCGAGCTCTCGCGCGCCGTGCGCGCGCGTTCGACGACGAAGACGCTCACGTGCGAGTGAGATGGGTGCGACGAAATCAGCGCACGGGTTTCCCCGCGCCCCTCGTTCGCTCGTCCAGCGCTCGTTCGCCTCGACGTCGTCTTCTGCGGCGCTCCGCGTGTTTCCACGCGGTTGGAACCGGTCGATATTCTCTTGAGTCACAAACCAAGAATGACCTTCAAGCTGGAAAACAGTGCCGAGTCGATTCGTAGTGTCGATTCGTAGTGTCGAGTCGATTAGTAGCACCTAGACGAGCTCGAGCTCTGACGAGGACGGCACGACGTGATACGCGCGAGGATTGTCGACGAAGACGTCTCGCACGCCTCGGCGAAGAAGCTCCGCGGAAACGCCCGACCAGACGTCGTCGGTGTCGGCGTCGGCGGCGAGGGAGTCGGCGGCGTCGCAGAGCGCCCTCGCGGAGCGTCTTTGTTCCTCGAATGCGGACTGGATGTCGAGCTCGAGGGCGTCGTCGCGGGCGCACGAGATGATAGACACTTTTCCGTCGTGTCCGTGTCGCAATTTTCGTTTCTTTTGTCTCGGTCTCAGAGTTTTGACGTCGTCGTTTGCGACTGAGGCGAGCGCCGGGTCGCGAAGCGCGCGCGCGAGAATTTGCAGTCTATCCCAAGACGCGTCGTCCGACGTCGAGGGCGACGTCGAGTAAACGTTCAGCGTGACGTGCGGAAAAATGCAACTGAGATATTGCGCACCTCGACCATCCATGTCCTTGGGACTCGATTCGAACGAAGCCACGACTTCTCGACACGTCCTCGTGGAGATTACATATCGCCGTCCGTCGAGCTCACACTCCAATCGCGCCCGCGCGACGCATCCCTCTTCGCTCGTCGACCCGACCTTACCCACCTGTCGATTCTTCGACGACGACGACATCGTCGACGTCGACGGCGTCGTCGTCTTCACCTCGAGGAACCGCGCGCGAACGCTCGCCGGGTCGCTCTGCGTCGAAGACACGGCGAACGTCACGTGCATCGCGTCTCTCGCCAGAGCCCCTCGCGCGCCGCGCTCCCGCTCGTCTCCCTCATCTGTGGGTGTTTCTTCCTCTCCTTCCTCTCCGTCGCGCTCGACCGTCCCGTACTGATCGGACGCCGAGAGGGAGAACGAACACGCTCCGAGAAAGATCTCCTCCTCCTCGTCTCCCGCCTCCTCGACGTCGTCGCGCGGGGTCAACCAAGACTGCGCGTCGAAAAACGCGTATCGATCGCACATCGCGCCGTTCTCTCGCGATCGCGTCGTCGGACGCTCGCTCGCGCGCGCGCGTCGGACGACGTGTGCGGGTGCCCAGAATTCATTCGCGATCGAGGGGCGCGGGGGGACACGGTCTGACGTAAATCGGACTATCGGTACGCATTGAATGAAGATAATTTCTATAAAGTTTATATCGAAGTGAAGAAAGAATGGGGACGCGAGGACCCGAAGCCGACGACGCGACCGCAGTCGACGACGGGCGTCGCGCGACGCGAAGGGAGCGACGAGCGGAGGTGCGAGATGAGGCGCGGCGACTTCCAGGGGCGCGGCGACGCGAGAGGATCCGGGCGCGGAGGACGGGGACGAAGAGACCGCGGATGCGAGGGAAGAGGCGTGGGTCGAATGGCGCGCGCGCGCGATGGGTCGGGGTCGGAGACGGGCGCGGAAACGGTGGAAACGAGTGCACGCGCGCGCTTTCGAGAGCTCAGACTGACCGATGCGCACGGTGCGCTCGCAGATGGCGGATTTTGAACTGCCGTCGAACTCGGCGGATTTGCAGGGGGAGATCAGAGAGTGGTTGAAGAAGAAGCGAACGGCCGAGGCGAAGGTGAATCAGGTTCTGGCGTTGTTAGATCCGGCGCGATTAGAGGTCGGGACGAAGGCGTACGCGAAACCGGAGTGGCGAAAGGATGGCCCGCCTTCCATGTACCGAGCGCACTGGCGCCACCAGACGTGTTCGATTCTCGGCGTGGAGGAAAAGGATATTCCGGAGCACGTCGTGACGGCGCTGAAGGCTTACGTGTGGCCGAACGCTCTGGACACGAAGAAAGCGGACGAAGAGGCGTGGCTGATCAAGGTGCCGAAATTTCTCTCGCGGGTGTGGCACGACGACGTCAACCCGGAGGAAGCCGTCGGTAGCGTGCGTGTCTTCGTCGACCCGTTTGAAAAGGATAGTTCAAAGTCGATGACGCACGGTGTCATTGAACTCAAGGGAAAAGATGCAGAAGACGTTCCAAAGCATTACATCCTAGCCAACCAACCGACCGACATGCCGATGCACGTCTTCTCCGACCATCGCGACGAGAACGTGTCAGACATGGCCCTCATGGGCAAGGTAGCAGTAAAACTAGACATGCGTCCAAGATCCATCGATGACGCAGACTATCATAGAGTTAGCAAAGACCGCATGATCAAGGCTCAGACGAAAACAAGAGTGACGCAGAGCTCGTCGGAAATGCGTTTCGCACCTTTACCAAAGGCTCGAAACTTGGTTCGTTTTACCGACGCCGCAGCAAACAAACCAGAAAAGAAAGAACGCATGGAGAAAAAAGCGTTGGAAAATATGCTTTTCGGTTTGTTCGAGCGTCAATCTTATTGGAGTTTGAAGCAGCTCATACTGGAAACGAAGCAACCAGTTGATTGGCTGAAGACGAACCTCAACGAAATTGCCCTCTTGACTCGCCGTGGACCAAATATGGGTCTCTGGGGACTCAAACCAGAGTGGCGGCAGGCAGGCGTGCCACAACAGCAATAATGCGCGACGTTGTCATAAGTCAGTCAGAATGATTTAGTACTTTTCCTCGCCACATCCTCGTAATCTTTGAACGCGAATCGAGTTTGAGATGTTTGCAAAGCTGTGCCAGAAGCGATGATGCAACGAAAACAGCTGCCGCGAACTAATACTTTCGCACGCGTACGTTAACATGACGAAACCGTCACCAAATGAACTCGAAGTACACGTTGTGCTTCGATTGGGCCAAGTAGCAAGCTCAAATTCTTCTGGCACGGCAAAGTAGGTTGAATCGTTGTACACAACTTCTGGATTGAAAGATATGTTCAACGCAAACGGTTTGACATCGATGATGTCAAATAAAACATCTTGATTCGCTTTGTCATACGAGCGGATCTGCATCTTCACCGTCAGTCCATCGCAATTTTCATCTAGTGGTACGCTCGACCATTCATCGTCGCCCCAAGCCGCGTACACGTAGGGATTGCGCAGTAAAGTCCTCCTCCTCTCCTCTGCGAGCGTCTCATAGTACCGAAGCGAGTTGATCATTTCTACAGAAGCATCATCGGCGCTATTGATGGACGGTTTGAGTTTTCGAAGTTCCGTCAGTCCAAGAGCCGTCTCATTGTTCATCAAATGTTTAATTTGCCGCTCTTGTTCGATGACGATTGCGTGCAAGCCGTCCGTTAAACCTTCCCGAAGAACGTAATTGAGTTCCTTAAGGTATCTCATCATCATATCACTCGATCGCACAAGAACTCGGTCAATGGTGCCTTCAGCACAATAGAGGAATTGTTTGGTTGTGGAGTTACCTATCGCGTCTCGACCCTGGCGATGACACGTTTCGAATGAATCGTCCGGATCCCAAGCGTGTAATAAAAATCTCTGCCGATCTGCTTCATTCGATGCGAACAGCCAAAGTTCATCCACGTAATCTCCCGACTCGACCCACGTTGATAGCGCAAGCCAGCGTAGATAACCAACAATATCAATCAGACCATTTAGTTGCTCAAAACACGCACTACCTCGACTGGAACACGTTTCGCTTGCCAAGACAACGCGTTCGTAACGGACGCGCCCAGCGATTTCATCAATATCCGAATTACCTGGATACACTGTCACGTCTGGGATGGCTTTGATGCTCATCGTTTTTCGTGCTGGATCATTTCTGCGTCGAACAACCACCGCGAGCTCATTATGTGAGCGCGCGAGTGCACTTTTCGGCTCATCCATGAGCAGGTATAACCCACCATGCTCTATGCCTCGTCGACCTCTCGTCCTTATCCTTAGCCTCACGTATCGAATTGCGTGTGGAAACAAACCAAGTTTCTTCGCCATCGATAAAACAAGGTACGTTTTCACATAACGATCGTCTATGCACATCGATATCAGGAGAAACTTGTCACTCAAAGCTCCACGCATCAGTCGGACGGGTTTAGAAAGTTCAATTCTAAGACTTTTTCGTTTGCGACAATCGCGAAATGAAGATACGCCTCGAAATCGTGCCTCTGCACGAAGTCGAGGTCCACGGTCGAAGCGAACTGACAATGCGAACGGACTCTTTGACACGACCATATCTTCGTAACGCCCTTTGTAGAAGGACCGATACTGGTCGAACGTCTTTCTCTCCTCGGGTGTGAACTCAAGCATGATATCGTCGGGGTAAGGGAAGCCTCCAGAATTGCATTGTCCATTCAACCCACGGAGATGTCTCGACGTTTCACGACTCGGTGATGAGACATCGCACGTGGTATTACCCACTGACAATTGAAATCTAGATCTTCCAACAGCGACGCAACAAAAAACACGAAACAATTGCTTCTGTCGATTTTCAAGCTCTTCGATCGTTTTCGTGACGTTGGATGATAGTGGCACTATCTCGGCACCGCCCGATCGAGGCGGAGCAATCGTCTCAGCTCTCAGTTTTGGAAAAGAGTCGAGTGCGTCACTTTCATCTGAATCGGCTACGATGAAGGCTTTGAATTCTGAGCCTTCTTCATACTCACGATCTCCATTCGTGAATCCATCCAGTATTCGTGTCAAAGCGAGCTGGTCATAATTTTTGGGAGCATCGCTTAACATTTCATTCAAAGTCGACTCCATCATGTGTAACGCATGTCGTTTATTCGCCGTCCTATCGACGATCAATTTAGGAGGACTCGTCGCCAACCAAATTTCCAAACGATTTGACCCCCCTTCACGCATACCTCGTCTCACGAATTCCAATCCTCTCTCGAAGACGTCTGTTTTGGGCGCGAGCGCGAGGCACGTCGTCGTCGTCTCCGTCTCGGCGACGCGCCTCCGCACACACTTTCGACCGTTCGCGCGCACAGCACCCAATCCTTCGCCCGATAGACCATCTCCCCTAATCAACGATATCTCAACCCCCTGCACACCGTCCGAGACTTTTCTCACCCGCCAAGGCCCGCACGACTCCGCCGAAGCGCCTCTCGTCGCCAAGAAACACACAAACATATTCAACGCGGTCGTCACCCTCCATCCACCGACGCGCGTCCGCGCTCGACCATCGACGCGCATTCAACAAATTCAAGCCTCTCTTCCCACCCCCCGCTCGCCTCGGAAAACGACGTCTCGGGCGTCACCCCGCGGCGGTGTGTGCCCACCCGACCGCCCGGCTGGCACCCACCCTCGAACCTCGGACCACCACCCTCGGACGTCGACGACGCGTCGTCGAAAAGTCGACGAAAGGGCGGTACAGTAGTCTGCGCGACATTCGGCTGTGTGGGGGGCTTACGTCGGTTACGGATATGTCCCTTTTTGGAGGTAAAAGTGCAGTTTGCTTGTTTTTTGTCTCTAGTACGAGAAAAGAACCGGACGGATGGAACCGGACGGGTGGCCGGACGGCGCGCGCGCGGCCTCACAACTTCCACGCGACGACGACGACGGTCGCGCCAGGGCGATCGCGGAGACCTCGAGCGAAGGAACATACATTTTTAGATCGTGTCGCGGTCTCGAATTAACGCACGCACGTGCATCGCTCGTTGGTGAGAGCGCGCGCGCGCGTGACGTCGAAGATGAGCGCTGCGATGGGTGTCGCGATGACATCGGCGCGCTGCAATCGCGCGGTGCGCGTGTCCGTCGGGCGCAAGAGCTCGGCGAACGCCGGAGCGTTTCGTAGCAAAAACATTACCAGAGCCGGCGCGAACACTTCGTTCGCGTTGGGTAACCAAGCGGTGCGTTTGCGTCGATGCGATGCGTTCGTGGGGGCTTAGGGCTTCCTTTTGTGCCTTTATGTATGAGTCGCGAACCTCGAATGTTCCTCTTCGCGAGTCTGGCGACCAAGACGGTGAGACTGACGATGACTCGCTCGTTCCGAAACACAGAAGCACACGCCTTCGTTGGTGAGCCTCCGTAAGTCCGCGGCGCTCCCGAAGTGCACTTCGGTGCGCCTTCCGGGACGTGAGCGCGCGACGGTGTGCCTCGCCGAACGAGGCTCCGTGTACGGCGATTGGCCGGTGTACCAAGGTGGTGCGGTCGACAACACGCAGCTTTTGGAAGAACACGATGCGTGCGGTGTCGGTTTCATCGCCTCGTTGAAGGGTGAGCGCACGCACAAGACCGTCAAGGACTCTTTGACCGCGGTCGGTTGCATGGAGCACCGCGGCGCATGCTCCGCCGACAACGACTCTGGTGATGGTGTCGGCGTGATGACGAACATTCCGTGGAAGCTCTTGGAGAAGTGGGCCGCTGCGAACGGCATCAGTGGGTTTGCTGAAGGCTCCTCCGCGGTCGGTATGGTCATGTTGCCGCAAGATGGTGCCAAGGCGGCACAGGCAAAGAAGTTGCTTGAAGAGAGCTGCGTCGCCGAAGGCCTCAAGGTGCTCGGCTGGCGCTCGGTTCCGGTTGACAACGCTGTCGTCGGTCCGCTCGCCAAGTTGACGTGCCCGGTGCACGAACAGATCCTCCTCGATGGCTCCGGCCTGGACCGCGAAGAGTTCGAGCGCAAGCTTTTCATCGCTCGTAAGACGTGCGAAAAGAAGGCGAACGCCGACGCCGAGATGGCTGAGAGCTTCTACATTTGCACGCTCAGCTCTCGCACCATCGTGTACAAGGGTATGCTTCGCTCCGCTGTCTTGGGCAAGTTCTACAAGGATTTGGAAGATCCGGAATACGAGTCTCAGTTTGCCATTTACCACCGTCGTTTCTCCACCAACACGACGCCGAAGTGGCCTCTCTCGCAGCCCATGCGCTTCTTGGGCCACAACGGTGAGATCAACACCCTTCAAGGTAACTTGAACTGGATGGCGTCGAAGGAAGCTGATATGAACCACCCGATCTGGGATGGACGTGAGCAAGAATTCCGCCCGATCTGTAGCCCGGCTGCGTCTGACTCCGCCAACCTCGACAGAGTGGCTGAGCTCCTTGTCCGCACTGGCCGCGCTCCGGCTGAGACGATGATGTTGCTCGTGCCGGAGGCGCACCGCAACCACCCGGAGCTCGATGCGACGTTCCCGGAAGTTCACGATTTCTACGATTACTACGCCGGTATGCAAGAGGCGTGGGACGGTCCGGCGTTGCTCGTCTTCTGCGACGGTAAGCAACTCGGTGCCCGCCTCGACCGCAATGGTTTGCGACCGGCTCGATTCTGGCGCACGTCTGATGACTACATCTACGTCGCCTCTGAGGTCGGTGTTCTCGGCGATGTGCTGTCCAACGCGTCCAACGTCGTCTCCAAGGGCCGTCTTGGTCCGGGTATGATGATCTATGCCGATTTGGAGACTGGTGAATTCAAGGAGAACACGGAAATCGCCAAGGAAGTGTCCGCGCGTCTCCCGTACGGTGACTGGATGAAGTCCATCGACCGTGTCAACGGTATCAAGCCGGTTGGCGACACGCAATTGGATCCAATCCAGCTTATTGAGTCCCAAGCTCGTGCTGGTTACGCTGCTGAAGACATTACGATGATCATCGAATCGATGGCGTCAGACGCCATCGAGCCGACCTGGTCCATGGGTGATGATACTCCGATGCCGGTCTTGTCTGGCCGTCCGCGCTTGTTGTACGATTACTTCAAGCAACGTTTCGCCCAAGTCACGAACCCGGCGATCGATCCGCTTCGTGAAGGCCTCGTCATGTCTTTGGCCATGACCCTCGGCGCGAAGGGCAACTTGCTCGACACTCAAGGCAAGGAAACGCCGCCGGTCATGCTTGACTCTCCGGTCCTCTTCGATTCTGAATTGGAGCACATCAAGAGCCACCCGAAACTCAAGACACAAACGATCTCCGCGCGATACGCCGCTGGTGGCGCCGCCGGTGCGCTCAAGGCTGGCCTTGATAAGCTCTGCGAAGAAGCCGCCGCCGCGATTCGCGCTGGCAGTGAATGCATTGTCATCACGGATCGCCCGGATCAAGGCCCCGACTCACCGGCGATTCCGTCGCTTCTCGCTGTCGGTACCGTGCACCACTACTTGATCGCGCAAGGTCTTCGTACCCGCGCGTCCATCGTTGTTGAGTCTGCGTCCGCGTTCAGCACGCACCACATCGCAACGTTGGTTGGCTACGGTGCCCACGCCGTTTGCCCGTGGTTGGCTTTGGAAACTTGCCGCTCGTGGAGAAAGTCCCCGAAGGTCGAGAGCGCCATCAAGCGTGGTAAGATGGGTGACGTTTCCATCGAAGACGTTCAAATGAACTTCAAGAATGCCCTGAACAAGGGTCTCAAGAAGATTCTGTCTAAGATGGGTATTTCTTTAATCACGTCGTACCAAGGCGCGCAAATTTTCGAATGCTACGGTCTTGGTTCCGAAGTCATCGACACCGCTTTCAAGGGTACGGTGTCTCGCATCGGTGGTCTCACCATGGACGAAGTCGCTTCGGAGACGCATATGTTCGTTCAGTCTGCCTTCCCAGGTGAGGCTGAGGAGATGGCCAAGGTTGAAGCGCGTGGTATGTTCCAAGTCAAGCCGGGTCTCGAATACCACGGCAACAACCAAGAGATGTCCAAGCTTCTCCACAAGGCTGTTGGCCTCGGTGGTAGCGAAAAGAACGACGAGTTCTGGAGCGCCTACCAAGCGCACCGCAACGATCGTCCGTACACGTGCTTGCGTGACCAACTTGAAATCAAGTCTGACCGCGCGCCGATCTCCGTCGACGAAGTTGAATCTGTCGCCGACATCTGCACGCGCTTCTGCACCGGTGGTATGTCTCTTGGTGCCATCTCCCAAGAGTGCCACGAATCCATCGCCATTGCCATGAACCGTATCGGCGGCAAGTCCAACTCTGGTGAAGGTGGTGAAGACCCCAAGCGCTTCGAAAAGATCACCGATGCCACTGCGGACGGCAAGTCTGAAGCCTTCCCGTACCTCCGCGGTATGGAGAACGGTGACGTTGCATCCTCTGCTATCAAGCAAGTTGCCTCTGGCCGCTTCGGTGTCACCACCTCTTTCTTGATGTCTGCCAACCAAACTGAAATTAAGGTTGCGCAAGGTGCCAAGCCGGGTGAAGGTGGTCAGCTTCCGGGTAAGAAGGTTTCTCCGTACATTGCTTGGCTTCGACGCTCCAAGGCTGGTGTCCCGCTCATTTCGCCGCCGCCGCACCACGACATTTACTCCATTGAGGATCTCGCGCAGCTCATCTACGATTTGCACATGGTCAATAAGCAGTCCAAGGTGTCCGTGAAGCTCGTGGCTCAAGCTGGCATCGGTACTGTCGCATCTGGTGTCGCCAAGGCGAACGCCGATATCATTCAAATTTCTGGTGGTGATGGTGGTACTGGTGCGTCGCCGTTGTCTTCCATCAAGCACTGCGGTGGTCCGTTGGAGATGGGTCTCGTCGAGACGCACAGAACTCTTGTCGAGAATGGTCTCCGTGAACGCGTCGTTTTGCGCGCGGACGGTGGCTGCAGATCTGGTCTTGACGTCATCCAGACTGCGCTCATGGGTGCGGATGAGTACGGCTTCGGTACCGTTGCGATGATTGCCACGGGTTGTGTCATGGCGCGCATTTGCCACACGAACAACTGCCCGGTTGGTGTTGCGTCCCAGCGTGAAGAGCTTCGCGCGCGCTTCCCGGGCGCGCCGAGCGACCTTGTCAACTTCTTCATGTACGCCGCGCAAGAAGTCCGTGAGATTCTCGCGTCCATGGGCTACAGGTCTCTTGACGAAATCATCGGCCGCAACGATTTGCTTTCTCAAGTCGACAAGGCGCCGGCCAAGACTTCCTCTCTCGACTTGTCCTTCCTCACCACATCTTCTGGCGAGTCTGGTGCGTCTTCGGACCGCATTGCGCAACCGACGCACAACGACGGCATCGTCCTCGACGATAAGATTCTTGAGGATGCGGAAGTCCAGAAGTGCATCGAAACCGAGGGTACGTACACCAAGAAGGTTGAAATTATCAACACTGATCGATGTGCGACTGCCCGCGTGGCGGGCCAAATCGCCAAGAAGTATGGTGACAACGGCTTCGCTGGTTCTCTCACCTTAGACATCGAGGGTTCCAGTGGTCAATCTTTCGGTGGCTTCGTTGTGGGTGGTATGAATGTGCGTCTTGTGGGTGAAGCGAACGATTATGTCGCGAAGAGCATGAGCGGTGGTGAAATCGCCATCATGCCGCCCGCCGACTCTCCGTTCGCTCCGGAGTCTGCGAGCATTGCTGGTAACGCGTGCTTGTACGGTGCCACGGGTGGTCGGGTGTTCATCAGCGGTCGCGCGGGTGAGCGTTTCGCCGTGCGTAACTCTCTCGGTGAGGCTGTCGTGGAGGGCACCGGTGATCACTGCTGCGAGTACATGACGGGTGGTTGTGTTGTTGCGCTCGGCAAGGTGGGCCGCAACGTGGGTGCGGGTATGACTGGTGGTATCGGTTACTTCCTGGATGAAGATGGCACTTTCGAATCCAAGGTCAACGGTGAGATCGTCGCGATGCAACGCGTCATCACGCCGGCTGGTGAAGCCCAACTTAAGGGCCTCATCACTGCGCACGCCGAGAAGACCAACTCTCCGAAGGCGAAGTCTATCCTTGCTGACTGGTCCAACTACTTGCCCAAGTTCTGGCAGTTGGTTCCGCCCTCCGAAGCGAACACTGCGGAGGCGACCAACGATGTCAAGGAAGAAGTGACGGCCTAAGTAAGATAGCGCAGCGAAGCGGATGATATAAATGCGAATTGCGTAAAATGAATTGATGATGGTTTCCTCTTTTAGAAGGGGCAAAGCCGTAGATTTTTTAATTTACTGTTTTTTCATGAACATTGCGTTTGTTTACAATGTTTTCGAATCGTCTATTAGACGTTTTGGAATCGTCTATTACGCGGTGGCGAAAGCTTCAGCCGCCTTCTTCAAGTCGTTCCAGAGATTGGTTTCGACTTCGATTGCGCCAGACTCCATGTTTGCCTTGGCAATGGCGTCGCCTCTCTCGCCCGGAAGGAGGATGGCGTCGACCCCCGGTTGCTTGGGCGCGTTGCGCACGCGGTTCATCACGAAGGCGGCGTTCTTTTCAAAGTCAGCTTGGCCGAGCATGCTCGGGTCGATGACCATGATCAAGTTACCCCAGTTCTTTGCCGTGAGCTTGTTTTCGATAGCCGCGCCGACGAGGGGGCCAGCCAAGAGCTCGACGATGAGCGCCAAGTTGCTCGATTTGTAACCGCCATCGAAGGTCCGAATGGCGCCGCCGTCAAGAACGTCTTCCGGTTGCGTCGTTGCGACGCCGTTCTTGTCTTGAGCGGCGCCTTCCGGAAGTTGCTTGCCCGCCGTGCGCGCCTCGAGGACGCCGAACCAGCTGTATGCGCTTGTCGCCATGTCGAGCACCATGGACCCTTCGGCAGAGGGGATCCCGACGCCGATCGGGTTCGTGCCAAAGATGGCCTTGGAACTTCCGGCCGGGGCGACGAATTCCGGAGATTGCGCCATGCAGATCGCGATCATGCCCTCATCCGCCACCTTTTTGCAGTAGTATCCGAGCGCGCCCGTCGACGTGAACGTGTTGCACGCACCGACGATGCCGAATCCGTGCTCCTTGGCCTTTTCGTTCGCGATTCGCGTCGCTTCCGCCAACACCAGCATCCCTTGCGTCTTCTTTCCATCGATCGCCGCCGACAATTTCGTCTCGTGCGTCACCTTCATCGGTTCCGCGTCCTCCGCCATGGCGAGCCCGTTCGTCGTCACCTTGATGATGCCTTGATTATTACCGCGCACTTGGGCAAACATGAGCACGTCCAGGATCACCTCGGCGTCCTTCTCGTCGTACCCGATTCCACGAATCGCATTTTTCGTCGTCTCTCGCAATTCATCGATCGGCACGCGCGTCGCGCTCGCGCGCGCGCCCGATCGCACCGCGCGCGCGGTCCTCGTCATCTTTCGCGTCGGGATCGTCGTGGTCATCGCGCGCGAGGTCATCGCGCGCGTCGTCGTCGCGGTGGTCATCATGACGGCGTACGGGGTCGGTATCTCTTCGTCGCGGCGCGCGTCGACGTGTGTCGCGTCTCCCGTCTCCCGTCGTCGTCGTCGTCGTCATCCTCGGCACGACCCCTCAATGTATTTCGACTCGAAACGACACCACACCCCCCCCCTGTGGGGACTCGGTGGGGAGTCATGACCCTCGCGAAATGCACGAGATTTTTCGGAATTGTCACCGTTTTTGGATAACGACTTTTGTTTGGATTTTTGATTTCGACTACGCGCGCGACTGGACCTTCTGACCGGACGCGCGGGGGCTAGGGTGCCGCGCGGTCGGTCGGTCGTCGATCGGGGTCGGTCGTCGGTCGATCGGGGCGGTCGATCGATCGGTCGGTCGGTCGGTCGGTCGTCGTGGGAGGTCGTGGGAGGTCGTCGTCGTCGTCGGCGGTTCGGGCTCAGTCCTCCGTCTTGTACGAGACGCCGGCGTCGACGGAGTGCACCTTGGTGCTGAACGATCGAAGTTTCATCTCCACGCCGTCTCGAACGAGTTTCGCATCGCTCTCTTCGCACTGTTCGGGCGTCGCGCTCGTCGCCGACGTGTACGCCAGGAGTTCAAACGCGCACTCGCTCTCGAGCATGGGTAAAAACGTCACCGACGCCGTGATCTGTCGTATGATTGCTTGAATCTCCTGCATGATTTCTTTTTCTGGTTTCTCTCTCGTCGTCACCGCGTTCGATGCGTTCTCACCGTCGTCTCGCGCGATCTCTTCGTCCGTCTCCACGTCGAACGTCCATCGCTCCACCGTCTCCCCCGTGCGCGCGTCGGCCAAGACGAGCACCAACTTTTTTAAATCCTTCCCCATCAACCAATCGTTCACCTGTTCGAGCGCGCCGACGAGGTACTCCCTGAGTTTGGTCTCCGTCGTCACCATCACCCCCAATCCGTACTTTTGCTTGCGCTCGAACTCCTCGGGTGGGTAGACGCCGCGCTGGAACAGGATGTTATTCACCGCGTACCCGAAAAACTCGGTGACGAGCTCGGTCGATCCCTTGAGCGTGATCGCGTTCGACGTCGACGTCTCGCACTGCGCGGTGGCCATGACGGGAGATTCGACTCCGTTCGATCGAACGACGCGACGCGCGCGGTCGCTCGCTCGCGCGTCTCGGTGTGCGGTCTCGACATCGGTGCGAGCGCGCGATGGACGCCAACGGCGGACGACCGACGAGAGACGCCGACGCGCGATCGCTCGTCGACGCGTTCGGTGAGGACGATGCCGACTCGAACGAACGCGCGCGTCTCGTGCGCGCCCGCGCGCGCGATCGCTCGTCCACGTCGCGAGGGTGACGGACGCGGCGCGAGAGGGAGGCGCGGCGGCGGCGCGAGGCGCGGGGACGAGCAATCGGTGTCGTTCAAGGTGCGCGGGGCGCCGGACGAGCCGACGTTTGATCGCTCGACCGCGCCCGAGGGTGCGTCGTGGGCGTGGTCGTCTCGTCTGGACGCGCTGAAGTCGATGGCGTGCGCGCCGTTGGAGACGGAGTCCCGAGAGCGCGGCGCGCTCCCGACGACGGTGGCGGACGCGTGCTGCGGACACGCGCTCTTGGGGCTCGGTATGCCGGAGAGCGTGCGAGTGATCGCGATCGATCGATCCGCGTTGGAGTTGGTGGTGGCGAAACAGAACGTGGAGCGAGCGAGGGAGGCGGTGGGTGATGGGGTGGTGACGCGAGTCACGCTGCGAGAGGGAGACGGTTTGCGTCTCGAGGAGGGCGAAGAGCCCGAGGTGGTCGTCGTCGCGGGCGTGGGGGCGAACACGATGGCGCGAGTGCTCGAGGAGGGAGGCGTCGGAAAGAATGGGAAGAGATTGGACGTCGTGCGACGATTGGTGCTCAATCCGCCGGCGAAGGATGGGGCGAAAATTCGACGGTGGTTGGCGGAGAACGGTTGGAGCGTTCGAGACGAGCGCTTGGTGGTGGAAAATGGAACGATGCATCTCGCGGTGAGCGCGGAGCGCGGGACAGGCGATTCGATGGAATCGCTTTCGCTCAGGGATGAAATCGTCGGACCGATTCTCGGGCAGCAATCGGCGAGCGAGTCGCCGCTGTTGAAGTTGTACGTGAAGAAGCGTCTGGAGTGGGTACGCGAGGTTCGCAGACAGGCGAAGCAGAGCCTGACGACACTCGTGAGACGAGCGAACGCAGATGACGAGGAAAGCATAGAGAGACTTGAAGGGACGATCGCGAGTTACGACGACATGGAGCGCGTCTTGCTAGAAGCCATGGGACTGAGCATCGAGGAACAGAGACGTCGCGTCGCCGAACAGCTCGAGGAGCAGATCGCTCGAGGCTTCGAGGGGTTCGAGGACGAGGTGGCGCCCGGTAAACTCGCGTTTAAAACCATCGATCCAGGTGAGTCCGATGGGAGGCTTGGGTACTGTCGAGAATTTTTAACGGGGGACGAGGCTCGAGAGTTGCTCGCGACGCTTGTCGCTTCGCCGCCCGTGGAATGGGCGCAGCGTTCCATCGTCGTGTGGCAACCCGAACAGAATGCCACCAAAGAAGTGATGCAACCGAGACTCGTGTCTTGGGCTGGCGATCTTCCGTACAAGTACAGCGGTCAAACGCTCGATCCCGTGCCGGTTCCCGACGCGTTGCGAGTGCTCATGACGAAGGTTGAAGATGCCACTGGGGAAAAATTCAACCACGTGTTATTGAACCGATACCGCGATGGATCCGATTCCATGGCACTTCACGCGGACGATGAACCAGAGCTCGGTCACAACGCGTGCATCGCGGCAGTCAGCATCGGTCACGTGAGACGGTTTGACGTGCAGATAAAATCGAAGACGAAAAAGAAGACGTCTATTTTTCTAGAAAACGGGTCCCTCATGGTCATGGACAGGGCTTTGCAGCACACGCACTACCACGGAGTACCCAAAAACCATTTCCCCGTGGAGGGCGAGCGCATTAACATCACGTTCCGTTTGTTAAAAGGACCGCCAGGATGGAGAGAGGGCGACGAGTGATACTATTAGAAATTCGCCGCGAAAGCTCTTGTAAATTACACGCTAAATGTTTCAATCAAAATACATCGTGATTCCTCGACCCTTCGCCGAACGGGGACTGCGACTGCTCCGCCATGGCGAGACGCAGATTCACGCTAAGTGAATAGTTTTGGCGCTCCGCAGCCTTCAGTTGGTCGTCGTACTGCGCGCACACCGCCTCGAGTTCTCGCACCCGAGCCTGAAGTGGCGCCAACTCTTGCATGCGAGAGTTTTGAATCGCAACTGCTCTCTTCAACAGCGCGTTCTCTCGCTTCATCTTCATCACTTTACTATAATCGGTGAATTCCGCGCACCGCTGCCTCACGGCGCCTTCAAACATTTGAAGCACTCGCGACGCGCGCGTCTGCGCGTCCGCCATGTCCACGGACGCCCCCATCTCGCTCACCACCGCGTTCACCCACTCCATAGTCAATACCGGTGCGCTCGACGTCGCCGTCGCAGTCTCTCCATCGCCCGTTCGAGCGTGACCTCTCGACGCGCCCCCGGCGCTGTGCGCCTCGGAGATCTCCGCCTCGCTAAAGTCTCCCACCGAACACTGCGCCGTCTGTTCCACCATCTTCACGTTCGCCAACTGACCGATCGCATCATCAATATTACTACAATTCTCCAGCGTCTCCCTCACGCGTTCCTCCATCTCTTCCGGTAACAGATCGATGAACCGCGCGATGTCGTTTGCCTGCGCCTCGCTCAAGTCGAATCCTCTGAAATCGATCAATCTTCGCGCAAACTCCCGTCCTTTCCCTCCTCGCATCCGTCCTCGTCGCTTATACAGCGATCCACCGAGTCCACCCTCCGATTTCTCCCCCCCGCTCGACGTCGCTCCGCGCTCCGTCGTCGTCGTCGTCGCCGCGGTTCCCATCGTTCGCCCTCCGCCTCCGTCTCCACCGCTCGCCGCGCTCACCGACCCACCGTCCCGCGCGCGTTTCCTCGTCCCACCACCACCGTCCGCGTCCCCGCTCGCCGCCGCGGTCGCCGCCGCGGTCGCCATCGCGTCGTCGTCGTCGTCGTCGCGCCGTCGAGTGTCCGCGCGCGCGGCGACATTTCGATGCACTCGGTCGTCCCCAGATGCACTCAGATGTAACTACTAGATAACATACAAATACACAGAGTACGTTCCAACAGCCCGACCATATGTCCACAAAACTGATGGTGCCCCGCCCCCGGCGCGACGCGACCGCGTCACACGTCGACGCCATGATGACGACGACGACGACGAGCGCGACGACGACGACGGCGCGAGCGACGACGCGCGCGCGCGTCGCGGGTAAGGTGCGCAAAGAAAATACGTGCGCGCGATCGCGCGCGGGGTGAAGACGATGGACGCGCGACGCCGACGCTCGCGCGCGGTGTCGCGCGTTTGGGGCGCGGTGGACCCTAGACGACGACGACGATGGCGACGGCGCGAGGGGGTGGGAGGCGCGCGTGCGATCGTCGGGAGGAGTCGCCGACGCGAGGGAAACGACGCGCGTGGGTGTGTGATTCGTGGATCTCCGTCGATGGACGCGGGCGCGCGAGGGTGAGCGTCAGGGATGATGGATGGGCGCGGGGTGACTGGAGGGAAAACCTGAAGGGTCGAGGGCGCCCAGCGCGAGGGGACGCGAGCGGCGAGAGAGCGAGAGAGAGAGGAGGATGCGAGAGACTGACGATGCGTGCATGCGTGTGTTTTGTGTGTACAGGCGCGAGGCTCCGTGCGAGTGTGCGCGAAGAAAGAAGGCAAGGCTCAACCGGAATGGTTTGAGGAAGCGAAGGTGTTCTGCAACGGGGTGGAAGTCATGACGGTGGGCGGCACGCAAGCGGAATACGTCGTCGATATCTGGAGCGGTAACCACCCGTTCTTCCAAGGACGTTCTTCGGCGATCATGACGGATGCGGGCCAAGTGAGCCGCTTCGCGAACCGATTCGGTGACCTCGGTGATCTCTCCGCCGTGGAGACCATGGATAGCCTGGCCAAGCCGGAAGCCGAATAGACCCGCCGCCGATGAAACCATTATTGTTTTGTGAATACCACACAGTTCTCTAGATTTTAAGATTACCCGCGCGTGGCGTCGTTCATTGTCTAAGTTAGATATCGAATATTACGAGTGCGTTTACTCGGAAATCGTCATGTTCTTCACGCCCTCGGTGGGCGCGGCGTCCTCCGGCTTCATCGCCGGGAAGAGCAAGACTTCCTTGATGTTGTTCTTGTCCGCGAGAAGCATCGTGAGTCGATCGACGCCCAAGCCCCAGCCCCCGGTCGGCGGCAAACCATACTCCAACGATTGAACGAACACCTCGTCGATGAGCATCGCTTCATCGTCACCGCTAGACTTGGCCTTGGCTTGCTCGGCGAAACGCTCGCGCTGGTCGATCGGATCGTTCAACTCGGTGTACGCGTTGCACAACTCCTTGGTGTTGACGAAGAGCTCGAAGCGCTCCGTCATGCCAGGAATGCTGCGGTGGTACTTGGCGAGCGGAGACATGATTTGCGGGTGATCACAGATGAAACCCGGGTTCACGAGCTGAGATTCCAAGTACTCGCCCACGAGTTCGTCGAGCATGCGCGCCGTGGTGAACGGCGGCTGCATCTCGACGCCCAACTCCTTGATCAAGTTCTTCAAGAAGTCTTCGTTCTCTTGGGTGGAGAAGTCGGTGGACGGGAACTTGATGTTGAGCGCTTCTTCGAGGCCGGAGACCATGGAGATTCGGCGGAAGGGAGGCGTGAAATCAATCTCGATCGGATCCTCATCCGGGCCGTTGGCGTGGTATTGAATCTTGTACGAGCCCTTGATGGCGTACACCATACCGGAGACCATTTCTTCCGTCATCGTCATCAAGTCATTGTAATCCGCGTACGCTTGGTAGAATTCGCACGTGGTGAACTCCGGGTTGTGCGTCATGTCGATGCCCTCGTTACGGAACTGCCGACCGATCTCGTACACGCGCTCGATGCCGCCGACGACGAGCTGCTTGAGGTAAAGCTCGGGCGCGATACGCATGAAGAGCGTCATGTTCAAGTCGTTGTGGTGCGTGATGAACGGACGAGCGGTGGCACCACCGGCGATCATGTTCATCATCGGCGTCTCGACTTCGAGGAAATCGCGTTCGTCCAAATACTTTCTGATGTAACGAATAATGTTGGAACGAATGTAAAAGGTGTCGCGCACTTCGTTGTTCATGATGAGATCCAAGAAGCGCATGCGGAAGCGCGTCTCGACATCCTTTAAACCAGAGAAACCCGGAAGCATCTTCAAGCACGGAGTCAAAATCTCAAAATGAGTCGGGAAGAGGGACAATTCGCCTCTCTTCGTCTTCCCCGGCTTACCCTTGACGCCGACGACGTCCCCGCGACGCGTCGCCGCGTGAATCTTTTGAAAGTCGTACCCCGTCGCCGAGGCTTCGTCAGCCGTGATTTGCACCTTTTTCCCATCCGCGATGAGATCGTAGAAGAACAACTTCTTCCCACTCGCTCGTTTAGACATGATTCTTCCCGCAAGAGACGCACTCTCACCCTCCACCGACGCTCCGTCCTCCAACGCCGCGTACTTTTCGATAAACTCCCCCACGCGCGTGTCCACCGCGTACTTGTGCGGGTACGGCGCTTCCCCTCTCGCCTTGGCGCTCAGCACCTTATTGATTCGGTTTTGTGTGTACTGCGTCGGGTCCAAATTCGCCTCATCCTCCTCTTCACTCTTTTCCTTTTTCGGTTTCGCCGCTTCCGCCTCCGCCTTGGCCGCCTCCTTGGCCGCGCGCTTCTCGTCGGCGGCTTTCATCTTTAAACGCTTCTTGTATTCGCTGCGCGCGAGGACGAGCGCGCGGACGAGAACGAGAACGACGACCGCGCGAGGTCGGTCATCGCATCGTTCGCATCGCTCTCCGGTCAGTCACGTCATCGTCCCGTCGCGTCCCATCGTCACACGGCGTCGCATCGTCCGTCCCATCCATCCACCCATCCATCCATCCCTCGAGGTCGAGGTCGCGCCGCACCTCTTGCTCATCGGTTCTCCCGGGAACTCGGGGAACTCCTTGAGCGCGGCGGGGGCTTCGGCGGCCATGATTCGCGCGCGTTCGTTCGTTCGTTCGTTCGTTCGTTCGTTCGTTCGTCGTTCGTTCGTTCGTCGATGGACGGCGCGTCGCACACTGTGGACGATCGGCATCATCGTGCGAGGTCACCCGCGCGCGCGGGGCGCGACGGCGCGGCGCGAGGCGGCGGCGAGGGCGGTCGCTCGGACGGTCGAGATGGCGAGGGCGAGCGATTCGAGGGGTGGGGAGAGAGATGAGACGCGTGCGAGTGAAATGAGAGGAGAGATGAGGGGGTCGGTGCGAGGAGCGACGCGGCGAGCGGTTACAAGAAGAGGGAGACGCGCTAGAAAAAGTCTGGTTGTCCCGTGCCGGCGAGCGTTCTGTGCCACATGCGACTGTTGGGATCGACGAGACGCTCGCGCTCGATCATGCGAGGGATGGGTAAGAAGGCGGTGTGAGCGCTGACGGCACCGACGGAGATGCCGGTGAAGCCGGCGAACGCGCCGTGGACGGCGTTTTGGCCGAGGACGGTGCACATGATGGAGTCGTGGGCGTTGGCGACGCAACCGCGAACCATGTAGGTGGGATCGATGTATTTGACGTCGCACTTGATCTCAGCCTTGAGTTGCTTGCAAAACCATCGACCGATGTCGCCGAGTTTGGGGTTACCGCCTGCGTCCGCGCCGGTGGAGGTGACAAACTCTTGGCCCGCGCCCTCGGCGAGCACCACGACGGCGTGTCCCTGCGTGTCCAATCTGTTTCGCACGTATTCGATGACCCCGTTCGGACCGTGGGCGGCCCAATCAATCTCTGGAATGAGACAACAGTCGACTTCTCCGTTGGCGAGCGTCGCGAACATGGCGATGAATCCGCTCTGACGTCCCATGAGCTTGACCACGCCGACGCCGCGGTACGCGCTCTGGGCCTCTATGGCGGCCGCTTGAATAGCCTTTTGCGCCTCTTCCACCGCGGTATCGAAGCCGAAAGTTTTATCCAGCAACAGAATATCGTTATCAATCGTTTTCGGAACGCCCACGACGGACACCTTGACGCCTCGCTTGGCGCACTCCTCACTAATCGCGTTGGCTCCCGCGTGCGTCCCGTTCCCGCCGATGACGAACACCATGTTGATTCCGTTGTTGACGATTGACTCGACTATTCTGGTCACATCGCCGCCGCCTCTTCCAGACCCCAAAACGGATCCACCGATCGTGTGAATGTTTCGCACGGTTTGTTTGTTCAACTCCAAGAACGGGTCACCCGAAAAGAAGCCTTTAAAGCCGTAACGAATGCCGCTAATCTTCTTCACGCCGTAACCCACCTCCAGAGTGTTCACGAGAGACCGAATGACGTCATTAATCCCCGGGCACAAACCACCGCACGTGACGACGGCCGCATGCACTTCTTCCGACTTAAAATACACATCCGCGCGAGGTCCGGCTCGCATGACCCACTCCGGGACGTACGCGCACCCGCCTGGATTGTACACATCCTCCGGGGCCGAACACGTCTGCGTGGGATACGCGGCGCTACCAAAAGCCACCGAATTCAACAGAACTCGATCTCTGTTGCTCACAAAATTACTATTGTACTTCAGAGACGTTCTCGGTCCGCTCAGCGGACACGAGCTCTGCGTGCAAAACGGGCTCGGCAGCGGCGTCAACGGTTCGTCTCCCCGATACACATCCCGCAGGTGCGTGATGCGAAGATCGTTCGCACCACCAACTTCCCAGGTGTAATCCTCCTCCTCGTCCTCCTCCTCCTCGTCGTCGCCCTCGTTCGCACCGCTCTCGAGTCCACTGCTCCCCTCGATCGCGGCCGATCTCAGAGGCGCGCCCGCGCGCCTCAGTTCGCGCCGAAGCGCCCGCGCGCCCCGACGCGAGGTACATCCCCGCCCAATCGTCCCCGTCGCCGCGCGCGGCGTCGCAAGCGTCGCCGATCGCGACATCGCGCGTCGAATTGTTCGGGAATGCGGTCGGTCGCGGTGGACAGTTGACGCCTCGTCTCGATGTCGCCGCTTCGTCTCGCGTCGACGACGATCGGAGGATGGACGCGCGCGGGAAGGGCGCGACGAACGCGATGGGACGCTCGCGCGTCGTCGTCGACGACGAGGGCGTCGTCCTCGGGTCGAGCGAACGCGGTCGTGACGAGAGAAGAGTTGGAGGCGGCGGCGAACGCGAGAGGTTTAACGCTCGAGACGCGCTTCTTCGGACCGGTGTTTAAGATTTACGCCAGGCGCGCGCGAGAGAGTGCGGTTGCGTCGACGTCGACGTCGACGTCGAGCGACGACGCCGAGGACGCGGACGTGGTGGCGACACACGACGGGTTCATCGCGCCGCCGCCGTTTGGCATATTGCACATGGACAGCATGCGAGTGTACAACTCAAAGGTGAAGACGGAGGAGAAGACGACGATGCGGAGCACGTTTGGTATCGCTATTTTATTGGGGACGATGTCTCTGTTGGAGGCGTCCGAGGCGGGATGTAAGAAGTGTGAATTGTTAGCCATCGACGACGGAAACGAATACGCGGAAAAATTGGTCAGGTATTACGGTCGTTTGGGATTTAAAACCGTGCGCGTCGTCGGAGACAACGGATTGATGGACTTGCCAGACTTGTTAGTGTGGGGCGGCGTCGGAACGCGGATGAATGGCGACGTCGATGCATTACTAGAAAAGTGGGGAGGCGTCGTTCGTAAGCAGGCTGCGGCGGCGAAACGTCAGTAGCGACATTTTAAAAACATGTTCTATCCTAGTCTTCATCTAGCGCGCGCGTTTGCTATTTTTCGTCTTCGATACGTCTTCATCGAACCCTATTTCCAGATCGAACTCTTCCTCCGTCATCTTCCCTTTCTTGACCTTTCTCAGCGCGCGATAATCGTCCTCCATTTCTTCGATGTCAGCGCGCAATTCTTCCTTACGGCGTTTAAATGCCGTTTGCCTCTTTTCTTCCTTGACCTTTTCTTTCTTTGGTTTAGGCGTATCCACCTCTAACAGTCTCTGCGCCTCTGCGGCCTCTTGCTGTTCTTTGAGCGTCTTCTGGCGCTGCTTTTCTCGAGATTTGTCCAAAAACGGCACCGTGTCAGCGTCAACATGTGATTCGACAAAGCACTCCATGAATTTCTTCGGCGCTTTTCGGATCTCCTTCATCTTCGGGAGTCGAAGTAATCCCATGGACATCGCGAGCGATCCGTACTGGAGCTCTTTGAATCGAAAGATAAATCTACAGTGGTGCTCCTTGTATCCTCGAATGAAGGAGACGTACGCTCTCACACCCTTCTCCATGAGTTCGCGAGATTTTTCGCTCGCTTTGCGCAAGGCAATGTGAGTTTGGTCCGCGCCGCCTCGTTCTTCCAACTCCGTTTTCTCCAAGGCGTCCACGATGTCCGACGCTAATTCGATCTGTTTGTCGTCGTCGCCATTCTGAGTCTCCGCCGCCACTTCGGCAAAGTGTTCCCGCGTTCCGGGAGCGGCTTTAATCTCCACGCCTCGAATGCGTAAGAAGTCTACGTAACTCGCCTCCGAGTTGGGTGATAAGAATACGATGGCGTTCCCCTCGCGCCCCATCCGAGCTGTCCTACCGACGCGGTGTACGAAAGCCGCCGGATCCTGCGGCGGATCAAACTGAACAATCCAGTCCACTCCCGGAATGTCCAAACCGCGAGCCGCGATATCCGTGCACATGAGAACGCCGGAGCTTTGTTCGGTGAACACGCCGAGAGCAGACTCGCGTTGCTTTTGCTTCATTTTACCATGCAGGGCGATGGTGCTGGACTCTGGTAAGAGCTCTTTGACCGCGGACTCGTAGAAATCCACGCACGCGCACGTCAAAAAATACACGATCATCTTGCAGCTGTGATGCTCTCTGATGAAATTCACCAAATGCCACAGCTTTGCATCCACCGGGCACAAGCGATAGAGCAATTGTAATTGCGTCGGAAGCTTACCCTTCTTATCCCCCGCAGCTCTCGCTGCGGCGTTCACGGCGTCTCTCACCGTCACTCTCACTGGATTCCGCAACCCGGCTCTCGCGAGCTCCGCCACCTCCTCCGTCTGTGTCGCGCTGAACAGTCCCGTTCGTCTCTGCTTGGGTAATCGAGAGATGATATTATTCAACGTCGCCATGAATCCCATCCCGAGGAGTCGATCGGCCTCGTCCAAGATGAGCAATTCACACTTTTTACCATCAAGTTCTCTGCTTCGCTGCATCACGTCCCACAGCCGCCCCGGCGTCGCGACCAACACCAGAGGCGACGTCGCCGCGAACTTCGCCACATCTTTCGCAACGTCCGTGCCGCCCACCAACAGCATCGACAATTCTTCCCCGTCGCTCGCATCTCCTCCTCGCGCCAGCGTCTTCACGAAGGGCGTCGCCACCTCGTGAATTTGCCTCGCCAACTCTCTCGTCGGGCTCACCACCACCGCGCCTACCTCGTACCGCCGCAACTCTTTCCTCGCCCGCGCGAGTATCTCCACCATGGGCAACACGAACGCCAGCGTCTTCCCGGATCCCGTGCACGCCTCCACGGAGACATCCTTGTGCGAACAGAGCAGCGGGATCGTCGACGCTTGCACGGGCGTCGAGCGCTCGAAACCACCGGCGGCGAGCGCGTCGAGGGATTCCGGACGCAGACTCGGGCGGAGATCGGCGAAGGGTGGTCCCTCGGCCTTTGCCGCCGACGGCGCGGGGGGCGCGGACGGCATGTCGACCGCGGAGGACGACGAATGCGCGAGGCGAGAGGTGGTGGCTGCGCATCCGTGTCACTTTTTTTGGAGACGTCGGCGAGGGAACAAGGGAAGAGATGCGTGCGGATGCTATTACAGAGATGGATGGACGGCGATGCGAAGCGGGAGTGCGCGTCTAAGAGCAACCCCGACCGACGTTTAAGAACCGCGTCCGCGTTGACGCGGTGGCGGAGCGTGAGACTAATCGCGCTTGTCACAGTCGTACTCGACGCACGCGGCGGGCGCCTGGTCGAGGCGAGGCGGTGGCATCTCGATCTCGGCCGTCTTTGCGCGCGTCGACTGTTCGGGTCGCCGCTCGGATTCGGCGAGACGTAAGATGGCGACCAACGCGGACGCACCGAAGAGAATCATTGCCGCCGCGCGCACGTCGCCGTCTCCTTGTAACGCGGAGTAACACGCGAAGGAGAGGAGCAAGCCGCGTAATATCCATGTGAAGAGATGAATGTCTTCAATCTTTTCCACCCACCCTCGGAACGATCTCGAGCGTTGACGCAGATAAATCGCCGCGATGCACCGCGTGATGCAATCACCGAGCGTGAGTTTCGCCGGGATGATGGATAACCCGGTGAATAAAACAAATGCGCCGGCGCCGCCGAGCCGCCACGTCGTCACGCCCATCCACGTGATGGCGTCCATACCAGCCGCGGGATTTGCGTACTTCTCCCCTCGAAGCCCGATCGCCGAGCTCACGCCCAACAACCCCAAACTCGCGGGCGAGCGCATGAACGCGTACGTGGCGAACGCGAGACACCCGATCGAGAGCGCGTCGTGAAACCTCTCGTTGAACGGCATCGTCATCACCACCGGCGTCTTCAACGGCGTGAACGCCGATAAAAACGCGTGCAACGTCACCGCCGACACAAAATTATACACTACCCTTCCGTGAGACCCGAAATACTTCCGCATTCGGCTCGGCAAACACGCCGAATGCGGAATCACAAACACCAAACTCAGCGGCACGTTTCTCCTCGCAAAGTCCACCGTCCCGCGCGCCGCCTCTCTCGACGGATACCCCTTCGCCGGTAACACCGCGCTCAACCACACCGCGCGCTCACCGAGATGCGATATCCACGCCACCGTTCCCACGAGCACCCACATCACGTACGTCACCGCGCCGCTCACGAGCGCTATGTTTAGCGCGCGCCCGACGACGGGGCCGAGCGCGACACCGCTCGCGCGTCTCTTCATCTCACCTCACCGGCGCGTCTCCGGCGTCCGGCGTCCGGCGTCCGACGCCGTCGCCGTCGCCGTCGCGCGCGACCGCCCCGCGCCGCCGTCTCCCGTCTCGTCTCGTCTCGACGCGTCTCCCGCGCGCGCGCGCGGCGCCCCCGAACCCTCCCCGCGGGGTGTCCGCAAACCCTCCCACCGCTCCGGGGTCTCCGGTACTCCGGGAAGGGTCATGACTCGTCGGCGACCCCGCACTCCCCGTACCCGAACCGGTGGTGGCGTGGCCACACCGAGACTCGATCGTTCGTTCGTTCGATCGACGACGACGATGCCGATGATTCGCCGCTGAGATTGCTCGCGTCGAGAGGTCGAGGGCATCCATCGTCGCGAGATACCGATGATTCGCCGACGAGACGAGGACGCGATGATGTTGATGCTGATGACGACGACGACGATGGGGACGGATGGATCGGGAACATCGGCATCGGCGTTTTCGAACGCCTCGCGCGCGCGTCATCCCTCGTCGACGACGGTACCGACGCACCATCGCGCGCACGGGCGCGAGTTCGGACTCGAGGAGCTCTTCGCCCGCGTGTCGCTCCCGGCCACGCTCGCCGCGCGCTCGATGGGTGTCTCGGAGACGACCTTCAAACTCAGGTGCGCCGCGCGAGGCGGGCGAAAAGGCGAAAAAGCGCACGAAGGCATGACCGATCGTGACTCGTCGCGCGGGGGTGGTGGTGGTGGGCGGAGATTCCATATTTTTGTTTTCGGTCTTTTTCCGGATATTCGGTCTTTTTCGGTCTTTTTTTTCAGTCGCGTGCGCGCGCGCGCGGGGTCTCGACCGGTGGCGTGTCTGACGCGATGAGAGGTGGCGCGACGGCGACGGACGCGCTCGATCGAGGCGCGCGAGCGTCGAGGGTGAAGTGAGGGCGCGGATGGATGGACCGGCCGACTGACTGACGCGCGCGCGTGGGGTGGGGTCGACTCGGCGCAGGACGAGAGAGCTCGGGGTGCACCGGTGGCCGTATAGGAAATTTCAAGCCGTCGTCGTGTGCTACGAATACGTATCTCGCGTGTTCAAGGTGCGCGCGCATTCTCGATCGCGATCGATCGCGCGTGAGAACAATCCGTTTGTTTGTTTGTTTGTTT
>CEUV01004230.1_pt1 | contig 36753 bp, 26 predicted proteins | sample 356401 | NCBI WGS metagenome assembly CEUV01 (sample SAMEA2622710, study PRJEB7988) | marine metagenome | isolation source: saline water (ENVO:00002010), including
GTTGGGCGATCAGTCATGGACGCTGAACCTGTCCGACGACCTTGGCAATGGCGTCTGGGAAGGCAGCATCGAGGTGGTCTTCGACGATCTTGGGAGTCCTTACGTTCGCGTGGTGGCCACCGACGGCATCGGAGATACGGCACAAATCGATGTCATCGCCACCACCATCGAGGTGGTCGAATCCTCCGGCGACGGCCGTGCGGTCATGTTCGCTGCGGCGGGAGGCGCCCTTGTGGTGGTGCTCCTGGCCCTCAACGCCATCATGGCTCGGCGTCGACGTATTTCTGACGTTGACCTCATCGCCTCGTGGGGCGTGCTCCAACAGGACAAGGTTGCACCGGAAATCGCCCATGACGCAGATGAAGTGGACGAAGTTGAAGCCGATCAAGCCACGGACGACCAACCGGTGGGCGGTGGGTTCGACTGGGACGCCGTCTGAGCGTCACGCCTTGAGCGTCCCGTCGTCCGAATCCGTGTTGTCCTCATTTGGACCCCAAGGCGTCACGGTCCTGTGGAGCCCAAGGCGGCGAGCATAGAGGAATTTCAGGTTCTTCCAGCCGTCGCCCCACGTGTGGATTTCTGCGTCCCCAACACGCGGTCGGTACGGTACGGAGATTTCAATGGCCTTCCGCTTGCCAAGGTGCCTCCGCGCGAGGATTTTGATTTCCTCAGAAAGCGGCATGCCGTCGTTGGTCGGGCGCATGGCTTCGTTCTCGAAGATACGCTTTCGGAACACCCACATGCCCGATTGGGAGTCCTTGATGCCGTACCAGAACAGCAGGCGAGCGGTAAACGAAAGCATCCAGTTTCCAAAACCGTGAAGGCCGGACATCGAGCCTTCTTCGGCAAGCGTCAGGCGATCGCAGGTGATGAATTCCAGGTCGTCGTCCAACAACTTCGCAACGAGCTCAGGCACCTTCTCTGCGGGGTAGGTGCAGTCGGCGTCCATCGTCACGATGATGTCGCCTTTGGCGACCTCAAATCCAGTGCGGTAGGCGCGGCCGTAGCCCTTGCGGGGCTCGAGGTGGACGCGAGCTCCTTTTTCAAGGGCAATTTCTCGGGTGCGGTCGGTGGACGAGCCGTCCACGATCATGATTTCCAGTTCGTCGCACCAGTCCCTTGGGATGGCGTCAATGGTCGCGCCGATGGCCTCCTCCTCGTTCCGGGTGGGAAGCAAAACGGTCACGCTGACGGGGAGCCGGTCAGCCATGCCTTGGCCACAAGGCAAGGGGACTTGAATCCCGCACCTGTTCCTTGCCGTTCAGAATAGACGCTCACGATGCTTGAACACGTGGACGACGCACACCCTGACGCCATCCAACAGTTCAGGAAAGACTGAGGTCGTCGCGTCGGAGGTTGGACCACATCACGCGGACAGCGAGGCGTGCCTTGGTCAGGAGGCCAACCTTCGGGCGGTGGCTGAACACCGCGCCTTCGGTGCGCACGATGGAGGCCAGCAAGGACTCGTAGGCCTCCACCATCATCCCTGGTTGCGCACGAGCGCGCCGATCCAGCAGCGGGAGGAGGTCCTTGGCCGAGTCCTGATGGCCTTCCACCGCTTCACAGTAATCTCGGATGAAGGCCCTCCAGCGAAGGTCCGTTTCGATGCGTGAATCGCTGAGGTCCTCTTTGGACAGGCCATGCGATTCCAGCACGTCGAGCGGGAGGTAGACGCGACCGCGGTCCCAGTCTTCTTGCACGTCACGGAGGATGTTGATGAGTTGGAGTTGGATGCCCATGTCGATGGCGTGAAGGCGAGCGCGAGCATCTTCGTAGCCGTAAATTTCGATGAGGACAAGACCGACCGCGGAGGCGACCTTGAAGCAATACGCGCGGACGTCTTCCCAACTTCTGACTTCCGTGGGAAACAGGTCGTCTTCCATGCCGTCGATGATGGTCTCGAGATCCAGCAACCGAACGCTGTAGGTTTGCATGACCCACGCCATCGCCCGCATCACAGGGTGCTCGTCTTCGTTGGGTTCTGCTCCCGAGTCAAAGGCACGCAAACGCAGGCGCATCGCAGACAGGGCTTCGAGGCGCCACCGGGCCAAGTCCTGTGGGTCTGACGGCCTGCGGCCGTGCTGCTGAATCAATTCCTCCATCCGGGCTTGGGTGAACGCCAGCACTTCATCGGTGATTGGAAGGCGTTCGTCCGCATCGCCGTCCACGATGTCGTCCACCCACCTGCAATAGGCATAGACGGCGTTGACGGCGGCTCGCTTCTTGGCGGGGAGCGACGCAAAGGAAGCCACGAAAGAGGATGAGGCCTCTTTTGCACGACGCTCACACGCGTCGAGGGCCATGCGAAGTTCCGTCATGTGGTTCCCTCCTCAAGCCGTAGGCTCGCCGCCCTTGTGCGGGCGGGGCGCACCGATGCTCTTGAGTGCTCGCCGTCCGTTCTTGGAGCGACGAACCGAGTCGAACCACACGCTGACTCCATTCCAGTCGGGAACGATGCCGAGATCATCGAGCACGAGTTTGCTCGAGATGCGTGCGCTTTCAAAGATGACAGGAAGCCCGGATCCTGGGTGCGTTCCACCGCCGACCAGGTACATGCTTTCGACGTCTTCGAAGCGGTTGCGTGGGCGACGCCACAGCATTTGGTCAAGGCCGTGTGCGAGGTTGAACACCGCACCGCGGTAGCAGTAGTCGCCCCAATCGTCCGGCGTCATCATCATCTCGGTGACGATGTGGTCACGGATGTTCTCGTAGCCGAGCTTGGTTTCGATTTGGTCCAGAATGCGCTCGCGGTAATCGGCGCTGATGTCAGACCAGTTGACGTTGGGGTGGATCTGCGTGACCGGAACCAGCACGTACACCGTCGAACACCCCTCTGGTGCCAGCTGAGGGTCGGTGACGCACGCGTTTTGAACGTACACGGAGGGGTCGTCCCAGGTCACGACGTGGCGGTCCTCGATGTCCTTGAGGTTCTCCACGTAGGTGCTGGAGGCGTAGATTTGGTGGTGAGGCAAGTGGTCGTAGGTTCGGTCCACGCCAAGGTAGAGCATGAAGGTCGAACAGGAGTACTTCTTCTTCTCCAACTTCTTGTCCGTCCAGCGTCGGCGGTCGGCGTTGGGCACCATCTCGGTCATGGCCTTCGCGAAGTCTGCGTTGACCACCACAGCATCGGCCCGGTGCTCACCGGAGGCGGTTTCGATGCCCACCGCACGTCCGTTTTCGGTGATCACGCGGTCGACGGCCTCGCCAAGGTGGATTTCGACACCCAATTCCTCGGCGATTTCCGCCATACGAACGGGAACGCTACCGAGCCCACCCATCGGGTGGAAGATGCCGTGCTCATACTCGAGGAAGGCGAGGATGGTGAACAGCGAGGGGCAGTTGAACGGTGACATGCCGAGGTACTTTGTCTGGAAGGACATCGCCAAGAGCAGTCGCTCGTCGTCAAACAAGCGCCCCAGGTCGTCGGCCACGCTACGTGTGGGTCGCAGAACGGTCGCTGCACGCATGGCGCGCTTGGAGAGCAGGTCGCCGGGGCCGTTCCACGGCTCCTGGAGGCAGGCCTTGGAACGCTCCAATTTCTTCCGGTTCTCTTGGACGTAGGTGACGAAGGCCTCAGCATCCTTGGCTCCGGAGAGGGCTTCGATGCGGTCCTTCATGAGGTCGAGGTCGCTGGTGCAATCCAACTCGCCGCCTTGACCGAAGACGAGACGGTAGTTGACGTCAAGCTGCGCCAAGTCGAGGTCGGCATGGGCGTCTCGGCCGATGGCTTGGAAGATCTCCTCGATGACCTCGGTGTAGTGGAAGAAGGTGGGGCCCAAATCAAAGGTGAACCCCTCCTTCTCAATGGTACGGGTTCGACCACCGACGCGCTCAGACTTCTCGAAAACGCTGACTTTCACACCGGCTTTGGCCAGCAGGAGGCTTGCAGCCAAACCACCGGGTCCAGCGCCGACAATGATGACGTGTTGTTGTGACATCGCTTGAACATCGGCATACTCGGTATAAAGGACCGTTTCTAAGCGTCCTGTTTGTAATCTCTGCTCAGATGGAAATTACTTCGCGAAAACGCTCTTTCGATGGCCGATTCGGGATGCGGCTTATACCCTCAACTGCGGTAGACGCACCATGTTCCCGGACCCAGTTTTGCTGGTTCCGACAGGGCCATGGTGGTCGGTCCTCGCTCAAGCCATCGGCATCTACCTCCTTGTGGACTTCATTTCCGGGATCATTCACTGGTCTGAGGACAGGTACGGCGCCGAGACCACGCCGTTGATTGGAAACGCCATCAAGAAGAACATCCTCCACCACCACCGGCCACGCCACATCACGCGGATCACCCTCTGGGAGGCGATGGCCCCGACGGTGTTCATTTCGTTGGGGATTTTTGCCGTTGGCACCCTGCTGGGTCTGTTCGGTTGGCAGCTCCTGCTGCTGACTCTCCTCGGAATGAACGTCAACACCGTCCACCGCTGGGCGCACTCCACGCCGAAGGATTTGCACTGGATCATCCGGACCTTGCAAAAGGTTCGTTTGATTCAGACGCCTCAGCACCATGCCCTCCATCACGGCTTGCCTCGCGTGACGCACTACTGCGCCTTCACGAACTGGATGAACCCTGTGTTGGAGCGCCTCCGCTTCTGGCGCGGTGTGGAGTGGTGCATCGCAGCCTTGACTGGGATTCATCCGCGAGAAGACGACTCGCTGCCGGGTGTTGGCACGACGCCGGAGTGGATTCTCGAACTCGACAAGGAGTTCAAGGTCTCAGCTCGGGAGCGGCGTGCCGCCGAGGCGTGAACGCTGCTTGGTGGGGGTGAGGTCCACGCTGGCCTCGGGCATGATGGCCTTGAAGGCGTCCAGGTGTGGGCCCATTGAGGTGATCAGATCCACGTCGGGATGGCTGCGGAGCACCATGCCGTCCATGTACATCAGCGAACGAATGATGGGAAAGGATTCCTCGCCGAAGGTGCATCCTGCCAGCACCGCGGTTCGAACGGTTTTCATCATTTGTTGCGTCAGGGACACTTCGCTGACGCTCGTGCCCACAAACCCGTCGTACAGCTGATGCATGTCCCGCATGTAACGGTCCAATTTTGCACCCGTGGGAGGGGTCGCCGCCATGCCGAGCATCGCGGTGAACGCCTCGTCGAGGTTGCCGCGGGCAAGGTGCTCGAAGAAACCGAACAGCGCTGCACGCACGTGCTCTGGAGCTTCACAAATGGCTCCGGTGTCGATGAACGTGTACACCCCGTTCTCGTCCAGCATCGCGTTTCCGGGGTGGAGGTCGCCGTGGAAGGTGCCCAACCCGAACATGAAGGCCCCCTGGATCCGGAAGAGTTGGAGCAAATCCTCCCAACCAAGGCTGCCGTCGTCGATTCGGTCCTCGATGGAGGGTTCGCGCACGCGCTCCACCACCAACACCCGCTCGCTCGAGATGTCGGTGTGGATTTCTGGGAAGCGCAGGTGCTCGAGCGGGAAGTCCTCCTTCACGCTCTCCATGGCCTCTTGCAAACGGATTTGCCCGCGTCGTTCGTTTCGAAGGTCCAACTCGTCGAGGGTGTAGGTCTCGATGTGGTTGAGCAAGGCCATGGGGTTCCCAACCTTCCTGAGGCGTGGTGAGAAAAACAGCACCGCAGAAAGCCAACGCTTCATCCGCGCGACGTCCTTGCGGAACGGCTCCTCGAAATCGTCCTTGACGAACTTGATGACCACTTCACGCCCGTCGAGGAGGGTCGCGGCGTGGACTTGTCCGATGCTGGCAGCTGCCATGGGTTCCTCCTCAATCGAGGCAAAGTGGTCGGCGAATCCCTCAGGGCAGTTTTTCGCCATCAGTCGCGAGAGTGGCGCTGCATGCTTGGTGTGGGTGCGTTGGTAGAGCCCTTGGAGCTCCAAGCAGCGCTCAGGTGGCAACAGGTCTGGGCGAAGCGCGAGGATTTGCCCGACTTTGACCGCGAGCAAGCCCATGCCCTTGATCCGCTCAAGGTCGATGGGTTTCCGACTCCTGACGGTCCACATGAAGCGAAGGAAAGTCCCGAGACGCATACCATCACATCGAGGTGTCTGTTATCAAACGCCGTTCAGGCTCAGGCCTCGGAACGGGTGAGCAGGTGGTACTGCCACAGGTCGTCGTGTGCACCGCTGCCGTCCTGACGTCGAACGTCGACGTTGGAGCCGGGTGGGAAGCGCGTCATGAGGGCCCCTTCGATGATGCCGTCGTCCATTTCCCACATGGGCAAGACGTCCTCGTCAACCGTGGGTGGGTGATGCAGCCCAACCTGGACGTGGAATTCTGGTTCGATGCCGTAGAGCAGCGTGCCAAGGCCTGCGTGTTCCCACCAGTCCATCATTTCGTCCAAGAACTCGATGTCGTTGTCAATCGATCGCAGGCTAAAGGCCAGTTCGTGGCCGACTCGGTTCCCGACCTGGCGGAGCATACGGCCGATGTCAATCCCGAGCACTTTCAGGTTGGACAGCCGTCCGTCGCTGAGGCTTTGCCGGGCTTGGTTGACGGTGTCACCCGCGGCAAAGAAGGCCTCGGGATCGAAGGGCGTGTCCTCCTCAGGAAGCTCACCGTCGAAGCCCAGCGCAGAGGTCAGTGACTCGAGGAAGGACCCTTCGCCGATGGTCAGGCGGAGTGGATCGTTGATCCTGTTCTCAGTGAAGCGTGCAACGGCCAAGTCGAACGGAATGGCTTCCTCCCAGATGGCGTCGATGAGGTTCTCTTGCGAGACGGCGAAGGGCTCGGATTCGATCACGAGAGCCGCGTCTTCCTTGCCACGCCCCACGGGGTTGGCCTCGAGGTTGAGGAACTGAATGACGTAGGATTGGTCTTGCAGGAAGCCGTTGGAGTCCAGTTCATCCGCGTGCCGGATTTCGATGTCCGGGTGGAGTTGTTCGTAGAAGCGGAGCGTTCGGGGTTCCAGTTGGGTGATGACCTGAACGACCACGCCGCGAAGCGCCGCGGTGTTCACGGCCTCAAGGGCCTCAGAGCGGCACAAGTGAAGGATGCCGAACCGACCAAGAAGAAGCACAAGGCGCTCCTCGCTCTCTTCGGCCATGCGCTTGAGTCGTCGATAAATGTGGACACGTTCCTTCAACACGGCGAACCGGGGTTCATCGCGCTCCCTGCGGATGGCTTCGAAGGAGGCTTCGTCGCTGGTTCCTTCGCTGAGCGCGTCGTAGCCCTCTTGGAGGCGATCCAACTGCGCGCGGCGGGTTTCGATGATGTGGTGCACGGCCTCATCAACGCGGAGGCTGGAGAATTGCATCGGTCGGTCGGCCGTGGCCGTGACAATGCCCATCTCCTGGAGGCGTGAGAGGCTGTTGTAGGCGTCGAGTCGGGTCGTATCGAGTTCTTTCGCCAACTCGCTGGCCTTCATCTTGGGGTTGCTTCCAAGCACCATGATGGAGCGCACTTCTCGCTCAGTGAGGCCTGCTTCGAGCAAGAGCTCGTTCCACATCAGGCCTCACCGCCCGTGACGCGGGTGAGGTCGCCAAGGATGCGAGCCACGTGCCTGCGGGGGCGGAACAGCCAGTCGTAGACGTAATGCACGGTGTCGTCGGGTCCGATGAGGAAGGAGGACTTGGCCGGGAAGCGGCCCAAGTGCATGGGGACGTTGAACGAGGTGGCGACGAGGCGTTCGGGGTCCGACAGAATTGGGAACGGCAGACCGCCGGTGAAGCCTTCCTTGAACGACCGATGGCTGTCGACGGAGTCGCGACCGATGCCGACGACAGAGCAACCGGCAGAAACGAACAGGTCGTATTGTTCCTTGAAGGTCAGGCAACCTCGCTTGCAGGTCGGGGAATTGTCCCTGCTGTAGAAGAAAATCAGGCGCCATGTTCCGTTGAGGGAGGTGGAGTCAAACACGCTGCCGTCGTCAGCGCTCAACTCAAAGGCTGGGGCAGGCTGACCAATCATGTCTTTGGTCAACGCCGTCGCCTCTTTCTTCGTGAGGCTTGCAGCGGTTAAGATAGGTTCGCCCATCTGTTCAGACCTCCTGTGTGGACAGCAGGTGCCCCATACGTTCTGCCTTGGTCTCCAAGTAGCGGATGTTGTGCTTGCCCAGGCCAGCCAGATGTTGGATTCGATCTTCGACGTGAATGCCGTGTTCGCTGAGTCCTTTCCGCTTCAGCGGGTTGTTGGTCATCAGGCGGACCCGACGGACGCCGAGCTCCTGCAGCATGGACGCGGCCATTTCGTAGGTGCGTGCATCGGCCGGTAGGCCCAGCGCCAGGTTCGCGTCCAGCGTGTCATAACCCAGGTCTTGCAGGTGGTAGGCTTGCACCTTGGCAAAGAGGCCGATCCCCCGGCCTTCTTGACGCAGGTACACGATCGCCCCGACGCCGGCTTCCTGGATGGTCCGCATGGCGAGTTGCAGCTGTGGGCCACAATCGCACTTGAGGCTGCCAAAAGCATCGCCTGTCAAGCATTCAGAGTGGATGCGCACAAGGGGGGCTTCGGCCGAGGTCAGGTCGCCGACGGTCAGGAGGGCGTGCTCCGCACCGTCCTTTGGGTCAACGAAGGCGTGCAGGTTGAACGTCCCGAACGCCGTAGGAAGCACCGCCTGTGCAGGCACGGTTTGGTTGCTTGGCTCAATGCTGATGGCCATAATTGATAGAAAGTGCATCGGTATATGAAGCGTCGTTGCTCACCGCAGGACCCTGAACGGTTCTTGATATACCACCTCTCGCCCATGAAAAACGATGGGCGCCGCCGCTATGCTTGAGCAGCGGAGCCCTCGTTTGGCCGTCAGGTCAGCGAAAGACGGGCACAGCGGAGCACACGTGCTCTACTGGATGACCTCATCCAGGCGAACAACATACAACCTCGCCCTCGAGCATGCGGTGAACCTCGCGGTGGAACGGAACCTCCCCCTGCTCGTGGTCGAAGCCTTGGCCATTGGCCATCGATGGGCGAACGACCGCATCCACACTTTCGTGCTGCAGGGCATGATCGACCAGCGCACCACCATGCTCGGAAGCGGCGTGACCTACGTCCCCTATGTCGAGACCCGCCATGGTGAAGCCCGCGGGCTTCTGGCTCGCATGAGCGTTGATGCAGACGCCCTCGTCATCGACGATTATCCCACGTACATGCCGCGCCAGGTCGCGGAGCGTGCGGTGAACCTCGCACCATGCGAGGTTCACGTCGTGGACGGAAACGGATTCATCGCAATGCGCCACGCCGGGCGCGCCTTCACCACGGCTTATTCCCTTCGACGCCACCTGCACAAGACCATCGAAGACCACCTGGCTGACCTTCCCGTTGAGCACCCCTTGGCGCCGGCGCTCGCGTTGCCCGATGTGGACGAGACCCTCGTCGATTTGGCCTTCCAGGAAACGGACACGCCCAAGACGCCATTGGAATTCATTTGGCGAACGGCTGAGGGCGACGCCGTCGGAAGAGAAGCGCTTCTTGCGCTCGACATCGATCACGACGTTGCACCTGTCCCTCACATGAAAGGCGGCAGCATGTCCGCCAACAAACGCTGGCGCAAGTTCCTCGACGACCGGCTTGAACGGTATCACGAAGACCGAAATCATCCGGATTTGCAAGCCGCGACTGGACTCTCACCATGGCTGCATTACGGCCACATTTCTGCGCAAAGGATGGTCAAAGACGTTCTCGATTTGTACGGCTGGGATCCGGGTCACGTCACACCGCCGCCCGACGGTCGTCGCTCAGGCTGGTGGGGGCTCCCTGCAGGCGCAGAAGCCTTCCTTGACCAGGTCATCACGTGGCGGGACCTTGCGTTCATCCACGCCCACATGGTCGAAGATCACGACGGCTACAGTTCAATCCCAGAGTGGGCCCAGGCCACCTTGGCCGAACACGCCGACGACCCACGGCCTGGTGCGTACACCTTCGAACAACTTGAGGCCGCCCAAACGGGCGACGAGCTCTGGAACGCAGCCCAACGCCAACTCATGCAGGAGGGGATCATCCAAAATTACCTGAGGATGTTGTGGGGGAAGAAAATCCTCGAGTGGGCCCCAACGCCCCAATTGGCTTTCGATTGGATGGTTGCGCTGAACGACCGCTGGGCCCTGGACGGCCGCGATCCAAACTCCTACGCTGGCATCGGTTGGGTGTGCGGAAAGTTCGACCGCGGCTGGACCGAGCGGCCGGTCTTCGGGAAGGTGCGCTGCATGATGTCGCATCGCACGGAGAAGAAGGTGAAGACGCGCGAGTACATCACCCGCTTCGGCCCCGGGCCTTCCCAGCAAACGTTGGGTTCCTCGTTCCGGATGCCGCCACGACGGGACGTGTGACCGCGCTCAAACTGCCGTTCATATACTCCACGAAGTTCTTACACTCATGGACAAACCGCTCGTGGCGGCATCGGCGTGCCTTTTGGGTTCACCCGTCCGCTACAACGGAGACGCATGCGAGTTTCGCCCCCTCTCGCGTCGATGGTCTGAACACCTGAGGCTCCTGCCTGTTTGTCCAGAAGTGGGCATCGGCCTTGGTACGCCTCGGCCGACCATTCGTCTCTCAAAAGGCGAGAACGGCGTTCGATTGATTGAGCCTCGCTCCGGCAAGGACCTGACCGATGCGATGGTGGCGTGGGCGACGCGAACAGCGGATGACTTGGCGGGTTTGGGCGTGAACGGCCTTGTGCTGAAGAAGGATTCACCGTCCTGTGGTGTCGAGCGGGTGAAGGTCCACCCGGCCAAAGAAGGACGGCCCCAACGCGACGGCGTCGGCGTGTTTGCCATGGTCTTCATGGCCCTGAACCCTCAGATTCCGGTGATCGAAGAAGGGCGACTGAACGATCCCAATCAAGCCGAGCATTTCCTTGCCCGTGTCCACTTCCATCACCGATGGCAATCCGCTGGTCAGGAGGGCTGGACCGCACAGCGCCTCATGGCTTTCCATCAGGAGCACAAGATCTTCCTCGTTGCGCGCACCGCCGATGCGAAGCGCAAGCTCGGCCGCACCATCGCTGCTGGGTTTGATGCCGGTTTGCCGGCGTCCGAAGTGGCGTTGAAGTACATGATCGAAGCTCAAGGTCACCTCAACGTTCTGCCGCGACGTGGGCGCTTTGCTCACGCGATGGAGCGCGCGCTCTCTCGGATGGACCTCGCCCTGAGTTCACCACGCCGTGAAGAGGTCATCCGCTCCATCCACGCCTACCGGAAGGGCCACCTTCCGCGGATGGCTCCCTTGCTTCTGCTGGACCACCTTGCTGGTTCAGACGGCGCGATTCCACCGTGGCTTGGCCACCTGTCGAACCCCGTCCCTGCGGCCACAGGGGTCCTCGCGAGGGTGTGACCATGCCTGTCTTTGAACACCGTGCGCCCATGCCATCCTCTCAAGCCGCGCTGTGGGCGTGGCACGATTCCCCTGAAGCCTTCGTTCGCATCATGCCAGAGTGGGAGCGCTTGACGCCGGTTCAACTCGGCGGTCTCGAGAACGGTCAGCAAACGCGGTTCAAGATGCGCCTCGGGCCCTTGCGACCCATGTGGATCGCCGAACACTTTGACGTCAAAGACGGACAAGCCTTCTCTGACAAGATGGTCAAGGGGCCATTTGGCCGCTGGGATCACGAGCACCGGTTTGACGCCAGTGGAGCCCAATCGGAAGTGGTGGACACCGTGCAGTGGCGTCTTCCCTTCCACTTCTTCAGCGGCTGGACGGCGCCGATCACGGTCATGCCTCGTCTTCGCTCCATGTTCCGTTTCCGTAGCGACCGGGTTCGCGGGGACCTCAAGCGCATCGAGGAAACGGCCGATCTGCCCCGTCGTCGTGTGCTTGTGAGCGGCTCGACGGGCCTGATTGGCACGCAACTGTGCGCCTTCTTGTTCGCCGCTGGGCACGACGTGGTTCGTCTGCTGCGGAAGGAAACCGTGCTGCCCAAGCACCTTGCGGACTGCGAGGTGGTGCGATGGAACGACCGAACCGGTGACGTGCTCGAAGGCTCCTTCGAGGGCTTTGACGCCGTCATCCACCTGGCTGGGGCTGGCATCGGTGACAAGCGTTGGTCCACCGCACGGAAGGCCTTGCTCCGTGACAGCAGAATCGGGCCGACGCGCCATCTTGCGGAGGCGCTGGCCTCCGCAGAACAGCCTCCAGAGGTCTTCCTCTCGGGCTCTGCCATTGGCGTGTATGGAAACCGTGGTGACGAGGTGTTGACCGAATCTTCCAGCAGAGGAGAAGGGTTCCTGTGCGACATGGCCAACGCATGGGAAGACGCAGCGCTTCCCGCCAAAGAAGCCGGCATCCGCTTGATTCATCTTCGAACAGGTTTGGTCACCACGGCCGCAGGAGGCCTGCTGGGCAAGCAACTCTTGCCCGCGAAGATGGGTGCAGGCGGACCAATCCGCGGCGGCCGGCAACGCTTGTCTTGGATTTCGATGGACGATTACGTCCATGCCGTTCATCACCTGATGATGCACAAGGAAGCGGATGGGCCGTTCAACATCACCGCGCCAAATCCCGTACCTCAGCGGACCTTCGCCAAAGTGCTCGGACGTGTCCTCCGACGCCCTTCCTTCGCGCCCCTTCCGGGATTTGTCGTCCGCATCATGTTCGGGGAAATGGGGCAAGAGCTGATCCTCGAAGGGCAGCATGTCGAGCCACGACGCCTGCAGGATCTCGGCTTCCGTTTCGAGCATCCTGAATTGGAATCGTGCCTCCGGCACACCCTCGGCAAGGTTCGGACGCCGTCCGAGGACACGATGCACACGCGCCGCTGAGCCTCTCCCCGCCGACGGGTCTATCCACCGTCCGCTGAACCTTTGGCCAATGGACGGGATGTTCCCAGATTCCATCCCCCTCGCCCTGCGCGTGGTGGTTTGGGTTGTGGTGGGCTGGCTTGGCCTTCGCCTTTGGCTGTTTTACAGGGTCTACCGTCGCCGCATCGCGTCCCTCAATCGTGACTGGTGCGACTATTGCCGCCACCAAACCACGGCCGAGGTGGATGAAGAAGCACGTACGGTGACCTTCTCTCACGTCCGTGACTTCACCTGGAGGAGCACCAAAGACCGCGATGAGGCGTGGGCGGAGGACGTCACCTTCGATTTGAACGCCATCAAAGACGTCTGGTACATCGTGGACCATTTTTCCAAAACAAAGGGCATCGCGCACACCATGCTCACCTTCCAGTTCCTTGACGGGAAAGCGGTGACCTTCTCCTTCGAAGCCCGGCGCGATGCTTCGGACCGTTTTTCTCCTTGGGAAGGCATGTGGCGCGCCTACGAACTCTACTTGTCCATCGGCTTCGAACGTGACATGATTTTCCTTCGAACCAACGCTCGAAAGAATCAGGTCCACCGCTACCGAACCACCACCTCAAGGCGGCGTGAGCGTCAACTGTTCATGCTCCTTGCGCGCCGGGCGGATGAGTTGGCCCGGAAGCCAGAGTGGTACCATTCCCTTTCAACCACCTGCGCCACAGAATTGCGCGCTCAAATCAACAGAATTTCTCCGGTTCGAATCCCCTACGTGTGGCGTTTGCTCTTGCCTGGCCACAGCCCTCGGATGGCGTACCGCTTGGGCCTCCTGCAACGCTGGGGTACGTTTGAAGAAACGCGCGAGCGCTCACGCATCGACTTGGTCGCGCAAGCGTGGGACGGGGAAGGCGATTACAGCGCCATGCTCGATGCGGCCTTGCCCGGTCATGCCAAGTGATCCCTCGAACGGCTCACGACGAGGTCGCCGGAGGCGAGATGGATGTGCACCTCTGCACCTTTCGCCACGTTGTGCACGCCTTGGGTGCCGGTTGTCAAGACGACATCCTCCAGCGCCCACGTCACGCCTGCGAGGTGAATCACCTGTACCTCACCGTACGGATGCAAGCCAATGATCATGCCAGGCTCAGCCGGCACGGTGTGCATGCCTCCAGTGGGGATCCTGCGGAGGTCTCCTCCGCTCACGTGCATCACGGCATCGCTCTTGGCCTCAATCAGGGCTGCGGGAGCGGCCAAGGTGTGGTCGAGCCTGCCGCCCTCAAGCCCGATGACGTGCACGGGGTGGTTCGGGTGATGGCTCGCGCACCAGAGGAGCACCTTCGCCAGGTCAGAGGCTTGCTGATCGGGCAACGCAACGCAATCCACGTCGGAGGGTGCCTCGCCCACGCTGTCCAAGTCACCGAGGATCAGGGTCAGTTCGAGGCCGAGTCCTTCGGCATGCCTCCAACCGCCATCACAACCGAGGACCATCGACGGACCGTTCAGCAACCACGGGGGCACGCCGCCCTCGGGTAAGGCGCCAGCAGCAAGCACGAGGATGTGCCCGCTCATGGTTCCACATGGAACGGTTCACCAAGAGGATTCGTGCGTGAGGGTCATGCCTCATGGGGAATGGGTTTTGAACGTCCTCGGTCATCAAGAAGCATGGCCATGCAACGCGTTCGCACCCTGCAGGCCTTCCTCATGTGCGTCATGATGGTCCTTTCCGTGCAAAGCGTGGGCTTGAGCGCCGTCTTGGACGCGGGAAACGCACCTCTGCCGTCCGAGTCAACCACGGGCCCCTCCAGCAGCCATGAGCACGGTGGGAGCGACGCTTCCATGACGCCTCTGTACGACGGTGTCGCCCGAGAAGAGTCCGTCCTCGACACCTGGGAACTCGGCTCAAACCTGACTGAGGGCACCACCATTGTGTTTGGTCCCGTGGGGTCGATTGCTCCAACTGGCATGCGCCATCTGTGCTGGATCGACGACCAGGGGCAGGTCCATCACGGCCGAATGGGCGAGGACAACCGATGGACGGACGGCGTGTCAGCGTCTTGGTCCACCAGCGTTGTGACCACCGTGGACAACGTTAGCGACGGTCCAGTCTGTGCGGTCGCGGCCACCACTGATGACCGCGCCCGCCTGGTCATCAGGGACGGAGAGAACCTCACCGCAGCACGTGAGGCCTTCCCGAATTCGATGTACTTCGACCAAGTCTGGCACGTGCGCACCTTCATGCTCGACGTGGATGCATCGTCCATTTCGCTGGTGCTCCACGAGGACCGTGAGCACGCAGCCGTCGTCGATGAGGGCGGCAAGCTCTGGCTCGTGTGGAACGAGGGTGTCCTGTGGAACCGCACGTTGGTCGATGCCGGTCCAGTGACCGGCGAAGTGGAGATGGCTGCGGTCAACGGTGGCGTCGAAATCTACACCGTCATCGAAGACGAATTGCTCAGGTGGGAAATGCTCGGTGATGGATTCAAGCGAAGCGTTGTGACAGAAAACGTCGATCTCTCCACGGCGATTGGCGTGGACCACGACCGTGACGGTGTGGCGCAGGTTGCAACGGCCGTGGACGGCGACAACGGCGCGGGCGTGGAATTGATCCGCAGCCTCGTCGGACAGCGCGAAGGTCGCGTGTCCGGAGACGTGGCGTCCACCGTCGCGCTTGGGGACAACCACACGTCGGCCGGTCAATCTGTGCACGGCGACCTGAACGGTGACGGCCTCAGCGACGTCGCGTTCGGGCTGCCTCATGCGGCACAGGTTCACGTCGCGTTTGGCAACGGCACCACAACGGTCCTCAACGGCACAGGGATGTTCGGTCATGGCCTGGCCATGGCCGATTTCGACGGCGATGGCCTCGATGATCTGCTCGTCGGCGCTCCTGAGGAGGATGCGGCCAACGGGTCCCTCTCGGCCTGGTTCTCTTCGCTTGGCATCGTGGCTGAGCGCCCTGCCGACTGGGTCATGAACGGCCAAGGAGGCGAAGGTTTGGGACACAGGCTCACCGTTATTTCGGACCTGAACGGCGACGGGGGGCACGAGGTCGCCGTGAGTTCCCTGACCGACGACACCGATGGGAAGGTGCACGTGTTGTTCGGCAACGGCACGGTCCTCGACCTCGAGCGGTCCATCCTCCCTACGTCCATCGGTCCCGCCTTTGGACAAGCCCTGGCCTCAGGGGATCTGAATTGTGACGGGTCCGCCGACCTGGTGGTGTCCAACACCGGCAGCATCGATTCACCGGTCGGTTACTCGGCCATCGAGGTCTTCCACGGGAGCGCGACCGGCTACAACGGAACGCCAGATCGGACCTTCGTCTCCAACGCACAGGGACGGCTGCTCGGGTATGCCCTCCTCGTACTGCCCGACGTGACGGGCGACGGATGTGACGATCTGTTGGTCAGCGAGCCACTCAACGGCACCGAAGCCTACAACGCAGGGCGGCTATGGCTCTGGGCGGGTTCATCCAGCGGCATGACGAGCACGACGACGTGGACGCTTGACGGCACGTCGAACGCACGCCTTGGTCTCGCGCTGACGGCTGCCGGTGACGTCGATGGCGACGGCCAGCCGGATTTGCTGGTCAGCGGCGCAGGAAGCGGCGCCAACCCCGGGCAACTCGACCTGTATTTCGGCAACGGTAACGGCTTTGCCGCCGACACCCAAACCCTCGTGTCCGGCTCGGCGGGGGAACACGCCGCTGAGCGCGTCATGGCCCAACTTGACACCGACGGCGACGGCTTGGAGGAGATGGCGTCCAGCCGTCGCGTGGCTGCGCTCGATGGCGGCACCCACAGCCTGTCCATCGAGATCCGCGAGCGTGTGGACTGGCAATCGTTGTCCTTCCCCACGCAAGTGCTCCCTGTGGACATCATGCTCTCAACCGCCCTGCGTGGCGAGACGGCCATTCACGTGGTCACGCCCGACGAGGCCGGGGGTCACCATCTGCACCTCATCGAGCACACGCTTGACGGCACCCCCGGCGGCCAGTGGGTCACCAGTTACCTCGCAGGCGGCCCTCACATGGAACAGGTGGTTGCCCTTCCAAACGACATCGGGCCTGCAGGTGTGGTGTTCCATCAGGTCCTCGACGGCACGCACTCGATTGGGCAACTGAACGCCTACGGTGCGATGGCCTACCAGGGCCCTGTGTTGACCACGGGTGCATGGGGCCAGCACGTGGCCACCATGCACAAGGACGGTGCTCAGCACTTCGTCCTCCCAACCGAGGGGGACGGTCGGCTCTGGCATACCGTGGAAACCAGCTCGGGTTGGGACACGAATTTGATCACCGCCGGAGCCACCTTGGACGCACCTGCGTCCATCGTTCATCTCCCCGACAACGATACCTTGGCGGTGGTGTACGCTCCTGCGGGTGACGCCGCCATCCACGTCGCGTGGGGCAGCGGGGCTGCCGGAGGCACGTGGGACTTGACCACCCTGGACCTCGGGGTGGATGTGGTCGGTGCATCACTGGCTGCGGCCTTCGACGAGAACTTGACCCTCTGGGCCCTGACCGAGAACGCTACTTTGGCCAACCTTTCCCGCATCACGGTTGATTCGTCAGGTCAGGCGACGGTGAACGCCACGCTTGCCTCGGACCTTCATCCAGACGGCTCCGTGACCTTTGCTGGGTCAGACGAGGACGGTCACCACGTCGTGGTCTATGCCTCAAGCGACGCAGGGCACCTGTTCCAGAACGGCACGGAAGTCAGCACGGTCGGATCTGACGGCGCCACGCGCGACTTCCGCCCCGCGGCTTGGGGCAGCCTCGGTGCACCCTTGGTCAGCGGCCATGACGGTACTGTCGCCGTTCGATGGAGCAGCACGCTTGGTTTCCTGCACCACTTGAGTGCAGACGGCGCAAGCGACACGGCCCTCGATGCCGGGCATCTTGGCGATGGCGGGGCCTTCGATTACGACGGCGACCTTTGGACGTCCAGCCAAGACGGCCTGCAAATGCATTCGGACCTTGTGCACGACGACGGCCTGCCCTTCGAGAACGCCAGCCGTGTGCGCACGGTGACCTTCAGCGGTGTTGCGGCCGATGCTCAGATTCATCCAACCGAGGGCTACACCGGCGCGGATCCGAGCGATGACGATCACCGCTACCGTGCCCTGACTGCGGTGGATTCGGTCAACAAGGACGTCCATGTGCTCCGTCTCGTCTTGGACGAGGACCGCGATTTCATCCCGAACGCCCATGACGACCTTCCGCTCATCAGCGGGCAGTGGGAAGACAGCGACAACGACGGTTTCGGGGATTTGGCCACGGGACCCTTCCCCGACGCCTGCCCCAGCATCACCGGCACCAGCACGTTCGGGTTGCTCGGTTGCTTGGACCTCGACAACGACGGCTGGGACGAGACCACTGACGACTGTCCGAACAACCGTGGGACCTCGTGGTTTGATCGTCAGGGGTGCGAAGACAACGACCAGGACGGCTGGTCAACGAACTCGGGTTCTTGGAACAAGGGTGACAGCTTCATTCTGAACTGGAAGCAGTCCTTGGACAGCGATGGCGACGGCCGAGGTGACAACAGCGGCCCGGACTGTTGCAACACTGCCTTGGACAACCAAGAGCCGGACCTCTTCCCGTACAACCCACGCCAGTACAAGGACACGGACGGTGACGGTTGGGGCGACGACAAAACGGACGACCTGACCGGCGACGAGTGCCCCTACGATTACGGGACCTCCTTCCGCGACCGCCGTGGTTGCGAAGACCGTGACGGCGACGGCGCGTCGGACCCGCGCCCGCCCGAAGATTTCCCTTACAACTGGTCCGTGGAAGAGGGCGCTGATCTCTGGCCTGACGATTCCACGCAGTGGGTGGACAGCGACGGGGACGGATACGGTGACAACTCAAGCGAGGGCGCCACCAACCCCGACCACTTCCCCGCCCTCATTTTTGCCGCCGTGGACGATGACCGCGACGGTGTTCCGGACGAATGGACGTCCTTCTACAACGAACTCAACGGCAGCGCTGGCCTCAATTTGGACGGGTGCCTGAACGCGTTCGGAAATTCAACCACCGGCCTTGGCGAGGACGCAGAAGGCAACGAAATTCAGGTGCCTTTGTACGGATGTCCCGACACCGACGGCGACGGCAGAGCCAACCAAGACGACGCCTTCCCGCTGGAGCCCACGCAGACGACCGACAGCGATGGTGACGGTTTCGGCGACAACATCGGGGGCGTTGACGGCGACGAGTGCTACCTCGTTCCCGGTGTCGCCGAGGGAACGCCCACCTTTGCGGGCGGGACCGGTCGAGGATGTCCCTTGTTCAACGACATCGACAGCGACGGCGTGGGTGACGACGACGACCAATGCCCGAACACCGATGCCGGAGCAGCCGTGGATGCCGCTGGCTGCGCCTTGAACCAACTCGACAGCGACAACGACGGCGTCAAGGACGACGAAGACCGGTGCCCGAACACCCTCGATTTCAGAACCATTGACGCCTTTGGTTGCGACACGCAGCAGCAGAACGTCGACAGCGATGAAGACGGGGTGAGGGACGCCGATGATCTGTGCCCCTTGACGCCCGTTGGAGCGAGCGTTGACGCCGACGGTTGTGCCGCTTCGCAACGCGACAGCGACAACGACGGCGTGGCCGACGACGTGGACCTCTGCCCGGCTTCAAAGGCAGGATTCCCCGTCGACGCGACCGGTTGTCTTGATGAAACGGCATGTGAAGACGACTTGGACGGCGACGGCGTCTCAGGATGCCCCGAATGGGAGGAAGGCGCCGACGGTCTGCGGACCGACCAAACCGGGGACGCCTTCCCCTTGGATGCCACGCAGTGGAACGACACCGACGGTGACGGCTACGGCGACAACGTCAGCGGAAACCAAGGCGATGCCTGTCCGACGGAGGCGGGAACCTCCCTGCGGTCGTTGGCCAACAACCTCGACCATTTCGGATGCCCGGATGACGGTGACGGATTCGTGGACGAACCCTTCCCCGAAGATCCGACGCAATGGTTGGACGAAGACCAGGATGGGTTTGGCGACAACGCCACAGGAACAAACCCCGACCTGTGCCCAGACACGGCCCCCGGCGACCGAAACCGTGTGGACGCCAACGGCTGCGCGCCCATCCAGCGTGACTCGGACGGCGATGGCGTGAACGACGAATTCGACCAATGCCCGGATGAACCGCTGGGCACCGACGGTTTCGCGGACGGTTGTCCTGCTGTTTCACAAGGCGGAGACAACGAACCCATCGAGGTGTTTGGTCAACCCCTGATGGTGGTCGTTGGCGGCGGGGTTGGAGGTCTGTTCGGCCTGCTTCTCCTCCTGTTGGTGGTCCGCCGCGTGTTCCGGTCTTCCGAAGACGATGACGAGGACGACGATGACGACTGGTTCGATGACGATCTGGACGATGAACCGGTGCGTACGCCGGCCCGTCGGCGTGAACCGGTGACGCGCTCCTTGCCGAGGAAGGAACCGTCTGCGAGCGGTCCCGCGAAGGCTGCAGGCCCGTCTGGGGCGCCGTCGCAAGCCAAGCCGAAGCCATCCCAGGGCGGTCCACCCGGACGGAAGGGGCCCCCGGGCGGGGGCCCGCCTGGGCGCAAAGCAGGCGGCCCTCCCGGGCGCGCCAAGCCTTCACCTGAGCCCAAGGTCGCGGCCCGCAAGCCTGTGACCGAGGCGTCCGCTCCAAAGAAGGTCGGGCGCCGCCGCATTGAACCGGATGCAGCACCGCAACACGATGCATCAAGCGGCGGACCAACACGCCGGCGCGCAAAGGTCAGCGTCGACCTCTCGATGTTCGAAGAGTCCCAATCAGCGGACAGAGCGGCCGCTGTGGCGTGGGTGGTTGACGAATTGGGTGCAGGCGGCGTTGAGCGGACCATCCTGATGCAGCTCCAGTCCACGGGCTGGACCGCCGAACAATCCCGGGCCATCCTCGACTTGGCAGCGGCCGGAAGGTCGGGCAGGGATTGAAGAAGGGGACCCTGAAGGCGGGTTAAGGTGGACCACGTGAGCGAGGCCGGTATCGACGTTGACGAGGCAGCCGAGTACTTCGGCGCCACGTCCTCATCGGACGGTCTTCATGCCATGCTGGCCATGAGTCGGGAGGATGCCTTCGTGGCCTTCTTCCGTCAATTGTCTGACCTCGTGCTTCAACCCGGTGACTTCGATTTCATGGAAGCCGGTGTTCGCATGTCGTGTGAGGGCGGTGAACTGTACTACCTCGTGGCCGGGCACCTCGGCCTCATGTCCATGGCCGACCCACTTCGCTCCTTCCTTGGACAGGACGATTCGGAAGGCAATGCGGGTGAAGGAGGCGTCACGGTCACCGGAGCTCAGCGCGATGCCCTCCAGCGCCTGTCGGATCCGATGCGCTTGATGCGCCTGTTCGCGGTCGCCAACGAAACCGGCGGAGAAGAGGAAGTGCGCGGTTACCTCCGTGGGATGGAAGGTCACCTGAGTGCAGTGGCGAGCAACGAAAGCACCCTGGTTCAAGTCGCGCTCGATCTGGACGCGTCGCTGGACGTGGCCGGCCAGATTCTTCCTGTCGCCGCTCTTGCGGGCGGTGGAGCGAGCGCCACAGCACTCGAACTCCGTGCGACGGCGCCGATCGAGGTCCCGCCGACGCCATCTCCAGCGCCTGTTGCGGACGCTGCACCCGTGGAGGTCGCGCTTCCCACCTCGCCATCACCTGCCCCTGAAGACACCGTTCCTCTTCCAGCAGGTCCCTCGGCGGTTCCCCTTCCCAGCGCGCCGAGCGATGCCGCCCCACCTCCAGAGCCCGTGATCGCTGACCTTGACGACCGACGGAAGAACGAGGCGGCCGCCGATGCCTTCGCCGGAGCCTTTGGTTCGATGATGGCACCTGAGCCGGCCCCGGAACCGGTGCACGAACCCGAGCCCGAACCGGTGACGGACGAAGAGCGCTTCCTCGCGGCCGATGAGGACGAGTCTGGAGGCCTGTCCATCGAAGAGTTGGCAGAAGCCACCGGCACGGACCTGGAAGAGGCCGCCCGCCTCCACGCCGCGGCCGATGTGGACGGTGACGGGCAGGTCACGATGGAAGAATTCGTGGGCAGCCAAGCGGCAGAAGTCGCCTCTGCCCTCCCTCGTCCGGTACGCGCGGCACCGGTGCGTGCACCCGTTGGTCAGCAGCCCAACCCTGTGCAGCCTCCGCAGCCTGCCCCCATGCCTCAACCCCGGCCCATGCAACCCAAGGCGCCTGTTGGCGGGGGATGGCCTCAGCAACAACGCAACACCTTGGGTGGGCAACAACAGCCCAATGCTTGGGGACAACCTCAGCAACAAGGTTGGGTTCAGCCGCAACAGCAGGGCTGGGTTCAGCCCGCACCCATGCACAACGTGCCTCCGACCATCCCCTCTGGCTTGCGTTGTCCAGGGTGCGGGGTCGGCATTGACGGTCAGTGGCGCTTCTGTCCGGTGTGCGGGACGCGGAATCCCGCCATGCCGTACTGATTACTCTTCGACGAAGGCGCCTTTCTCGAGCAGCAGCTCGTCGTCCAACCAGACCGATGGAGCCTGCATGACACCCGAGAGGGTGAAGCCCACGCGGTTCGTTCCTCCTCCAGCCGTGTTGTCTCCGAACATGAAGTAGCAGGTTCCGAGGCACTTCTCGTCCTCGAGGACGCTGCCCGTCAGGGTGGCGGCCGGGTTCATGCCAAAGCCGAATTCCGCGACCGTTCCTGCCACGTCCTGGTCCTTTTGACGCAAGGGCTCTGCCGCGTCTTGGAACTCTTTCCGGATGCGGCTGGCCATGTCTCCGCCGGTGATGGACGCGATGACGCCTTGTTCGATGTCCAAGGTCACCGGCTCGTCGATCAGGGTGCCTTCCCAACTGCCGTCCATCACCAAGCGGCCGTTCATCGTCCCCTCGCGGGGCATGATGAACACCTTTCCAGCGGGGAGGTTCATGACCATCTTCGGCCGGTTGCAAATCCCGTTGTCATCGAAATTCCATTCGCGCCACGCCACCTCAAAGGTAAGCTCAGTTCCGTTTTCGGAACGGACGTTCACGATGCGCCTTCGCCTCAGCCGGCTTGGCAGCCGTGCAATACGCTGTTTCACCAAGGCGAAGTCGGCCGACATCCCGCCACCTTGGAACATCTCAGCGGTCATGCCAGGCATCGTCACGATGCGTGCTCCATCGGCAAGGGCCGTGCGGACCGCTCGGGTGTGGGTCAGCGAGTAGCGCGTGGGGGCGATGACCACCTGCTGTTGCCGCATCAAGGTGGCCACGGGAGCCGGTGGCTCCTGGCCGTGGTGGCGGCCCTTGGGCATCAGCATCAGCAGGACGCGGTCCGAACGGGTCATGGCTGCTTCGTGCAGGGCCGCACCCACCTCTGCCGTCGTTGGGTCGCAGACGATGAGGACGTTCTCGTTTCGACGGACGTCCATGCATGTGGTGACCACGGTCAGTGCGCTTGCGGCAAGGTCGAGGTCTGCATGCTCCGATGCGGGCGAAGGAAAGGCCTGCTCGTCCTCATCAGGGGCGTCGGAAACCGCTTCGAGGATCGCCTCGAGGTCTTCGTCCTCGTCCTTGGGGGCGGGTTCCTCCTCCGAGGAACGGCGCCGGAACGGGAGGACCATGCATGCCCGTGGACCTCAGCGGTCTTGAACATGTGGCGAACATCAGGCCATCGCAAGCCTTGAGCAGCATGCACGCGACCGAGGGGCATGACCGCCGCTCAGGCCTTCCTTGACCGTGTGCACGACCTCGCTCGAATCGGCTCCATTCAGGGGCACCTCGGCTGGGACCGTGAGACCCTGATGCCACGCAAGGGTGCTGCGGCTCGCTCCGACGTGCTGGCTTGGCTGGCCGCAGAATCCCACCGCCGCCTGGTGTCCGAATCCTTCGGCGCCCTGCTCGAAGCGGTGCACGATGAAGCTGAACATGACGCGGATCTCGCGGCGACCGTTCGGGAAATGACACGACGTCGTGACCGCGCTGTCTTGCTTCCCGAAGCCTTTGTTTCGGAATTTGCACGCACCCGAAGCCTCGCTCAAGGTGCGTGGCAGGACGCGCGTGCGGCCTCTGACTTTGCGGCCTTCGCGCCACATCTCGAGACCCTTCTTTCGATGACCAAGCAACGCGTTCGCCTGCTCGGGCACGAAGGGCCGACCTACGACGCGCTTCTGGACGAATACGAGATTGGGTCAACCATGGCCGGGTACGACCCAATGTTCGCCGAACTCAAGGCCCACCTCGTGCCTTTGTTGGCCCGCATCACCGACGCCACAGCCGCACGCGATGTCCCGACCTTACCGGAAGGTGCACGCTTTCCAGTGGCCGATCAAATCGCCTTCTGCGAGCGTGTCAGTCAAGCCATGGGTTTCGATTTCGACGCAGGACGCATGGACGCGTCCGCTCACCCCTTCTCCGCTGGACTTTGGCCAGGCGACACGCGGTTCACCACGCGGTTTGACGAGGCTGATCCGTTTTCATGCTTGTACGCCGTGATGCACGAAACCGGTCACGCGCTCTACGAACAAGGCTTGCCCGAGGCTTTCCAGCGTACGCCCAGAGGTGAAGCGATTTCACTCGGTGTTCACGAGTCTCAGTCCCGTTTTTGGGAGAACCAAGTTGGCCGAACTGAAGCCTTCTGGAGCGTTGTGGGGCCTTGGTTCCACGAGGCCTTCCCGCAGATTCCGATCCTCGATCCCGCCGCGATGAACCTCATCGCCAACAAGGTCGAACCGGGCTTCATCCGTGTGGAAGCCGACGAGGTCACCTACAACCTCCACATCATGATCAGGTATGAGATCGAGAAGCAGATGTTCGAGGGCAACCTGAGCATCACGGACTTGCCGCATGTGTGGAACAACATGATGCGCGAATGGTTCGGCCTCGAAGTCAAGGAAGACCGGTTGGGCTGCCTTCAGGACATCCACTGGTCGATGGGTGCTTTCGGTTACTTCCCCACGTACACGCTTGGCAACCTCTACGCTGCTCAGCTTTTGGAAGCCATGAGCGACGAGCTTGGGGACATGGACGCGCTCATACGAGGCGGCGATTGGAGCGCACCCTTGGCGTGGCTCAAGGCGCGTATCCATGAGCGTGGAAGCCTGTTGTTGCCCCCTGCGCTCATCGAAGAAGCGACGGGCGCACCGCCGACTGCGGCGGCGTTCTTGCGCTACATCGAGAGCAAGTACAGCCGGTTGTACGGCCTTTGATCGGCCCGTTCACTCGGCCATTGCGCGGCCGTAGGCTTCGAGATAAGCCTCGAGTTCACGTGCCATCGTAAAGCGGTCCAGCACCTTTGCACGGCCCGCCTCGCCTTTTGCTTCCAACCGGGCCGTGTCGGACAGTTCCTCGTCAACGACGCGCGCGAAGGCGTCATGGTCACCGACGGTGTACAGCGCCCCCGTGCTGCTGTCCACCGTTTCGGGCATCGGGCCATGATTGACGGTGATGACCGGCGTGCCTGAGGCCATGGCTTCGATGGGAATCATGCCCAAGCCTTCGTACAGGGAGGGAAACACCACCAGGTCAGCGGCACGGTAGGCGTCGGCCAAGGCTTCGAAGGGCAGGCTGGATTCGATGTGCACCGCATCCGCAACCCCACGCTTCGCGGCATGGCGAAGGAGGCGTGACTTGAGGTGGCCACGGCCGACGATGGCGAGGTGGACGTCCTGCCGCCGGCTGCGCAGGGCGGCAAAGCCGTCGATGAGCGTCGCATACCCTTTCCGCGCGGCCAGGCGGCCGACGGCAAGGAGCAGGCGGTGCCCTTCAGGCACCTGAAGGGTGGAACGTAGCGCGAGGGTTTCCTCGATTCGCTCCGGGCGAGGATGGAACATTTCCGTGTCGATGCCCCAATGGATGACCTCGCAGGACCACCCCTCAGGCGGCCGATATGCGTCGATGAACTCCTGACGGCTGAAGGCGGAGATGGCCACACAGGTGCTCTTCTCGAGCGCGGCTTGTTCGTAGCGCGCGTAGGCCTTGGCCGTGAGGAGGATGGCCAGATCGTTCGGGTTCGCAATCGCTGCCGGCTCTCGCCGTCGTCGTGCCATGAGGAGCCCTTCGCGCTCACCGATCCATGAGCCGTGCAGGGTCGTGACGGTTGGCGCGACCTCGCGGTGGCACCGGTCAAACTGCCCACGCGTCCATGCGATGAGGGGCGTGTGGACGTGAACGACGTCGACCGGATCTTCGGCATGAAGCCGAAGCAGCGCCCGCAAGGCATGGCGGCCAAAGGAGCGCGTGAAGGCCATGGGTGCTTTCAGCCATGGCACGCCGATGATGCGAACGCCTGAGATGGGCGGTGCATCTCCTGTTCCCCTGCGGGTGATGACGGTGACCTTGTGACCGCACGAGGCCAGTTCGGCCGTGAGGTGGTAGATGGTGGTGGCCATCCCGCCCCAGCGGGGTGGATATTCACCGGCCAACATCACGATGTGCATGGCGTCCCCAGAATCAGCCACGGGCTCTTCGGTATGAAGCGTTCCGCGGGCCCGGGCTTCTCACTGCTCTTCGTGCTCAGCAGCACCTGTACGAAGGGCGATGATTTCGGCATGGAGCTCATCCACCTTGGCCATGAGCCGCCTGACGTCGGTGTGCATGCCGTCCTCGGAATCGGATTCAAGCGCCACAACGGTGTTGGTGAAGATGGCCACGAACATGTTGAGGAACGTGAAGGTGGTCATGAAAATGAACACCACGAAAAACACGCCGACCCACCATCCTTCGCGCTCCATGAGGACACGAACGATGCCGTTGGACCACGATTCCAAGGTCATGACTTGGAACAGCGAGTACAGCGAGCGGCCGAGGGTGCCGAAGTATTCCTTCCCTTCGGGGCCTGATCCACTGAACAGAACCGTGGATAAGACGGCGAACACGTAGATGACGATGGTCAACAACATGGCCACGGCGGTCAAACCACGGACAGAATAGATCAGCGACTCCGCCACCAGTTTTAGCTCAGGAATGCGTGAAACCAAACGGAACGCTCGCAGCACGCGCAGCACGCGGAACACCGCCAGCACACCGGCCTGGGGCACGAGCGCGACACCGACGACGATGAAGTCGAAAATGCACCATGGGTCCTTGACGAATTCAAGCCGCATTGCGTACAGTCGGAGCCCGATTTCAAGGACGAACACCGCCATGAACACACGATCAAGGCCGCTCAGGAAGGACAAGCCTTGCTCGTCAAGGTCGTAGGTCTCCAAACCAATGGCGATGGAGCTGGCCACGATGACGACGAACACCAGGTTGTTGAATCGGTCGGACTCCACGAGGGCCTTTGCCCGGTCCCGAAAGACGTCTGTCACGCGTTCGAGTTCGATGCAGCGAACATCAACGCTTCGCCGTTTTACGCCCAGGGGAGCATGACCAGCGCACGGCCCGTCTCACCGGGTGCAACCAGCACCTCGCCCTTGTCGCCGGTCCTCTCGCTGCGCTCAAACACAGGAACGCCATCCACGATCGTCCATGACGGCCATCCCACCAGACTGCGGCCGTGGAAGGGGTTCCAACCGACCCGGCTCCACGCGTTCGCGTCGTCCACCGTCCGCTGGGTGACCATGTCCACGAGCACAAGGTCAGCGTCCGCGCCAACCTCAATGCGGCCTTTGCCCACCATCTGGTAGCAATCTGCAACGTTGGCGCACATCCAGCGGACGACGTCTTCCACCGTGCAGCGTCCCTTTGCGGCGTGGGTCAGCATCACCGGGAGGGAGGTTTCCACGCCCGGCATGCCTGAAGGCGCCTTCGGGAATCCAAGCGCCTTGGCCTCCAAGGTGTGGGGCGCGTGATCGGTGGCCATGCACATGATCGTGCCGTCGTTGAGCCGAGACCACAGGGTCTCGCGGTCCTTGGCGTAACGGATGGGCGGATTCATCTTCAGGCGCGTGCCTTGCCGCTCCACGTCCGTTTCGTCGAAGGTCAGGTGCTGTGGCAGGGTTTCGACCGTGATGCACGGGCCGTCGCCCTCCTCGCCAGGATGCGATGTGCGGCCGGCCAACCAGTCGGCTTCGATGCCCGAGGTCAGATGGAGCACGTGCAGGCGATGGTTGTGTGTGGTCGCCAAGCCAACGGCCAGTTGGGTCGCGAGCAGCGCCGTCACGTCGTCGCGCCACTCGGCGTGGGCGGCCATGTCGGTGCGTCCCTCGAATTCCTCCTTTCGTGAAATCAGGCGGTCCTCGTCCTCGGCGTGCACGGCGATGAGCCCGGCGGTTCCCTCGAAGATGCGATCCAAGGCGCCCTCTTCGCTGACCAGGAGCGAACCTGTGGAGCTGCCCATGAAGATCTTGATGCCGCAGATGCCGGGCCGCGCAATGGGCTCACCTGGCTTGCCCACGGCCTCCTGAAGGTCCTCGAGGTTGTCCGGTGTTGCGCCGATGAAGAAGCCGTGATGGGAGACGGCCGTGGCTCCTGCGCTGGCGATTTTCGCTTCGATGGAGGGCACGGTGGTGGCCGCAGGGTGGTTGTTTGGCATGTCGAGGAAGGCGGTCACGCCACCGCTGACGCCAGCACAACTTCCGCTTGCCAGGTCCTCCTTTTCGGGTTGGCCAGGTTCACGAAAGTGCACTTGCGGGTCGATGACGCCAGGGATGAGGTGCAAGCCTTCTCCGTCGAGGTGGATTTCTTCGCCGCCTTTGGGTTCAAGCCCGCCGCCAACGGCCACCTCGGTGATGACGCCAGCCTCGACGCGGAGGTCCGCAAGTCGGGTGCCGTCTGGGAAGACCGTCATGGCTCCAGTGATGAGAAGGTCGCCTTGTCGTGCCGGCATGGTCAGGCGTTCATGCACGGAGTCCATGAAGGTGTTCAGCGGCGCCGAGCGGTCTTTGGACGAAACGCATCGCAAACGTCGTCGTTCATATCGAGGTACGGTCCGCCGATGAGGTCCACCGCGTAAGGGACGGCACGCCAGATTTCATCGATGGTCTCTCGGATGGATTTCGGACGACCGGGCAGGTTGAACACCAGCGATGCGCCTCGGGTTCCGCCAAGTTGGCGAGACAGGATCGCCGTCGGCACGAAGGCGAGTGAGATGGCCCGCATCTGTTCACCGAAGCCGGGCAGGATGCGGTCAAGCACGGCTTCGGTGGCTTCCGGCGTCACGTCTCGGGCCGCCGGCCCCGTGCCGCCGGTGGTGACCACCACTGCGCATCCTACCTCATCGCACAGGTCGATCAGGGCTGCACCGATGGCGTCCGCATCGTCCGGCACGCAGCGGTAGTGGGCCTCAACAGGAGAGGCCACCGCCTCTCGCAGGAAGCCAAGGATGGCAGGCCCACCTTCGTCCTCGTAGGCGCCCGCGCTCGCTCGGTCCGAGACGGTCACGATGCCGATGCGAGCGAACTCGCCGACGTGCCCCTCACGTCCGTCAAGCAGGGTCACTTTGTCCATGACGCGCCCTCACTCGGTGCCGTACTTGGCGTGCAGGTCGGCGTGGAAGTTGTCCAACAGCGTGTCCTCGAACAACTCGGCTTGGCGGCGCGATTTGGTTGAGCGCATGTGGAGGTAGGCGATGAGCACGAAGACGCCGATGGCGATGGGGATCATCGCTTCCAACTTGTAGGCGTGCATGAAGCGGATGATGCCGTCTGCGGTGTAGGCCCAGGTGACCGAGGCTGCAGAACCACCGATCACGACCGCCCAGAGCACGCGCATGAACTTCATGCGCGAGAGCATGCCGAGCATCGATCCCACAATGACACCCGAGGCCATGAACGGGATCCAAACGAACAGGATGAGGCCCCAAAAGCCCCACTTGTTGATGAATTCGCGCTTCTCGTTGGCCGTGTATTCCACCGTGGACAGCAGGTCGCCGACGAATTTCGTTTGCAGAACCCGCCCGCCCAGTCCGTCTTGACGGGCGACAGCAGCCACACGTTCGTCGTCGCTTGAGGACTGTTCCACACGCCCTGCACCGGAGCGGTCGGCGAGGGTTGAGACTTGGTTGCGGACCTTCAGGATCAGGTCCTGGCTGTGCAGCAGGTCTTCGTTGCGGGAAGAGATGAACGCTCTGAGTTCCTGTTCCACTTCTTCTGTGGTGGTTTTGAAGCGGAAGAAAGCCAACCGTAGGGTGGGGCGGTACACGGTCGAGACGAAGATGTGGCGATCATCGCTGGTGACCACCGCACCGACCATGGTCACGTTGTTTCGGCGGGCGAAGAACAGGTCGAGGCTGTCTCGAACTTCTTCTTCGACGCGTGCGAGGGTGTGCAATTCCCCGAAGAAAGCGCTGTAGTCGCGACGCTCCGGTTGCTCTTCATCCGCGGTGCTGCCGCCAAATCCGATGCCCGTGTCGAGGTCGACGCCTTGGTGGTTCACCGGGCGCACGGTGAGTTGGACCGGCTTGAAGACGCGGAAGAGCGAGAATTCCTCGAGCAGGTCGCGAAGGACTTCGGCACGCACGTCCTTGTTGTCCGAGAGCGTGTTTTCCGTGGTGCCGTAGGGCACCATGATGTCGATGGACAACTCCCTTGATTCCGCTTTGTACACCTCCCAATCGATGGTGATGTGCAAACGGGCTGCAACCTTGCTGACCGTCGTTTTCACCACGTGTTCAATGTGCTTGTTGGAGAGCATGTCGTCGGTGTCCTGGTGGTAGACCTTGTACATCAGCGGGTAGAGCAGCAAGAGGCTCACGGCGGAGAGTGAGAGCGAGATGAAGGCCATCCACCACGCAGGAATCCCCGCCGCTCCGCCGGTCAGCATCGCGGTTTCACGGCCGCCGCCAAGTTCAGCGCCCATGAGGACGAAGCCCCATCGTCCAAGTTGAGGCATGGTCCAGCAGTTGCGCTGACCGGCTTCGAGGATGGTGGCTTCGGTGTGGTCCGTATCGTCCACGAAGGGCAGGAAACTCAGGGTCGCGCTGGAGGTGGACAGCTCGACGGACAGGTCGTTGGAAATGGGCCATTCACCCTCCACCGTCGTACCGTTCTCGCTGCCCTCAGGGGGTTGCATGTCCACGAGGACCCTCAATTCGTAGGGGCCTGGAGCCAAATGATGGAAGCTGAACACGGTGCCGAGCGAGCCGTTGCTGCCGATCGAATAGTTCTCTTCGACTTGTGTTGACAGGCGATCCGTGTTTTCACCAAGAACCTCCATGGCGATGAGGGACATGTTCACCGTCGCGATGCCGTTTGGCAGGTTGTAGACGCCGATGCTGAACCGCTCGTTGTCGTTGTCGGGGTAGATGTGAATCCAAGGCTCGTCGGTGACTTCCTGGCATTCGCCGCTGGGGTCCAAGAAGGTCTTCGATGCCGCGTGATCAAGCGCCGTCGAGGTGCCCAGCAATCCACCGGACATCGAGAAAATGAGCAGAGCATAGAACGCGCCGTAGATGAAGCCCGAAATCAGGACGAAATCCTCGATGGCGGAAGGGAAGCGCCGTCGGTCACCCTTGGAGCGACGGTTTCTGATGGTCGTCAGCTCCTTTTCGAGCTTGCTCGTGCCGTCCTCGGGGGGGAGTTCCGCGGAGGTTTGGGGCTCCCCCTCGCGGCTCATGACGGACCATTGGGGTGTGGGTCTTGAAGCCATTGTCCGGTTCTGCAGCCGCTGAGGTCCACATCGGAAGCCTTGAAGGGAAGGTGTGTGTGGCCGGAAACGCTCAGGGACAGTAGCTTAGTTGGGAGAGCGCGGCACTGAAGATGCCGAGGTCGCTGGTTCAAGTCCGGCCTGTCCCACTCAACGCGCGCCAGCATCGCTCGTGGTCTCGTCACGCCGGCGAGCAACCGCGGCAGCCAGTGCCATCGCCACCATCGGTGCCAGTGCGCCAGGCGCGGGAAGGCTCGATTCTTCGACCAGATTGTCATCGTTTTCTGCAATGATCTCCTCTTCATCGGGAGGAGCGATGGTGATGCTGGAGGTGGCCTGTTCCCGTTGGCATCCTTCCATGGCCACGTCACAGGCGTATCGGCTCCAAGCGGTGACGTCGAGGACGATACGTTCGTCACCAAGGCGTCCGACGTCATCAGGGATGCTGACTTGAGCCCGGGCCTTGTCCATCGTTCCAGATGCGACCTGAAGACAGGATTCTCCTGTTTCCATGCTTGCCGATTCGCCGCCTTCCCAGGTCCACGATCGAACCTCGAAGGTCACACAGATGTCGTCCACGTCGTTGCCGGAATTGGTGAGGATGGCCTCGGCTTCGACGACGCTGAGCCCTTTCATGGCACGGAAGACCGTCATGTCGCCCTCGACCTCGGCTTGGCCGTACTGAAGGATGTCGACGATCACCGTGCTGTCTGCGGAGGCGACGTTGGGCGGAGGAACGCCGTTGATTTCGACGACCTGCACCTGAACAGCATTTTGTCGGCTCTGTGCGCTCATCCCTGTGTCAGCTTGTACGGAGACCGTGAAGCTCTCTTCTGCTCCAGCGTTGAGGGTGATTGAACCAGGGTGAGCGACGACCAATCCGTTGGACTGTACGGAGATGTCGATTTTCTCTTGATACACGGATTCATTGGCGACGGTGCAGACGTAGGATGCACTCGGTGTGGACCACGGCGCCACTTCGATTTCCGTTCTTTCTTCACACTGAAGATCCACGGAGGCAACCAACGATTGTGCCTGCACCATGGGCGCGAGCAAGGCCAGCGCGAGCACGGTCAGGAGCACAGCGCTGCGCATAGGCCGAGTTACGTTCCTGCGTCCTTGAAGTCTCCGTCGAATTCGGTTCGGCGGAATCGTCTGCGTAGGGGGGTTCACTCCGCACCGTCGAGTGCGACCTTCTGAGCGTCCCAAAGCGCTTCGAGCCCACGGTCGGCCATGGCCAAGAGGGCCATGAGCTCCTCACCGTTGTAGGTCGCCTCCTCGCCGGTGGCTTGGATTTCCACGTAGCGGTCGTCACTGGTCTTGATGACGTTCATGTCCACGTCGGCGCGGCTGTCGAGGTGGTAGTCAAGGTCGAGCCACACGTTGCTCTCAAGCAATCCCACAGAAATCGCAGCAAGTTCGTTCGGCATGACGGCCATTTCGTGGTTGGCGCGCTCCACGTCGTTGAGCTTGGGTGCCGTCCATCCGCTGCGGCGGTCCTCGTCCGAGGGGCGCAGGTCCGCCGGGAGGCAGTCGCCTGAGGCGATGAGGCGGCGCACAGCAAGCCGAAGGGCGATGCCGGCGGCGGTGATCGACGCGCAGCGGGTGCCGCCGTCGGCGTTCAGCACGTCGCAATCGACGTTGATCGCGACCGGGCCGAGCGCCTCAAGATCCACGGCTGCTCGGAGGGAACGGGCGATGAGGCGCTCGATTTCCTGTGTCCGGCCCTTCGCACCGTTGCGCTCGCGGCGGAACCGACTGTCGGTGCTGCCGGGCAGCAGGCTGTACTCGGCGTGAACCCAGCCCTTGGTCGCGTCACGGGGGAACCAACGTGGGAGGCTGCGCTCCTTCGTCACGCAGACCAGGATGACGGTGTCGCCTTGGCGGTAGAGCACCGAGGCGAGGGCGTTCGGGGTGAAGTCGAGCTCAACCTCGACGTGACGCATTTCGTTCTGCTCGCGGTCGGGATTGAAGCCCGTCTTGTCCTTGGCCATGGCCCGGCGACGCGCTTCTCCTCATCAAACGGTCGCATCCCGTCGTTGAACAGGTTGAAGGCCCGAATCCGGGTCGTCGTTGCATGCCCACCCCGGTGATTTGCAGCGTCGCTCGGACCCCGATTGGCCGCTTCATGGGTGCGTTCAGCAGCCTCAGCGCGGTCGACCTTGGGGTCGTGGCCGTCTCAGGCGTGCTGGAGCGTGTTGCCCTTGATCCGGCCAGCGGTCTCGTGGACGAGGTCATCATGGGCCAAGTGCTCCAAGCCGGTGCAGGGCAAAACCCTGCACGGCAGGTCGCTTTGGGAGCAGGTTTGCCGGTCAGCACGCCTGCGATGACCGTGAACAAGGTCTGCGGTTCCTCGCTCAAGGCCATCATGCTCGCCGCCACGGCCATCCGAGCCGGCGAACACCGCTGCATTGTCGCCGGCGGCATGGAGAGCATGACGAACGCGCCACAGCTGCTCATGGGGCAGCGCCGCGGGACCAAGATGGGCGACAGCACCCTCGTCGATTCCATGATTCATGACGGCCTTTGGGACGTCTACAACGACATGCACATGGGCAACACCGGTGAAGTGGTGTCCGAGGAGTTTAGCATCACCCGTGAGGGCATGGATGCCTTCGCCGCACAGAGCCAGCAGCGCGCGGCAACGGCCCAAGCAGAGGGTTGGTTCGCATGGGAAACGGTGCCTGTTCAGGTGCCGCAACGCCGAGGAGGCCCGGTCACCGTGCTGGCCGATGAGGGCATTCGAGCCGACACCACCGCGGAAGGCTTGGCTCGCCTGCGGCCCGTCTTCGATCGCGAGGGCAAGGTCACGGCCGGCAACGCGAGCACCCTCAACGACGGCGCTGCTGCTGTCCTTGTCGCGGATGCTGACCTCGCGGCCGAAATGGGCTGGGAGGTCATCGCTGAAATCGTCGATCAGACCACCAGCGGGGTGGCGCCTGAGCGCGTCATGGCGGCCCCGATTCCCGCCGTTCGGACCCTGCTAGAGCGCCAAGACCTCGACGTCTTGGACGTCGACGTGTACGAGCACAACGAAGCCTTCGCGGCCGCCTCCTGCGCCGTGGCCCAAGACCTTGGCATCCCCAACGACCGCTTCAACCTCCACGGCGGGGCGGTCAGCCTCGGCCACCCGCTGGGTGCTTCCGGTGCCCGCTGCCTCATCACCATGATTGGCGCCATGCGTCGTATCGACGCGAAGCGCGGCATCGTCACGCTGTGCTTGGGCGGCGGCAACGCCGTCGCCATGCTTGTGCGCCGCCCCTGAGGGCTTGAGCGAACCCTCATATCGGCCATGGACGGGCTTCGGCCATGCCCGACACGCCTCATGACGAAGTACGAACGCGCATCGACGGCCTGCTGAAGGACGAAGACGACTGGGTCACCGCGATGGCCACGGTCGTCTGTGAACTGCACCACGCCTTCGATCACTTCCACTGGACGGGCTTTTACCGCACCGTGCGACCAAATCACCTCAAGGTCGGTCCTTACCAGGGAGGGCACGGTTGTTTGGACATTCCCTTCGACAAGGGCATTTGTGGTGCAGCGGCCCGAACGGCCACCACACAAGACGTGCCTGACGTGCACGTTCGTCCAGAGCACATCGCCTGCAGCAGCAGCACCAACAGCGAGGTCGTGGTTCCTGTCATTGCACCCTCTGGGCAGGTGATTGCCGTCTTGGACGTGGATTCAGACGACTCAGCCGCCTTCAACGGTGATGATGTGGCCTTATTGGAGTCGATTTGCGAGGGCCTTGGCCAGCGCTATGGTACGGATGCATTGGCCACGATTCCAGGGATGGCGTGAGGTCAGGATGCGTCGCCCGACGGCGCATCGTCGCGTTTCAAGGCGCTGAAGAGGTGATGGTCCTCCACCACGTCGATTGGGCCTGGCAACACTGGGAGGATGTCGTCCACGCTCAACCCCGTGGCTTTCGCAATGCGGTTGGCGGCGGTTTCCTTCTTGGTGCGTCCGCCACTGACGACCGCCCATCGCCCTCCGAGGGATTGCGCGTGCTCCGGCGTGGTGCCGAGCAAGAGAGGGACGCCGTTGATGGCCACCAGCGCAAGGCCGATGCGCAGGTCGATGTCCTTGTACCACTGACGTTGCCCTCGCACGATGAACGCCCCGGCACCGACGAATTCGCCGGTCTGTGCGGTTTTGGAGACCTGGGCAGGTTTGACGGAATACACCGTGCCGTGACCGCCACCGCTGCCCCATGCGCGGCTCCAACACAAGGCCAGTTGTGCACCCTGCTCCATGTCAGACTCTGTGATGGCGCCGGCCTCGATCCTGTCGCTCAGCCGAAACGCAGGCATGCCTTCGGGCAAGTAGGCCGGAGGACGTTCATCGATCACGAAGCCACGCTGGGACTGCATGGCGCATGACGGAGCGCCATGGAGGTCGGCGTGAAGGTACATGTCGTCGCCTTTCAGGTGCTTCTTCACGATGGCGTCGTTGCCTTTGGCATCACGTCCGCCGACCATCAGTCGTCCGTTGGCGAGCATGGTCCAGCGGTGGTGCTCGAACCAGAGCCGCTTTGATCGCTTGACGCGAACCACCTGACCGCTGGCCTGCTGCTTCGCTTCCTTCTTCCTGGCGCGCTCCAACTCGGTTCGCGTCGTTTCCAGCGCAGCGACCGCGCCCGATGACTTGTCCTTCTGCTTCCGAGCCGCGGTGAAGAGACGCTGCGCGTTTTGGTGCACGCTTTCATCAAGATAGAGCGTGACTTCCTGCGCTCCGGGTTCACCGTCTTCGTTGGGCAGCAGGCATCGAATCGTTCGTTCAGCAGGGTCGGCGCTGCGGATCCATGGGATGCCTTTCACGGCCGACATCACCGCATCCCAACCGGTTCGTTCCACCGCTTCGCGGGTCTGCGTGAGCAGGCCGTCCACGTGCGTCCAATGTTCCTGAACCGCGTGGCCGAGGGCTTGCTGCTTCTCCACTTTGGCGTGGAAGCCCTCGAGGGCTTTCTCCTGTTGAGCCAATCGACGTTCGAGGCGTTCCACGTCTGTGGAATGCCCTCGCCCGGGAGCAGCCGCGTTGACCTGCTCGAGCTCCCGGCGGAGAAGCGCGTCCGAATCGTGGCCGCCCCACCAGGCGTCGATGGCTTCGAGCATGCCAGGGAAGGGCATCGTGTTCCGTCCGGCATGGTCGGGCAGCAGCACCGGCGTGGCTTCCTCGACGTGTTCCATCAGGAACGCATCGAGGCTTCCGTCGCTGGGAACGTCCGGTGCGTCCGCCTTGAGCACAAGGTGCCCCGCCCGTCCTTGTTCCAACGCGTCCAACAGCCCGCGCAAGGCCGCATGAACCGTAGCAGCGTCCGCTTCGTTCGCTGCCATGTCGGCGTCGAGGCCGGCAGCATCGCACACCGCGTTGGCCAAACGTCCGCCGAGGTTGACCTGTCCGCCCAACGTCGAGGCGAGGTTGCGCTCCGACGCTGAAAGAACGGCTGCAAGCCCGTCCCCGTCCAGGGCATCAGGGTCCAGCGCAGGGGGTGGTGGAAGGTAGGCTTCGCCACGCTTGAGCGTCCGGTCACGGTACGTTGCGTGGGTCAAGGGTTGGATGATTGTGTCGTGTTCGTCGAGCAGGATGACGTTCCCGTCCCCGAAGCATTCGATGATGAG
>CEUV01051995.1_pt1 | contig 36698 bp, 22 predicted proteins | sample 356401 | NCBI WGS metagenome assembly CEUV01 (sample SAMEA2622710, study PRJEB7988) | marine metagenome | isolation source: saline water (ENVO:00002010), including
TCGATCGATCGATGTCGACATCGACGGACGCACTCGATCGATCGACTCGAATCGGGGTGAGTCGTGAACGGTGCATCGAGAGGGACCGACGCCGACGCCGACGCGCGCGCGCGCGCGCTCGGTCGAGCGGCTGACCGGCGGCGGCACATCGTCGTCGACCGCGGAGACGGTGCGAGCGCGCGGTGCGAGCGATCGAGCGAGCGTGAGGGAGACTGGACGTCGGTCGGTCCGGTGAGTGGTCGAAGACGAGGACGCGGTGGGAAGGCGAGCGAACGCGCGCGCGCGCGCGGGGGGCATCAATCGCGTGAGTGTCGGTTCTCTTTCCCCCGATTCCGAGAGCGAGCGGTGAGGGGCGAGAGAGATGGCGCGAGGCGCGGATGCGCTCGTGAGAGGGGCGCGGGTGGGGAAGAAGACGCTCGCGTCGACGTCGAGGGCGATGGCGGCGAGCGCGACGGTGCCGATGACGATGGAGAGCGCGCCGTCGGAACTGGAGGCGTTCGTGGCGAGGTGCGCCGGCGCGTTGGGAAGGGGAGACGCGGGGGTGGGAGCGCAGATCGCGGCGACTTTGGAGGCGAATTGGTTCACGCGACCGAGTGATTTGGCGAAATTGAGCGCGGACGAGGCGCGGGCGATGGCGGTGCCGATGAAGTTGGTGGACGAATTCAAGCGAGCGCTCACGAGCGGCTTCGCGGCGAGCGGATTGACGCCGGAGATTCCGATGACGACGGCGGCAGTGGCGCCAGTGGCGACAGCGGTGGTCGACGAGGATGCTTTGCCGGTGCCGAGTGCGTCGATGAGCGTCGACGACGTCGCGTTATTCAGCGATCGAATCGCGATGAAGATGAGAACCGGCGTCACCGCGGAGACGACTCGAGTGACGAGGCGACCCGTGTTGCCAAATTATCGCATCCCTCTGGACGAGTGTGGGGATGAGTTGAAGCGAGAGTTTAAAGAGTTACGACGATTTCTTACCGTGCGCCGACTCGGTCCGCAAGAGGCGACGATTGCGAACGTGACGGCGGTCAAGTATGAGGATGTCTTACGCGGCGCGCTCGGGTGGCTGTGCGCGGAGAGAAATTTGGATAGGTCCAAAGTGACGCTTTCAGACTTGTTTCCGGGCATCGAGGCAAAGAGCGCGGATGCCGCGTTCGAGTACATAACGTGGTTGAACGACGAAAGACAGACGTCCGCCAACTATGAGTTAGTCGTCACTCGGGCGTGCGTGGCGGCGGTCAAGTTTCTCTACGGTGGCTTGAGTAAGGCGCAGCCCGGCGAGGGAGAGGCCAAGCCCTATCACGACTTGCCGATCATGAAGGAACTGCGACGCATGGCTAAAGATGCGAAATCGCGCTCCGCCAAAGCGCCGGGCGTGAGCGATGAAAGATTGAAGTGGCTGGAATGGGACGAATACTTGAATCTCGTGCAACGATTGAAGAGCGAATGCTCGCCGAAAAATCATCTCGGTCAGTCACGGTCTCCGAGCGCGGTGGCATGGAGCGTGCAGAAGTACTTGATCTTTGGAATACTTTCGTGTGTGCCGGATCGTCAAAGAACTTTGCGTGAGCTTCGCATCGGTCGAACGCTTTTCAAGGAGGGCGATAAGTGGGTGATTCGCCACGGTCCGAATGATTACAAAACGGGTAAAGACTACGGCGTGCGACCTCCGCTCATCATCGCGCCTCACCTGTATTCGACTTTGGAAAACTTCATCGAGCACCATCGAAAAGAGTTGAATCCGACGCACGATTTCCTATTCACCAGGAAAAATGGTCAACAATTTGACGCGCAGGGCATATACAGACTCTTCACGAGCGCTTCAATGCGACTCACGGGCAAGAGAATGAATCCACACTTGATTCGAGATCTCGTGGTGACGCACTTGCGGGGAACCGATGCTTCAGAGCGTCAGCTGGAAGCGCTCGCGATTTATATGGGGCACTCACTCCAGATGCAAAAATCGACGTACGATAAGCGTACAGTTGAAGCAAAAGTTGCGCCTGCGGTTGACTTGTTGGATTCGCTCCACGCGAAGATGTTGTAAAACTAACACATGTGCTATCTACCTATTCGCTATCAACTCGCTATCATTCATCAACTACAGAAATTTTCCAGAATTTTTTCCCTATCAGCTCGGCAATCTCCTCGTCTTCTCCGTCGCTCTCGGCGTCTTCCATGCCGACACACACGAGCAAGTCTCGTCTCCAAGTCTCAATGGACGACTTCCACGCGTGAGCGGCGCGTTTCTTACCGTTGCAAGCGCTCTGACATCGAGGTAAATCACTCACCCATACATACTCGTGGCACAAGGTGCAAGTGGCCCTGGGATGACTCGATAAATCGTCGCGCGAGAGCGTCCCGACTCGTTTATCCGCGTCTCGAAATGCCTTCGCGACACAACAAAGGACAGAACGCGTCTTGGCGTCACACCGCGTGAGAATTTCGGTGAGAACGTCCTCTGGAAAATATTGTAACGACGCCGATCCTTTGGTCTGGCGTCGCGTCGCCCTCGCGCGTGCGATGAGGTTTCGCTTCAACTGTCGCTCGAAGAGCTGAACTCGCTTCGCCGGTATCACCTTCGCGCGTTTGCATGCATCCACGCACGCCGTGATCGCCTTGACGAACGAACGCGACGCATCGTCGCCCAACGAAAGCACTTTTCGCTCGATCACCGCCGCCAATTTCCCCGCGCGAGCCTTCTCACTGAACCCAATTTCCCGCGCCCTCTCCACCAGGAACTGTGCTTCAACGAGAGCCTGTATCGCTTCGAGTTCGTCTCCGTCGTCCAAGACGACGCGACTCAGCACGTTATCGTCGATCCATTCCCACGCGTCGTTCTCTTCGTCCTCCTCGTCGCGGTACCGCCGACGGGGCATCGGAGTGACGCGCCACTTTGCGCTTGTCCCCGTTCCCACCAAGCATGATGCGGCAACAACTTTCCGACGGCGTCGTCGACGCGCGCAGCGATACGGTGACGAAACCGACCGAGGCGATGCGCGCGGCCATGGCCGCTGCGGTCGTCGGCGACGACGTGCTCGGGGACGATCCAACGGTGAAGGCGTTGGAGCATAAAATGGCTTCAATGTTCAACTTCGAGGCCGGTGTTTTCGTACCGAGCGGTACGATGGCGAATCTCCTCGCGATCGCTACTCACTGCGATGAGCGCGGTAGTGAAGCCATCATCGGCGACAAGTCGCACGTGCACGTGTACGAACAGGGCGGGATGTCTTCCTTGATGGGCGTGCACTCGAGAACACTGGCGAACCAACCAGACGGGACGCTCGCAATCGAGGACATCAAGGGAGCGATACGAACGATCTCGGACGATCACTTCCCGGTTACAAAGGTTGTTTGCCTCGAGAACACGCAAAATAAGTGCGGAGGAAAGGTTTTGTCGGGGGAGTACGTGCGAGAAGTGGCTTCTTTGTGCCAAGCGCATGGAGTCAAGTTGCATATGGACGGTGCGAGACTTTGGAACGCAATCGCGGCGCTCGGCTTGGCGACGCAAGAAATTCTCGCCGGATGTGACTCTGCCAGTATTTGTCTCTCTAAAGCGATCGGCGCGCCCGTGGGAAGTGTTTTGCTCGGTAATGCAGAGTTTGTTCGAAAAGCAAAGCGACTGAGGAAAGCTCTCGGGGGCTCCATGCGTCAAGTCGGGGTCTTGGCCGCGGCGGCGCTGGAGGCGTTGAATGAAGTATTTCCGAAACTAGCGGATGACCACGCGCGAGCTCGATCATTTGCGAGTGCGCTCGTGGGCGCCAAGGGGCTCGAGTGTGAAGCACCAATGTCGAATATGGTTCTCGTCGGAATCACGGCTCCGAATGTGACTTCCGACGCACTCACTCGTGAACTAGAGATGGCCCACGGTGTTTTAGTCTTGCCCACGAACGCACAAACGATTCGCGTCGTTTTCCATCATCAGATTACGGATGCTGGGGTGCAGCGTCTCGTGAATGGTTTCATTGAGAGTGTCCTTAGTTTGGCTCAAGGTGATCCGCTGAACGAGATCATGATGTCCTAGCGAAAAAATAGCATAGCGTAGATCTGCGATCGAATAAAAAATACCAGAGAATGGTTGCTACCTAGATAACTGAATTGAGAGATGGTTACGGGAAGTAACGTTTCGGTGTTGGTTTCGGTGTCGCACTTTGTTTGCTCTTCGGCTTCCACTCACACGCACTCACCTCTTCTTCGTGAGCCTTCTTCTTCATGCCAGGCTTCCATTCACATGCAGATCCATCAGCAACGGCTCCATGAGCAGCCTTATGGTCAGCACGATGCTTACTCTGTGCTTCAAGAGCGACGCGCACGTTCTCATCTAAGATGTGGGCCATTTTGCACATTTTGAGAAGTTCAGACGGCTCATCCTCGATAGGTCTGTCGCGGTCAGCCGCGACGACACATATAAATCCAAACGGTTCTTTAGCGCCAACCTTGCACCGGAGCTGATGTGTGTCCCCAGGAGCGGTGTATCCCACATCGCCCATGCCAAGAACATACGATTCAAGGCCTAATTGAATCTCCCCTTCTCCACGAAGCACGACAACCACGTGTTCGTGTTGGTGATGTTCCAACGTCGTCCATCCGCCAGGCGCAACTTCAAAGTAGCGAACGTGAAACACTGGACTTTCCCCGCGCTTACCGATGAGCTCGATGCGAGAACACTCCTTGAAACTCGCTCCATCCATCTTGTACATTTCCTGCGGCACGCGTTCCCATTGGAACTCACCCTTTTTCCTATTAAGCACCTTGCTATGGTTGCCCTCAAGCAGACCGGTCGAGGCGTGCTTAGACCCATTTCCGTGGTATCTCTTCGCCTCAGCATCCATGAGATCCTTTACCAACGCCGTTAGCTCGTCTACTTTCGATTCAAGTGCGCTATTCTTCTCCTTGAGCGCGCTCATTTGAGCCACAGCCTCGGGATCCATGCCCGCGGTGAGCGGCGTCGATGGTGGGGCGGCTGGGTAGGTGTTGTACGGCGTCACCGGGTGTGACGGGTACGAAGCTTTCGCGCTAGGAGTAGGAGTCTCAACAAGCTTCAACTTCGGGCGCACACCCGTGCCCGGAGTGAAATAGCCATTATTGTACGGCGTTGTGGTGTGGAATCCATTTCGCGCCTCTTTTGGTCCGTGAGTGTCGGTGCGTCCGGAGATGGAGAGAATGTACCTCGCGTTCGCCGTCAAGTCTGAACTATGACTGTACAGCGATCCACCAACAAGTAAAAGCACATCTTGACCGTACGTCTCCAGCATCTTCTTGACCTTATCCAGGGTCATGCCACCCCCAGGACTCGGTAGGATGCTCGGGTGGTGCGCCAGAGAGCGTCTTGCGCCGTGCATGATGTCCTTGCACTCTTCCACGCTGAAACCGAAGCGACCACCGAAATTGGGGAAAATGGTCGCATCCGCACCCGCTAGTCTCGGTAACAAGCCGAGCAAAACACCGTGAGAGAATCCACGGATGGAGTTTTGCGTGCCACCGCCCAGCATGGCGCCGAGGATGGCTGGATGAGCGATGATGGGAAGCCCAAAGTCCGGGTCTTCCGCCAACGCGCGCATGCTATCTAACCCCGTAATTCCAGGAATCATCAAAACCGCACCGGCTCCCGCAGCTTTCGCGAACTTTGCTCGTTGCACGACGAGATGCGCCGGCGCGTTTATGCACGGAGCGTAGATGCACTTACGACCAGTCTCCTCGTTTGCTCGCTTGACGGCGGCCGCGCACGCCCGCACGCGTTCCTCGTAAGGCGCATAACGCTGATTCGCCAATCCATGATCATCTTTGATGATATCGATCCCCCCTTTCGCGAAAGCGTACGCCATCTCTGCCAGCTTATCACTAGGGGTTCCCATAGGCTTGAGCGCCGTCATCACGATCGGTCCCCGCTCAACTCCGAGGAGCTTTCTCAAGCCCTTCGTCCCGAACCTCGGGCCAGAGAATCTACTCAACATACTGTGCGATAGATCCACGTCTCGCACCATCACCTTTTCCTTGATGCTCGTGTTCCCGAAGAAGACGTTGAGGAGCTGCGGCAGCTCCCCGCCCGCGGTGTCGTCCGCGTATCGCACAAGCGCCCGAAACACCTCCTTACGACTCGCGGCACCATCGCCGATCGTGCATCGCTCCAATGACTCGCACTTTCCCACCACGTGTTCGTTGATCCACGTGCCCGGCGGCACGAGCGACTCTGGAAGTTCCACCGTTTGCTCGAGGCACAGGGCGTCGACGATCTGTCGCGCCTCAGCCTTCGCCGAGGCCTCGACGTCGTAGGTGACGACGAAGGACGTCATCGAAAAGGCGTCGAGAGCGCGATCGATCGGCCACGACGCGCGGTCGAAGCGTCGACGAGACGCGGAGCAACGAGTGAGGGTTGGCTCGAGCGCGCCCGCGTCTCCATCGTGAGGCCACACTGCAGAACGCGCCTCGTGGTCACCCCGGAGCGCGCGCGGCAAACGCGGTTACATCGCACGCGAGATGGGAAGTAAAAAGGCGCGGTCGAGCGCGGAGTCCGCCGACCCCGAGGTGGACGAGGGCGGGGATGGAGATTCGGGGAATTCTTCTCAGAGTGCGTACAAAGAAGTTTGCATAGAACTTGCGGCGAAGTTCCTGCTCAACGCGCCGCCGGAGGAGCTCGCGGATGATAATCGTTTGTTCTTCTTGCTGGAACAGGCGCACTGGTACTACATGGATTTCTCGTACGAGCAGAATAAGAAGTTGCCCAAGAAGAATAGATTAGAATTGTTCGGGAAAGATTTGTGTAAAGTTGTGCCCTCGCTGAAGGATCGCTTGAAGAACTTTGAAGCGAGATATATTGCATTCAAAAAGTACAAATTCGGTATCCCCACCTGTGGAGCCGTGTTGTTGAATCCAACCATGGATAAGTGCTTGATGGTGAAGGGCTGGGGCAAGCAGAGCGTCTCCTTGGGATTCCCCAAAGGGAAGATGGACGCCGGCGAATCGGAGGCTGAATGCGCGGCGAGAGAGGTGGAGGAAGAGATCGGTGTCGATATTAGAAAATATATCGTTGAGGAGGACAAGATTGTGTTTCATCGACGAAGACAGGGGCAAGAAAGCACGGCGCCGCAAGTGATTCAAAAGAACACTCTGTACATCATTCAGGGAATATCCGAAGAGACAAAGTTCTTGACGCACACTCGAAAGGAGATTTCTGACATCGTGTGGAATCCTCTTTGGATCTTTGAGCTACCTAATGGCGAGCTCCAAAAGTACAAGGGCAAGTATGGCCACTGTTACCCGGCGCTTCGTCAGCTCGGGTGTTGGGTGAAGAAGAAGAGGAACGAACAGAACCAGCCGCAGACGCATGACCTACCGACGCCTTCATCTCCGGCCGCAGGAAAGGCGGCGGCCATGTCATTGGAGGATCTTGAAAGCGAATTGTTGGCGGGTTACGGCGAGGAAGAAGACGAGGCCGACGAGCCTTACGAAGCCTTCTCTGCCTTGGCCGACTTCAAGTTTGATAAATCTGCCATCATGCGACCATTCCTACGAACTTGATGCCGTAGACGACCATGTGTACACCAGCTTCATTGCGTATTTAATCCTTGTACCAGTACCGTACGTAGCTCATATTTATACGTATTTGTCTAGTTTTCTGCATCAAAGGTCGCATCACCCCACTTCGTGCCTGACACGTTGACACCGAACGGAAGAAGATGGAGCTCAGCGCGAGAGGAAGGAGGGCGCAAGCTCGACCGTTCAGTTATTTTGATGCCTTCATCAAGACGTTCAGTGACTCTTATGACGCAGACAAAAACGCGACGGGCTTCATCAACTTGGCCGTGGCCCAAAACAGTCTAACCGTCGACCTCATGCACGAGCGACTGTGTCGAGCGATGCAAACGCCGCCACCGCTGTCAACCGCCGCTTACGATGACATGAAAGGAACGCACGCGCTGCGTGCAGCCATGGCGAAGCACATGAAGAAGAGACTCATCGGGCTGTCGGCCTGCACGGTTTTCCCAGAGGACTTGGTGCTTTCCGCGGGCGCAGGTGCAGTGATCGAAAACTTAGTTTTTTGTGTGTGCGACGAAGATGATGAGGTGATGATCCCAGCTCCGTTTTATCCGGCTTTTCCCAACGATTTGCGGGCTAGACTGGGCGTGAAGACGGTGCCCGTGTATGATAGTTCGAGTGCGCTGCCGGACGGAGCAACTTTGCCGACTGTTCAGGACTTCGAAAACGCTCTGACACCGAGGACGAAGATGATTTTATTGTCCAATCCGGGGAACCCAACCGGTGTCAACTACACGGATACTGATGAAGCGACGCGGTGTCTCATGGATGTAATCGCTTGGGCGGTTGAGCGCGGAGTTCACGTCATCTCTGACGAGATTTACGCCTGTTCAATCTTCGAGCATTCTGAGAACTCCAAGGGTTTCTTCAGCGCGATTGAATATGTCAACAATCTCGCGCCCGAGGCTTCAGTCCAGGATCATGACACGAATCTCAAACATCTTGCTCAGCGTCCGCAGGACTATGTTCACGTTATTTATGGGTTGTCGAAAGACTTTTGCACTAGTGGTTACCGCGTTGGCGCTCTTTGGACGAAAAACGCGGACATTCACCGAGCACTGGACAATGTTTCATATTTCTGCGCGATTCCTGGGCCGATGCAGTACGCATTATCCTTGGTTCTTGAGGATGATGATTTCCTCGACCACTTTTTCGTCGAAAACTGTGCGAGACTGCGCAAGCAATATGACATCGTGACCGAAGAGTTATCGAGGTTGAGCGAGGACGATCGATGGGTCGAATCACACTCATACGCTCCGCAAGTTCGTCCGAACGCTGGAATGTTCGTGTACTTCAATCTCCAACACCTCCTTCCCCAGTCCCCGACTTTTGCGGATGAGCAGCGTCTCTGGTCGCACATTTATGAAGCCGCTAAAGTCGTTCTCACCCCCGGTAATGACTGCGCCAGTCGCGAAGCAGGCTGGTTTAGAATGTGTTTCGCGGCCGTCGACTCCGATACACTCCGTGTGGGCATAAGACGCGTCGTGGATGCATGCAAATCGTACGAGTGACGCGGAAATAGAGAGCTTTGTATACCAGTATAGAGAAGTAGCTGAATTGTTCAGGCATCCTCACAGCGTCGCTCGTCTATGGCAGAGATCGGACGTACGCACGTTTATAGCACTCCAATCATGCCGCGCGCGCGTGTGTGCTCACGAACGCGCGCGACCGATCGTTTGCGGATGCGCCCCGCGCCTCGCGGAGCGACTTCGATGCGCTCGCAGCACTCGGGCGGCGGAGAGGCTGCGGCCCAGATCGGGTACTATCGCTGGCCCACCATCAGCGGCGATGAGATCTTTTTCGTGTGCGAAGACGATGTGTACGCGGCGAAGATCGCCGCCTCGTCCGACGCACCGTCCAAGCCGAGAAGAGTGACTCAGGCTCAGGGCGCGTGCATTCGCCCCGCCGTTTCACCGGACGGCTCTCGTGTCGCTTTTTCGTGCGTGGAGGATGGATACGTGGAAATATACGTCGTAGACGCGTGTGGGGGAGCGATGAAGCAGCTCACTCACATGGGAGCCTCGTACGCGAGAGTTTGTTGCTTTTCGGAGGACGGGAAGCGAGTGTACTTTACGTCGAGCGGAGCGACGGCTGAGCCGAGTGGGCAAGAGCTGTGGGTGATAGATTTAGACGAGGGAGCGCCAGTGCGAGTGAAAGTAGGACCAGTGTGTGATTTTGACGTGCGAACGGTCAATGGGAGGGAGATATACCTCGTCGGGAGGAACACTGATGATCCCGGGGTGGCGCACTGGACAAAGTACCAAGGAGGCGCCGGTGGTGAGGTTTGGGTCGGTACGCCAGAAAATTTATTACGCATCGATGCCTTCGATGAAATGACGGGAAATCTTGGAAATGTACAATGGTTGGATGATGAGCACATCATATTCACGATGGCCACGGATGAAAACATCAACGTGTTCACCGCAAAAATTGAGCTCGTCGAGGGCAGAGTCGCCTTGAGTGAAGTGACGCAGAAGACGAGTTCGAACAGAGATTACCCAGTGCGATATCTAAACGTAAATACTTCATCCGATCCGTCTCATCAGGCTCGAATGGCGTGGACTATCGGTGGGGTCATCCACGTGCGGGACGTTGCTCAGGCACAAGGCGGTGATGACGAACTCGCGTGCGCAGTTCCGATCAAATGGTGTGGCCCTCGAACTCAGCTCGCTAAGCGGTTTGTTCACGCCGATGACTGGATAGAGGATTGGGACCTGCACCCGGAAGGTTTAACGATCATGGTTCTCGTTCGCGGCCAACCCTTCACCATGGGTATTTGGGACGGTCCTGTTCTGAGCTATCCACCTGCGACCAAGACGAAAACTCCGAGCGCCGAGGTAGATGAACCGCTCAAGAAGCTCGCGTGCAGAGCGCAGTCGCGAGTTCGCCATGGGGTGTACTTGTACGATGGCGAACGTCTGGTTTACGTCTCGGACGCGAGCGGCGAGGAAGACATTGAAGTGCACTGGGAAGAGGCTGACAGACCGGCGAAACGATTAGGGTTGCACCATGGTTTGCTCGGACGAGTCGAGCGGCTTATTCCCAGCCCAGAAGCACCACTCGTGGCCATCGTCAACCACAGAAACGCCTTACTGATCGTGAACGTAGAGACTGGAGAAATGCGGACGGCAGACAAGTCGGACGAATCAGACGGAATAGCTGACCTGACGTGGAGTCCTTGTGGTAACTGGCTTGCATACACGTATTACATGAACAACGAGCGGTCTTGTATCCGAATACTAGACGTGCGAAACGGTAAGGTTTTCGATGCGACGAAGCCTGTGCTCGGAGACCATTCTCCGGCTTGGGATCCTGATGGGAAGTATTTATACTTTCTTGGCTCTCGCGAGCTCGAGCCAGTGTACGATGCCGCTACTTTTGGTTTAGCTTTCCCACACGTCGAGCGACCTCATCTCATCATACTCCGAAAAGACATTCGCAATCCCTTGTTGAAAGAATTGCGACCGCCTTACGATACGGAGTCTTCTTCAGGTTCAGACTACGATTCAGAGTCTGAGTTTAGCGTGCGCGGTGGGGACAAACGTGGACGAAATTTTGGTCGCCAAAATAAACAGACCAATGAAGATGATGGAAGTGGCTGGTCCACGATGGATGAGGACGAAGAACAGGATGAGAACGAGGATGACGAATTCGATGACGAAGATGACGAAGATTACGTGCCTAATCGTTACTCCGAAGATGCCCCTCCGCCCATCGAAATCGACATTGATGGATTGGCGGAGAGAGTTGTCGCCTTACCGATGCCGATATCGCGATACGACTGCCTCTGCGGCTTGGAAGACGGTCGATTTATGGTTGTAGAATATCCACCAAGTCGAGGTTCTCCCGGGGGCGTCGGTATGGATTACTCCTCTGATGAAGAGGACGAAGGCTTTGGATCGTTGATATCATACAGCATTCGGGATCTACGTCGCAGTATATTGATTCAGGGTGGAGTGAGTGAGGTTTCGCTGTCTATGGATAGAAAGTGCATGGTTGTCGAGAAAGAAACGGACGGTTTCTTAGAGCTTCGCGTGTATAAAGCTGGGATGCGTCCAGAGGAGGAAGGGAGCGATAGCGAAGAGTTAGATCAACAGGTTTTTGATCGTAGAACGGGTTTAGTCAACCTCGACGGGAGGATTCGGGTGCTCGTTGATCCGGCGAAAGAATGGGCGCAAATGCTCGGAGAGGTGTATCGCCGTCTGCGAGACGACTTTTGGGATGAAGACATGAACGGCCACACGTGGACGTCGATATTGTCTCACTATGAAAAGTTGCTGCCAAAAGTGAGCACTCGCACCGAGCTCACCGATTTGTTTCACGAGATGACCGCTCAATTAGGTTGTTCGCACGTGGCCATCACTTCTGGGGATCCAGGCAGAGCGCATCGAAGGCACTCGGCCGGATATCTCGGAGCTGATTTCATCTGGGATAAGAAAGCTCGCGGCTATCGCATCATGAACATCGTGAAAGGTGATAGCTGGGACGATATGCGCGGCGGCGTGCTGAGCAAACCTGGCGTGAACATCAACGAGGGTGATATATTGCTATCGATAGATCGCATTCCTCTCACGGAAGATGTCTCCCCAGCGGCGCTACTCGTCGAAAAAGGAGGTGCCGAGGTGCTTTTGACGGTGAAGAAAGCCGATGATGCTCAAGAAATCGACACCGCTCTTGGTAAGCTCGCGTTGAAGGAGAACAAATCAAAGAAGAACGACAAGAGAGCGCCAAAGAAGGGAGAAATCATACCCGTACGGGTTCGTGCGATGCACACTGAGCTCGATGCGAGGTATCGCGACATGATTCAACGGAGAACGTCGCGTGTGCACGGCCTCAGCGAGGGAGTCGTCGGCTACTTGCACGTGCCCGATATGGAAAGTACGGGATATTCAGAGTTCTGGCGACACTACGCGTGCGAAGTTCGTAAGGGCAGTTTGATTCTAGACCTTCGTGGAAACACTGGCGGTCACATCAGTGAATTATTGCTCTCCAAGCTCTCGCAGCGGGCGTTGGCTTGGGATATCCCTCGCCGAGGCGAGTTGCAAGTTTACCCGTCGAATACGCCAGGCCCGCTCGTCATGCTCGTGGATGACCGCACCGGGTCCGATGCGGAACTCATGGCGGAATCTTTCAGAAAGCTTGGGCTAGGACGAGTTGTCGGTACTCGCACGTGGGGCGGTTTGCTCGCCGTCGACCAAACGGCTGACCTCATCGACGGATCCGAACTGAGCCTTCCGTCGACAAACGTGCTCCTCGTCGATGAGTTGCACACTGAACATATCACGAACAGCGTCGAGAACCGCGGTGTCATACCGGACGTCGAAATCCGCATATCACCGGCCAACTATTATCAAAACACCGATCCTCAGCTCGACCGCGCCGTCGAGGAAGCTCTTGAGTTACTCAAAGCGCGCGGCGACTCTGCGGCACCGGCGCACGCGCGAAAAGTTCGCCGAGACGACACGTCCGCCGACGAGATAGAGACCTCCCTGACGAATAAAACGTGGAATTTCTCCACCTGGGCGCCTCTTCCACCGACCAAGGAGGAAGAGGAGAAACTGCGCGCGAAGCGCCAGGCGAGACGGCACCGCGAATAAAACGACCGAGAGTCATAGCCGAGACACTAGCGTAGATTTCTCTTCAAACAAACAAACATCTATGATATCATTAAAACAACCTCATCGCATCGCGAGAATCGCCTCCTCCCGCGTTCGCTCCGCCCCTCTGGCTCGTCGTCGCGTCGTATTCCAGAATCCGCCGGTCGGTTTCGGAAATCAAATCTCCTCCTGCGCCAAGAACGGGTTCGCGATCTCCTCCATCGAATCCAACGCGCTCACCACCATCACGCTCGTGCCTCTGCACACCAACAGCCCCAACTCTCTCGTCTCCTCCGTGATCTTCAGCGCGTCCTCAAAGTCTCTCAAGTGTTCCACGGCGCCGTCCAGCACCAGGTTCAACAATTGGTCGAACCCTTTCAGCGTCCCCGTCACCTCGCGTCCTCCGCTCAGCTTCACCCGCACGCCCTTATCGATGAATCGCGCCAGGTCCAGCACCGTCTCCTTTGGCGGCATCCCTCGCGTCCGGCCGACCTCCCGCGACACGCGCGTCGTCGAATGACGATGAATGAATGATCGATTCGATTCGATTCGATTCGATTCGATCGCCTCGACCCCATCGCGAGGCGTCATTCACCGGACGTTCGACGCCGCGGCGAGCGTCGAGCGATCGAAAGAGCGGTCGGTGCATGTCCCTGGCGTTTCGCGCGAGGGCGTCGAGCGCGTGCGCGGGCGCGTTCGCGGCGTTCGCGGCGGCGACGGTCGTGCGACACGCCGACGCGAGGGCGAGCGGGGACGTCTTGGGCGCGCGCGCGCGGTGGGAAGAGGCCGAGGGAGCGGCGTGCGAGCGAGGAGAGGCGGTGTTCGGAAGAGCGGTGCGTCGGGAGATCGGTCGGGGGTGGAACGCGGGCGTGGACGCGGTGTTCGGGGCGGGCGTGAGGGCGCTGAGCGAGAGAAGGTTGTGAGACGACGATGCGGGCGGCGGCGAGCGCGAGCGCGAGCGCGGCGGTCGAGACGGTGAAGGGTGGACGACGACGCGTCGGGAGAGGAGAGAGGGGAACGGTGCGAACGAAGGTGAGAGCGATGGTGACGACGGGACGGGGGATGAGGGTGGTTCGAGCGGGAGCGAAGATTGATTTCGAAGACGCGGGGTTGTTTGAACTGCCGTACGCGCCGGTGGCGGAGACGTTGCTTCCGAAAGGACCGTGGAAGGTTGTGGAGGGAGGCTTGTGCGCGGCCAAGGGATTCAAGGTTGCGGCACACAAGGCGGGTCTGCGCGCGACGGGCACGCGGGCGGATTGCGCGCTGGTGCTGGCGGATGAAGACGCGAAGAGCGCGGGGATTTTTACCACCAATGTCATGTGCGCGGCGCCGGTGACGGTTTGTAAGGACCAATTGGCGGGGAAACCGACGGCGCGGGCGTTGTTGATCAACGCCGGTCAAGCGAACGCGGCGACCGGCGACGCTGGAATGGCCGACGCCAAGGAGACCGCTGCGGAGTTATCCAAGTCTCTCGGCGTCCCCGAGGAGGACATCTTGTTGATGTCCACCGGCGTCATCGGTAAGAGAATGAAGATGGATAAGTATATGCCCGGCATCTCTGTGTTGGCGGAAAACGTGGAAAGCAGCGTCGCGGCGGCGAACGCGGCGGCGACGGCCATCTGCACGACGGATCTCGTTCGTAAGACGGTGGCCATTGAGTTGGAGATTGGCGGTAAAACCGTGCGCATGGGCGGCATGGCCAAGGGGAGCGGAATGATTCATCCCAACATGGCCACGATGCTCGGCGTCGTCACGTGTGACGCCGCGGTTTCCTCCGACGTCTGGCGCGACATCACTTCTCGCGCTGGGTCCGCCTCGTTTAACCAAATCTCCGTCGATGGAGACACCAGTACCAACGATTCCTTGGTGTGCTTTGCCAGCGGCGAGGCTGGCAACGCCGAAATCGTCGATGCGAACGGCGCCGAGGCCAAGCTTCTGGAAGACGCCCTCACCGCCGTGTGCATGGGTCTGGCCAAAGCCATCGCGTGGGACGGTGAGGGCGCGACGTGCCTCATCGAATGCAACGTCAGCGGCGCCGGAGACGACGAAGACGCGCGCGTCATCGCCCGTTCCGTCATCTGCTCCTCTCTCGCCAAGGCGGCCATCTTCGGCCACGATCCCAACTGGGGTCGTCTGGCCTGCGCCGCCGGCTACGCCGCGCCGGTGAAGAGTCGATTCAGCCAAGACAATCTCAAGCTCTCTCTCGGTCCTCACCAACTCATGAACAAGGGCCAACCTCTCGATTTCGACGCCGTCGCCGCCAGTCGATACCTCAAGGAAGTCACCGACGTCCACGGCGTCTGCGTCGTCGACATCTCCGTCGGCGACGGCCCGGGCGCGGGCCAAGCGTGGGGATGCGATCTGAGCTACAAATACGTCGAAATCAACGCCGAATACACGACGTGAGTAAAGTTTTCCATTCGACGCGACGCGCGCCTTGTAACGTCGACGCGCCACCACCCACAGGCCTCTCCGTTCCGATCGTCATCGTCCCCGCACAGCGCGACGGGCCTCGTCGTCCCGCGCGCGCGCGCCATGGGATCTCGCCCCCGAGCGACCATCACCTTTCACGGCGAGCGATGTCAGCTCGCGGACGCGTCGAGCGACGATCGGGCGTCCACCTCGGGACGCACCGCCGGCGGCTCGCTCGTCGCGTTGCCCCTGCTCGAGCGGCGTCCGGGGAGCTCGCGCGCGGTGCTTCGGTACGCGTGCGTTGACGGGAAGCTCAGAGTGATGCGGCCGAACGAATGGGGCGCGCGCGACGGAGAAGGGGCGGCGCGGAGGCTGGACAGAGCCCTCGGACGCGCGGCGAGAAAGTGCGCGGAGCGAGCGCAACACGCGTTGTTGCCGGAACCTTCGAGCGTGACGAACGATTATTGGGAGTACGCCAAGTTTAGATTCGCGCAGCGCATCGCGTCGAGCTGTATCTCCGTCTTTGCGACGCAGCAGATGCTCACGGCGGTCGGGTTGGGGGCGAGTCGTACGCTGCCGGCGGCGGCGGCGGTGAACTGGGTGCTCAAGGATGGGTTGGGGAGGTTAGGTAAGCTGTCGGTGGCGGCGAATTTCGGGCGGACGTTCGATAGTGACGTCAAGCGGTTTAGATTTACGTCGAGCGTGGTGTACGATGCGAGTTCGTTCATCGAGATTATAACGCCGTATTTCCCGCAGCACTTTCTGGCGTTGGCGACGGTGGCGAACATCGGTAAATCGGTGGGCATCACCACCGCGAATGTCGTTCGAGCGCCGATTCAGAGAACATTTATTTTGGAAGAAAATCTAGCCGAAGTGGCGGCCAAGACGAGCGCACAGCAAGTGGTTGCCGATAATATTGGTTTGGCACTCGCGGTTGGTGCCGCGAGCGCCATGTCAAAGGTTGCGACGGTACGACCGGCGATTCGACGAGCGTTGCCGGTCTTCGCGTTCGGTCCGCTCGCTGCTTTGGATCTCATTTGTATCTACAAAGAGTTAAAGGCTGTGCAATTGCGAACGATCAACAAGGAGCGAGCCGAAATTATTGCGGAAACCTTCGTCACGGAACGCAAGATTCCAAGCAGAGCGCAAGTGGCAAACTCTGAACGTCTTCTCATTCCTGCGCGATTGGACAAGTCTAATTTACCTCTCTCCGTGACATCTATTGGTGAAGTCTGTCCGACGACGAAGTCTTTAATCAAAGCGTTGTCGAACAAGACTGGTGGCGGATCCAGACGTCAATACATTTTGGCGTACGAGCCCGGCGCCTCGAAGAAGCGTGTCATTTTGAATGGTCGACGCATCAGCGCTCCGAAGACTGACTCGAATGGGAAGAAAAAGCGCCGAACGCGTAAATTCCCGTGGCAGAGCAAACGCACAGGTTTGAAGGGCAGAGCTCTGTTAGCGCTGAGCGAGACTGCTTCGAGTAAAGACGTTCTTTGCGCGATACTTCAAGTTGCCCACATGCGATCTTTGCCCTATCGACCGGACTTGACGGCTGAAGAGGCCTACGTATGGGCTCTGCAAGAATCGGACTCTTTGGCTAAGCGCGACATCGACACGTTCACCAACAGCCTGAGCGAACAAGGCTGGAATCACGGGCGCATTTTGTTCAGTTCGGCTGAACGAGCGCCGTATTCCGTGGACAGTGTACCCGCGCTCCTCGACGCTCTTCGGCGAAGTGAAGACGTTAAATCATAGATTGAAATCAGCTCACGTTAGTCTATTTCATTAATACGAAGATTGTAGTACATCGTGAGTCAAACTAACAAACACAAACAGACAGCGCCAAACCGTTCCGCCTGCACACGATGGCTGCCAACGACGAGGCCACGCGCGCCGCCGCCAAGGCAGAGTGCCTAGACGCCGCGCTGTGGGGCGGCATTCGCGGTGCCACAATCGGTCTCGCGTGTTCCGTGCCCGCGGTGTACCTCGCGAACGCCAAGTTCCTCACGATACGACGTCTGACGGTGAGCGCCAAGACTGCGCTCGTCGTCAGCCCGTTCTTCCTCGGCTTCTTCCTAAACTCCGAGCTAGAGCTTCACAGATGCGTTTTGAAACAGCGCGGTATAGAGTATTGATGCGTCGCGCGGCCTCGGCGCGCGCGCGATCGCGAGCGTGAGGACGTGATGATTGGAAGAGGGGAGCGCGGTGAGTGAGCCGAGCGGCGGCGTCATTTTAGAAGTGTAAAATAACATGACATTCAAAGTTAAATCTACGGTAGATTAATTGGGAACGAGGTCGAGACCCGGTCGAGCGCAACCACCGAGGAACGGATCGTCAAAGGTAAACTCAAAGGATGGGTGATGGAAGCGGACGCCGCCGAGCTTCGGGCTCGGTTCGATATCGTCCAAGAGGAGCTTTTGCTTGTTCGTCAATCGGAAAGTGCGAGCCTTGAGACAGTCTTGGACTCCGAGCGCACATGTGGAGTCGATGATGCACGGGACACCGCGTTGCATGGACCAACGGGTGAGCAAGGCTTCGACAGGCTGCGACCCGCCGTCGAGCGAGGCGGCTTCGATGAGCTTGGCGTGCTTTAAGAGTCGCTCATCACCGTTCGCGAGCGACGTGTGGGCGACAGTCGTCAAACCGTAACGACGGCAAACACCGACGAGCTTACGTTGTGCCAAAAGCGGGTGCAATTCGACCTCATTCACCGTTGGCTTAATGGTACAGTGCTTCATCAGGCGCTCGATGGCGGGCACGGAAAAGTTGGCGACGCCGAGCGCTTTCACCTTGCCATCCGCGACGCACTTCTCGAGCGCCGTCCACGTCGCCTCCAGACTACCCTCAGAGTCTACATCAGTTGTACCGGTCTTGTGTAGCACCGGCCATTCGATGGAGAACAAATCCAAATAATCAGTGCCCAACGCGGAAAGAATCGCCGTCAACGTCCCTTTGACGTTCGCGTGCTCATTCGGACGCAATTTGGCGCTCACGAACACGTTCTCGCGCGGACCTTGAGCGGCGATCGCCTTTCCAGCCTCAGTCAAAGCGGGATCGTCGCAGGATCCACATCGAATGTGCTTGATACCGTTCTCCAACGCAATCTTAGCTGCGCTCGCGTCGCACCCCAACATCGGGAGGCGACCGCCTCCGCCGATGGGCACCTCATGAATTTCTTGCGCCGCGTCGAACACCTCCTCCGGCGGCGTGCTCACGTAATACGGTGATCCCGGTCCCGGCTTATTCGGATCTCCTCTCGGCGCGGGTCCGTCCCACACCGCGGTCGGCTTTCGCTGCGCAGCCCAGTTTTGCCCCGGCGGAGGCGCCGGCCCGTTTCGAGCCGCCGCTTGCATCTGCGCGCGCGTCGGCGGGTACGCCGGCAGCGTGGGATTATATCCATTCACATATCCACTCACGCTGTATCCGACGTATCCACCGCTCACCGGCGGCGTCGGCGCCCCCTGTTGCCTTCGCCCATCCATGCGAGACGATGGGCAAAACGCCCACGACTTTTGGGCGCTTCCGGCGCCGTGCCCTTCGAACTCCTTCTTCATGAACCGCTCGAGCGGTTGGCATCCATCGAGCGCCATCTTACGTCGCTTCCCTCGTCGCGGTCGTCGGACGACGCGTCGGGGTGTGTGGCACGAGGCGGTACCCCTTCGAGGCGGCGTGACGTCGTCCTTCACTTTTTCATCGACGTCGGGGACGAAGAGGGAGGGAGGGACTTTGGGTGGATTGACGAGAGTGTGTGTCGTATTAAATCGCTCGACGCGCGATGTCGATGATGTCGATGCGCGAGCTCGAGCGGGTGCGGCGCGCGGCGGACCTCTACGAGCTGTCGGCGTCGATTTGGTTGAGGTACATGTCGTAATAGCGACCCGCGTTCTCCAAGTCACCGAGCTCGGTGTAAATGTCCGCGATAGCGCCGAGAGCCTCCATGTCCCCCGTGGTGTCTTCTAATTGCTGGGAAATGGTGAGAACTTGTTGGAATTCTTCGATGGCACCCTGTCTATCGCCGATGAGACGCTTAGAGGCGCCGAGACCGCGAGTGGCGCGACGGAGATAGACCAAATCGCCGACGACGCGCGCCAACATCAAAGACTTCTTAAAGGCGTTCATGGCGCCTTTCGCGTTTTCTTCGCGAAGAAGGTCGCGACCGTCGCGAAGGGCCGTTCGAAGCTCTTTCATCTCGTCCGAGAGTGTTTCCCACTCCTCGGTGTTACCCAAGGCGACCGAGGAAACTTCCGGAGAGCCCCCCTCCACGGCTTCTGCGACGACGCCTTCGCCCTTCACGGGTCGCGACGACATCGTCAAACTGGCGTTAATCTTACGCAACTTTTCGTTCAATTCCGTAATCTCTTCCTTCTTACGGTTGGCGGAGATACCGCTCGCCACAGCACCCGCCAAGGCGACAAACTCGGTGATGCCCACTATGTCGATTCCAAACGGCGTCACGCACAGCGTCTTACCCGTCAACACTTGTTCTCTCGACTTGGCCTCCTCCTGCTCCCGCAACCTGTCCAATTCGCCTTGCGCCTCGCCCTCGCGCAATCTTCGCAATTCTATCGCTTTCGCTTCCTCCTCGCGCAAGCCTCGATAAAACGTATCCATGCGTTCCGTCGCCTTGGCCTCCTCCCGCCGTCGCTTCTGCAAGAGTTCTTCTCCCGGCCCCGGTACCGCGCGCGCGGACGGTGCGCTCGCGATCGCCGCGAGCGTCGCCGCGACACCGATCACCGCCGATCGTCGTCCACCGATCGCACCATCCGCGCGCGCGCGCGCCTCGTCATCGCTCGTCGCCCGGATCTCCACGCCGCGTCGCGCGCGCGGTTTCGTCGTCGTCGCCGCGCGCGCGGCGACCGCGGGCGCCGTCGGAGCGCGGGACAGCATCGCGTGCGTCTTCGTGCGCGCTGTTCGGGCGCACGCTCTCGCGTGACGGTCGAACGCGCGTGACAATCACGACAGGGGCCGCGTGTGGATAAAGTCCGAGGGAAAAGACGCCGGGACGGGACGGATGAGGGGCGCGACGACGGGCGGGGGGAGGCGACGTGGGTGTTACACTCGTGCGATTCACGCGACGCCGCGCGAGACGATTTCGTTCGATCACGCGCGATCGTCGTCGCGAGATCTCTTCAGGGCCTCGAGTTCGCTCTCTATGGCTTCGGAGACGGGTCTGCCGGCCGGGAGCTCGCCCTTGGAGGCGTTTCCGGGGAGGGATTTCTTGAGCGCGGCGAGCTCGTCGTCCACGCCGCCGGCCTCGAGCGCCTTGAACTGTGCCTCGAGGTTGTCTGGGGCGGCGAACACGCCCATGGCCTCGGCCTCGGCTTCCATGCCCAACACTTTTTCTTCCATGCGATCGAAGGCGCCGAGCGCCGAAGACGTCGACATGCCGCTCACCATGTCGTTCACCGCCTTGTTTGTCTTCGCGCTCGCCGCGCGCGCCTTCAACGTATCTTTCTTACTCTTCGCTTCCGCCATCTTACCTTCGAGCAATCGCGTGTTCGCGATCAACTTCTCCACTGCATCCGTCTGCGCGTCCAAATTCGCCTTCATCGACTCGGCGTTCTCCGCGTACGACTTGCGTCTCGTCAGCGCCTCTCTCGCCAAGTCTTCGTCTCCCTTCTCCAGCGCCAACTGCGCACGCTTATACCAATCTTCAGCAGCCTTATTCGCCGCCGTATACTTGGTCTCCAACTGCTTTTGGCTCGCCATAACCTGCGCCGTCGCCTGTCGCATCTTGATCAAATCGCCCTGCATCTCATTCACAGTCTGGTCCAAGATCTTCTCCGGGTCCTCGGCCGCGGTGATGAGAGAGTTGGCGTACGAAGAGATGACGCGCGTGAACCTGGAGAAGAGGTTCGCGTGCGTCACCACCGCCCCTCTCGAGCGTCGTCTCGAGCTCGTCGTGGCGACGCATTTGTTTCTTCTCGCGGACGATCTCGCGCGGATAGCGTCGGGACGACCGACGAAGGCGGACGCGCGAAGCGACGTCGCGGACGCGGCGACGAGGGCGGGCATCTCTCGATCTCGCTCGCGGTGTGAATCGACGACACCGGGCGCGTCCGGGCGCGTCCGTGAATGACGACGCGCGGTGACGATGGGTGGTGACGTTGTCGCGTCATCGTTCCCGTCGGCACCTGGGATGACGACGCCTCGATGACGCCGGGAGATCGCGACGCGACGTCGAGGGAGACGTCGAGGGAGACGTCGAGGGGTGAGGGGCGAGGGGAAGGCGCGCGCGAAGGCGTTCGCGGGAGGCGTTCGCGGGATGAGCGCGCGTCAGTTGCGATTACACCGCGGGGATGATGACTTTCTGTGCGCGCGCGAGGCGGCGGTGGGCGAGGGCGAGGACGCGGATGAGGACGAGGACGAGGATGAGGAGTCGAGCGAGGAGGAGAGACCGGTGCAACGCGCGATGAATCCGTTCGCGGCGCTCCTGGGGAGCGACGAGGAGGAGGAGGTCGAGGAGGAGGAGGTCGAGGAGGAGGAGGTCGAGCCGGAGCCGGAGCCGGAGCCGGAGCCGGAGCCGGAGCGAAAGAAGACGCCGAAGCGCGGTGGGAATAAGGGGAAGAAGAATAGAAAACAGGCGCAGCAGCGAGTGGACGAGGATGAGGAGGACATCGACGCGCTCGTCAAGGAAGTCACGGGAATAGACGTGTCTTCGCCGGCGCCTGCGAAGGAAGGCGACGGAAAGAGAGGGAAGGTTGAAGCCACCGCTTCAAGTCTGCTCACGGTGGATATGCGAAACATGAAAGCGGAGGATGAGTTAAAGCGAATCTTCGGAGGGCGCGTGATCAGCGCCGTGGAGGCGGAAGAGGTGGGTAAGGCGGGCGGGCGCTCGGGTGCGTTCCGGGCAAAGTTGAATCGACGATGCACGTTTAGTCCTTACCGAGAACAGTGGGCAAACTACCGCAGTGAGGGACTCTACATGGTGAGTTCAGGTATCATAAATGCGTCGTCGCGAATGTCAGAGTTCTCTTTCGCTTGGAGGGATGATTACGAAGAGGCAAACTTTGACTTTGAAATAGCTGTCGGTTCCCACGACCCGAATAGACTCTTCCACGTTTTGACTCGCTACCCTTGGCATCTGGAAACGCTTCTGCGCATTTCCGAGCTTTATCACTATAGTGGACAGGCTCAGGAGAGCTCTGAAATCTTGGAACGATGCCTCTACGCGTGTGAAAGAGCGTGGCACCCAAACTTTGTCGGGGCCGCATCCAAGGGCCTCGCGCATTTAGATTTCAGCTTGGCCGAGAACAAGCCGATGTTTGAATCCCTTTTCAGACACGTCATCGCGCTCACTCGTCGTGGGTGCCATAAGACTGCTCTGGAGTGCGGTAAGCTCTTGCTGGGACTCGATCACACCGATCCGAAAGGTGCTCTCTGCATGCTCTCGTACTTCGCCCTCAGAAGCGGAGAGGAACAATGGTTGCTTGACTTTGCAGACACTTTCGGGGATAAGCGTTGGGTCAACGACAAATGGGAATCGCACGGAAGCCTGCTGAACTTCCCTGATTGGGCGTATAGCAAAGCCATGGCGTTATATGCCACCGCCAAAGACATCCAAACGGCGGACAAGGCGTTGCTGAGCGCCATGCTGTACCATCCGTACGCGTGGACGGCGACTCTCTGGAAACTTGAGGCCGCAGTCTCTGGAGATAAAGATTGGCAAGAAATCCTCGCGCACGAGCATTTTGACTTTTCAAACTGTGCGCTCGAATCACGAAGTTTAGAGCACTTATCAGACATCTTCGCAACTCGCCATCATCTGCTATGGCGTCCGGATCAAATTCTGAGCTGGGCCAAGCGCGTCGCTCGCACAACCATAAAGCTTGTGGACTCAAACAAATCGTCTGATGTCTTGGATGGTCTGACCGCGGCTGACTTCGCCACCATCTCGCTCGAGAACTGGCCCGCGAGCAAGCGGAACGATTTCGCTCACCTCGTCGTCGAAGATTTTTCCGACGTTGTCAAACGCGCGCTTCCCGAGGACGACCCGTTAGCCAATCATCCGGATCAAGCAAACGATGCATTTTCCGATACCGATGAAGATTAGCCCCTTAGACGTTTAGTTGAAGCGCACTCACCAAAATGACAAAAATCCGCTCAACGACGCCTAACCCTCAAGCTCTTAGGGTGCGACGGTGAGCACCCCACCCTCACTCGACGCTGCGCTGAGCGCTGAGCGCGTCTACGCGATATGTTCGCCGCGAACGTACCCACGAGTGCTGGGTCACGCGTCGCGGCCGCGTCGTCGTCGTCGACGCGCGTCGTCGGTGCTGGCGCATCTCCGTGTGGGGTTCGTGCGTTTTCGCCAACGAGCGTCTCGCAGGCGCTTCGGCGTCGCGCGGGCGCGCTCGGCGGGCGGAGGCAGGCTAGGATCAATCGTATGCCTCACGCGGAGACACCAAGCGGTGGTACGCCGTCACAGACGGGGAACGACGCAACGAAGCAAGGTTCGACTGGAGTCTCATCTTCGACGGGGAAGAAGAGGAAGGCGCGACGCATAGCGCCGAAACCGTACGTGAAGGCGGATCCGATCGACGTTAAAGACACTTACGAAAGTCCGATCGGTGAGCTGGAGCGAAAACTGCCCGGTCGAGAGACGTGGTTTCGTAAGGGGAACGCCACCGCGCAGGACGCTCGACCCGATGGGTTGGGAGCGAGCGAGAAACCATTACTCACGCCGGGGACGAGGGCGTGGTACGACGAATGGAGAGCAGAACGCGCGCGTCAGCGCAAATCTCGCGCCGCTCGAGAGTGGACCAAGACTGGGAGACGTCCGGTGGAGGATTACGCGAAGCCGGGCCAAGCGGTGGGCAAACCCTTGAGCATCGAAGAGTTGAAGTTTACTCCGCTCGGGCGCGCGAAGTTGCAGTTGGATAGGCAGCACATCCCGTACAATCGCTTCGTGGTGGACATCATGAACGAAGAAATCAAGGAACTGTACGTGAGCGTCGATGCAGTCGCGAGATATGTAGCTGTGTACAACGACGGGAGACTCGCGTATTGCCAGGTGGCGCCGGACAACACGGAGGTGTACGACTTGACGCAAATTGTCGGATTAGAGATCAAACCTACCATGGCTGAACCTGCGAGTCACACTTTATCCGCGGTCGGTGATCGTGGCTCTGCCGTGAAGACCTTCATCGCTGGTTATGGTGTTCCGTCATTGGGCGTGTTCATCGTGTGGGCGATTGTCTTCTACATGCAACGTTTCAGAGGAGATTGGGAAGATCGTCAAAAGATTCTCGAGCTCGAACGCGCGGAAGAAGCACAGAGACAGGCGGAAAAGGGTGATCCGCGGATTGCGTTATTGGAGGACATGGTGGAGAAGCTGGATGAAAAAGATCCGCAGCGCGACACTCTCAAGCGAGAAATTCGCAATCGCAAGGCTGCCATCGCGCGCGCGAATGGGGACAAGAAGGACGCCGCCGCTCAAGCCGCGGATGGCGATCAAATGGGCGCCGCCAATGCGTTCATGAAAGTTGGCGTGAAGGTTGTGAAGAAGAAGAAGAAAATAGATGACGATCTGGATATGGAGGAAGAGGCTGCTGACGAAGCGAAGAGCAAGGGCAAAGCAGGGCCGAAGAAGGGTCGTGTGAACACAAAAATGAAGCTTCGAGATGAGAGCGAGGTGGTCAAGTTCGACGACGTCGCGGGGATCGGTACGGCGAAGGTTGAATTGCAAGAGGTGGTCGACTTCTTCCTCAAGCCGGATAAGTTTAAGGCGAGTGGTAGCAAGGTTCCGAAGGGTGTGCTGCTCACCGGTCCACCGGGTTGTGGTAAGACTCTCCTCGCTCGAGCTGTCGCTGGTGAAGCTGGCGCGACGTTCTTTTCGCTCGCCGCGTCCGAATTCGTTGAGATGTTCGTCGGTGTTGGTGCTGCCCGCGTGCGTGATTTGTTTCAGCAAGCGAAGAAACAGTCTCCGTCTATCATTTTCATCGACGAGCTCGATGCCGTCGGCCGACCGAGAGGTGGCGGTGGCTCTGGTAACGATGAACGTGACCAGACGTTGAATCAGCTGCTCGTAGAGTTGGATGGTTTCAACAGCGACACACAAATCGTGTGCATTGCCGCGACGAACAGAGTTGACGTGCTCGACAAGGCGCTTGTTCGACCTGGTCGTTTCGATCGGAAGATTGTCATCCCAAAACCCGACTACACTGGAAGAAAAGAAATCTTACAAGTCCACGCTCGGGGTAAACCGATCGATAAGGATATCGATTGGAATTTGCTCGCCGGCGAGACGGAAGGTTTTAGCGGTGCCTCCCTGGCGTCTGTGGTGAATCTTGCGGCGTTGCAAGCGGCGAAGGGATCTCGAGCGTCCGTCACCATGGATGATTTCCAGACGGCGTTGGAGGCTGAGACTCTGGGTAAGATTTTGCCGCAAGGACTCGGCGAAGAGAATGAAAAGCGTCTCGCACTCATCCACTCCGCCGCGGCGGTCGCGTATCATTTGTTGTGCAAGGATATGGTTGACTTGTCCTTCATCACCATCGTGGCGAGAGAGTCCAATGCCGAAGGCCAGGTGGCGATAGCGGAAAATCCTGTGGCGCTGCGTCCGGGTGCGTTCACCAAGGGCTTTATGCGACGACACTTGCGTTCGTCCTTAGTGCCATCTGTTGCTGAAGAAATCTTCTACGGCTTTGACAACTGTACCAAGGTCACCGCTCCGTACAGCGGTAGAGCGAGAGAGATTGCGACTTTCTTCGTCAACAATGCGGCGATGAGCGATGAAAATAGCGAGTTTGGTTACGTTCCCACAGGACACGTCATAGAAGTCAATGATTTCTTGAGAAGCAATCGCGAGGAATACATCCTTCCGAGCACGACGCTCGAGCGTTACGCGCGAGCTGACGAAGAGACGCGTCGATTGATGGAAGCTCAGTACGCGGCGGCGAAGAGATTTGTTGTCAAACAGAAGGCGGCGATCGAAGCCCTCCAGGCGGCAGTGTTGGAGAAGAAGACGATTCAAGCCGAAGAGATGAAGGCAATCATTGACAAGCACGCGGTAGCGCCTTATGACGACGAGAAACTTCCGAGCGGACAAGCCACCGATCGAAAGTCACTCCGGGATTGGAATGGTACCGTGCCGGCGGACTACGTGACCGGCGGTGTAGCAACTCCTACTAGCGATTCTATTGATTAATACATTACATGGCATGACTAGAATTCCGACGTTTCGAGACCCAATGCTTCACAGACTCCTCGCATATCGTCGGGCATCTTGGCCCTGAACAACAGCGTCTCGCCAGTTTCGGGATGTTGTAGTTCGAGCTTGTGTGCGTGAAGGGCTTGACGACGTATACTTAGCGCTCCACCCCACTTCCCGTACGGTTCCGGCGCGTCGCGAGAGTCTGGAGGCGTCAACTGATGCATTTGAGTCGGATTTTCAGAGTTGCACGCCGCGAGCTGCGCTGCACTCCAAATCATCTTTGGAATGTCTTCCTCGTTTTGTGCGCCCCAACGCAGATGCGGACCGTACAATGCGTCAGACACGATGGGTAAACCAGCGTGCGCCAAGTGCACGCGAATTTGGTGCGTTCTACCCGTCAGTGGCGTCACACGAACGAGGGCGGCTATGGCCGTAGCCGACGTCGCTGCGTCCGCCGCTGGCGCGGGCGAGACGCCCTTCGGCGTCGTCATCGCTGCCACACTTTCATCCATGATATCGAACAGAGTCGTGCTCTTCTTGGACACAATCTCACACGTCGTTTTCGCCTCTTTCCCATCGCTGTCAAAGCTCACTGTTCTCGCCTCTCGCACGATGCCGTGGTCGCCGATGGGCGCGTCGACGACGAAACTATCGCCGCACTCTGGTGGCGCCACGCCCACAGACACCGCCAAATACGTCTTCTTCGCCGTCTTTTCCTGGAACTGTCTCGCCACGTCCGAAACCAAACTATGCTTTTTCACGAACACCGCCACGCCCGACGTGTCCATGTCCAATCTGTGCACGATGTACGGCGTCGCGTCCGCGCCGTCCAAATGGTGTAACGCGCGGGACAACAATGAATTTCCCTCAAATCTATGATTCGGATGAAACCTGAGGTTTGGCGGTTTATTCACCACCAAAAACTCATCGTCCTCGAACACCACGTCCAACGGTGTCTCGTCTCGCACTAAATCAATCTTCAAACTCGCCCTTCGAAGCGTCATCTTGACTCGATCCACCGGCACGCCCAACTCGGCCGCGCACGCTTCGGGCGTCGCGCGTTCCCCATCCTCCTCACCCCGCCGTCTGTAACACATCCGCTTCACTCGCGTCTCGAACGCCTCGTTCGCCTCCATCGCAAGCGCCAGCGCTCGCCTCGCCCCCTCGTTCACGTCACCACCGCTAGTCTTCGTCCACGTCGCCGACGGCACCGCCGCGCTCAGGTCCCGCGCGCACTTTTGCAGATGCATTCGCAGCGCGTTCGACCGTATCTCCTGCCCGCACGCCGGACATTCGAGCTTGACACTGTTAAACCGCGCTCGTCGGCGTCTTTCCGTGCGCGTGGGCCTGTCTCTCCTCGCGCGCGCGACGTCGGACGCGTCGGAATCCGAAGACGTCCCCAGCGCGCCCGCATCCTCCAAGTCACCCTCGTCGCGAATCATGACGCCGCGCGCGATGGGACGCGCGCGAACGGACGCGCGAGGTTCGACGCGCGCGATGACGCTAGCGACGACGGCTCTGGACCGCGCGGTGAGGCGCATAGACGCGCGAACGTGTGCGACACGAGCGCCAGGTTCTGAGGCGTCGCGCGACCCCGGCAGAGTCGGGCGCGCGTCGGTGGGTCGATCGACGGCGCGCGCGCGAGCGAACGCGCGAACGCGCGCGCAGAGAGCGTCGCGCGCCGCCTACGCTCGCGCGCACGACCGCGCGATCGCGCGATCGCGTGAACGCGCGGGATGGGATTATTCACTCGCGCGCGAGGAACGGGCGATGCGGACGCGGCGGCGACATCCTCGGGCGTGAAACGGGACGAGGACGAAGCCGTGCGGAAATACACCTTTGTGACGCTCGAACGCGTGCTCGCGGGGGCGATGGCGGGCGGGATCTCGCGCGTGGTGACGGCGCCCATCGACCGAGTGAAACTTTTGTATCAGGTGGACAGGGAGAGCGGACGGTTCACGCTGCGGTCGGGGATAGCGATGGCGCGAGACATCGTGCGAAACGAAGGGTTTTTCGCGCTCTGGCGCGGTTGTAACGCGGCGGTGTTGCGGATATTGCCGTACAGTGCGACGACGTTCGGGACGTTTAACGCGTACAACTCGGCATTGGCTTCGACGTTCGGCGTCGAGGCGGATAACGACGCGGTGCGTAAACACAGGGGAGAGGACGAACGGTCGCCGCCGGTGGGTGATATGAGGACGAGGTTTGTGGCGGGGGCGATGGCAGGAGCGACGGCGACGATCGTGACGTATCCTTTGGACTTGTTGCACGCGCGGCTGGCGGCGCACTCGCCGATGCACCCCGCGCCGAATATTTCAGGCATGTTCGGGAGCGCTGGGTATCTTTACGACGTGATGACTAAGGGTGGGGCGAGAAGCCTGTACAATGGTCTCACGCCGACGCTCGTCGGGATCGTGCCGTACGGAGGAATTAGCTTTGCGACGTTCGAGACACTGAAATCGATGTACGTCAATCAAGCGACGCGAGAGATGAGCATCGTTCGAGAAGATGAATTTGAGATGCCCATACACCTAAAACTCATCGCAGGAGGATTCGCAGGGGTGGTGGCGCAAACGGCGACGTACCCTCTGCACGTCGTGAGACGGCGCATGCAAGTCCACATCAGTGAAGGCGGATCGACGCCTCTGTACACGAGCATTTGGACGGGTTTACGTACGATTTATTACACAGAGGGCGTGAGAAATGGATTATTCAAAGGGGTGACTTTGACGTGGGTGAAAGGTCCGTTCGCAGCCGCGATCGGTTTCACGGCGAATGACTTACTGTTCCAGCGAGTGGGTCCGACATTCCGCCACGCGGTGATGGATGAGGATCCGCCTGAGTCTCACGTACCGGTGACGTGGCACGAACGTAAATCCATCACCGCTTTCGAGACGTTGTGCAGCGGCGCAGTCGCCGGAGCAATCGCGAAGACAGTCGTCGCTCCCGCGGATCGCGTCAAGATCATCTACCAGGTTGACACGCAAAAAGAGTTTACGCTGAACGCCGCGTTGCGCACCGCAAGAGACATCATCGAAACCGAGGGTTTCTCCGCGCTTTGGCGCGGTAACGGCGTACAAATGGTCAGAGTGATGCCTTACGCCGGCGTTAGTTTCCTCGTGTTCCCCAAGTACGACGGTTACATGGACATGATCACGAAGGGTCAGCTTCCCGCGTTCTTCGGAATCGACGCGCGCGAGCGCGAGGATCAGCTGAGAATTCTGTCTCGCTTCTGCGCCGGCGCCGCCGCCGGCGCGACGGCGACCACCATGACGTACCCTTTGGACATGTTACGCGCGCGATTCGCTGCGAGTGGTCCCTCTGTGAAGACGCCGCTCGCCGACATCGCCACACTTGTTCGCCAGAGAGGTTTGCTGAGTCTGTATGGCGGTCTCGCGCCGACGCTCATCGGAATCATCCCGTACGGCGGTATATCATTCGCCACGTTTGAGACGCTGAAAGCGTTCCACATCAAGCGAGCGGTGAAACAGGCCGAGATGAACGGGGAAGAGATTCCGAGCCATGCGACGCTGCCGGTCTCCAGTCGCCTGTTTTACGGAGGCATGGCTGGATTATTGGCGCAGAGCATCACGTATCCGCTCGACGTTGTTCGCCGACGAGTGCAAGTCTTGGGTAAGATGGGCATGAGCACGCGGCAAGCCGTGATAAAAATCGCACACACGGAAGGTGTGCGTGGATTGTACAAAGGGCTGACGATGAATTGGATAAAAGGACCGCTGAGCGTCGCGGTGTCGTTCGCGGTGAACGACGCCATCAAATCGCTTATCTCCGAATGGCACGCGCAAGAAGAGGATTGATTCGCTTAGAGCTAGCTAGCTGCTTGAAATACTACAACATTGGATTTTAGTCTACGGTCACTTCCTTACCGACCGGTGCGTATCGCTGTTCGGACACGAGTTGCTTCAGTCTCGCCTCGACCTCTGCCGCGCTGTCTTCGTCTCCGCGTCGGCGCTCCAAACCAAGCCACAATTCGAGCAAAGGAATGTGCGGCGGCGCGCGCAAAACGCCTCGCTTGATGATGGCGATCGAGTTTGCGATGCTTTCCATTTCCTGTTTCGACGATGAAAGCTCGAAAAGAGCCCACTGAAGCCATAAAGACGCGCTTCGAGGATGCGCCGCGCATCCCTGTTCAAACAGCTCTCGTGCTGAGTCTTTGTTATCCATCTCCGCCTCGAGCGTGGCGAGCGCCTGATACACAAAGTATTGACCGTTATTGGTGCCGTATCGCACACCATCTTTGAACACTTTGCGTGCGGCGTCGGCGCTGTTGACGCGCTTCTCCCACTGTCCCCATTGGAGCCACGTCGCGGCGTCGGCTCGATCCTCGGCGGTGGCGGCAATGAACAACTTTCGCGTCATCTCCTCGCTTCCCACGCGCTTCTCCAACAATGCCCAGAGTCGAAGATGCGCAGCGCGTTCGCGTCTGGTGCTCAGATATTTCGGCACGGCTTCACCCCGCACGAAGAGTTGACGCGCTCGACCGTACGCTCCTCCGTGGAACTCGGCCGCCGCCGCCGCCGTGATGCACGGCAAATTTGCCTTGCCCGACGCGAACGAACCGCGATCGAACGCCTCGATCGCGCCCTCAAAGTCTCCAGACTCTTGACGCATCGTTCCGATCGCGTGCCAAACGTGCGAACTCTTCGGAAATCTTTCACTCAAACGTTCGAGCCGCTTTGTCGCCGATTCGATGTCGCCGTTGAGCTTGAGCGCCATGGCAAAGGCGTGCTCGAGTCGTAACTCCCCCGGATTCGCCTTGAGACCGGCGCTCAAGACGTCCAACTGCCGACGGTTCGACACGTAATTTCTACGAGCGCTCGTCACGATGCCTCCGCGGTGTGAACTTCCTCGAGAGATGTCCTTCTCGAGCTCGCTCCACTTGAGCCACGCGGCGACGTTCTTCTTGTCGACGACGCACGCGCGATTAAACAATTCTCTCGCCTTGTCCATCGTTTCTTCCGAGGAGCTCGCGTCTCCGTCCGCGCGCAACGCACACTGTCCCTCTAATTCCCCCCAATTCGCGAACAACGCCGACGCCATGGATCGCGCGCGACGCGCGGCTCGACCGCGGTCGCCGGCGCCGTCTTCGACGCCTCGACAAAACGCGGCGCCGCGTTCAAACAAACTCCTCGCCTGATCGCTCCGTCCGCGTCCGAGCTCGAACGCCGCCCACGACGTGTAATTAGACACGAGCGTTTCGCACAGTTCCACCGACTTGACGAACAATTCTCGCGCCCGTTTCGGATTCCTCCTCCTCGCCTCGAGTCTCGCCCACGAGTGCGCCGCCACCGCCGCGCTCTCCCTCGTTCGCGCATCCTCCGCGCCCTCAGCCACCTTCAACGCCCGCGTATAACACTTTTTCGCCTTATCCCATCTCCCATGTTCCACTTCGTGTCCCCCGAACGCCACCCACGCGTCACACATCTCAGAAACCGTCCCGTTCGTCGACGTCGTCGCCTCTCGCCGCAACGCCCTCGCCTTCGCCTCCCCCTCCCGCGTCTTCACCATCGACTCCGCCTCCGCCCACGCGCACAGCGTCACCACGCTCACATCCCCACCCTTCAAACTCTCTCGATGTCTTCGCATCGCCTCCCGTCCTCCCTCCGCATCACCGCACGCGAAGCACGCCCGCGCGCTCGTCGCCGCGCTCGTCGCGTCGTCGGGACGTCTCGCCAACCCCGTCAACGCCACCGTCCTCGCCCGCTCCAGTCTCCCCGTGCGCGCGAGCCAGGAGTACCGGCGATGAAACGCACCGATCGACGTCGTCTCTCGCGCGAACATCTCGTCGTCGATGACCCCGCGACTCGGTCGCGACGTCGCGGGCGTCTCGGAGGATGACGACGTCCCCGCGGTGGATCCCGCGCGCGTCTCTCGCGCGCGAGCCGTCGCGCGCGTCGATCGAGGGCGACGCGCGAGCGCGGACGACGACCGCGGAGGCGCTCGCGTCGCCGCGGGGACGACCGCGAGCGTCGACGCCATGCGAGACGACGACGAACGCGTCGCGTTATCCAGACGGCAGAGCGACGACGCGAGACGTGGGACGCATGCGCGCGGTGACGACGCGCGAGACGGTGAGAACGCGCGCGAGCGTTCGGGTGCGTCGGTCGGCGACGTCGAGCGTCGGTGGAGACGCGAGAGCGCGCAGACGCGGGCGTCGATGTCGACGGACGCTCGGTCGGGACGACGGTGGATGCGTCGGTGTCGGGACGTTTTCGACGACGAGGACGACGATTGAGAGGACGAGGACGCGCGCGAGACGCGAGGGGGATGCGTCCGAGGAATCGTCGTCGAGAGACGCGGTCGAGGAGAAGAAGCGCGCGTTTTGGGAGACGTTTTGGGAGACGTTGGAGGAACAGCGAGGCAAGGCGCCGTTCATGAAGACGCGACGACGCGTCGAGACGACGACGACGACGGAGACGACGAAGGAGACGGAGACGGAGACTGTGCGTCGAGAAACGGACGGTACGGCGCGGTCGGACACGTTCTGGGGACGGTGCACGATCGGTGGATTGGCGTTGGCGGTGTTGATGACGTTGTCGGCGAGCTCGCTGACGCACTGGCCGACGGCGAAGTACGCGGCGTGTAATCCGCTCGTGTTCTTCTTCGATCCGAGCGGTCCGGAGGCGGAGACGAAGTTTGCGATCGTGGCTGAGATCGCGAGACGGTTGGCCAAGCCGGTGGCGCGGTATTTCGCGGCGTGGTGCGCTCTGCGTTCGAGGTGGAGGTTGATGTGGGCGTCCTTCGCGGCGAGTTGCGTCCTACCGGTCGTGTACAACGTGTAATAATCGCAAAGCTGTGTAATTGATTAAAACAAAGTCCGTCTCGGTCGCTTATCTGCGAACGGAGATGGTGAAATCTTTCGAAATGGCCTGGTTGGGCTGTCTAATGTGCGCCGCGGCGTCGCGTCCGATTCTAGCAATGTCGAGCTCGTCGCCCGTGGAGCACGTCGCGCCCGTGTGCTTGGAAGACAAGCCGTACACCGACACGCGCTCGATGACGGAGTCATCCGTGAACGTCTTCGCGTTACCGCTACCTCCGTCCGCCGCGGAGGCGCCCGAGACGGCGAAGCGATTGTTTTCAAAGGAGAGAGAACGACGCGCGAACGCCGAGCGCGCCGAGGCGTACTCGTAACTCTCACCGTCGTCGGCGTAGTACGTCCCGGAGGCGCGACCGTTCTCATCAAGCGCGACTATGACCGTCAACGGGTCCCCTCTCATCGCCGTCGAACTACGTCGAGCTCGCTCCTTGCGCACAAAAATCGTCCCGCCTCTCAGGAACACCGGGACGTCTTCGAGCGTGACGGCGACGTTCATCGTCTTCGGGCCCACGTGTCGCGCCCCCGACTTTTGTTCGTACCACACACCCGTGGGAAGATACACCGAGACCGACGTCGCGCCTTGAGTTAACACCGGTTGAACCAAAATGGCGGATCCCAGCATGAAAGAGTCTTGTCTCTTGAACGCGCTCTGATCGTTGGGGAACTCGTACCACAGCGGTCTAAGCACCGGTGCGCCGACCCTGTGAGACTCTTCAAACAACGTGTAAATGTACGGCAGGAGCGCGTATCGCTCGCGAATCGCCGTGCGAATGATCGCCGTGCTCTCTTCGCCGAAGAGCCACGGTTCTCTACGCTTCGTCTCCAAGTGCGCGTGTCCGCGGAAAAATGGATAGTACGTGCCGACTTGGTACCAGCGAGTCATCAGTTCTGCGTCCGGATTACCGAAGAACCCACCGACGTCGGCACCACTGAACGTCAAGCCGCTGACACCGAGCGTCAACACCATCGGAAGACTCACTGCGAGGTGCTTCCAATCCGCGGCGTTGTCGCCAGTCCAGATAGGTCCAACGCGCTGTGTTCCGGCAAAGAAGGCTCTCGAGAGGACAAACGGACGCTTGTCATTGCGGCGTTTGATACCCTCGGCGGTGGCCATGTGGTAATACATGCCGAAGGCGTTGTGAACGTCGCGATGTTCGACGCCGCCGTGATGGATTAAATCCTTTTGCATGGTTATCTCCGGACCGTTAAACACTGACGGTTCGTTCATGTCGTTCCAAATGTACAGATCCTTCGTCGAACCCGCGTAGGATGAGAGCGAAAACTTGCCCGCCCACCACTCGCGCACCTCTGGGTTCGTCACGTCCAAGTACTTGGAGCTTCCCGGCCAACACCAGCCGTCAAAATCTGACGCGCCGTCATTCTTCTTGACATAGAATCCCTTGTCGTTCGCCTCCTTGTAAATCGGATACGCGTCGTCAATCTTGACGTGAGGATCGACTATGGTGACCATTTTCCTGCCGCGGCTGGCGACGTCTTCAATCATGCGCTTGGGCGTTGGGAAAGGACCTTTATCCCACGTCATGTACCGCTTACCGTCCGTGTGTTCAATGTCGAGCCACAAGACGTCGTACGGGATGTCGTGCTCATCGAAACCTTCATCCACTTCCTTGACGTCTTTTTCGTCGCGGTAGTTCCATCGGCACTGGTGGTAACCCAGGGCGAACATCGGCGGCATCGACGTCGTGCCCGTCAACGCGGTGTACTGACGCAACACTCGGTCGGGGGTCGCGCCCGGAAGGAAGAACACATCCATCGCGCCGCTCTCGGCCATCCACTTGGTGTGCACGCCGTTCGAGCCGTCGACGTTGACGTCCACGTACATCTCGCTCGGGTTGTGGAAATACACGCCCGACGTCTTCGCGACGCCATTCGAGACGCCGTGCGCCGTCATAATGGGAATGGATCCGTATAGTCCGAACGGGCTCTCATCGAGGTATTCGAACACGTCGAGATTGTACAATCTGTACGGTTCGCCCAACTGCTTTTCCACGCGCGATCCCACGTCGCTCGAACCGCCGAACCATCCCGAGCTCGGCGTCTCGTACGCCTGCGTGGGCTTCAAACTCATCGCCGTCGCCCGCTCCGGGATCCCGTACACATCGCTGGCGGTGGGGAACGTGACATCGAAAGAGACGCCCATCGGTCCGCGTTTTCTCGTGTCCGTGTGTCCGTTGAAGGACTCGGACCAGCTCCCCTCGTCTCCCTCGGACTCGCGCGCCTCGGGTGTCGTCTCGAACACGAAACCGCCGCGTTGGTTCAACGCTGCCATCGGCTTGGCGTCTGACCCCGCGTTCGGTTCGAACACCTCCACCTTGAACGGATTCAGACTTACTCTCGTCATCGTCATCGTCTCCACGGCCTCAATCTCCAATAAATCGCTCGTCCGTTTCGTCACCCTGAGCGCGCATCGAACGCGCTCGTCGAATTCCGCCTCCTTCGTCAACACATCCACGGGAACGTATCTCGGCGTCTCTCGCTCGTCCACGCGCACACGAATCGCCCCCGTCGTGAAAGCCTCTAATCGCGCGTACACCTTCGGTCCCATCTCTTTCTTCGACGCGCCGAAGACGTCAAACTCGATGAACTTTTCCGCCGTCTTGGCCTCACGCGCGCTCGCGTGGTCCTCGCCGCCGATCCATCGCGCCCGCGCCGCCGCCTCACCCCTCGCCTTCACCGCCTCCGCATCGTCCGTTGCACTGCTCTCCTCGTTTCCATCGCTCCCCTTCACCACCGCGTCGTCACCGCGCGCCTCGCCTCGTCCCGCGTACGCGTCCCGAAGTCTCGCGCAAAACGAGCTCGTCTCGCACGTCTTAAAATCCTTCTCTTTGAACCCACGCGCGAGCGTCGCCGCGCACGCCCACGCGACGACGACGAGCGCAAACGCACGAGAGATACAACCGCGCGCCTCCCCTCGACGCGCGCGCATGACGACGCGCGACGATGAGTATTCTCAGAAATCAGACGGACGGTCGAAGATGAATCCGAATCCGATCGACGCTCGCGCTCCGTCGTCGCGGACGTCCGCGACGCGTTCGCTCCTCGGAGACGCGTCGTCGCGATCGATCGCGCGACGTCGTCGACACCGTCGTCGTCGGCGTCTGTCGTCGGCGTCGACTTCATCATCATCATCATCATCATCATC
>CEUV01121215.1_pt1 | contig 36008 bp, 19 predicted proteins | sample 356401 | NCBI WGS metagenome assembly CEUV01 (sample SAMEA2622710, study PRJEB7988) | marine metagenome | isolation source: saline water (ENVO:00002010), including
CCTTGGTACAGGGCCAGCGCTTCGTCGACCGACGCGCCTTCGCAGATGATGGCGTGGCAGGCCGCCGCCATGCGCACGGCTTCCTCGGTGCCCTTCTGGTGGATGTTTCGACCCGTGGCCGCGCCGCGGCATCCGGACACATGAATTTGGTCATGCAAGCGCTGGAGGAACTCCTTGGGTGGCATGGAGCCTCCACCGGAGCAGATGATGCCGGTGCGACCGGCCGCTTCGACGGCGATGCCGAGGCTCTCCGGAGCGGTCATGCCCTCGAAGGCGCGCGGGTAGTTCACCTTCGCAAAGTCCGCACCAATGCAGGCGGCGACACCGGCTGCACCGGCGATCAGTTGTGGGTCCTTCTCGTCCGCGACGGCCTGGCCACGGGGGTACATCCAGACCACAGCGAGCATGCCAAGTTCGTGCGCTTGGCGGATGAAGGTGGCCGCTTCAGTAAGCATCTCATGTTCGTGCTCGCTGCCGAGGTAGACCGTGTAGCCGATGCCCACGACGTTGATGCCGTTGTGGACCAAGGACATCACGTCGTCCATGTCCCACATCGCCATGCTCACGGGGTCACGCTGGGCCGTCTTGACAAGGTTCGTCTTTGAGTTGAGTTTGACCAGGTAAGGCAGGTCAGGGGCGTCTCGAGCGTACTGTGCGATGAGGCCGAGTTGACCGGCGAGCACGCCGAGCGTGCCTTCAGCGAAGGAGAGGTCACCGATTTCGAACAAGTGAGCAGGGTCGTTGGAGCTGAGCGGGATGCCTTCGCCGTAGAAATCGTCGTTGAGGTGCTCGATCTTTTGGTCGCACGCGAAGAGGTTCATCGAACCCGTGCCCGCGGTGGCGTTGAGGTAATTCTCGACGTAGGTGTCGATGAGTTCGTCGGGCACGTCGGCGGGCACCATGACATCGCTGGGGTCCATGGTGGTGGCCCGCCGTGACGGGACTTCAACGCTCCGTTGGGCGCTTCTGGGCGAATCGAGCGCAGTGACCCGTGTTGGTACCTCAGCCGGTACAAGCGACGCCCTGCCGCGGCGGCGGCAAATCGTTGCGTCCTTCTCCTTCACTGACCGGTGAAGGAAGGAATGCGCTTCTCGACGTAAGCCGCGATGCCTTCCTTGGCGTCGTCGCTGAAGAAGAGGGCCGCCTGGAGTTCACGCTCGAGCGCAAGGTGGTACTCGAAGGGAATCTCCGGGCCGGTCTGGCAGGAGCGCTTGATGTTGCCCACGGCCTTCGCGGCCTTGTTGGGCAGGGTGAATTGAGCGCTGACCCAGTCGAGCATCATCTCGCGGAATTCGGTCGCGTTGCCTTCCCAAATCTGGTTGATCAGGGTGTGGTTCTTGGCGTCTTCAAAGGACATGAGTTCGCCGGTCACCATCATCTCGAGGGCCTTGGCCTTGCCGATGAGGCGGGTCAGGCGAGCGGTGCCGCCGGTTCCGGCGAGCACACCGAGGTTGATCTCAGGCAAACCGACCTTGCCGCTGTTCTTGCGGGCGATGCGGATGTCCGCGGCCATGGCGATCTCGAGACCGCCGCCCACAGCGTGGCCGTTGATGGCCGCGATAACGATCTTCGGCGTTTGCTCCAGGCGAGAGAGGGTTTCGTTGGCGTGAAGGCAGAAGTTGTACTTGAAGCCGGGCGAGACGCTGTTGAGCATCTTGATGGACGCACCGGCGGAGAAGAACTTCTCACCGGCGCCGGTGATGACGATGGCCGTGACCTTGTCGTCGAAGCGGGCGCGGATGATGGCCTCGTCGAAGTCACGGAACATGCCGTGCGTGTAGGTGTTCACCGCGGTCTCGTCGCCTTGAAGGGGTTCGCCGCCGGAGTCGGAGGCGAGTTCGATGACGGCGATGCCGTTGTCGGTGGTGCCGTAGTTCACGAGGTTGTTGGGCATCGCTTCGAAGGTCAGGCCGTAGAGGTCGGACATGACCCGCCCAATGGAAGGGCGCTAATGAAGCAACCGCAGCGGCTCAGGCGAGCGTCGCTTCGGTTTCGTGGGCTTCTCCGTCTCGACTTTCAAAGGAGGTGTGGCCGCCGCTGCGCCGCGCGGCTTCCCACCGGGCCTTCACGGCTAGCGCAGCCTCGCTCTGTTCCCATGTGTCCCGCGGCTTGGCCGCGCGGAAGGGCAGGCGCTTCGGTTTCGTTGGCCCGCTGCCGCGTTCAAGCATGAACGGGGAGGTCGTTGCATACACGAGCCGCTTCAGCAGGCTTGGACGGAAGAGGCGACCGATCCATCGCAGGCCGTCACCAGACCGATTTTGGTCCTTCATCCAGCGCACGCACATGCGCTTGAACATGCGGTCGCCCACCCTGTTCATCAGCCAGCGGTTCGCCACACTGGTCTGCACGTAGGGCAGGAGTTGCCGTCGGACTTCCTTGTCGTACGATGGACCACCAAGCATCTCTTGAGCCGCCAACACGCCCGACCATACGGCCATTCGCATTCCGAACCCCCACATGAAGTCCTGAAGGCCGCCCGACTCCCCGACAAAGTGCTGGCCCGTTTCAGGAACGGTGTAGAAGCCGTTGAGCGTGAAATCGCCCTTCCCACCGACGCGCTTGATCGGTTCCATGTCGATGTCTGGATAGAGCCGCTGGTAGGTGGCGATGCATTCGTTGAGGAAGCGCTCGCTCTTCTTCTGCTTGCGCCAGAGGCAGGTGCAAATGAGGCCAACGCCGTCGATGATGATGAGGTAGCTGTATGCGCCGGGCGCGAGTTTGTCGTTCAATTGGAACGCGATGTGGTTTGGGTGACTGGTCCGGAAAATCTCGCCGAGGGCAAGCGCGGACGTGTCCTTTGGACCGCAGGCCACGATGTCGGCGTCCTTCTCGTCAATGCGCGACTTGTAATGCAGCGTTGCTCCGGCTTCGATGGCCATCCGCTTGAACGCCTGGTCGATGGTGTGGTCAGACATGCCGCGCTCGACGATGCGGTACGCCACGCCGTCGGTTTTTGCTTGGGTGACCTCGTCGTCTGGATGAATGAGGTCCACCACGGAAAAGGAGGTGGATTTGAACGAAGTGGAATCAAAGCCCCACGTTTCGAGTTGGTCGAAGAAATCGGCATCCATGCTCCAATTTTCGAGCGCCTGGAAGTCTCCGTCAAATCGCGCACCGGAATCGGCCCGGATGTCGTGGACGTGGACTTCGCGGCCCGCCCGGGCGAGCAGCGTGGCGGCGGCCAAGCCCGAGAGCCCGGCTCCCATCACGGTGACGGGGCCCTCGCCTTCCATGACAGGACATCGGCGCGGAGGGTTTGAAGGATGCGCTGCCCGAGCATCGTCCATGTCCACCCCCTTCGAGGTGATCGTGGACACCCCCTCGGCCCGTCTCGAGCCTGATGCGCTGCTTCAACGCCTGCCCGTGGACGGCGTTGGGGCTGTGGTCAGTTTTGTTGGCCTGACGCGAGGGACTGAAGGTGACGCAAAGGTGCTCCGATTGGAGTTCGACGCGTGGCAAGAACAGTTGCCAAAGGTGCTTCACGACCTTGCGGTGCAAGCCGGCGAAACCCACGGCCTTCGAGCCGTGGCCATCGCGCACCGCATCGGCAGCGTGGAGCCCGAGGAACCCATCGTCGCCATCCACGTGGGTTCTGCCCACCGTGGTGCCGCTTTCGAGGCCTGCCGTTGGCTCATCGATGAACTCAAGCAGCAGGCCCCCCTGTGGAAAAAGGAGGTGACCGATCATGGAGCCACGTGGAAAGCAGGACTCGGTTGAAATTGAGGGCATCGTCGACATCGGTCGGAAACCGGCCGTGGACCGTCGAGCGGTGGCCGAAGGCTGGGTGACGCTGCGGCCCGAGACCCTCGCGGCCATCGTCGAGGGCCGCGTCGCCAAGGGCGACGTCAGGGAAGCGTCGACCATCGCCGCCATTCAGGCGGTGAAGGACACGCCGCGCATGATTCCTCATTGCCATCCTGTGCCCATCGAGTCGTGCAAGGTGCGTTGGCACGTGGAAGACACGCGCCTTGGTTGCGAGGTTGAGGTCGGTGCGCATTACCGGACTGGAATCGAAATGGAAGCTTTGGCCGGCGTCACCGCGGGTTTGCTCTGCGCGTTTGACATGGTCAAATCGCTGGAAAAAGACGCGTCAGGCCAGTATCCCGTCGCGCAGATCGACGGTGTGCGGGTCCTCGAGAAGCACAAGGGCACGGCCTGAGTTCTGTTCCGGTGTGTTCATCACCCCTCTTTCGTTCGCGGACCATGCGCGTCGGCGACGTCTGGCCCCACCTGCTCGAAGCCGTCGATATGGCGGCGCTGGCCAGCGCTGAGTGGCGTGGCCTTGGCGACAAGGATGCAGCCGACGGCGCCGCCGTGGAAGCGATGCGTCGCTCCTTTGACCACGCCCCCTTCGACGGCCGCGTGGCCATCGGCGAAGGCGAGCGCGACGATGCCCCCATGCTCTACATCGGTGAGCCGATTGGCGCCGAGGTCGGTCGCGAAGGGGCCCTCCAACTCGACATCGCCGTGGATCCGTTGGAGTGCACCAACAACTGCGCCGACAATCTTCCGAACTCAATTGCCGTCCTCGCTGCTGCACCCCGTGGCGCGCTGCTGCACGCTCCGGATTGCTACATGGACAAGATTGCCGCCGGCCCAGCCCTCGCCGGTCATGTCGATCTCGACGGTGAGGTGGCCTGGAACCTTGAGCAGGCTGCACATGCCCTTGACCGGGAGGTCTCCGACGTTCGCGTCGTCGCCCTTGACCGGGACCGGCACGCCGACCTCATCCGCGAGGTGAAGGATGCGGGCGCACAGCTCGAATTGATGTCCGACGGTGACGTCAGTGCGGCCATCTGGGCCGCCCGAGATGACGGCCCGTTCGACCTGTTGTTGGGCATCGGTGCGGCGCCGGAGGGCGTCATCACCGCAGCGGCCATTCGCGGACTTGGTGGCGTGTTCCAAGGCCGTCTCGTGCTCCGCAACGACGAGGAAGCTGCCCGTGCAGCCACGATGGTGGGGGATGACCTCGACCGTCGATGGGAAGCAGAGGACCTCTGTGCGTCCAAAGATGCGGTGTTCATCGCTGCTGGAGTGTGCGACGGTTACCTTCCCGGTGTGGTCATGGACGACCACCGCACGGTCACCACCAGCGAAATCATCGACGTCGCTTCCGGCACGCGACGCACGATGGTGACCGAGCGTCGTCGATGACAAGGGTTCTTCATTCGGAAGGCCCGCGGCGTGTCATGGACGTGATGGTGGTCGGTAGCCTCGCCTACGATTCGATTCAAACTCCTGCTGCACAAGGCGAGCGGCTCTTGGGTGGCTCGGCCACCTATGCCGGACTGGCCTCCGCAGCAAACGATGCCTCCTGTGGTCTCGTGGGTGTGGTTGGTGAGGACTTCCGCGACGAAGACCGTGCTTTGCTCGCCAGCGCGGGCCTTCACTTGGACGGCGTCGTGACCGCAGAAGGGCGCACCTTCCACTGGGAAGGCGAGTATTCCGGCGCGATGGGCGAAGCGTCAACCCTGAACACGGAACTCAACGTGTTCGAAGCATTTGATCCTGAAGTTCCCGCAGCATGGACCGCACCGACCGTGTTGTTCTGCGCCAACCTCCATCCCGCGCTTCAGAGCAAGGTTCTGAATCAGTGCACACCCACTCGGCTGCGCATGCTGGATTCGATGAACCTCTGGATCGACATTGCGCGCCCCCTCCTGGTTGACGTGCTGCGCCGTGTCGACCTCGTGGTGCTCAACGACGGTGAGGTGCGGATGCTCGCCGACGATGCCAACTTGGTTCGCGCCGCACAATGGCTTCACGGTGAACTGCAGCCGGACGCCATTCTGGTGGTCAAGCGAGGCGAGCACGGCGTGCTTGCCATCCATTCCAGTGGATTGCTCCACGTCCCATCCGTGCCTTCGCCCGGTCTTGTGGACCCCACAGGATGCGGGGACAGTTTTGCAGGCACGCTCGCCGCTCACCTCTCCAAGGGAGAGGGCCCTGTGGGGCGAGAGGAGTTGCGGATTGGGCTCGAGCACGCGGCCGTGGTGGCGAGTTTCACCCTGCAAGGCCTTGGCGTGAGCGGCCTCGTGGCCATGGAGCAAAGTGACCGGGATGAACGGCTGGCGGCGCTCCGTGCCTTGACGCGTTGATCAACCGTCAAGCCGGTCCAGGTCGATGAACGGCCGTCCTGCCGCAGGTTCTGTGTGGACCTCGATCATGTCGCTGAACGATGAAGCAATCTGTCCTTGACGCTCACCGGTCAAGGTCTCTTCAGAAGCTGGAAGCGGAGCAACAGAGATGTCGTCAAGCAAGTTGCGGAGTCGATCATCGGCCCGTTCTCCACCGCTGGAGCCGGCATGAATGCGGTTGTGTTCGTCAACAATCGCTTGCGATGAGGCGTCGGTTCGTAGACGTGTGTGCTGCCAGGTGCTCATCGGTGCAACGTCCTCCGCAGCGACGGCCTGTCCGTCCTCGTCGCCATACATGGCGGCGTAGTCCTGCTCCTGCGGCGAGGGCGCAGGTGGTCGGAGGGCGGCATCGAACAGCCCACCGAGGGCTCGACGCCGGGGGCGAACTCCGCTTGCGGGCCGTGGAATGAGGTGACGAGGCGCGACGGTCCCCGTCTTCGGTTGCAGGTTGACCGGTTGTCCCGCAGGAGCGACGGCTCGCTCATTTTCAGAACGGCGCGAGGTGCCCACAATGCCGCGTAGCGGCGGAGCAGGAGGTTCAGGGGCCGTCTCGACGGATGCCGTGTCTGGCATGGGCTCTTGCAATCCCATGACGGGGAACATGGGCGCAGGCTCAGGCGCAAGGGCTGGCCGTGAATGGCCCGTTGGGCCGACGAAGCTGGGCAGGTACGGCTCTGCACCGGGATCGAAGGCAGGAAGCGGAGGCTCAACCCGTGGCGCAGGCAGAGCACGCTGCTCCTGATGCACGGCTTGCCAGCCTGTTCCGCTCACTGCGAAAGGAGAGCTTGCCTCCTCGCGGGCTTGTTGCGCCTCCTCCCGATCAACGGGCGTGCGAGGGTTGAGGGCATCGTGTGAAGGACTCGGGAGCGTTTCACGCTGTTCGATCATCATCTGTTGAGCTCGCGCGTGCAGGCCGTCTCGTGGAGGGGTCACCGGCACCGGCACATGGACCGGTGCGAGGTAAGCGTCGGATTGCATGGGCGCCCGCCGGTCCTCGATGGTGATGTTGACCGCAGGAGCGGGAGAAGCAATGCTTGGCGCCGGCGTTGACGGCTCGTCAAAGAAGTCGGCCATGATGGCCTCATCTGGAGCCGCCCGCGGTACAATTTCCCCCTCGAGAAGGCCGGTGATTGGCGTCGGGACCACCAGTGCTTCAGGTGTCGAGCGGGGTTGCATGAGGTCGTTCAGCCCCACGCGTGCTTCAGCCAGCGGCTGGCCCGCCATGAGCCGCCCCATCAGGTAAGCGAGCATCATCAACTTGCCATCTGCACCGGTGATGACGTGACATTCGCCGTTGTGCAAGTCGACCGTCAGGGTTGGGCGACGCGTGAGCGCCCATGCACCCACAAGGATGCACCCAACGGTCATGACCACGTTACGCACGGCGACCATTTCGATGGTCCAGCCCGCCATGCCGATCAGGATGAGGCCAAACAGGTGGCTGTACGGGGGCATCAGGTGCGTTTGGTGGTGGTTGAAGGAACTGATGGACGACAGGGGAAGGGTCGTGGTTTTCCCCTCCTTTGCGCGGATGAGGAGGGCGGAAGGATCGACCTCAACGGCCACCCTTCCACGCATCCCGGCCAGATGCAGCCCGTCGAGGACCTCACGGTCCAACTGCATCGGGCCGGCAGACGCCGGCACGATTTCTCCCATCCGCGCGCACTTGGTGGAGAGGAATATGAATGCTCCCTCATCCTTCCTCTTCCGCAATGAGGTTGCAGGGGGCGGCTTCGTTCGCCGAATCACGCCTCAAATTCGAGCCGTCCAGAGCCGATGATGCGGGGTTTGGAATCAAGCTGTGCGATGATGGCTTGAGGCGGGGATTGGGCTCGAATGAGCGCGGGGTGGTCCCACTCAACGGTGAGGACGTTCGCTTCGGCGCCGGTCACTCGGCCGACAATGAATTGCAAATCGACCGAGAGGTGAATCACGTCTCCTGTTTGCAAGGTTCGGCGCTGAAACGGGGATGGCGTCAGGTGAACGGTCGAGCGAGCATGTGCCACCATGGCGGGAGGTCGGTGTGTGCCCGTGCGTGCATCGTCGATTGGCGGATGCACAATGAGCGTTCCACCGGTCAAATGCGCCTCCTGGGCGTTGCGCAGTGCGAGGCCCACGCGATCGCCGGCCGTGGCCGTCGGCACGTCATCGTCCATCACCTGCAGGGATTTCGCCGTGCCTCCACCCTCAGCGGGAAGGAGCAGGAGTTCGTCGTGCTGTTGAACGGTCCCCGCCTGCACGTATCCAATGGCGACGAGTCCAATGCCGCGGACGTTGAAGTGCTGGTCGACAGGGATGACCAGGGGCTGTTGCGAGGCTTCTGCGAGTTCGTCCGCCAAATCGTCCATCAGCGCGTAGAGGCGTTCCCTGAGGTGAGGACCGTCCTCTTGCTCAAAGGACCACGCCGCAAGGCCGGCTTGTTGGAAAAGCCCCTTGACTTGGTCTTCGTCAATCCAACCGCCGTCCGTTGGACGAATCACGGCAAGGCCTCGCGTGAGGCCTGCGCTGGCGAAGGCCACGAGGGCTTCTCCGAGTGTGGCGTCAACGGCTTGCACCTCGATGAGCCCCACCCGTGCGGCGGAAAGGGCGTTCAGCAGCGGGCGCAGACGCTCGGGATATTTGGCCGGACGAATGATGGAGAGGATTCGGGCGCCTGAATCGCCCATTTCCTTGTGGACGTAGGTGTGGACGTCACGCTGGTCGCTCGGTTTGGCGATCAACCGCGCAAGGTCGTCGGTACACACCGCCGCGATGTTGAGGACCGGCATGGGGTGGCCTCGGGATGCTCCACATCAAGCCTTGGACGCTGCACGGTTGCGAAGCATGTTCGCTCGGAGTTCCTCAGCATGCGCCCACTCACGCTCAGCGGCTTCGCCTTCCGGCGTCAGTTGAGGAATCGGGATGGGACGCATCATGGAGTCGATGGCGACGAAGAAGAAGTATCCCTCGCAGATGGGGCGGCGTTCCCAATCCGACTTGCTCATCGATTGAGCGGTGACCTTCACGCAGGCGGTGTGGGTGGACGTGAACACGACCTGGCCGGTCACTTCGAGAAGGTCGCCTTGACGGGCTGGAGCGATGAAGGTCAAGGTGTCGATCGAGATGGTCACGAATTCGCGATGTGCGAACTTGGCACAAGCGATGCCTCCGGCTTTGTCCATCAAGGAGAGCAACCGTCCGCCAAACAGCGTGTCGTAGGCGTTGGTGTCCTGAGGGAAGACTTCCTCGATGAGGGTCACGGGTTCAACAGAGAACGGTTGCACAATTGCCCCTCGCGTCCGACGGTCATGAAGCCTCGCCATCGGGGAAGGCTCATGACGTGACTTCGTCGGCTTGTTGGTCATGGGGGTGTGTGTCGGCCTGATGTCGGGCGGCATCGATTCTCCCGTGGCGGCCGCGCGGGCCATGCGCGCCGGTTGGGACCTCCATCCGCTGCATTTCAGCATGGAGCCCGTCACCGGCCCGGAGGCGCAAGAACGCACCATGGCCAGCCTGCAACACCTTGGTGCGATGGACGGCGCGCTTGGAGTTGACGTGAGCACACGGCTCAATCCAACGCTCGTGGTCGTCCCTGTCGCAGAGGTCATGGCCAAGTTCACCGAATCATGGTGCCATTCGGAGTACTTCATCCACATGAAGCGGGTGTTCAACACCGTGGCGACGCTGCACGCCAACGAGGTTGGTGCAAGCCATGTGTTGACCGGAGAAAACCTCGGTCAGGTCTCCAGCCAAACCCTGGGCAACCTTGGTGCTGTCGAGGAAGCCACCAAACTTGAGATCCTCAGGCCCTTGCTCGGGTTCGACAAATCAGCCATCACCGACATGGCCCGTGCGCTGGGCACCTACGAACTGAGCATTGGACCTGAGGTCTGTGACGCGCTCGGGCCCAAGCACACCACCACCGTTGGCAACCGGGAATGGCTCGAGCGAAGCGAGGCTCGCGTGGGCGGTTTGTTGGACCTCGCGAAGCACGCTTGGTCACAGCGCGTGAGCGTGCCCCTCTGAGGCACGTCGAAGCACCCTCACGGGGACTCTTTTAGGCAGGCTTGCTGTCGCGCAGACGCCGGTGTCGCCATGAACGCAAATGCCCCCCGCCGCTTGCCCGCCCTCTTGATGATGGCCATGCTTCTCCTCGTCCCTCTCGCGTCCTCCATCAACGTCACCACGTTTAGCGGTGGAGATGCCGAGGCCGTGGTCGATGTTCGCGACCCTGCGACGTGGTTGGACCTCGATGATGCGTCCGTGACGCTCCCTGCCGGTGAGACCGTGACGTCGGCCTCGATGACCGTGGGCACGGCCATGGCCGAGCACGATGCTTTCGTGAGGATCGACACCGAGACCCTCCCGAAGACGTGGAGCCCCGACGCCAACGGGCAGCTGACCTCCTTCTCGGCCAAGTCCTCTTTCCAGTTCGAAGACGGGTCAGATGCCACGCCTGTTCGCCTGACGTCGAACGGTTTCCTCAGCGATTTTGAGGGCACCACGAAGAACTTCACCGACGGCACGCAGCCGCCCATGAGCCCCATGTCGTGGGGTCACGGCAGCATTTCCTCCTCGCTCGGCATCCTCCCAACCGGCTGCAAGTCTGGTGAGATGTGCTGGGGCACCAACCCCTTCGACGACGATTACCGTGACGACAACAACGGAAACGCGTTCGACAGCAGTTTGTTGTCGCCTGCGATTTTCGTTGACCCCGCGATGGGCGGGACCACCTTCCGCTTTTCCTCCTTCCACGCCTTGAACTACCTCGAGTCCGGAACGGGCGGCGTTCAGAAGTACTACCGCGACTGTGCGTACATCGAAATTCGAGAGCGCAACGACGAGTTCTTCCCTCCCGACACCAGCGGTCCAAACGCGTTCAACTACATCCCTGTCGACCAAGCCAACTCCTCCAACATTGGCTTTGGAAACGGGCTGTACACGAAGGGCAACAACCAGGGTCAAATCCAGAGCGGCTGCCAAGGCGTTGGTTCGACCCAATCCGCCCTTGGTGGCACGTCCGTGAGCACCAACAACCCCAGCGGGTGGGCAGACATCGCCATCGATTTGACCGATTACGTGGGTCAGTGGGTGCAACTCCGCTTCGTCATGGAGCACAACAACGTGGGCGGCAACGGCAACACGCCGACGAACTACACCATGCCTGGCTGGTACATCGACAACGTTCGCTTGGGCCAACTCCTGCCTGCAAACGGCTGGATGAAGGTCCGCGGCTTCCTTCCTTCTGTGAACGGAGGAGACCCACAACCCAACGGCTACGGGCTGCTCAACATGGAGCTCGAGACCACCCAGACGGGGACCCTCAACGTGGACGTCTACAACACCCAGACCGGGCTGTTGGTCAACGACCTTGACGGCAACCCGATGTCGGGCTTGACCGGGGACATCATCGAGCTATGGAACATCGACGCCAACGTCCACAAGTCACTGGACTTCATGTTCAATTTCGACTCAGGCCCGGATCGACTTTCCACGGCCGTGCTGCACGGGTTCAACATTGGAACGCGTATCGGAACCGGATTCAACCAAACCGATTTGGCCAATCCGGAAATCTACGGAGGCGCGTGGAACGCGATGGCCGGCCCCTACGCTTACCAGCCGACCTTGGTGGACACCGGATTCTCACCTTCCATCGAGCGCATCAACTTCGATCATCCCATCGTGGCCATCAAGCCCACCGTCAACCGAGAGTGTTCGGAAGCCCCAGACATCCAGTTGTCCACCATCGAGCAAGATCTTCCTGAGGACATTGTTGTGGACCAGTGGAATCAACTCAGCAGCCCAATGTTCGGTTTCGAGGCCTTGATCAGTTTCAACTTCGACCCCGCGAACAATTTCTTTGATTGTAGGGTCTCAGAAATTTGGTTCGACCTCCGCTTTGGACACCACGCCAACGACGTTCGCGTGGACCTGGCCAACGACGGTGACATCGACTGGGCCTTTGACCAGCCCGCCTTCGGTGCGCTTGGTCGTCAGACCATGTTCTACAACGCCAAGATTGGCGATGTGCACACCGGTGTGGACAGCAAAACGATGACGCTGAACCTTGCTGCGCAAGCGGTCGGCGGCGGCTTCGTGCTGCCCTACGGTGCGACCGTCACGGCCGCGGACATCGTCTTCGATCAGAACACCATTTACTCCACGACCGACGCAGGTGAGGGCTTCGACCTGATGCTCGCCGTCGGTGGTTTGAGCGAAGACCTCGGCGCCATGCCGAACGCGACGCGCATCATGCCCACCATCGGAGGGACGCCGATCGGCTTGGCCGACGCCATCAACAACCTCCTGAACGACCCGCAAGTGCCCTTCGCCTTCGAGGACGACTACGGCAACCAGTGGGTGTCCTTCCGCTTCGAACTTGAGAGCCTCAACGCCTCGACGGGCAGTTCGCTTGTGGTCCGTGACCTCGACATCCTGTACGACTGGGAGCGCACCTTCGACGAGTCCGACGGCTTCGACCGCGAACTGAATCAGGGCGTGGCGCTGGCCCAAGGCACGGGTACGGCGGACATCCCCTTCGCGGTGTACACCAGCAACGGTGGTGCGGTGCGCTTTGCCGACCTCAGCGTCAGCACCGCGTCGGGATACGACAGCACGATGACCGTCACCGGCAGTCCTGTTGGTCTCTACCCCTCGGGCGAGATCTACGAGGTGACCAGCACCCACGCGGTCGACGGCGCCACGGGCACCACGCTCGCTGAGGCCGTGTTGCTCTTCGAATCCTCGACCGGAACCGTCGAAGTGGCGTGGTCCGAAGTGACCGGGTTCGAGAAGCGCGCTGACCCGGGCAACTACCTGACGTTGGAAACCTCCACCGTGGTGGACACCACGAGCCCTGCGGGCAAGGACATCACCTGGCGCTTCCGCGTGAACCCCGCTTGGGAAGACGCGGACACCCTGCGCCTCTACGCCTTCAGCGTCGGTGCGAACGGCGTCGATGGCCTCCCCGCTGCGGTCCTCTTTGACCCCAGCGAAGGCAACGCCATCGAGAACGACGCCAGCATCACCAGTTTGCAGGTGCTCAACGCCAACGCCGAGGTTCAGGACCTCGACGACGCGGTTTCCACCCGCTACATGACCATCGACATGAGCGTCCGCTTGCAGGACCTTGACGTCGCACCCGATCCCTCCGCCTACAACCTCGTGCTGGAACAGCAGACCGTGGACAACATCGACGGGAACATCACCATCGGATGGACCGAGATCGACAACATCAGCGGCCCCATCGGTGGGGACATTTCGTGGCCCATCGACCTTGGCCAGGGCGCTGCTGGGGACGAAATCCTCCGTGTTCGCATGGCCGGCTACGAGGGTGGCGACACGCTTTGTCCCGGTGCTGAATTGCGACCGGACGACGATTGCGCGGTGCCGTTCAACCTCTCCATCGACACCTACGAGCCCAACCTCCTTTCCATGTCGGTCTTCCTTGGCGGAGCCGACCTGCCAGAGAACTGGCGTCGCGTGTACGACGACACTTGGGTGATTCCTTCTGCAACCCAGCAGATGCGCCTTATCGCGCAGGACCTGCCCTCGCCGCCGGAGACCATGACGATGCACCTTTGGGTGGAGTACGAACACGACACCGACGGTGACGGCGAAGCCGATCCCCAAGAATACACGATGGTGACCCTGAACAGCGACGGTGGTGCTCCAAACGCCTCTTACATCGCCCAATTCAACGACGAAGCCAACCTCGGGCGCGATCCCGTGGGCAAGGTGAGCGTTTGGATTGAGGGCTTTGACCTCGCAGGCAACTCCATCGATGGGGGCTCAGCTGGCTTCGAGAACGACTACGTGACCTACGTCTCCATGAGTTCGGCCACGCCGGTCATCAACAACGTCTACATCGAGGACGCCAATGGGCTGCGCTTCATGCGTTCGACCGACCCCGGTTATCAGGGCCTTGAGAACAAGACGGTCTATGCAGGCAACACCTACCACGTGATCGTCGAGGCCCAGGACGGCAACGGCTGGCGTGACCTCGACACCATCCGCGTGAACCTCGACGGAGCCTCCTCGGAAGACATGGTCATCAACTTCCACCCGCGAAACGGCACGGCGTGGACCACGTCGCCCTACCTGACCATCGTCGACGACGACGAGCTCTCGCCGAGCCTGCGCCGCATGGACGGTGGTGCGCTGATCGATCCGTTCGAGAGCACCTTCTACCTCGACCTCCCAGTTCGCCTGGCATGGGGCATTCCTGGCCACGTCGGTGCCAGCACGCCAAAGGTGAGCATCCAGGACTTCGACAACGTCATCCAGAATTACCTCGGTCTCTCTGGACACCTCCAAGACTGGATGTATGCCGACGGCGTGAGGCTTGACTTCCGCGCAGACCTCAACGCTGGCATCATGGAAATTCCCTACATCTCTGACCAGACCGAACCCGTGACCAACGACGTCCAGGTCGGCTTTGTGGGCCCTGGCGACACCATCCGCTTCGAAGGCCGCTACGCTTACGTGGCCGGTTTGGCAAACGGCGTCTCGATTCAGCCTGAGATCCCCCTCACGATGGAAATCACCCGCCAGGCTGCGGCCAAGGTCAGTGAACCCGGGAAGGATTACATCCCATACCAAGGTGAGGTGTGGACCGAGACCTTCACCGGCGGCGTGTTCGATTTCAACATCACCGCACCGCCCGTGACCAACGAATTCGTGTACACCTTCCGCCTCATTGACATGCCCACGGGAGCGACGGACGCGACGGACGCGTATTGTGGTGACTTCGACGGCTACGGTTGCGCTGAGTTCACGCTCAAGGTGGACTTCAACGCCCCCAAGGTGGCCAGCAACAGCTGGGAGTTGACCAAGGGCGGAACCGAAGACGCCCTTGGCGAAGACCTGCCCTCCTCGGTGCTCCACTGCGTTGACGCGGTCGTGACCATCGAAGAGCCTGAGAAGTTGCTCGAGGACGAAGTGGAGATCCGCTGGCAGTTCTACGCCGACCCAAGCACGGGGCTTACCTGGCCCGTCTACGGTCAGGCCTTCGGAGCCGGCCCCCTCTCGACCCCGGTGAGCCTCGTGAAAGGTGTCGGTGAATACTACGCTTCGGCGGATTGCATCGACCTTTGGCCTGACCCCGTTGAGCCCTCGGCCGCTCAAATGGCCGGTGTCCGCGTCATCTTCTGGGTGTACGGCACCGATTCCGCAGGATCCTCAATCCTCGGTGGTGGCCCCACCTCTGACGGCAACGTGGTTCCAATCAACGGCAATTCCGATGAGGCCACGTCGCAGTACAACCTGATCAACGAAGAAGCGGTCTTCACCGTCGGCACGGTGCGCTTTGACCCTGCGCAGCCCGAGGTCGGACAGCAAATGACCCTCGAGGTCTACTTGCAAAACACCGGCAGCCTTGCTGGAACCGTTGACCTGCGCGTGATGGGCGTCTACGACGGCATCGCTTCCCGTGAAACCGTGCACACCTCGCAAGAGTTGGGCATCGGTGCTACCGCTTGGGAATCCATCACCCTCGAAGCCTACCTGACCCCAACGACCGGTCTGTATTACCTCATCTATGACGAGGTCAGCGGTGAACTGCTCTACAACGGAAGCGAAACCGCGGGCGGCCTCATCAACGTCAAGGTCCAGAGCGACGAAGGCCAAGGCGGGGCCATGGCCCTCTTGCTCGTCGGTTTGGTCGGTGTGGTCGCCGTGTTGGCCACCCTTGTGATGGTGCTCCTCCGCCGAGGCGGTGGCGGCTCGGTCGTGGACGACGATGACGAATACGACGATTACGAGGAACAAGACACCAAGCAAGTCGTGAACATCCCGGCCAGCGCGCCTGCTGCTGACGTCAGTCCGCAAATGGCGGAAGCGATGAAGACCTTCCCACAATGGACGCAAGAGCAAATCCAGGGGTACTTCGACCAAGGTTGGGACATTCCCTCCCTGCTTGAGTGGGTCAACAGCCAGGAGTGAGCCTGACCATGACCCGTGGCTGGTCCACGGCTTCGTGGGAAGATCCTGACGGAGGGACGATCCTCCTGCACGGGACCTTCCCCACGGTGGTCCTGCCGCGCAGCCTCTGGCCAAACCCGAAGGCGTGGGACGGTCTTGCGCTGCTCGACGATGCTGGAGCGCCGGAGGCGTGGTTGCAAGAGGAGGAGGACGAGCGAGCCTCTCCCGGCGTCAACCTCGAAGCGGCTCGATTTGGCATCGGGCATGAAGCGCATCTTCTCGATGCCCTCACCAGCATCGACGGTCCCCTGACCGGTCGGTTTCCTGACCCTGAGCCGCTTCGCTTGTTCCGCGAGGCACAGCGTTCTGACCGATCAGTGTATTTCCTCGAGCCGAACCTGGACGACGAGGCGTGGTCCGATCACCTCTCGCTTGAGGCGAAGGAACGGACGGATTGGCGCCGGCTCATTCGAAGGGTGCGCAGCCGTCGTGCGTGGCGAAAGGCACTGTCGGACGCTGCATCAGGGGTCACGTCCGGTCCAGAGGACGGCATGGCCGAAGTCATGGTCTCCACGCGCGCGTGGTGGCAGATGTGGGACGCAGACCTGACGGTGACCACCCGTCTTTCTCGCGACCGTCGCTTTGCCGCTCGGGCCCGAGGTGCCTTGGCCGAGGTGCGGAAGGCGGGGGGTTCCACGCTCCTTCTCGTGCTGGTCGAACCGAGGGTGGACGCCCTGGTGAAGGCGCTCAATGAGGGCCCTCCGGCCGAGGTCATCGTTTCATATGACGACCTCGTCGCGTCGTTTGAGGAGGCCTAACATGAGCGAAGGAATCGACGTTCGTGTGGAAAACCGCCTCATTCGGTTCATTCCTGCGACGCCTGTTGACCAGGCCCGAGTCGAGGCTGACCTCGGCGGTGTCCGAGCAGGCGAGCTTGTGGTCGTGGCCCTGACCCGCCCTTCGGCGACGGTCATCGTTGATGCGGAGGGACGTCTCATCGTTCACGGCACGCACCGTGTGGAAGCGGCTCAAGCGGCGGCCAAAGAAATCCTGATTCGGCTTGGTGCAAGTGACGCCTCACTGAGCATGGAATTTGGCCCAATCATCGCCTCCTTCCAATACCGTCGAGCCGTGCACATCGAGCGCCTTGCTGGCGATCTCGGGGCAGGGCAAGGCGAAGTGGACGAACGGCTTGGCTGCGTGTGCATCAACGACGAGCGACACGGCCTGACCATTCACCTGTGGAGCAACGGTAAGGCCGTGGCCACCGAAGCTCGTCATCCGAACATGGTGGCGATGGCCGCCGTCCACTGGCGAACGCAAATCGAGAGCCGTCAAGCCTTCGTGAGCGAGGCCTGAGGATGTCGTCGTACCAAGGGCCGGTGACCGACGACCACTTCCACCTGCGTCGCGACGGCCGCTGCATCGCTGCAGCTGAGGACTTTGCTCGTGCAGGTGGCACCGATCTGGTCCTCGTTCATTGCCCCGATTTTGCTGCCCCGCCCACGGACGAGGCCGGACATCGCGCGGCGTACGCTGACACGATTGCCATGGCAGAAGAGGTGCGAGCTTCGGTGGGCCTTGGCGTGCGTGTGGTCCTCGGACCACACCCGGCCGCCTTCGCCCATCAATTCGAGGCGTGGTCGGTCGACGGCGAGGCCGGCCGTGCTCGCGCCGTCGAAGCCTACACCGCGAGCATCGATGCTGCCGTGGCCTTCATTGACGAAGGGAAGGCCCACGCTGTGGGCGAGGTGGGTCGCCCTCATTGGCCGGTCAGCGAGGACATTTGGGACCTCTCGAACGAGTTGTTGGCGTGGACCATGCGTCGAGCCGGCCGCGAGGGCTTTGCGCTTCAGCTGCACGTCGAAGGTGAGCAAGCCTCCACCTATCCTGAACTCGCTGACATGGCCGACCGGGAAGGTTGTCCTCGTGATCGCATCGTTCGTCACTACGCTCCTCCAGACGTCAGCGCATCGTCCACGCATGGTCTCATCCCCAGCGTTTTGTGCGGAAAGGGGGCCCTGCCGGTGCTGTTGGAGACGATGGACGATGCCCGTCAAGGGTTCATGCTCGAGACGGACCACATGGACGACCCGGCTCGTCCCGGAGCGGTGCTTGGACCAAAGACGGTTCCAAAGCGGACCCGACAACTCAGCGAAGCCGGTGTGGACGACGAGGTGCTCTATCGCGCACACGTGGACCTTCCTGAGCGCCTGTACGGGCCCTCCATCAGGGCCTGATTCTGTGCTCTACAGGGCGTCATCTTCATGGCGGAGTCGCATCACCCGCAACCAATGAGCCGCCCCTCACGAGCTGTGTGGACCGTTGGGTTGCTGCTGGCTTCCCTGCTGCTCGTAGCGGCCCCGAGCGCCCAGGCCCAAATCGGCATCGGCGTCCAAATCGACTGTGACGGCGACCCAGAGCTCAACGTCGCGCCCTCAGAAAACGAGGATGTGGTCATCACGTGCACCGTGTCAAATTCAGGCCAACTGGAATCCACCATCTCGGTGGATTACGAGTGGCAGGACGATGACCCTCGTGTGGACATGTCGCTTTCGGAGGACGAATTCACCCTCGCCGCAGGTGCAGAAGAGGAGTTTGAGGCGACCTTCTCTGGCTCGCCGAGGATCGAGGCCGACCTCTCCCTTGACTTCGACATCACCGCTTCCATTACCTCGGTGATGGTGCTCCCAGTGGACCAGCTGAACCAATCTGCGACCTACTCCGGTGAGTTGACGATTGCAACGTTCGGCCAGGTTGACTTGACCCTCACCGACCGTTCCACCCGGAACCTCGAAGTCAGCGAGGAGGTCAGCATCGGCTTCACCATGGGCAACGACGGCAACGCCGAAGACAAAATCGAGGTGAACATCGCCAACCTTGCCGAACTGGAAGGCGCCGGTTTCAGCTTCCCCGAGGGCAGTTTTGTTGCCGAGACCGTCATGGTCGAGGGGACCTCAGCCGAGCGCACCATTGTGCTGCGCACGCCGTCTGAGGTGACCGAAGAGGTCCGCGTCCAAGTGGTCTTTGAAGCGACGAGCACCAACGATGCCACGGCCGAGCCGATGCAATCCACCGTCACCGTGGTCGTTCAGCCCGCCACCACCAACGCCGCGTTGGTGGGAGGTGGCCTTGAGGAACTCAGTCAAGACCAGATTCAGCTCTATGCCGCCATTGGCGGGGGCGTGGTCGTGTTCTTCCTGCTCATCTTCGTGGTCGGCCGTTTGGTGCGCCGTTCCAGTGGCCCTGAACTCGAGGAAGTGACCGAACTCGACGAGCCGGACGTGCCCGTTGCTGCTGCTCCCGTTGCCGCCGCCGCCCCAGTCGACGAGTTTGACGGCATGTTTGACGATCTTGACGGCCCTGACGAGTTTGATTTTGACGGACTGTGACGGAAGGTCCTGTTCGGGTCACGTCCCCGCATTTTCCGGGCCTCTTCAGGGGGAATGGTCAAAGGCCGGTGTGCCCGGCTACACCGATGGAGGGTGTGCGTATGCTGGACCTCAAGGGAAAGACAGCCTTCGTCTTCGGTGTGGCCAGCGAGGATTCCATCGCGTGGGCCATTTGCCAACAACTGGCCGCGGCAGGCTGCACGCTGTACCTCGGCTATCAGAAGCGCTTCATGAGCCGGATCTTCAAACTGAAGGACCAACTTCCTTCCATCGGTGGCTTCTACCCCTTGGATGTCGCTGAAGATGCCTCCACCAAGGAATTCTTCGACGCCTTCGCCGCAGAACACCCGGGCAAGAAGGCCGACATCTTGGTCCACGCCATCGGCTTCGCGCCGCGAACCTGCTTCGATCGCCCGATCCTCTTCGTCGAGGATGCCGACATCAACACCGCGATGACCATCTCCGCCAACAGCCTGCAGCGGTGCCTCAAGCACGCACTCCCATACCTGTCCGAGGGTTCATCGACGATCACCCTGACCTATGCTGCCTCCACCCGATATGTGCCGTCCTACGGCATCATGAGCATGGCCAAGGCCGCCCTTGAGTGCTGGACGCGGGAATTGGCCTGTCACCTTGGGCCGGAGGGCCACCGCGTGAACGCGATTTCCTCAGGTCCAATCCGAACGATCGCTGCCTCGGGCATCCCCGGGTTCGACAACATCCTGAATCACGTGGCGTCCAACGCGCCGCTTCGAAGAAACGTCACGCAATCGGACGTGGCAGGGACCACCTTGTGGTTGGCAAGTCCGCTTTCGGCAGGGGTCACCGGGCAGGTGATTCACGTTGATGCAGGCTATTCGATCACGATGGTGCCGGAGACCATCATGGAGTGAGGTGAGGGCATGACGATCACCACAGCGGACGGAAAAGAGGTCGGCGGGACCGACCAGGGCCCCTTCGAACCCATCGCCATCATCGGTTGCTCGGCCCTGATGCCCGATGCAGCGGATGCCGCGACGTTTTGGCAGAACATCATCGACGCACACGTCAGCATCCGTGACCTGCCCGAGGGCCGATGGCCGGGCCCAATCGAACACTTCTGGGCCGAGGGTTCACCTGGAAACGTTGAGCAAAACCGCACCTATGCGAAAATCGGCGCCTTCGTCGAAGGCTTCGAATTCGATTGGCGCCGATGGCGGCAACCGCCGGGAACCCTCGCTCAGATCGATCCTTGTCAGCTGTGGGCGGTCGAAGTGGCTGCGTCAGCCTTGGAGCACGCAGGTTACGGCGACGAAGGCCGCCCGCTCGACCGCAGCCGAGTTGGCGTGGTCTTTGCCAACGCCCTCGGCGGTGAAAACCGCAACGAATCCAACCAGCGGGTCTGGGCAGAACACAACCGAGCCTTGGCCATCGAAGCAGGCCTTGCCGCCTCCGCGAGCGACGCTTTCGTGGACGCCATGGTCGAAGGCGCTCCGAAAATCACCGAGGACACCATGCCGGGTGAGCTTGCCAACGTCGTGTCAGGCCGCGTCGCCAACCTGCTCGATCTGCAGGGGCCCAACCATGCCATGGACGCCGCATGTGCGTCCTCGCTTGCGGCCTTGCTCGACGCCTGCCGTTTGCTGCACGCGCGCCAAGTCGACGCGATGATCTGCGGTGCTTCGGACCGGACGATGGACCCTGCCACCTACGCCAAGTTCAGCGCCATTGGGGCGCTGTCTCCGAGCCACTCCACGCCGTTCGATGCGCGTGCCAACGGCTTCGTCATGGGCGAGGGTGCAGGAGCCATGGTGCTCAAGCGCCTGAGCGATGCGGTCCGAGACGGCGACGAAGTCTTCGCGGTCATCCGTGGCATCGGCGGTTCATCCGATGGCCGTGGCAAGGGCATCACTGCCCCGTCGCAGCGCGGCCAGATTCAGGCGATTGCTCGTGCCTACAACCAGGCGGGTTATGCCCCGTCCTCTGTGGAATTGGTCGAGGCCCACGGGACGTCCACCAAGGTCGGCGACGCCACTGAATTGTCCACCCTCGGCACCTTGTGGACGGACATCGAGGCCGGCGACAACGTTGCTGTGGGCTCCATCAAGAGCCAAATTGGCCACCTCAAAGCAGCCGCCGGTATGGCGGGGCTGCTCAAAGTCACGATGGCCCTGCACCATGCGACCATTCCGCCGAGTGCGGGCTTTGAAACACCGAACCCAACGGTGGACTGGTCGACCAATCCCTTCTTTGTGCCCACGGAGCCCATGGCTTGGCCTCAACCTGCGGGCCATCCGCGCCGTGCTGGCGTCAGCGCCTTCGGTTTTGGCGGCACCAACTTCCACGTCGCCCTCGAGGCCTACGACCCCGAGGTTCACGCGGCCATGGGCGAGACGTGGTCGTCCCGTTGGGACGCCTACGCTGGCGCGCCTTCGGCGCCCGAAGCGGCGTCCATCCTCGACGCCACCGCCACCCCTTCGCTGGGCCACGCGGCCCTCAAGTCCGTCGAAGGTGGCGTCCTGCTGCTCTCTGGCGACAGCGTCGAAGCCGTCGCGGCTCGCCTCGCGGCACTCAGCGTCGACGGTCCGACCTTCGACGAGGACCCTCGGGGGCATCGGCTGTCCGCCGTCTTCCCGACGTGGTCCACAGGTTTCGACGTGAACGCGGCCGTTCGGCTCGCGGTCGTGGCCACGTCGTGGGCCGAATTCGAAAAGCGAAAGGGCCTCGCCGCTTCATCCCTGTCCGATCCCGCCCGTTGGGGCTTCCTTGCGGCCCAAGGCGTGATGATCACCGACCAACCCGCCATGCCCCCCCAAGCCAAAGTCGCCCACATGTACCCCGGTCAAGGCAGCCAATACGTTGGGATGACCCACGACCTCTGGCAGCGCTTCACGGCGGTTCAGGACGTCTGGCGTTTGGCTGACGAGACCATGGTTGATGTGCTGGACGGCGAGACGCTCTCTTCCTTTGTGCTGCGAAGCAACTTGTCCAAGGAAGAAATCCAGGACGCTGAAGCGAAGCTCAAGCGGACCGAATACACCCAACCTGCCATGTTGACGGCCGATCTGGCCATCGAGCGTGCCCTCAACGATCACGGCCTCAAACCCGACATGGTCGCAGGCCATTCGCTTGGCGAATACGCGGCCCTGATGTCGGCCGGCATCATGGACATGGACAGCGCCCTTCGCGCGGCCGCTGCCCGTGGAACGGAAATGGGCTCGGTTGAAATTGACGATCAGGGCCTGATGGCTTCGGTCAGCGCACCGCTCGCTGACGTTGAGCGCATCCTTGAGGCCACGGACGGTTACGTCATCTCCGCCAACAAGAACTCGCCGAAGATGACCGTCATCGCCGGCGAAACCGAGCCGGTGAAGGCCGCTATGGCCGCGTTTGAAGCAGAAAGCATGCCGTGCACCGTTCTGCAAACCTCCCACGCGTTCCATTCCAAAATCGTCGCACCTGCGAACGCACCGCTCCGCGCCTTCCTCGAGGAACTCGATCTCCAGTGGCCCACCATCCCCATCACGGCCAACGTTGACGGGACCTTCTACGCGATGGAAGGCGACAACGCCAAGGCGGCCGTGCTGGAAAAGCTCGCACCACAAATGGCCTCATCGGTCGAGTGGACCGCTCAAATCGAGACCATGGCGGCTGCCGGTGCGGGTGCCTTCGTCGAGGTCGGTCCAAAGCGAGCGCTGACGGTGTTCGCCACGCAAATCCTCGAAGGCAAGCCGCACGTTGCGGTGATGACCAACCATCCGAAGCAAGGCGGCATCGCCAGCTTCCTTTCCGCATTGGGCATGTTGGCTCTGGCCGGGCGTGTCGCCACGATGCCTGACGGCGCAAGCCCGGCGCTCACCGAAGCCTTCCGCGCCGGACCGTTGGAAGCGTGGTCCTCGTCGCCCTTGCAACCCGCTCGCTCGTCACAGGAACACGAGGACCTGCGCACCCGCGCTCGTCCGTTGCCTTCCAGCAGCGGCACGCCCGTCGCCGCGCAGGCCGTCATTGCTCCCGCAGCGACGCCTTCCGACCCTGCTGAGGCCATTGCCGCCTACGTCGGTGATCGTCTTGCTGCGGTGTGCGGCTACCCTGCCCGCTTCTGCCGCGGAGCCGTGGACCTACGGACAGGACTCGGTCTGGACGATGCCAAGGTGGCTTCCGTCGTGCAACGCCTTCGGGCAGAGGCCCCGCTGGACGGCGAAGTGGACATCGCGTCCGCACGGACGCCGGCCGAATTGGTCCGAGCGGTCCGTGCTCCGCCGTCGAGCTGGAGCCCCGCTGCGCCCGCAACCCGTCGCCCAGTGGAGGCGGTCACGGGTGCAACCGTCGTGCACGATGCGATGGCCGACCGGAGAGCCAACCCCTACGTGATCACCGGTGTGTCCCTCGGCCTCCCCGGCGGAGAACGCGTCTTCGATGAGGACGTGTTTGAGCGCTTGGTGCGAGGCGAGACCTGCATCGAAGAAGTGTCGGACGCCTACAAGCAGGCGCTGCTCGATCGGAACATCGTGCGGCTCGTCAAGGGCCGTGACGGTTCAGTGGACATGTCTCCCGCAGAAACCTTCGGCGACATCCCTCAACTGGCCGGTGTGGCTCACGCCTTCGATCTCGCTGAGGAATTCGGCGTGGATCCGAAGGCCGTGCTGGCATGGGACATCACCACGCAACTGGCCGTGGCGTCCGGCTTGCTCGCTTTGCGGGACGCCGCCATCCCGCTCACGCCCGAGGAGCAGGTGGGCAAAGGTGGTCTTCGGCTCATCCGTGGCTGGCAAGTTCCACAACACCAGCGTGAGCGGACCGGTGTGGTGTTTGCCTCATGTTTCCCAGGCACCACGGCCTCGTTCGGACATGCACGAAACAACGGTGCAGATGCCGACGGTCGCTTCGACCGTCGTTTCCTCTTCCAAGTGCTCAACATGGGCCATGCCCAGTTCGCCCAGCATACCGGTATCCGAGGGCCCAACTCCACCATCAACGTCGCCTGTGCCTCCGCAACGGCGGCGTTCAGCATCGCAGAGGATTGGTTGGCCAACGACCGCGCGGACCGCGTGGTCATCATCTCTTCAGACAACGTGACCAGTCCAGAACTCTGGTCGTGGATCGGAGCTGGTTTTGCCGCCTCTGGGGCCGCATCCTCAAGCAACGTCATCGAAGAAGCAGCCCTGCCGTTCGACCGGCGACGCAACGGCTTGATCCTCGGCATGGGAGCCGCCGCCTTCGTGGTGGAGCGAAACGCCGAAGCGGCGGAGCGTGGCGTTCAGCCCTATGCTGAATTGCTCGGGACCCGAATGGCGAATTCCGCCTTCCACGGGACCCGTCTCGACGTTGAACACGTGGCGCAAACCGTCGATGGATTCGTCGGTCAGATGGAGCGCACGTGGGGTCTTGATCGGCATACGATGGCACCGAACACGGTCTTCTTCTCGCATGAAACCTACACACCCGCACGCGGTGGTTCGGCTCAGTCGGAGGTCAAAGCGCTCAGAACGACCTTTGGCGAAAGCACGGACAAGATCCTGATTGCCAACACCAAGGGCTTCACGGGGCATCCGATGGGCGTCGGCATTGAAGATGCGAGCATGATTCATGGCCTCCATCACCGCCGCTTCCCACCCATTGCCAACCACAAAGAAGTGGATCCAGAGCTGGGCAACCTCAACCTCAGCAAGGGTGGAGACGTTGACGGCATCGAGTACGGCATCCGCTTCGGTGCTGGATTTGGTTCACAAATTGCCCTCTCGCTGGTGCGACGCTGGCCGGTCGAAGGTGAGCGCGTGAACGGTCGGGCCGTGCTGGCATGGAACCGGCGTCTTGCAGGCACGAACGACGTCGTGCTGCGCATCAAGAACAACACCTTGGTCGCGTATGTCGACGGGGAAAGCAACCTCCATGGCGGGGTGCAAGGCGAGGCATGGGGTCCAAGCGCACCCTTCGAAGGCGTGGTCGAGGAACCGGAAGCCCCACCTGCTCCTGAGCCTGTACCGCAAGCCGCCCCCGAGCCTGCAGCCACCGCCGCCCCGACAGCCCAGGTTACCATGAACGCAAGCGACGAAGAGGTCGCTGCTGCCATGATTGAAGTGGTCGTCGAACACACAGGCTACCCTGCAGAGTTCATCGAAATGGACCAGGACCTCGAGGGTGAACTTGGCATTGACACGGTCAAGCAAGCCGAAATCATGGCGGCGCTTCGGGACCGGTTCTCGCTGCCCGTTGATGAGGACTTCGTGCTCTCCGACCATCCGACGCTCAACCACATGCTGGCGTACCTGACGCGCATGCAAGGCGGCGCTCCGGCCCCAGCAGCCGAAGCGGCTGTGGACCGTCCTGCTCCGGCTCCAGAGCCCGCTCCTGCGGCAACGGTCGAGGCTGCACCTGCGGCGACTTCGGCACCTTCCCCAACCCCAGCACCAGCCGCTGCCGTTCCCACGGCCGATGCAGGTGACCTCGTGGACACCGTGGTGGCGGTCGTGGTGGAGCACACCGGCTACCCGGCCGACTTCATCGAAATGGACCAGGACCTCGAAGGCGAATTGGGCATTGACACGGTCAAGCAGGCCGAGATCATGGCCGACATCCGAGCGCGCTTCTCGCTGCCCGTGGACGAGGACTTCCTGCTCTCAGACCACCCGACGCTCAACCACATGGTGGGTTACATCCAGCGGATGACGGGCGGAGAAAGCGGGTCTGCACCTCCAGCGCCGGCACCTGGCCCTGCGCCGGCTGCAGCACCTGCGCCAGAAACCGCTCCTGCGGCTGCCCCTGCCCCAACTCCTGCACCCCCATCCGGCGACGACGGGAGCATTGCAGCACGTTTGGTCGAGGTCGTGGTCAAGCACACCGGGTACCCAGAGGATTTCATCGAACTCGACCAGGACCTCGAAGGCGAATTGGGCATTGACACGGTCAAGCAGGCCGAGATCATGGCCGACGTTCGCGCCATCTTCGACCTCCCAGTGGACGAAGATTTCCTGCTGTCCGACCACCCAACGCTCAATCATTTCGTGGCCTACGTCGCCAAGTATTCCTCCGGTGGGGGCGAAGCAAGCACGACTGCCCCAACGTCGACGGCACCCGCCGAGGCGCCATCAGCCGTCGATGCTCCTTCCTCGATGGTGGCGGTTGGCAACAGGCGCTGGCAGGTCGAGGTTGAACCCTGCTCAGGTCAAGAGGCTCCTCTGAGCCTCACCGGCCGTATTCTCGTCACGGAGGACGATTGGGGCGTTTCCGCCGCGGTCGCCCACGTCCTTTCCGAGAAGGGCTTCGATGTCGTGCACATTGGGCTCGAGCCCGGAGCGAAATCACATCGCATCCAAGAGGAGGGTGAACGCATCGTCCACCGGGTCGATCCAGCCTCCTCCGAGCAAATGGACGCCTTTGTGGACGCCATCGGAGAAGGCCCACTGGCGGGCATGATTCACCTGGCTCCGTTGCGGCTGGCCAGCATGGCGTGGTCTGAAGAATCCGGACCAAGCCAGCAGGTGGTGTTGTCCGGTCAAGCGTGGTTCGGACTCTTGAAATCCCTCGATTCGAAACTCGGAGCCCTCGAGTCTGGCATCGTGGCTTCGGTGAGCGCCATGGACGGGCGCCACGGCAACCGCGGGGACCGCTTCAACGCGCTTCAAGCCGCGGCTGCGGGCGTGACCAAATCCTACGCCCATGAGCGGCCTGCCTTGCGCTGCCGTGCCTATGACGTGCATCCGGACATGTTGATGGATGCCGAGGCCACGGCAGAGCGCCTCGTGGACGACTTGCTCAACGTTGGAGGCGAAGTCGAAATTGGCCTCGACCGTGCTGGCGAGCGCTGGACGCTGGTCTGTTTCGCCGAGGATTTGGTTGAGGAGCGAACTCCGCTGGAAGAAACCGACGTGTGGCTGGTCTCTGGCGGTGGATCTGGCGTCACGGCGGCCGCCGTCATTGGCGTGGCTGCTGCATCGAAGGATGCCGGTGCTTCCTTCCATCTCCTGGGTCGAACCCCGCTGATGGAGGTCACCGAGGCTTGGCTCGACCATGACGATGCGACCCTCGAATCTGAGAAGATGGCGCTCCGCGAGCGCATGATTGAGGCGTCCTCTTCGGGTAAGGTCACCATGGTGGAGTGGAACCGTGCTTGGGACCGCATGATGCGTTCACGTGACGTACAACAGACCCTCGCCAGCATTCAGGCCACGGGCAATCTGGCCCAATACCATGCCGTGGACGTCATGGACGGGAAAGCGCTGACCAAACTTGGCGCGAACCTTGGCCACGCCATCACCGGCGTCGTCCATGGTGCCGGGCTCGAGGAGAGCAAACTTGTGGGCGACAAGACCCACGAAGCCTTCGATCGCGTGGTGCGGGTCAAGGTCGACGGATGGTCCGCGCTGATGGGCGCCGTGGAGGCTTCTGGTGTGCGTCATCCAGCCTTTGCAGCCTGCTTCACCTCGGTCGCCGGGCGCTTCGGAAACGGTGGTCAAACGGATTACGCCGCGGCCAATTCAGTCCTGGATGCCGAAATGGCTCGCCTGACGGCAAGCGGTGCATGCCGCGCCGTGGCCATCGGGTGGACCGGTTGGCGCGATGTCGGCATGGCGACCCGAGGCTCCATTGAAGCGGTGTTTGAGGCTGCTGGCATCGAGACGCTGCCGGTCGACGTCGGCGTGGACCTGTTTGTGGACGAGGCTCTGGCCGGTGGAAAGCGCCGCGTGCTCGGTTGCGGCAGCCTCGGTGCGATGGACACCTTCAGCGCCTTCCGCGAAGCGCCGCTCAAGCTGCCTCCGGGCATGGCGGGACTGATCGCCGATCCTCAGCGCTTCCCCTTCATCGACAAGGTCGTCGCCTTCGATGAGGACGCCCGCATCATCACGCAGACTACGCTTTCAACTGAAATGCATCCCTTCCTTGTGGATCACGCCATCGACGGCGTGCCGTACCACCCCGGAGTGATGGCGCTCGAGATGTTTGCGCAAAACGCGCTCCTCCTCAAGCCCGGGACGGCCTTGGCCGGATTCAGGGACGTGACCTTTGGCTTGCCCGTGAAAATCATGCGGGAGAGCATGACGGTGCGTGTTGAAGCCTCGCTGAGCGATGCAAGCGATGGGGCCCATGACGTCCAGTGTCGGCTCGTGTCCGACCTTGTGTCATCGAGCGGCGAGGTGTTCGGTGAACGCGAACACCACACGGCCGTTGTGCGCCTTGTCGAACAAGCCGAGGACCTGAGTGCCTTTTTCGCCAACGAACTTGCGGACATGCCCGACACGGGTCTGGCCCCAGCGCCCGGCGATCTCCTGCATCACCCGTCCTTCATCTACCTGCGATACTTCCACGGTCCGCGTTTCCAGAGCCACGGTGGCGTGCTCCGAGGTGTGCAGCAAGACGAACACCTCGGCGTGGATGGATTGGCGCTGATGCGCCACCAACTGCCTGCGAAGGATCAGTTCGCCATCGAGGCTGAAGGCGAGGCTGTGCTGCTTGAGGCCTTGCCGATGCTCATCGAAGCCGGCTTCCAGAACGCCGGCTTGGTTGCGATGGAGTCTGAAGGGCTCAGCAGCCTGCCGGTCGGGATTGAATGGTCCACGGTGCTTCGGGTGCCCGATGAGGGTGAATCCCTCCGCATGCGCTCGCTGTGCACTGGAAAGGAAGACGGTGGCATCACCGTGCACGATGTGGTCATCTTCGGTGAGGAGGACGACCCGGTGTTGGCCCTCCGAGGGCTGCGCTTGAAGGGCATGGCTCCGGTTCCAGAGGACCTCGCGGTGTCCATCGACCGGTGATGCAGATGCGAAGGGTCGTGCCGGAGTGGTCCGGCTTCGATGCCCCAGAGCACATGGTCCACCTCTCCTCGCTCCCCGAGCGCCTTCCAGGGGTCGATGACCCGTTACCGCCTTTGGTGGACTCGACCGAGTGGCTGACGTTCAAAACCGACAAGCGTCGAAGGGAGCATCTTGGTGGGCGCCTTTTGCTGGCCAGCGCCGTCGAAGCGTGGTGGAAGGAGCGCGCCTCGCTTGGCCGCACGGACGAACTGGACGTGGTGCGCGATGAGCACCGTGCCCCCTACCTCCGCTGGCGGCCTGGCCTCTGGCGGCAAGCTCCCTTGCCGGGTGTGTCCATTGGCCACAGCGCTGGGCAAGCCGTCGTCGGTTTGGTCGATACAGGATGGAGCATTGGGGTCGATGCAGAACCGCTTGACCGAGCCATCGCCGAGGGTGCATGGGACATGTTTGCCTCCGCCGAAGAGCGTGCCTCCTTCCAGGGCAAGCCAGCGTCAGCCCTCCGTGCATGGGTGACGAAAGAAGCCGTGCAGAAGGCGCTGGGTTTGGGGATGCATCTGAACCCACGTCACATCGTGGCGGAGGGTGATCGCTACGTCCACAACGGCGCTGTCGTGCACCTGAGTTGGATGGAGGTGGACGGGATGCTGATGTGCGTCGCCTTAGCCCCAGGCCGCGCTCCTCCTCAGACGCCAGAGGACACCGTGCTCGATGCGACGCGAGCGGCCATGCAGCTCAACCCAGACTGGGGCGTGGGGTGCAAAACCACCCGCAACATGTCGTGATCAACCGACGTTGCGGATTTCCGGAGTTTGATCGGCAAACAGGAATTCGAGCAAAGCGGCCCACATCACGAACTCGATGCTTTCTTCCAGCTTGTCTTGGCCACCCACCACGTCCATCATGTTCTCCAACGTATCCGAGGGCGAGTGGTACGCATCGTAGTCGTCGTCGTATGCACCAAGGTGGAAGATGGTCTGTGCGCCAAGGTCGCGGAAGGTAACGTGGTCGGATCGACCGAAGGTGTCCTCGTGGACGTCCATCACAAGATCGGCGTGGTCTTCCCAATGCTGGTCGCACCCTGCGCCGTAGGTCCCGTCGATGCGGAGGTCCATCGGGGCCTTCAGGACGTTCCGATGCACGTGGTCAAGGATGCTGGTGATGGCAACGTCTTGCTCATCGGGGTCGATGTCGGGGCCAGACCATGCGTGGTAGGGGTACGGTTCACCGGTGGGCTTGATGGCCGGCCATGAGATGCCCATCATGTCCATGTTGATGTAAAACCGGAGTTCCTTGTCTTGGGGGAGGCAGTAGCCGCAATCGTTGTTGGCGAACGCGTTGGAGCCGCGCAGCCCCTCTTCTTCGGAGGACCAAAGCGCAAGGAAGGTGTCGCATTCCACCTCCAAATCGGCCAGCACCTTGGCGTAGAGCATCATCGTGACCGTGCCAGCGGTGTTGTCGTACGCGCCTTCGTGGGTACCGCCGCCGGGGGGTCCGGCCGGGGGCATGATGTCCATGTGGCCGCCCATGCCCTGAACGCAGGAGTCGTCGCGCCCCTCTTTCCAGGCGATGACGTTCAGTGATTCAGGTTGCGTGGGGTTGAGGTGGTCGGTGACGCGGAGCATGTAGGTGCGGTAACCGAGGCTCTCAAAGTGTCCTTGGAAATAGGCCGCAGCTCGCTCATAGGCGGGGTTTGCCGCACCCATCCACCGATCGTTGTAGCCCCCGCATTCGGCGGAGGGACGTCCGTCAATCACCGGATCGCAGGTGATGTAATCCATCTTCTCGAACCATTCCTGGCCGTTGATGATTGGTGTCCCGTTTTCGATGGGCAGGGAGAACATGGTCTTCCGGCCATTTTGATCGTAGATCGTCAGTTCGACCACCTCAGTGTAGGGCGTGGTCAGCAAGCGGAAGGACAAGCGGTCACCGTCGACCGGCACGGAACTGTCCAAATCCATCGACCCGTTCACGAACAGGAACACGTCGTGGGCGGGAGCAGAAAGGCGGAGTCCCTCGCCGATGAGCAGCAGGTCATGCCACTCGCCAAGGCGGACGGTGGCTTCGGTGGCGGGGAGCCCATCGATGGTCAGGGTCGCATCGGCGTCGATGACCTCTTCCTCAGGGGTGCCACCGATGCAGCCCGACATTGGAGCCAGCATCATGAGCACCATGAGCAGCAATGCGGTGCGCATCTTCGCCAGCATCATGGGTTGGTCGAATGCCCGGTTCCTAAGGACTTCGCCATGTCGTCTGGCCGGCCGATGACCTCAAGACAGGATGGCCACACGCCGAGTCAACACGCCAGCGGATATGGTGAAGTGGTTATCATCTGAGGTTTCCAACCTTATGTCGTGGGTTCGACTCCCGCTATCCGCACCTCGGCGTGGTGTTCACCTTCAGGCGGTGGCGGACGCGTCGCAGCTTCAGGGGTTTGGCGGTCGCTGCTGCAGGCTCGGGATGCCCTGCGGTGGGGGCGGTGTCGAGGACATCGGTGGTGCCGTTCGTCGACGTTCCACCAGCGCCATGGCGAGGGCCTCTCGTTCCTCTTCCCACCGCGTTCGTCGCCGACGGCCTTGCACCAACAAGCCGAGCAGGAGGACGATCAAGAGCACCTGGCCGAGGGCCACCTGTCCACGTTCGTCGTCCACCCACCATGACATGTCGGTCCATTCCATTCGCGTCGGTTCGTCCACCTCGAACAAGCGACTGTCGACCACGTTCACCTTCAGCGTGACTTCGTCCATGGCGACGCTGCCGCCTGGTTCGAGCACGGTGATGACCAAATCGATGGGCACCATGCGTGCCACCTCGGTTTGGAACCACAGCGTGGCGTTGTCCGCCTCGGGTGCGATGACGACGGTTTGTGAGCGAGCGCCACCGAACAAGTCCGAGCCGCCGTCCCACGTGACACGGGCCGTAACGGGGACGTCCATGCTGTGGGTGACGGTGCACGTGAAGGCGAACTTTGGCCCCACCGCCAAATCGACCTCTGGATCGACCAGCTGGCATTCGAGGGTCGCTTCCGCCACGTTACGTGAGGCATCCTGCGGCCAATGGTCCGGCGACTCGGCACCGATGCTGTTGTTGTCACCGTATCCGTCACCGTCGCTGTCCACCTGTTGTGTGGAAAGGTCTGGGAAGGCGTCTTCGTCATCCGACCAGCCGTCTTCATCCCGGTCTTCACAACCCCGTGCACTCGAGTGCGTGGAGGTTCCTGCCACCGACGGGCAATCGTCTGAAACCGACGTTCCACCTTGGTCAGCGTAGCCGTCACCGTCCCCATCCGACCACACGGCTCCATCGCTTGGCCAAGGGTCGTTGAGGTCGCTTTGGCCGTCGCCGTCGCTGTCCGGACAACCGAAGCGGTCGAGCGTGGACGTTCCTGCTGTGCCCGGACAAGCATCGGGTTGTTCACCCGACGCGAGATCGCCGTAGCCGTCGTTGTCGGTGTCACCGATCTGGGAGGGGTCGTTCGGGAATTCATCTCCTTCGTCCGAGGCGCCGTCACCGTCTGAATCAGGACAGCCGAATCGGTCGAAGGTCGAATTCCCTGCCACGCTTGGACAGGCGTCGCCTTCGGTGCCCGAGGCGTTGTCGCCGTAGCCGTCGCCGTCCGAATCGGCCGATTGTGTCGGGTCGTTGGGGAAAGGATCGGCACCTTGGTCGATGCGCACTTCACCGATGCCGTCGACACCGGGCTGAGCATCGGCCACGCCGTCTCCGTCCGTGTCCGGGCATCCGGTCACGGGGCTGGTTGACGTGCCCGCCAAGGCAGGGCACCCATCGCTTGGGTCGTCGATGCCGTCGCCGTCAGCGTCCGCCGTGCGGCTCGGGTCGTCAGGGAAGGCGTCACCGAGGTCTGAGACACCGTCGTTGTCCGCGTCGGGGCAGCCAAAGCGGTCAACGGTTGAGGTGCCGGCTTCTCCGGGACACGCATCATGTTGCGGACCCGTGGCGTTGTCGCCGTATCCGTCACCGTCTTGATCAGCCCACTGCGAGGGCAGGTTCGGAAGCACGTCGATGGCGTCGTCCCAGCCGTCACCGTCGGTGTCCGGACATCCGTATCGGTTGGCCGCCGTGGAATTGCCCTGAACGTTCGGGCATGCATCTGGCATGGTTCCCCCGGAGTTGTCGAAGTATCCGTCTCCGTCGGTGTCCACCCACTGCGTGCCGTCGTTGGGAGCCTGATCCTCGGCGTCGGCCCAACCGTCACCGTCCGAGTCTGGGCAACCAAGGGTGCCGTTTTGCCACGAGGAGCCGGCCTGTGTCGGGCAGGCATCGGCCAAGGTGCCGGTGCTGTTGTCGCCGTATCCGTCACCGTCCTGGTCGGCCCACTGGGTGCCGTCCATCACAAAGGCATCCGCGCCATCAGCGACGGTCCACACCCCGTCCGGGTCCGACCAGCCGTCGCTGTCTCGGTCGGGGCACCCTTGGCGGTCCAGTGAAGACGTGCCCGCAGCGTTGGGACAGGCGTCATCGATGGTGTCGTCGTAGCCGTCGCCATCGCTGTCCGCCCAGCGAGAAGCGTCGCTTGGGAAGGCGTCGGCACCGTTGAGGACGGTCCAACTGCCGTCGGCGTCCGAGTACCCGTCGCCGTCTGCGTCTGGGCAACCGTAACGATCCACCGACGAGCCGCCCGTCACGCCTGGACAGGCGTCACCCATCGTTCCGGCCGGATTGTCCCCGTAACCGTCGGCGTCAGCGTCCACCCATTGGGTGGCGTCGGAGGGCCATTCGTCCGCCCCTTGCGCGGTGGTCCATCCGGCGTCTGGGTCCGAATAGCCGTCTCCGTCGCTGTCCGCGCACCCAAGGCGGTCGTTGGCTGAGGTGCCTGCCGTGGAGGGACAAGCGTCGGGATTCGCCCCCATCGCGTTGTCCCCGTAGCCGTCCATGTCCGTGTCGTTCCACTGCGTGGATTCGAAGGGGAAAGCGTCGTCCACGTCGGCCCAACCGTCACCGTCACCGTCTGGGCAACCCAGACGGTTGGCTTCCGTGGACGTGCCGGGCACGGTGGGGCATGCATCCGGCTGCGTGCCCGTGGCGTTGTCGCCGTAGCCATCGCCGTCTTGATCGGCCCACTGTGAGGCTTCGTTGGGGAAGGCATCCGCGCCGTGAGCGGCGGTAAACCCTGAATCAGGGTCTGAGTAGGTGTCACCGTCGGTGTCCGGGCAACCCAGCCGGTCGGCCGTCGAGTCTCCGAACTGCGTTGGGCAGCCGTCCGGGTCCGTGGCTGGCGCAGGATTGTCGCCGTATCCGTCCCCGTCGGTGTCCACCCACTGCGTGTCGTCGCCGAGGAAGGCGTCTGCACCCTCCGTGACGCCCCAAGCGCTACCGTTGGACGACGAGGCGCCGGTGGGGTCTGGGTCGGAGGCTCCGTCGCCGTCCTCATCGGTGCAACCGTTGCGGTCACGCCAAGACGTGCCGAGGACGTCATCACAGGCGTCGCCGCCGCTTTCGACGGTGTATCCTCCGACGGGGTCCGACCATCCGTCGCCGTCGCTGTCGATGCAGCCAAACCGGTCTTGAGTGGAGTTGCCCGCCACGGACGTACATGCGTCCGGCTGGAAGCCCACGGCGTTGTCGCCGTAGCCGTCATAATCGCTGTCCGCCCATTGCGTGGGTTCAGCGGGGAAGGCGTCAGCGCCGTTGGCCAGCGTCCAGTTGGCGTCCTGATTGGAATAGCCGTCGTTGTCCGTGTCAGGACAACCGACACGATCGACGGTCGATCGGCCGTAGTCGTTGGGACAATCGTCGTCGTCGTCCTCAACACCGTCCAAATCAGCATCCTGTGTGAGGTTGGTCAGGGTCCAATTTTCGCTCAGCGTCATCGCAAACATCTGCGGCCCACCCTGCGGGACGCTCGTGCCGATGACGTGGACCTCCCACGTCCCTTGCGCGGGGGATGTGAAGGTCAGACCGCGAAGGTTGTCTTCGTCGTTGGACAGGTTTGTCCACGTCCCACTTGGGTCTTTCACGGCCAGGTCCAGGTCGTTGACCAGATTCGTCGAAGCGGCAGGTGTCGAGGCGGGGTCGGTCCAAGCGAGCATCACGCGGAAGTCGTCGGCTCCGTTGGGGACGTTGAAACTCCAACCACGCTCGTCGTTGGTGCTGACGCTCTCGTTGTCGACAAAGGAGGCATTCACCGCCGTCCACATGTCCACACGACCCCAGCCTTCGTGGTCGTTGGGGGCTGTTTCACCGGCGCCGTTGGTCGAGGAGCTGTATTGGCCTGCCATGTCGGTGGACGAGGCGGCAAGGATGGCTTTCACCAGCGCGGAGGAGGGTTGGCTGTGGCCGAGGTTATCGTCGAGGTGCTGAATGAGCAAGGCCGTGGCGCCGGCCGTGAGAGGCGTGGCCATGCTCGTGCCGCCCATGTAGGTGTACGAGGTGTTGTAGGCGCCCCAACCGACGCTCGTGGTGTCCCGGGACTTTGTGCTCAGGATCCACGCGCCCGGTGCAGAGACGTCCGGTTTGAGGCGTGAGTCGTCGGTAGGGCCCCGACTGGAAAACGCCGCCATGCCGTCGATGTTGTCCGCATGGCGGTCGTCCTTGACGGGGTTGGTCGGGTAATCACCAGGCCACCATCCCCCCCACGTGGAGGTGACCGAGGAACGATCGTTCTCTGTCGCGCCGACCGTGATGACGTTCTTTGCGGTGCCCGGTGAGGACATGCTGTCCAAATCCACTTCACCGTCGCTGTTGCCGTCCGTGCCTTCGTTCCCGGCAGCGAACAAAATCGCCATGTCCCAGAGAATCTGTGCGCTGGCGTCGGCTTGTGCAGAGGACGTGGTGTACTGACCGTTGACCGCTGAGCCCCATGAGTTGGTGTGCACACGAGAACCGTTGTCGTA
>CEUV01150609.1_pt1 | contig 35898 bp, 19 predicted proteins | sample 356401 | NCBI WGS metagenome assembly CEUV01 (sample SAMEA2622710, study PRJEB7988) | marine metagenome | isolation source: saline water (ENVO:00002010), including
CGCGCGACGCGAAGATGTGAGGCGCGACGACGTTCAATCATCTTTCAACATTCATCATTCATCGTCGTCAGATCGCAGCTCGGCGTCGAGCGCGCGCGCGCGGAGAGGTAGAGACAGAGAGAAGAGATAGACGCGTCGATACGTCGTTCGATCGCGAGCGAACGCGCGGACGCGGACGGACGAGATGACGACGACGACGCCGTCCGCGACGTCGCAGATGGAAGCCCTCGTCGCCGCGCTTCAGGACCCGGAGACGCGCGAGAACGCGCTGTTGGAGCTGAGCAAGAAGAGAGACATGTTTGCCGATCTCGCGCCGACGCTGTGGTTCTCCTTCGGTGTCGTACCGGCGCTGTTACAAGAGATCGTCGCCATTTACCCGCTGCTCAATCCTCCCAGTTTGACGAATCACGCGAGTAATCGAGTGTGTAACGCGCTGGCGTTGTTGCAGTGCGTGGCGTCGCATCCGGACACGCGAGGATTGTTTCTCGCGGCGCACATACCGCTCTTCTTGTACCCATTTTTGAACACGGTGAGCAAGACGAGACCCTTCGAGTACCTGCGATTGACCTCGCTCGGGGTGATCGGGGCGCTGGTGAAGATGGACGACACGGAGGTGATTAACTTTTTGTTGAGCACGGAGATCATACCGCTGTGCCTGAGAACGATGGAGTTGGGAAGCGAACTGAGCAAGACCGTGGCGACGTTCATCGTGCAGAAGATTTTGAGCGATGAGGTGGGGTTGTCGTACATTTGCGCCACGGCGGAGCGGTGTTACGCGGTGGGAACGGTTTTAGGGGGGATGGTCACGCAGCTCGCCGAGCAGCCGAGCGTGCGTTTGCTTAAACACATCATTCGATGCTATCTGAGATTGAGCGATAATCCACGCGCGCGGGATTGCCTGAGACAGTGCTTCCCGGATCAGTTGCGGGATCCGGCGTTTACGGCGTACCTCAAGGACGACGTCGCGACGCAAAAGTGGTTGGTGCAGCTGTTGCATCAATTGGAATTTTCGTAGATATAAGAACGAACAAACGATCATTGCCAACGCCTATTACCCTAGTGCCCTATAGTACGAACACATGAAATTTGAAACCCATCAGTACAGTACAGTCTTCTTTTACAACAACAATCGAGCGAGTCCTACGGCGCTCGCGCTCACAAGTCCAAAGCCTCGTCGTCTTCCTTTGATTTTCGTGTCGCGGGAAGTCGACCGGCCCCGAGTCGTCGAAAACCGTTCACAACGACTCCGACACCCAAACCCAAGCCTAATACCGTTCCTAATCCGACGCCGATGCCCAAACGAAGCGAAGCATCAAACCAGCTCAACTTGGTCCCCTCGCCCGGATATTCGTCCTGATACTCCATCATCGATTCGTATCTCTGACGCATTCGACCAAGGATGGCGAGATTATCCATCTCCCCACCCCCAAGAATCGACGGTGCTTTCCAAGCGGCGTGTGCGTTGTGCGAATGATTCGCGACCTTTGTCGCCTCGACAATCACCGTTGCCGCGTTCACGCTGTGCGAGTGTTCATCAATCACGGGTAAAATCGCGCTCGTCTCTCCCACCACCGTGGGCGTCCCTCGTCGTCGCGGACGAATGATTTTCTCGATCGGAATTGACACGTGATTCACCAAACACACGCGTTCGCTCTTCGCGGCGTCGACGACGGCCAACTCCACCTCGCACGCCTTGGGCGCTTTCGGCGCCGCCCGTTCAGCCTCGAGCGACAACGTCCTCGACAAAGACGCGTGCGTCATGGTCATCGTCCATGAATCGTCCGCATCGTTCCTCCTCCCGCGTCCCGTCGCCCACATCTCGCGTTCCCACGTCAGCTCGTACTCAAAGTCTTCCGCGAACGTCACCTCGTCCATGCTCACGAAGCATCCCTCGCGCTCTCGTCGAAGCGTCACCACCGCCTCTTCCCCGTTCACCACCGCGCGTCCATTCACCGCCATCACCGCTCCACCGTCCCTCCCGTCCCATCCGCTCCCTCTCGCCCGTCGAAACCGAAGCCGCATCGTCCTCGAGTCGTCTCGCAGCGCCTCCGCCGCCGCCGCGTCATCCTTCTCCGCGCTCGCGCCGAACGGAAGATTCACGACGACGTACATCGCGCGCGTGCGCATGCTCGACGTCGACGTCGACGTCGACATCACCGCGTCGCCTCGCGCGCGTTCGCGCCTCGACGCGCGCGCGCGAGCGTCGGTTCGTTCGCGCGGTGGGCTGACGCGGATGATTCCGGTCGGCGAGGATGACGTCCGCGCGCGCGCGTCGCGTTCGCGCCTCGACGCGCGCGCGCGCGCGAGCGCGAGCGCGAGACGGCGATCGACGTCCCGGTCCCGATCGCGGTCGCGTCGGCGCGGTGTGTCGTCGGCGGCGGCGTCGGCGAAGGAGGAGGGGACCGATTGGGCGCCCGGTCGGTCCGAGAGGGGTGGAGTCCCCTTGTTTTGAGTCGTGATTGGTGAAAGGGCAGAGATATCTTGTGCGAAGGACACGATTCGGCGCGGCAGAGCGCGACGGTGGCGCGCGAGGGGTCGCGCGCGCGAGGAAACGTCTCGAACGCGCGTTCGTGTCGAACGGGGTCGAAAGGTGGCGCGCGCGTGGACGGGGGCGTGGACGGGGGCGCGCGGAGGCGAACGAAGGACGATGACGATGAAGGTGTTGGCGAGCGAAGGCGCGAGCGAGGCGCGATTGGACGCGATCAAGCACGCGCTCGTGGCGTTGGTGGCGATCGGACACTTCATAGAACCGTTCGTAGCGATCGGGAACGCCGGGGCGCTGGCGATGGCGCACTGGATGTATCAGTTTCACGTCCCGGCGTTTGTGTTGCTCTCGGGATATTTCACCGCGACGCCGTCGGTGACGAAATCGAGCGGGGAATCGGGGTCGCGCGCGGTCGGGGACGATGACCTCGGTGCGTTCGGTGCGAAGGACGGCGATTCATCCGAGACGGAGTCGGTGAGGAGAGAGAGACGGTCTCGGAGGATGTTGGTGACGCGGATACTGTTGCCGTATTTGGCGTTGGAGTTGGCGTACAGATTGGTGTACAGTCGATTGTATTTCGATAAAGAGTTGTACGGGGGGCAAGACCTGACGAACGCGGAGGAGTTGACGGTGCGAGAGCTGTATTTTTCGACGGCAGAGTTGCGAGTCGACGGCGAGTTCACCAAGAACTTTTGGCTCATGCGAAATGATCCGTGGTTCTCGCCGATGACTTGGGACGCGTCGAAACCGTTTTTTCACCTCTGGTATTTGATCACTCTATTCTTTTGCCGACTCTGGGCGCCCATCGCGTTGGAGTTGCGTGGAACTCTCTTCCTCCACGTCGTCGCCGGCGCGTTGGCCGGGTACACGTCCATGGGGAAAAAGATGTCGTTGATGCGCACCGTCGTGTTGATGCCTTACTTTTTACTCGGTGGATTGATGCGCAGAGAAAACACCTTCTTTCCCGCAGCGAACACTTCGCTGAGAAAAACAATGGCTTTCGTCGGCATCGTCGCGATGAGCGTCGTCGCGGCCCTTCTGAGTTGGAAAGAACACAGCATTTCCATGTGGAAAGGTCACGCCGCGTACAGTCGCGTCTATGCGGAGGACACAGCTACTTACGGTGGATTGATTCAGCTGACCATGTACCTGTGGACACTAGTCTGTATCACGGCGTTCTTCTCGCTGTTTCCAAACGCCGAGAGTGCCATCATCAAAGCGAACGATGACGTCGGACGAACGTACGAGATTCGTGACGGTCATCGATCAACGCCGATGCGTATTTTCAGACAATTCGCCGCTTTCGGCGCGCAATCGTTGTACGCGTATTTGCTACACGTCGCTTTGTTGATACTGGTGGAACGATTGGGCTTCTTTGACGTGACGTGGAGAGTTCAGTTGGTCGACGTCTCCTCCAGCGAGCTGATTGATTTCAGCACAGGGCAAGAATCCTTGAGCGAAACGCAACCTCTTGGTTTGGATCCCATCGTCGCGAACGACTTGGTCGTTTACGCGCGGTTGTTCTTGGCGGTGATTATTGCCGTCGCCACGACGGCGCTTCTATCTGCGAGAAGAATTGCTCCCGCTTTATTCGGTTGGCTTCTCGTACCAGTTTGGTGTGAGCGCATCATATTTTCATAAAATTTAGGATAGTACTCACTGTAGCTACATGTGTATCACAACGAATAGAACTGCTTCAACACGAATAGAACTGCTTCAAGTGCGCCAGGGCTTCCTCGTTCGTCTCGCAAACCACCCAGAACGGTTTCAACTCGTCTTGGTTGAGCGCGCCGTATTCAACCATGTCGCGCTGTAAAAACGCTAACAGCCCATCGTAGCACCCATCGTAGTTCATCACGATGAACGGTACCGGATGCGCGCTTCCGATGCGCTTCAGCTGCAACAGAGCGAGGATTTCAAAGATCTCATCCAAGGTTCCCACTCCTCCGGGAAGCGCGAAAAACGCCGTTTTTTCGCTCTCGTCTCTGCGAACGCCCGCGTCCACGAGTCCGTGTTTTCGAGCGCTGAAGAAGCTCGTGTTCAAATACACGGAAGGCGGTAAATACGGGTGCACTCGAGTCTCCTGACGAGCGCCCCCGGCTTCGAGTAATATCATGAATCCAGCCGCCGTCTTCCCAGCGTCGAGCGCGCCGCGCGTCACCGCATCCATGATGCCCGGACCTACACCCGACCAGGTCGTGCACCCCAACGTCGTCGCCACCTCGCGCGCGAGCTCACGCGATCGATCATAGTGCGGATGCGTCTCTCCGACGCGCGCCGAGCCTAAATACACCGCTCCACGACCGTGGCGCTCGACCAAATCAAAGCAACGAGACATCTCCCGGCGCACTTTTTCGGGACTCTCGCGGGCGTCAGAACTCGACGTCGACGCGGACGGCGCGTTCGCGGCGCACCGATGCGCGCGACGCGCGTCGAACGCGCGAGTGCGCGCGGTCGGGAAGGCGCCGCCGGCGATGGAAGACGAGGCGGGGGCGCGCATCGTCGGTCTGGCTATGCGGTGTGCGTCTACACTCGTCTACTGCTCTACGCGTCTACTTTTTTCTTCGCTTGCGATCCTCCTTGAACGCGACGTCGTCCTTATCGCCGAATTTATCCTTCATCATCGAACGAATTTTGCTCAACTCGTTGCCCATTTGACGTTTCCTTCGAAGGGCTTCCTTCTTTTCCGATTCTTTGTCTCCACCCTCGGCGTCTCCTTCGTCCTTGGCGTTTCGACGCTTATCAAAGCCACCCGTATCGTCCACGTCCACGTCATATCCCGGGTAACACTCGTCATAACCCCCCGATATCCCGAAGGCGTTGACGGGACGGTCGTCCGCGTCGTCGTCTTCGACGTAATCGTCGGCGGCGATCGTTTTCGCCTTGGGAGCTGGCGCGCTCGCTTCGCCGCCGGCGAGACCATCGCCGAAAAATGATTTGGATTTTTCACCCACTGGTTTCGTTTGAGGCTCCAACGAGGGCTCGTAATCTTTACCCACGTCCGCAAAAATATCTTCATCGCTCGATGCGTCACCCTGCGGCTGCTTCGCCGCTTGCTCCGCTTTGGCCTTGGCCTCCGCCTCGGCGTGTTGCGCCGCCTTGGCCTCCTCCGCAGCCTTTCGCTCGTCTCGCCTAAATTTCTTAATCGCCTTCGTCGACCCGAGTTTCAGGTAATGCATCAATTTCCCCAAGCGAGTGAGCAGCGACGCGTCCTTCTTCGGATCCACGTACGCACGAAGAGCTCGAACGCCCGCCATGCCGTCGTCGTCCGTCGATTTCAGCAACGTCGTCGGCACATCGCGCTTCGACTTTGCCGATAAATCGAAACTATAGCTCACCGCGCCCGAGGCGAACGATTCACGAAATTTACCACGAGTCATGGTACCTCTGGTGAGGAATTCGTGCAGCGCTCGCGCCGTTTTAGACGTAACCTTGGGTGGTCGCGTCGCTCCGGCTTCTTCCTCGCGCTCAATCTTTTCCTCCTCCTTCATCGCTCTCGCGTCTTCGATGTCCGTTCGAACCTTGTTCAACAGCGCAAAATCCAAACCTTTCACCAAATGCGTGCGCTCCACGTCCCCTCCCAAGTATTTACTCTCCTCGATGGACCTTTTCCGAGTGAACTCGGCCTCCTTCGTCGCTCCGTCCTCGCCTCCTCCTCCTCCTCCTCCTCCGTCCCTCTCGAACACCCCGCGCGCGATTTCGACGTCGCGCGCGTCGGATCCCACCACATCATCGTCCTCTCGCTCGCGGCGCTCCTTCGCGCGATCTCTGTACGCATCCGTCCCCACCGCCGGTCGATTCTTTGGCGGTCGTCCCGACGCATTCTTCCTCCTCGTCGTCGACTTCCCGGACGCGTCCCTCCCCGCCGCGCGCGCTTTCATCTGCGTTTCGCGATCGGCGAGCATGCGACGAAAGTCATCGTTCGTCGCGAGCGGCGCGCGGTCGCCCTCCGGGCCCGGCGGCGCCGGATTCGAGTACGACATGGGGTCGGGGACTGAGGGTTGACGCGTCTTTCGCGCGCGCACAAGACGAGACTACGGATGGATTGATGGAGTCTACGCGCGCTTTGATTTGCGAACGGCGCTGAGGGTTTTGCCGTTGATGGGTAACGCGCTGGTGAAGACGTCGGCGAGGGCGAGAAAAGGGAGTATGGTGACGACTTGCGTGCCCATCAACGCGTACCGCGAGACGCTGCTGCCGATGTCGAGCCAACTGCCCGCGGTGGTGATTTGAAAGAAGAATCTGACAGCCATCGCGTCGCTCATGATGAGAAACAAGAGGTAGGACTCGAAAGCTGGTACGCGTTGAGATTTTAACGCGGCCAAAAAGGCGACGGCGACGGTGATCATCGGTATCAACACCTTGAGCATGAGAAGCGCGCCCATGAGAAACGGGTTGAATCGCGTGGTGAACCTGTACACGCTGCTGAGGTCGAAGGATGCGATGGATGCGATGTTACCCGTGCCGAAGAAGGCTGCGTCGATGAGGAATAAGAAGACGGCGGCGTGTCGAAGGTCCCCGGGGGCGATTGCTCGCGTGTATATTTTCGAGTTGTGTGACGTCGTCGGCTGTAAGCCGCGTTCCAAGACGATCCACGCGAGGAGACATAACCCGAGGCAGGCGTAGAAGAGCGATTCGTAAGACACCGAAAAGAGTCCGTACGTCGACGCGAAACCGAGGAACACGCTCACCAATCTCGGAAGAGTTCTCGGCGGAGAATATATCGGGAGAATGGGCGACGACAGCGCGATTGCCCAAGCCGCGAAATGCAGCCACAAAGGAACGGCGAGTTTGTTTCGCTGCAAATCATCCACGGCGTACACCAAAACACTCGTCAAAAACGCGATGAAGATCTGAATCGCGAAGACCCGTTGACCAGGGCGCTGATTATTGTGATCAGATGGGTCATCTTGAAACAGGTTGAGCGGACGAAGTACAAAGTGTGCTGTCGCGGCTAGGAGTGAACTCGCAAGCAAACCATAAATAATCATCAACGTGTTCGCCTCCAGTTCGACAGAAAATGTCGTGAACGGAGCCAAAATGGCCGCACTCACGGCCATCACGATTGCCTTGGTCGCGTTCAAGAAATCTCGTCTTGCGAGTAGACTCGTCGCGAGAATAACCAAAAGTACCGACGAGACAGCAAACGCATATGTGAACACGACGCGATCGTGGAAACCATTGCATATGGTTTCAGCGACGACGAAAGCGCCCAGCGCTCCCACACACGCCTTTGCGATCCCGATCGCGGTAATACTCTCCATCTTGACCACGCCTAGCGTATTCATCGTGCCAAGTAAAAAATATGCAGGAAGACCAAAATATAACATGTACGTGATCGGAGAGCGCCGTATGATGAGGACCGCAGCTAATCCGGCTAAATAAATCAAAGTGATCACTAATTTTGGGCCAGTCGGCGTTTCGTAGTCCGTCTTGTGACGAGGAATCAGATTCACAGCAAGGGAGATCATCCAAGTCGCAAAACAAGCCACGACGGCAGTTTGCAGAAGCGTCTGGTCGTACGTGTGCAGGTAATGCAGTCCCCGAAGACACGCGCGCGAGACGTCGCTCGCCGCGTGCATCGCCGCTTCATGCCGACCGTTTGCAAAATGAGAGATGTAATCATCCACCTTTGACGAAATACTCGCCATATCTGGATGAAGTTTGAAAGAGTACATGGCGCTCAACGCCTGCTTTTCCGTGCGCGCCGCCTTCAAATCGTGCAGTGCCAACAACTGCTGAGCGTTCGCTATCGTCGCCGAAGATCGCAAACTCTTCGGTTCCTCGCTTAAATAAGTGCTCGGAAGTAGTCCAGAGTTATGACGCGGCGGTGGTAGACCGATGAGAGCCGCTCCCAACGGCGCCACGTCGGCTTGGTCCACATCGCATCGTGTTTCTGGATTCATTCCCCATTCCGTCGGCGTCTTCGGCGTTCCTCGGCACGCGCCCGGAATCGTCCATAACCCTTGCGCCACTCCAGCCCCCCAAACCACGAGCGGAGTTTCTGTGCATCCAGGATCGCCGTCTCCATGTGCGCCCTTGTTCGACATGCCGTGATCGGCGGTAAAAATGAATGCAGTTTTCTCGTCATTTCCAAACTTTTCGGCGAACGCCGCCTCCACCTTCCGAACGCCCTCATCAACTATTCGCACATTTTCGTAATATTCTTTCGAGTAAGGCTTGTGCGCATGTCCGCTCGAATCCAATCCGAGCAAGTGTAACAGAAACACGTTCCCATCCTCTTCGAGCGCTTTACTCTCGCTCGCATTCGCCTCCTTCAAAAGAAAATTCGTGACCCTTTCAAATACCCACTCATCTAAAGCTCCGTGATCGTTCGCGCTCGCGAAATCCTCCAGCGCTTCATCGTAGCTAAACTGTCGCGCGTGCTCAATGCCGTTGCTAAAAAGTGGCACCACGCTCGGCGCCCCCCACGCCCACGCGTTCGCGCTCTGATTCAACAGGTGATCGAACTCGACCGGATTCGCACTCCACCCTTTCGTGATCGCGCTCGGGTCCTCGTAGAACCCTCCCAACAGCGCCACGTGTCCCGGTCGCGACTCGGTCGGCGCTCGCGCGTGGGACACTCCCCACGCGCCGCGCTCCGCCCTCTCTTGCACGTGCCTCGCGCTACCTCGTCGAAAAGCGGCGTCCGCGCGCGCACCGTCCGCGACGAAAATAACCAACCGCTTCGCCGGTGCCTCGATCACGGTCCGAGATCGCTCGACGCCCTGCACGAGCGGCGATTGAAAGTGAACGTCGAACGTGCTGTAGACGAAAATCAAGTGAATGACGAACGCGTACAGTACGACGACGCGCTTCGAGGTGGACACGCCGTGCATGATGAGTGTTCGATTGAGTTCCCCACCGATTGAACGCGCCGGGCGACGTTGGCGCGTTCAAAGGTGACGTCGGGAGGGGTTCTCGGCGTCGGGACAAGATGACGGCGAAAGAGACGACGACGAGACGGAACGAAATGATGATCGACGCTACCAGGCTATTGACACTACACTACGTGACCACAATGAATAATACTATTGGTTACTATGAAAGATGTCGCGAGTTCCGCCGCTCGCGACGCGCTCGGCGTTTACGGAGTGCACGCGAGGAGCAGGTCGACAAGTTTCGCCTTTTCGGGCGGAGATCCCGCGCTTCGAACGTTCGCGCGCCAGTACACCGCCACGTCGACGAGACTCTGAACGTCTAAAGATTCGAGCTCTCTCTTCAGGCTCTTCCTCTTCGTCAGATAGGACTTTTCGCCGCGTTTCAATCGACCGCACCCGCCCGGTCCGGCGATTTTCAGAACGCGCGCCAGTTGCGCGTTCATCCGCGGCGCGCGCTGCGCCAGGTGTCCGGCGCACGTGGCGTTCCCGAAATCCCGCACCGTGACGTCTGCGCCGAGATCTAACAGCGCGTCGAACACCTCCGCTCGCTCGAAACACGCCGCCAAAATTAACGGCGTGCTGCCTTCGCACTCGTCAACCGCGTTCACGTCGCACCCGATCTCCGCCAACGCTCGCGCGACGTTCGCGTGTCCGTGCGCCGCCGCGTGATGCATCGCGAATCGACCGTCGTCGTCGTCCAGCGTCGTCAAATGCGCCGCACCGACGACGTTTGCCAGTTCCCGCACCATGGCTTCGTCTCCTCTCGCGCTCGCGCGCATCCCCAGCGTCGTCCCTCCCGACACCCACGTCCCGCGCGCGTCCACGCCTCCCAAAAGTCTCGCGTCGCACCTCGCCACCGGCATGGACGCCAACACGCGCACCGCGCGCGGGTTTTCGCACGCGAACCAATCCTTGAGCCACAGCGCGCGGTCGTTCGCCACCGTCCGCGTCACCGACCGGCGCGTCGTCGCGTCCTCCCTCGACGCGCCGTTCGCGCGCGTCATCGTCCTCCGCGCGGTTCCTCGTCGTCCATCGCGCGCCGCCGTCGCGCGCGCCGCCGTCGCGCGCGTCATGGTCTGACGACGCGACCGCCGAGTCGAGCGAGAGCGCGACCGCGCGTCCGCGAATATCGCCTCGAAATTGTACACCGCGCGCGTGTGGTATCAACTTTTCAATAGTGTTCGTAACAATCGAATCGAACGTGATCAACTAAGCGACGAGCTTCAGTGTCTTTTCTGAGGGCGCTTGAACTTTCTCGGAGGCCTTCGACCGCCCGGCGGAGCCGCGTCTCCACCCCCCATCGAGAACCCACCCGAGGGCGCAGGATTTCCTCCAAACGGATTCTGAGGAACCGAGGACGCACCGCCACCGCCGAATGGATTTGATGAACCGAACGCGGGTGCCGAAGCGCTCGCGCTACCGAACGCCGGCGCCTGAGTCGTCGCGCTGCCGAACGCCGGTGTGGAACTCGCGCCTCCGAAAGGATTCGAACTCGGCGCGCTTCCACTGCCGAAGGGATTCGAAGAGCCACCGCTGAATGGGTTCGCTGCACCACCACCGAAAGGATTCGTAGACGGCGCACTAGTTGCTGGCGGTGCCGCGAAACTTGCCGCGCCGGTTCCACCGAATAACGATCCCGCCGTGGCACCGACTGCGGGCGATTTGCTCGCTTGATCGAATGGACTCATCGGCTCTGGCGTATTAGGTTGTTCATCCGGTTTAGCCTGGCCGAAAACATTCTCAGAAGGTTTCGTGTTTACGGATAAACCACCGCCAAAAGGGCTCGTTCCTGGAGTTTTCGAAGTCGCCGCGGCGCCAAACGTGAATCCACCGCCGCTTGACTGCGGAGCTGATGCCACAGAAGAGGCTCCAAACACGAAACCACCGGTCGATGCACTAGTCGTCGCCGGAGTGGATGACGCACCAAACGTGAACGGACGACTGGCAGGCTTCGAGTCCTTCTCTGCATCTGTCGTCGCACCAGACGAGGCTGCTCCAAACGCTGGAGTCGTCGCCGCGGCTCCAAAGCTAAATCCATCGCTCGCTGACTTGGGCGCTTCGGCTTTGGCATCGGCCGCAGGAGCGGTACCAAAGGTGAAGGGCTTCGATTCGCCTTGCGCAGTTTTGTCGTCTTCCTTCGAAGTGGACGCACCAAAAGTGAAAGGCTTCGGTGCGGAAGACTGTTCGCCTTTAGTCGCATCATCCGCTGTAGCAGCGCCGCCAAACGAAAAGGCGGGAGCAGATGCAGACAGAGTCGACTTCTGGTCTACTTTTGGCTCATCCGCTGGCTTACTTTCCGGCTTCTGCGCTGCAAACGTGAACGGCGTCGCACTTGCCGCTTTTCCAGAGGTTTCTGGGCCCGAAGCACCGAAAGAAAACGGTGCAGAGGAATCCGGTTTTGATTTTGATGACTCTGGTGCCTTGGAACCGCCAAATGTGAAAGCCGGCTCTGGTTGCGGCGCCTTGACTGGAACATTATCCGGAGATTTGGGCGGCGCACCGAACGTAAACGTAGGAGCACTCGCCGGCCGGTCAGCCGTTTTTGCCGCGCTTGAAGAAGCACCGAGAAACGCTAGTAACCCGGAATCGCCTCCCGCGGGCTTTGAGCCTTCAGCTTGAGCTGGCTTTTCCGGCGCCGTGGAACCGAAAGAAAACGTCGGAGCGGCACCCGTCGCCGCCGGTGCGGTGGATCCGAAAGAGAAACCGGCGTTCGCAGCGCCTTGCGCTGGTTCGCTAGACTTCGCCGGTGTGCTACTGGGTATGCCAAACGAAAACGCAGGTTTGGGTCCTTCCTCAGTACTCTTAGCCGGCGCCGGTGTACCGAAAGAGAAAGGACTAGGTTTCACATCTCCAGCCGGCGCCGCCGATACAAACGGTGATGGTGCGGGAGGTTTATCCGCCGCTTTTTCTTCTTCATCAATCGCGTTTTGTACCTTCTTCTGATGTTCCTGATTCTTTGCCAAAAACTCAGCACTCCACAGGTTGACAACTGGTTTACCACTGAGAGCTGGAGCTGGCGCTTCCTCTTGCGCTTTTTCGTGCTCTAGCACCGGTGGGGGCGGTGCAATCGTCGTTTTCACTTGAGGCGGAGTGGTGGACTTCTTGGGGAAAAGAGGAGAACTCTCGCCTTGACCGAATGTGAATTTCGTCGTGACCGAGTTCACAGGTCCAGACGGAGCCTTTGGCTTCTTACCCGTGGCAAGCAAATTGCTATCCTCACCGAACGTGAACTTCAAGTTGGGCGTTTCCATCTCTGCCTCAACCGGCCCATTCGTGCTCGTCGGGTAAGGTGTCGTCGGCACGCGACCAGAAGCGGAAGTGCTAATGAACGGCATCGGCGACGCAGCGAAAGAAACACCGGATTTCGGAGTTTGCACGAACGTTTCGGACGTCGGAGTCAATTCAGGTCCAGTGGTTTCTTTGCCAAAAGCGCTTCCAATCGGCGATGAAACTTGCGCGTTTTGTGCGCGCTTCGTTGCGAATAAAGACACTTTTGATGTGGTCGCCCCCATCGGAGTCGCCTTACGCGCACCGGCCAGTTTATCCAAAGTGTGCAAAATACGCTTGGCCGTATCCGTCGTCACCGCACTCGTCACTGTTTTGCCAGTCGGAGTTTCATATGATTGATTGTCCATTTCTCTCGCCAAACCGCCCGGACCCAAACCGTGGGAGGACGGTTCGAGTCGACGCGGCGTAGTGACGCGCTCTCGTTCGCGCTCAAGATCCATAAAAGCTACCTCACGATCTCGCTTAAGGCTCGTTCGCGTCGGCGTCGGCGCCTGTTCCACCGGCGGTTCCAAGATGGTGGGTTTCGTCGCGGTTCGCCCTCGCGAGCTGAGAAGCGAGGGCGTGCCTGCTGCTCCGTAAGAACGACGCGTAGACGCGTACCCTGGCGATCCCGCCCCAGGAGCTCCACCGACACTCGCGCCGGGTCCAGGTGCCGTCGCCGCGCGTTCGCGAGTCGGAGTGGTCTGTGCGTCGTACGCCGGAGTGCGCTCAAACGTCAACGTCGGCTTGGCAGCCGAGACGTCTCTGTACGTATCAGCCAACGAGGTCGATCGCATCGTGCGCTCTCTGTCCAGCTGCCCGCGTCGCAAGAATTCTCTGATTTCCGTGAACGGCGTCGGCGAGTCGCTCGCCTCGACGTCCGCGACTTGATTCGTCGTCGTCGCTCCGCCGACGCTCGCCGCCCGCGCGGCGCCCGCGCCCGCCATCTCACCGAAACGCGTCATCCCCGGTCCATTACCGCTCCCGTTCCGCCCCCCCATCCCGCGCCCAGCACCCTCCGATCGACGCATCGATCGTCCGAGATTCTCTCGCGCCCCGCGTCCGTCATCCGCGCCCTCGCGCGCGCCCTCGCCCTCGCCGTCCGAGTCTCCCTGCCAAAAGAATCCTCCCACGAGCGCCTCCGCCAGCTTGGTCGCGCTTCTCACCGGCGTGGACACGCGCGTCCACACGCTCTCCGATCGCGCCGGCGTCGTCATCCCCGTCACCGGGTCCACCGGCCGTCCATCGCGCGCTTCATCGCCGCTCATCTTCAGATGTCCGCCGTCGCGTCGATCGTCGCGTCTCCCGTCGCCTCGCGCGTCGTCTCCCGTCGCCTCGCGCGTCGTCGACGACGCCGGTCGAGAGACGCTCGCGCTCGCGCTCGCGTTCCGCGCGTCCGTCGGTCCACTCGCACGCGCGCGGGCAGGTGACGCGCGCGACATGAATGACGAAGAAAAAACGAGTTTTGAAAAAAAGGGAGAGACGCGCGCGAAGCGAATGCGACGGGAATAGAGATAGATATGCTTAGTGATTTAATGATCAAAAGACGGCGGAGATCTGATGTCGTCCATCTCGCCGATGCGAACGCCCGAGCGACGATTGTTGTCGTTCTTGGGGGACGGGGAGCCGCCGGAGAGAAAGCCGGAGGGCGGCGCCATGACGCGGTTGCTGCGCGTGCGGAGGGCGTCGCGGGCGGCTTCGGATTTTTGCTTGGCCAAAGCGTTGTGTAAGCTGGCAGCCTCTTGGTGCGCGCCCTCGAGAGAGATGCGATACTCCTCGAGTTGTTGGTTGCAGCTCGTGTACGCGTTGTACAGGTTGACCGAGTCTTGTTTCAAGGTTTCGTAGTTTTCCTCGACTTCGGCGTGCGCCGCCTTTTCTTGCGCGAGCATTTCCTTGTAATCCTTTTCCATCATCTGCGCCTTGTGCTTGATGTCCTTGAGTTCGTGTTCTCTTTGATCCAAGGCTTGTTCGGCGAGCTTGCGCTTTTCTTTTTCTTCCGCGGCGAACGCGATAGACTCTTGCATCTTGCGGCGGCACTCGGCGGTTTCGTTTTCCGCGAAACCGCGGTGCTTCTCCTCCTTCATGCGTTCCTCCTTGGCAGCCTCTGCCTCGGCTTGCGCTTGCTTCATCTCAGCCTTGGCGAGCTCGGCGTCGCGCTGCCACTGCACGCACTGCGCGCGAGTGTTATCGAGTTCAGCGATCAGAGAGGTGTTCTTCGCTTCGAGCTTCATGATTTCGTTGCGGTGCTCTTGCAACTCGGCGTCGCGTAACTTGACAACCTTGTGTTCGGCTTCAGTCTTCGATTGCGAGTCTTGGAGTTCCAACTTGAGCGCGTTCACGTGCTCCTTGTACTCTTCAATCCTCCCCTTGTGCAACGTTTCCTGCGAACCGAGCTTTTCCTCCTTTTCCTTGTGGATCTCCTCAGCGCGCTCAACCTTCGTCTTCATGATGATGAGCTGCTGCTTCAACTCTTGCGCGTGTTGCTTGAGCATCTCCTCGTTCTTCTTCTTTTCCTCCAGGGTTTGAGACAACTTGGTGGTTACATCTCTCAATTCGTTCGAGTGCGTTTGACTCGCCTGCGTCGCGGCGCGAGACGCGCGTCAGTCTTTCGTTCGAGTCGAGTCGAGTCGCCCTCCGGTCGAATGAAGATTGCGCGCTCGAATGCTCGAATTCGCGCGGATCGCCGGGGCGCGCGAATTCATTCGAGCCAATCTTCACGCGCGTCCACGCGCGCGTCTTCGAGAGGTCCCGCGTGAGGTAACACGCGCGCACACATCACATCATCGTCCTCGCGACCTCACGCGGTCGAGAATCGCGCCCCTCTCGACGCGAGAATCATGAAAATCAATCATCATCGCCCCGATCGCGCGCGCATCTCGCCAATGAATCGAATCACGCACATCCTTTGCCTGTTCCCGCGTCTCCACGAGCGCGCCCTTGGCCTCTCGCAGCGCTTCTTCGCACTGTAAAAGCTTTTGTTCCAGTTTCTCTCTCGCCTGTTCGCTCGTCTCGATCGCCCGTCGCGCGGCGTCGCGTTCGCTCGCCCGTCCCTTGGCCTCGCTCGCGCTCTCCCTCGCCACGCCCTCGTACGCGGTGCGCATCTCCCCGAGACCGACGGACACGGCGTTTCGGAATTCATCCTGCGCCTTGGCGAGCGCGCTCAACTGCGCGTCCATGGTGCGCGGGCGGGCGGGCGCGCGCGCGTCGTGCTGACGCGTCACCATTCGAGCGCTCGGACGCGCGCGATCGAATCGAATGGGACGGGATCGACGCCATCCGACACACACTCGACAATTCGTCCCGAAATACCACTATACTCGTCCCGAATACGAGGTACAATTGTCCCAAACACCACGTACGATTACAATGGAGATGACGCCCGGACGGCGCGCAACTGTCTGTCGTCGTCGACGCGACGCGACCGCGCGCTCGATCGCGCGCGTCCGAGACCCCTCTCGCGTTCCTCCTCAGATTCCGACGTGCGTTCCGACGGCGACGAAGATCTACGGCTCGTGGGCGCGCGCATTCGGTCGGGCCACCCATATTAACAACCCGGGACCGCGCGACGTGGTCGATCGTCGTCCCGGCGCCGATCGATCGCTCGGTCGTTCGGTCGCGCGGTCTCCCGAAGAGGGGTAGTGTCGTTTCCGCGCGACGGTGTCGAACGAATCGGCGGTGATGTCGACGCCCGACGCGGCGCCGCCCGACGCGGTGATCACGGCGAGCGAACCGGTGGGACCGGCGCAGGGGCCGCCGGACGCCGCGCCGGCGCCGTCGAGGGAGGCGATAGGGTCGTTTTCGCTGGAGCGGGCGAAGAGTTCGTTGAGGCGGCGGCGCGAGCGCGAGGGGCGCGGGGGGACGAAGATGCGTTTCACAGACGTGACGACGGTGACGGGAGCGCGGCGGGGAGAAGACGCGGGACGTTTGCGAAGAAGAGAGTCCGTCAAGGCGAGCATGCTTCGCGCGAAGACGTTCAGAGCGATGAACGGGAGCGGCGGCGCGGGCGGGCGGGGCGACAGTAAGGTGTTCGTGGACGTGGAGACTGGGGACAGTTTCGTGTCCACGGGAGAATTCAAGAATGTGGACGAGAAACGGTTCCGCGAACTCGACGCTGAGGGCGCGTTGGAGGTGGTGAAACTCATGGAGGGAGGCGAGCAGGTGCCGATACGTTCGGTGCAACCGTCGCTGTTGGAGAATTTGTCCACTCTTCCAGTACAAGTGGAAATCGGCTGGGCGGGTGAATCCTGGCGCGCGGTGCTCCGAATGTTGATGATTGCGTCGTACGACGACGTCAATCGACTCAGATTTACTCGAGGCTTGGATGCCTCGATGCACTTTCTCACGGGCGCCGAATCACTCTTACTCGGATCCGTCATCTCGGCGTACGAGTCCGGAAAAGTCGCCGACCTCAACCGATTGCTTCGTCACGCCTTTTTGAATCGCAACGTCAGTCGAGTGCTCGTACAGCAAATGTCTCGTTACGACATTTTCTGGCACACGCACTGGTCGGTGAAGTTTAACAGAATGATGGACGCTGTCGGCACTGTTCCCGTGATCGGATTTACCGGTTTTCCTTCTTCTGAAAACTTCCAAAACACGCGAAACTTCGTCTTGGGCTCCTTCTTCCGTGTGTTTCTCGGTCAAGGCAACTGGATCACACGCGTTCTCACCGGCCGCGAGGCGCTCATCACCGACGACCCGAATGTCGTCGCGCAAAATCTCGCCGCGGAGACGAACAGTTTCGAGGCGTCCAACCTGTCACAGCACGGCACTTTCATCGGACGCGTGAAGACGAATGAGTTCCGCGCCAATCATCGGTTGCCGACGGATGAGAGCGTCGTTCGTACCTTCGCCGTATCGCCGGCGAGCACGCTCGTGAACAACGGCGTCGTGCACGTGGTGTCGCAGTTGGCGAGACATTGGCACAACATGCTCGACCAACCGTACGGTAACTTTGCGCATCAACGCCAAGAGCAGCTGAATCCGTTGGAGACGCTTCGATTCCACATGCCCGTCGTCTTGTTTACTCTCGCAAATTTGCGAGGGTTGAACGCCTGGGACTCCACCGTGTTGGCTCCGGTGCTCAAAAAGTTGCAAAACATCCCGCCGGTGGCCAACGCGGCGACACTCATGCCCATCATTCGCACGATTTCCGTGGAGCTCGCCGCGAACGTGTGCGGCGGAAGTAAGATCATTTATGATCCCTTTAAGAGTTGGTTGAAAGCCATCAAGAGGAGTCTCACGCGGTTGGATGAGGAAGCGCAACAAGTCGCGTTGATCTGCAGTGCGGTTCAGAATGGCGTCGCTATCGGACACAGCGTGATCGCGCAAACCCAATTCGTAGCGCCGACTGAAGCGCAATTGAAGCAGGCAGTGCATTCCGTGTGTCTCGGAGATCCCGTCAGCACGAAGATTGGTGTCACCGAGGTGCAAGTCAAGTCGGCTCTCAATTTGCTCGCGCCGAGAGACAAGCGCATGCTCATTGAACTCGTCAAGAACGGTTACAGAAGATCGGAAGCTGTCGTGTTACTCACGTCGAGAGCGTGCACGCTATGCCGCCGCAACATCAGACGGGACGCGCTGTCTGCGACGATTGTCAAGACGTCGAAGGGTGAAGAAGTCGCCAACTTCCAGACAAAAAAAGCGTACTGGGTCATGGATCAGTACGGCGTCGGGCGCGTGTACATTTTCGAACGTGCGAATGCAGACGGAACCTACACGTTTACGGATCGTGCCACGCGCTCAGAGCACTGCTTCGACTTGTCAAAGTCCACACTCAGCGCGTACAAGTACATTGAAGTTGGCGAGTCGATTGTTCGAGCGCAAAAGGCATTCATGACGATCGAACTAGACCACGGCACGGTTTTCTCTTACGCTGCGCTCATGGAGTTGTCCTTTTTGCGTTCACCGCTTCGACAACTGCTGGTATTGTCGCAATTCCACTGCGAAGAAATCGACGAAGCGCGTCTCAATATCCTATCAGCCATCAAGCACTCTGCGACGCGAACCGAAGTGAACGTAAAAGAGTTGAAACTCGGTCAGCATTACTTTGTCTACGAGCAGAAATCTTACGAGCCTTTCGTCTTCGACGAAGCTCTGCAAGGTGACAAGATGCGGTTATCGGCGCTCAAGTTGAAGAAGATTGTCACCGTGCCGCCGCAGTCAATGATCGTCATCGGAGGCGGTCCGACTGGTTTGCTCACGACCCTTCACTGCCTCGAAAATGTCTTGTTGAGCGATGGCGTCATGCGCATCTACGAATCGCGCGATGCTTTCACTCAGGCTGGTGCGACTTTCGAAAGAGCGCAGATTGTTCGCCTGGACGCACGCTGGATCGCGTGTCTTCGTTTCCATCTCGGTACAATTTATGAGGATATTTTCATTCCAACCCCGGGTGATACGAGCTCGCACTACGGTAACGTCCTTCCGTCACAAGGTTTCATCGAGATCACCATCAAGGATTTGGAGAATATGATGAACGTAGGCGTTTCGCAACGTCTCTCTCGTGGATTGTTGACGCAAGATACGAATAGCGGCGCGCAGTACGACGTGAACGGAAACAAACTGATCAAGGCGGGCAAAGCGCTCAAGATTACTGACTTAATTCTGCGTAACGTCGACAACGAAGGATCTCCATCCGACGAACCCTTCTCCTGGAGGGTGGTCGACGTCGTGTACAACAAGTCTTACTTGGCGACAGATCTCAAACTCGGTGAAGTTTACTCTGTGTACATCTTGGATCAACAGCAATGCTTACCGTATCGACTCGTCGGCGTCAATATCGAAAAGGAATTCTATGAATTCAAGTCTATTCATTCCGCGTATGATGACTTCGCGTGCTTCGCAAATAAACTGCCGTCCGTCTATCACATGGATACGAAGGCTCACTCTTTGGTGGAAAGTTTGGTCATCGAATCTGTCATTCGAGGTAGCGACGGAAAGTATGTGCAAGAAGTGCTGCCTTACAACGAGATAGCCTCACAGAAGTTTGAGCTAGACATCGAGCAGTTCCACGTCGTCGAGGCTATCGGTAAGCCCGCTGGCAGTCCGGTGCACTTTGCAATCACGCAGACAGAGCCGTACGGCGTGGCTTGTCTCGCGGGACTGAAGGTGAGCCAAGGCATGCACAACTTTGGTAACTCAAGATGGCGTAGCAGAGTGGTCGATGACATTCGCAGTCACACGGATCAGAACACTCGTATCGTCGGTGACTTTACCAAGGTGGTGAACTGTCAGAAAATTACGAAGAAGATGCTCAAATTCATCACCAAGGATGTCGATTGGCGTCTCCACTTTGAGCGTCTCGTCAGAGATTGTGGATTTTCCGCGGAAATGCCAGACATTTGGCAGACTATGTGCACGAAAGTCAAGCAACACATGAAACAAGCTCCTTACGTTCGAAATCATCTGCAGACGCGCTTCTTCGAGACCGGTGACAACTTCTACCTCGGTATGGAGTTGACGAGAGAATACGACGAATGGAAAACAAAGACGATTGATTCATTGGTCAAGTCTACGCTCACATGGAACTCTAAGCCCAAGAATGCTCAAGATATTAAGAAGAAAGATGACAAGTTGCGAAACCTGAAGGGTGCCCTCACCAGATCGATCGACCGTCTCTGGTACGACGCAACTCTCGAAACGATTCGCTTCGGTGACGTGTACAACCCGGGTGGACAACAATTCATTCCTCGTCTTTATTTCATCGATTCGTTGACTCCCGTCACTCTTGGATCCTTGCCTGAATTCGAGAGCTTCAGAGTCGTCGACCAACCGAACGACCGCTACGACATCATCTTGACTGGTGTTGCGGGCGCAGTCGTGCGCAACGTCGAAGGTTACGTTTCCAAGATGTCCAACTCCACCATGGTTTATCGAGGAAGTAACCTCACTCGAGCGCCGAACGGAAATACCGAATCAAAAGTTTCGATGGCGACGTTCCCCGTGGCGCACTACGTCAATCATCGCACGATGCGCGTGCGCTTGGATAGCAAAGATAAGGGATACGTCTTCGCTTTCTGCGGCGACGAACAAAGCACCCCGCACTTTATGCGTTACTCTGGTCTCACCGGTGCGTGCATCAACAGTATGCTCTTCAACAACTTCATCGGCGACGCGCTCATCGGCATAGCGTTCCAAGATCGCTTCCGCACGTACTCGAGCTCGACCAACTGGTCGAACGGTGAAGTCGTCACGCGTGGAACTGGCGCCAACTATGGCGTCGACGGTTTCCTTCGACCGTCGTTCCCTTACAAGGAGGGCGTCCGCTATCTATATTCCAAGTACATCGAGTGTCGAGAGAGTGACAATGAAATCGCTCAACTGCTAACAGACGACTGGAAGGTGAAGTTCTGTTCGGCTCTCATCCCCAGAGGCCTCGAAGACAATCAATCTTACCTCTCCGCGCTGAGCGAGCAAATGTCTCACGTCATTTATGAAGTCTTCATGGAGGAGGTTGGCAAGGATCCCAGCTTCGCCGGCATGGACTTGTGCGATCTTCTCGCCGAGGCGAACGACAAGGTTGGTGCGAGCGGCGAGCCGTGGCAAGAACTCCTCGACCGCGCCAATATTTCTGCCGACGCTAAAACGAAGCTCATGGAAAAACATGCGTGGATTGCGAACAGCTTGGATTCTTTGACGCAAGAGCTCATCGAGTACGCCTCGTTCTTGCGCGAGAATGGATTCCGTTTTACGAGTTACGCAGAAAAGCAACCGAAGCCGGTAGACTCAGTCATCGACAGCACCTCTGTCGAAACGCAAGGTTTCGCCGAAGGTCTCACCATGAGCGCGGCGCTGGCCGCTGCGGCGCTCGTCTTGTCGACGTCGAACCCGCTCAGCGCCGCCGTCCTTTCCGCGTTCACGCCGATCGTCGCCTTCGGTACCATCGCCGGGGCGAGTCGATACAAGAACAGAAACGAAGAGTGGCTCGTCTCGTACAAGGATAATTTGTTCGAGCAGGCTGAACGAGGCGCGTACGACATCATGTCGCGCGATTCTCAAAAACAGTCTCTGCACGAGAGTCCGTACGTGAGCGATTTGCGATCAATGATGGACATGTTCGTCGAGATGTGCGCGTATTACAACTTCTCCGAGCCTCAACAATTGTTAAACCAATTCGAAGCCTTCGTGGAAGACGTGCACGACGACAAAGCGTGCTCTGCATTCGACGAGTACCTCGTGTCGGTGGCCATCGCGCAGACATTTTACAAGAGTGCGTATCTGCAAGATCACCTCGTGAAGATGCACGAAGTCGTGCAAGAAATGATGTACTGGCGCTCTCAGAGCAGTGAACCCGGAACGACGGCCGATATGCAGGCGCAATGCTTATTCGAGCGCGTCATCGTGCTTCGTCGCGTGCTCGAAAAGTCTATTCGTCGCGGTCACATCAGATTCGGCTTCATCCGATCGGGCAATTACTCCAAGTCTCACGTTGGTGACCTCCTCAAGTTCTGGATGAACATCATGATGTACCCGATCTTGTTCTTCCGTCACGGTGCCTTATCGCCATCGAACGCTCGCGCTTCGGCCAAGGCGTGGTACAAGCCGGCGAACATTGCCATCACGGAGACTGCGAGGGACGCGCGAGCGCTCGCGGAGCACGTGAGTCACGCGAGATTATCTCGCGCCGCCTTTGATCTCGAAAGCTTCACCATCGCGTCGAACGAGAGTTACACTGCGAGTTTCATCATTTTGACGGCGCTTCTCTCCTTCTACACCGGTATCATCTTCACGATCGGCAACATTGCCGATCGCGTCAAGGCCCAAAAGTGGTCCACCGACTTGACCATGGCGGGTTCTTACTCGTTCGGTCTCGTCACTCCGCTCTCCGCCATCTTGGCCCTGTTCTGGTTATCTCGAGTCCAGTACCACATCATTCGTCTCACATCGTTGCTCAACGGTAAGATGAAACAGTTGTCCGACGAACCGCGCGCCAAGTTGAAGAGTTGCGTAAAAATGGCGCTCGCCCAGGGTCTGTTGACGCAAGTCAGAATGTGCGTCGCTCTCGCCACCGCGGTCGCCCTTCCGTGGGCACTCTGCGTGCGCGAAGCCTCCACATTCGGTCTCACCTTCACCGACCGATCCGAGAACATTCCCTTTTACATCGCCTCCGTCGCCATCATCGCCACCGTCGTCTCTTGGTTCGTCTTCGTATGGAAGGAGTACGTCGTTCGCTACAACCTCCCGTCCGAGCTCGGGCGATACGTCTGCGCGGCTTTCCTGGACGAGATCGAACAAAAAAGAACATCCGTCGACATCCCGCGATCCGCCACCGTCGATCAACACAGTCTCGAACGCACGACGTGGGAATACACCGCCCGCGTCTTCGTGCGCAAGTATCGATTCGACGCCGTCTTCGGCGCCGACCGCTTCGGAAGCCTTCTCCAATATTTACACTCGGGGTGCGTCGCCGCGCGCGACGAGACGCCGTCGCGCGTCTGATCACGAGCGATCACCACCATCGCGCGCGCGCCGACCCTTACAGGTCCCTCTGCGAATATTCCATGTATCCATATATTCATTCATCCATCGTTCGATTCGTTTCGCGCCTCTTCCTCTTCCGCGCGTCGGCGTCGGCGTCTCCTCGCGGATAAAACGCGAACAGATGATGGATGATGAATGATCGCGCCGCACACGTCGCCTCGTCGCGCGCGTCGCGTCCATGATGGGCATCTCGCGACGAAGTTCGCTCTCGGCCGTGTCCTCGTTCGCCGATCGCGCGTCGAACGCGAGCGCGAACGCGAACGCGTCGAGACATTCGTCGTCGAATGGGAACGGTCGTCGACCGCGCGGAGTCTCTCGCGCCGTGTTCGTCGGCGTCCCGGTGTTCATCCTGCTCGCGCTGAGCGCGTTCGGGGAGAACGGGTCGAGACGCGCGCGGGCGAACGGGCGCGATGTCGTCGGGAGCGGGAGCGGGAGCGGGACGCGCGCGGCGAGACGGTTCGGGGGAGACGAGGCGGTGGCGAGGCTGCGCGCGACGGCGACGGCGACGGTTGATTACGAACCGCGCGCGGAGACGACGGGGACGAAGACGGGGAGGATGGATGGGGTGAAGGGGGAGAGAACGCTCGCGCCGACCGTCGTCGCGGCGCCGAAAGAAGACGACGACGACGTGACGACGAAAGAAACGGGAACGGGAACGGGAACGGGAACGGGAACGGGAACGGGAACGGGAACGGGAACGGACGCGCGGCGGTACGCGGTGGTGATCGACGCGGGAAGCACGGGAAGTCGTGTCCACGTCTTTGCGTTTCAAACCGTCGATGACGGCTTGAAACTGCTCGAGGATACGTTCGAGGCGACGAAACCTGGACTGAGTGCCAAGGCGGAGGATCCAAAGGGGGCGGCTGATTCTTTGCGACGGTTGATGGACGTCGCGGTGAAGACGGTGCCGGAGAGCGCGCGCGCCACGACGAGCGCGGAGATTCGAGCGACGGCGGGGTTGCGTTTACTCCCGGGCGACGCGTCCAAGAACATTCTCGCCGAGTGCGTGAAAATGCTCGGCGATTATCCGTTCAAGTTTGATCCGGCGGCGAGCGTATCCATCATGGATGGCGCGGACGAGGGCGCGTTTCAGTGGCTAACGATGAATTATTTACTCGGAAATCTCAAGGGGGGCGGGATCGACCACGACGGCGATATTCACACCGTGGCGGCGGTGGATTTGGGCGGAGGTTCGGTGCAACTCGCGTATCAAGTCGGGAAAGAGCGCGCGGCGAGCGCGCCGGATGGCTACGTCACGAAACTCAGAGCGCTCGGACACTCATTCGACGTGTACACGCGCTCGCACCTCGGTCACGGATTGATGGCGGCGCGCGCCGCGGTTTTACGTTTGTCGAAAAAAGACGGCGAGTCGCCGTGCGTGCATCTCGGTCACGACGACGTGTACGAGTACGCCGGCGAGAAGTATAGGTCGGCGTCTCCGAAGAATGGGAGCGATTACAATGCTTGCTTCGCCGCCGCCACCGTCGCGCTCGGGTTGGACAAGGACTGCGACGGACCGAAGGACGAGTGCTCGTTTAACGGCGCGTGGGGCGGCACGCCCGGTCTCGGAAGCAAGCGCGTCTATCTGTCGAGTTACCTATGGGATCGCGCCGTCAACGTCGGCATCGTCTCAGACGTCGAAATCGACGGTCGATCGAGCGTGTCCGAGTTCAAAAACGCCGCCGAAAAGGCGTGCGGCGTGCCGCTCTCGAGCGTGCGGACCGAGTATCACGGCGTCGAGGAGAAAGACGCCCCGTACTTGTGCATGGATCTCACATTTGCGCACGCCTTGCTCTCGAAGGGGTTCGAGCGACACGCGTGGGAGGATTTCACGCTCGTGAAACGGATCGAGTACGACGGTAAGCCCGTCGAAGCGGCGTGGGCACTGGGCGCGGCGTTAAACTCCATGTGACGTCGGTAGCGTGAACGAGATTGCTCGTTCTTCATTGAAATTGTTGATGGAAAATACATAAATATTACACGCGAGGCGCTCACCTCGACGTGAACGCGTGCGACCGACCGAAACTCGACGGCGAACACACGAGCGCGAGCGTGTACATGAGCGCCTGTAACTGATCCTTGTGTAACTTTTTTCGATCCTTTTGACGCACGACGTCGAATTCCCACGTCTTGATCGACGATCCAGTCGCCGGATCGACACCCTTGGTGAGCACACCGTTCTTAACGATCAACCCAGTCCCCGTGAACGCGTTTCCGATCGGATACAACGAGATCGCGCTGCTCACTCGATCATCGATTCGCACGCTCACGTACGTCGAATCCGCGCGGCGCGTGTTATCAACCGTCACGCCGTCCTCCGACAGACGCTCCTCGTCCGTCTCGTCCCCCTCCGCCGCGCACCTCGCCAGATAATCATACAACCTCTCTCGCACCAGCGTCGGATCCTCGATCATTCGCTCCTCCGTCCCGCTCGACCCCGCGCGTTCCGTCACCTCGAACGTCATCTCCACCGTGCCCTCGGCGTCCGTCGCGATGGCGCACTCGTGCGCGACGAGATCCATCCCGTTCAGCACCCACGCGACGGATCGCATCAACCCCGGCACCGATCTCGCGGTGAGCGCCACGATCGATCGTCCCTCGCGTCTCTTCGCGTCGTTATCCACGTCGACGCGCACGTTCGATTCCACCTCGCACGCCTCATCCACGAGCGACGGGGGCGTCGTCGACGGTCGAACGCCGTCGCGCGCGCGCGCGGACCGACGGCGTCGAGAGACGCGTCGCGAGGCTCTCGTCGTCGGCGTCGCGAGGGCGGGGACGACGCGCGCCATCGATTCCACGCGTCGTCCTTCGTCGTCGAGAATTCATTCGTCGTCGAGAATTCATGCCGGCATCGCGGTGTTCACAATGAAAATACTGATCGGACACGCGACTCCTAGAGAGCGCATGACTCGAACCGTGTGTGTACACACGGTACACACGCACACATAGTCTCCACTCGTATATAGTCTACATATACACCATACAGTAAACACCACGTGTCCGGTAAAACACCCATAAAAAAGCGCGCCCAACGACCGACGCGCGCAACCCTCTCTTTTCCCCGCACACGTCGTCGTCTCGCGCGCGCGCGAGGCACGGACGAACGCGCGCGAGCTCGGACGGGATGACGTCGATGGTGACGCGCGTCGGTGACGTCTCGTCGACGTCTCGCGTCTCGACGGCGACGACGCGAGGAGGAGGACGACGACGATTCGGATGCGCGCGCGGTCGACCGGCGGCGGCGACGCGGGACCCAGAGGACGGCGTTCGACCGCGGTGGTGGGGACGACGGGCGACGACGGTGGTGGGGACGACGACGAGGACGACGATGCGAATGCGCGTCGTCGGTGGGTGGCGCGAGAGAGCGCCGTGGGCGCGCGAACGGGTGGTGGTGGTGGCGGCGGCGGCGAGGGGCGACGCCGGGGACGCCGCCGCGGGGGACGCCGAGGAGGAGGAGGAGGACGTCATCGGTGGTGGATTCGGGAGATCGATGTACGATGAGGATGATGAACGCGTGGGGTCGATGATGAGGGGGGGGTACGACGTGGAGGAGGACGAGGAGGACGAGGAGGACGAGGAGGTGGATTACTCGGGGAACGCGAGCGGCGGGCCGTTCGGGGACATCGACGTCATCGCCGGGGAGCTCGAGTTGGAGGATATAGAGCGAGACGTCGCCGTGGAAAAGTCGAGACACTTTGTCGACGAGAGCGGTAATTTGCAAGGTCGAGCCTTGTACGTGTGTCGGCTGAATTGGTGGTTGCGCGTGAAGAACATGCAAACGTACCCGCCGTCGAAGAAGGAGATTTACGAGTTGGTCGAGCGCACGGGGGTGGAGTACGACGACATTCTCGCGTGGTACGACGAACGATGCGACGAGTTCAATTCCATGTCCGTCTCGGCGCAGGCGGATTACGAGGCTGAATGCGCTAAGAGGCAAGAGAAGCTCGAAGAACTCGTCGCCGTGGACTTTGCGAGTCGGTCGTCGACGCACTTCATCGAAGAGGATATCTTTTACGACGAGGCCGGTTTGATGCACGAATCCGACATGGACGAGGAACCCTTAACCGTCGCCATGGAGAAACTCGACGAGGCCCTTCGCGAGGAGGAGGAAGAGGACGCGATGTCAAAGGGTGAACGTGCCGGAGACGACGAAGACGGCGAGGGCGGCTTGGATTCGTCGGCTATCGAGCGTATTTTCCAAGACGGCTCCAAGGAACATCCCTTCCTCGTCAACCCGAGGGAGGCGCAAGACAGCGGAGATTGGGAGCTCATCTCCACGTTGGACACCCAGGACGCGGGCGCGGCCGAAGACGCCGACGAGTGGTTGAGCGAGGGTGGATGGGACGCCCTTCCGCAGCACGAAATCACGAGCGCGCTCGACGGGGGATCTCTCTCGTTCATTGGCGTGCAAAACGACGAGATGGAGAGCGGCGAGAGGTCTTGGTTACGCGAGCGCGCTCTCAACACGAAAAACCTCGAGACCGCCGAACCGATCGAGACGGATTGCATCGATAAGGACCCCGCGAGACACTTCGGCGACGTGTCCCGCGTCATGCACCACACGCTCGAAGTCGACCAAGTGCTTCAAGGTGTCGTCGTGGCGATGGATTTGTACCACGGAGCCTTGGTCGATTGCGGCACGGAGATCGACGCGTTAATCCCGATCAACGAAATGGATTGGATGACACTCCGCGATCACATCACCATCGGCACTGAGCTCGAGGTCAAAGTGACGGAGATTCGCAGCAAGTGGTGGCGATTTAGGTACCCACTCGAAGTCTTGCCCACTCGACAAGATTTAGTGCACATGATCGGTAGGCATCCGCATCCGCACGGATCTCCGATCAACGTGTACGCGGGCGAAGATTGGAAAGAAGCGTGCCGCGACGCCGGCCGTGAACCGACGGAAGAGACGGAATGGAAAACCGTGGACCCCACCGAAGCCGACCGCGAACGGTATATTGAAGATTTCAAGAGAGACTCGACGCCGTCCGAGTTAGTCGGTCAATTGTCTGAGTACGAAAAAGAGATGCTCGCCGCGGGCGTGGACGATGACGGGACCAATTTGAGCTACACCAAGGCGCTCGAGGCGCGAATGTCGGGCGAAGGCGAGTTTGAAGACGAAGGGGATGACGACGATGAACTTTACGACGACGACGTCGATCGTCTCGAAAATGAAGATTTAGACGAAAACGATGACGACGACGACGACGATTCCGGTGCCCCGTACGACGAGCTTTCTTCGGACATGCGAGGAGGCTCGATGAAGATTCGCGACAAGTTTGACGACGACGAAGACGACGACGAAGCGTACGAAGACGACGAAGGCGACGGGTATCCCGGCGCAAGATGAGCGCCCTTTTGAATTAGTACTGGTAGACAATTTATTGAAAAAGGAAAGAATTTCTAAAATTACAATTTATTTTACGCTACGCGCTCTCCACGTCGCCGCCCTCGTCCTCGCTCGCCGGCGACCACGAACCGAGCATCCTTCGCCTCTTGAAAAATTCCTTCATGAGCGTCCCCGTCTCCTCCGCCAACACCCCCCCTCGCACGTCCAACTCCGGCGTGAACGCGTGCGGACGCGCCGGTCCTCCCTCCTCGCCCACGAACTCCCGTCGCATCATCGACACCCAACTCCCGTCGGCGCCCAAGAGCGTGTTCTTCGCCCCGTACGTCACTCCGCCCACTCGACTCTGCAATATCGCCCCCGCGCACATCGCGCACGGCTCCAGCGTCACGTACATCCGCGTTCGCTTCAAATGTCGCCACCCGCCCAGTCTCTCCGCCCCGAGTCGTATCAATCGCATCTCGGCGTGCGCCGTCGGGTCGCCGTCGCGTTCGCACGCGTTCGCCGCCTCCGCCACCACCTCTCCCGTCTCCTCGTCCACGAGCACGGCGCCGATGGGCACCTCTCCCGCGTCGCCCGCGACGCGCGCGAGTTCTATCGCGCGACGCATGCGTCTCGCCTCCTCGTCCGCGTCGGTCGACGTCCCCGTCCCCGTCCCCGCGAATCGCCGCCCGACGCGCCCGCGCCTCGCGTCTCGTCCTCTCGCGCGCGACGTCGACGCGAGCGACGCCGCCCGCGCGCGAGGCGATGTCAGCGCCGTCACCGCGCGTCGAAGCGCCATGAAACGCGCGCGCGCGACGAACGAACGCGACGAATGCGCGACGCGAAATGAATGAATGATTTCGGCGGCGGCACTTCGCGACGCCTCGCGGCATCTCTCGCGAGTCTTCCCCTCACCTCGCGTCCACGCGCGCGCGAAGACGCGTACGTCCGACATGTTCCCCGCGCGCGCGTCTTCCGCGCGCGTCGCGCCCGCGTGTCACGGCGCGAGAGGCGCGACGACGAGGAGGATGCGATCGCGGCGAATCTTCCGTCGCGCGCGCGTCGAGGCGAGCGCGCGCTCGCTCGTCCTCGCGGTGGACGCGAGCGAGGACGCCGTCGAGCGTTTCCTCGATGGATTGAAGTACGACGACAAGGGATTGGTGGCGGCGATCGCGCAGGACGTGGACACGGGGGCCATTCTCATGCAGGGGTTCGCGAGCCGAGAGGCGGTGGCGTACACGCTTCGAAACCGTAAGGCGACGTTTTGGAGCAGGAGTCGATCGGAATTGTGGTGCAAAGGAGAGACGAGTGGGAACTTTATCGGAGTGGAGAGCGTGCACGTGGACTGCGATAGGGATAGTTTGATTTATTTGGGCGTCCCGACGGGGCCGACGTGTCACACCGGGGCGCACACGTGTTATTATAAACGGGTTGACGGTCCGGACGGCGCGGCGGTGCGCGAGGGCGGTGGAAGACACGCGGCCGAGGAGGCGTTGACGACGTTGTACGAGTTGGAAGCGACGATCGAGGCGAGACGCGTGGAGAAGGTGGACGAGGACGCCAAGCCCTCGTGGACGCGTCGATTATTGGATAATCCGGAACTCTTGTGTAAGAAGATTCGCGAGGAGGCTGGCGAGCTCTGCCAAACGTGGGAAGAGGACGAGGGTAGGGAAGCGGCGACGAACGAGATGGCGGACGTGCTCTACCACTCCATGGTGATGCTCAATAAACAGGGCGTCGAGATGAAGGACGTCCTCGCCGTCTTGCGCAAACGCTTCGGCACGAGCGGCGTGGTGGAGAAGGCATCGCGTCCGCCCAAGGTGCTCATCGACCCGAAGAAATAGAGCGCACGCGCCGCGTTCCTCTCTTATGCCCTCGGTAGTCGCGCCTCGCGCATCTCACATTGCAATGTTACACCCGAAAGCGTAGGCGTCGTCGCGTCGCGTTTCGTTTTCGTTTCGAGACGACGAGAAAAAAAAACGCTCGAGGCGAAAAACGCTCGCCATTTTCGAGACGCGCGCGTCGCGCGACACTCGACGACGCCGAGCGATTCCGCTCGAACGCGGCGCGAAGAGACGACGAAAGCATGCCTTTCGATCTCGTGGTGCGCACGCGACGCGCGACGCCTCGACGACGCCTCGACTGACGACCGCGCGACCGCTCGACTCCTCGCAGACGGGAAGGTTCATTCCCGAGAAATCAAACATCTGGCGCGATTGCGTCGATGGGTACTACGATTGGGTGAAGGAACACATTCACGAGGGCGCGCCGATCAATGAGTGCGATCACTGCGGTGATCCGCCGTTGGTTCTCGCGGCGGGTAACGGTCACACCAAGGTGGTGGAGCTGTTGCTGAGCGAGGGCGCGGATATTCAACAGAGCGGGTTGATGAAGGACACCGCGTTGCAGCGAGCGGCGCACAATGGACATTATCACACGGTGAAATGTCTCATCGAACAGGGCGCGGACGTGGACGCGCTCGATGGAGGTGATAACACGGCGTTGCACTGGGCGGCGATGCGCGGTCACGTGGAAATCGTCAATCTTCTCCTTCAAAGCGGCGCGGATAAGAACATCAAGAATAAAGAAGAAATCCTTCCGATCGATCTCTGTAAGGCGGTCTGGAGCAATTCTTACAAGTACGTTCGCGAAATTCTCGCGCACTGAGCACACTCGCGATGTAAACTGAGAAAAAAGAAGACATCGTCGTCGTCTCTCTCCCTCGTATCGTCGTCTTCAATCTTCTTGATTTTCTCTCGTCGCGCGGTCAACGAGGTTCGTTGCGCGCTTCTGCGTCTGATTGGCTGCTCTCTTCATCAGAAATCACATCGTCGGACGTTGGCATCTCGGCGTGGTAGACCACCACAGCCTGTTTCGCCTGATCGATGACGAATTCGCTCACGGATCCCGTGAGCGTTCGTTCGAGCCAAGTTTTGCGATGCTTGATGACGACGATCATCTCGGCCCCGCACTCGTTCGCTTTTTTGAGCAACACTTCCCCCACGGGCGCCCATGTTTGATCAAGGATGGCGTCGAGCTCGATGGGAGGTCGGATGAAATTTTCATTCGATTCGCTCGCGTCTTTGCCGATGATATTCGTGATTGTACCGTCGAGCAATCTTTCCGTTCTGCGCACAACGCTCTCCCAGAACTGATCTCGTCGCTCCCAGTCGACGTCCATCACGAATTCAGTACCGGGAGGACCGGAGATACTGAACAGATTGAGCGTCTCGGGAGTCGCCACGTGGATCAAATGCAGCAAGTCTCCGGAACGCGTAACGTTCTGCGTGCACCATCGCGCTGCATCCTCCGAAGCGTGCGTGCCGTCGACGGCGAGCATGATGTGACGAGAATACGTGAAATCACGTGCCTCTTGCGGGTAAAACCTTGAAAACTGCGCTTGACCTCGAACAAAGGCTCCCGAGGGAGGCTGCTCGCTCGCGCTCTCGGCGCGAATGATGGACCGACTCGTTTTCACGCCGAATCGCGCGCGTCGCACCGCGCCGAGTCGCGCCACGGGTCGAAAGATTGATCGAACGTGAGACATCAAGTTGTTTTATCGCGAGTTGAAGAGTTCTAAACTTTGGATGTCGTGCGTCGAAAAGTGAGGGATTCAACGCGTCGTCTCGTCTCGATGTACATCAAACGCCTACTGAAGTAAATTTCTGAAGAAATTGACGCCCTGCAGGGAGAAGACGACGTCATCTTTCGTCGCTAATAACCGCACTTTACGCAGACGGTCGTTGTTCGCGTTCGCCACCTTGAGCAAACTGTGATCAGCGAGCGCCGAACACATGTGGTAAAATTCACCAGCCGGTAGATCCTTCACGCCCGCCGACTTGCACACGAACACGTATCGATCGTGCAGGGCACCGATGGTTGTTTCCATCGTCGGTGAGTTGCTCAAAAGTTTGACGGCAGAGCACAACACCATCTGTTGCATCTGTGGGAGCGCGCGAATGGAATCAACCATCGGCGATGCGTATGTTTTCGATAGCGCGCGCGCCATGTGAGCGATTTTCACGACACCCTTCTCCACCGGTCCCGGCTCGCTGTGATCATCTTCTGGCGGTTGCGTCGCTTCTCGAACGTACATGTCGATAGCGGTCGCGCACACGTTGAGCGCCTTTCGCATGTCACCCGTCGCCGCGCCGACCTTTCTCGAGCAAAGTTCGAGCGCGCTGTCCTCAAACGCCCGAAACGGCAGTTTCGCGAGACGCTGTTTGAGAAGCACCTTGAGTTGTTTACCATCGTACGCCGAGAACGTCACGAGCGCGGGTTCGCACCCACGCGCGCGAAGTCTGGGCAACACTCGATCCGTGAGGTTGATGGCGTTGGATACGCCCGCGAGAACGCATCGTGATTCTTTGAGCGCGGGAAGCGCGAATAGTTCGTACAACACATCTTGAGCCTTTGTCACGAGTTGATCCATTTCATCGAGTAAAATGATACACATCCCACCGTTGAGCTCCGTCACGGCTCGACGAAGCGCGATGACTTCCGGAACATCGCTGAATTCGATTGCCTCACTCGTGGGCTTACGATCGGAAGCGGTGACTTTGTCGCCGAGCTCCTCTAAAATCACACCAAAGATGGACTTGGGATCTCGCAAGGACATGCAATTTATGAAAACAACTCGAGGCCTGGTCTTCCCAGAGATTCCCCACCTTTCAGTCGTGCGCTGCACATCCTTCAACGTTAACGTTTTCCCCGTACCTGGCAAACCCGCGAGATACAAGCTCCCCGGTTTGTGATCGCGCAGACAGCCCTGAATGAGGTCGATCACCTTGGCGCGTTCATCGTCCCGGCAACGCGTCTGCTCTGGGACCGCGCCAGTGTGCATGGCAGCCTTCAACATCGTGACGTCTTTCGTATCCGAAGGATCGAACGGCGGTTTGTCTTCCGATTCAACTAGTTGCGTCGCAGTGCTCGGCAAAAGTTTGATTTCAGCCTCGGTGCCGGCAATCTTCGGAGCCGCGCCCGCGCGCGTGCCTCCACGGACGACGTCTGGGACCGATGTATTGCCTAAAAATTTAGGCACACGCCCACCTCCTCGCCAATCCGCGTTGGAAACGTCGCCGAGCGCGAGGGCATCGTCATACCCGCTCGCCGCCGCCTTCATTTTTTGAATCAACGCCTGTTGATCGGCGCGTTTGCTCTCTTCCTCTTCCCTGGTAAGCCCCGCACCGTTCGGGAGTTCACCGAGCGAAAGTCGCGGCGGATTACGCGTTGACGGATTGAACTTGAACGTCGGAGACGTGCGGATCGTTTTCACCGCCGCTCGAGCTCGCTCCTTGTTCACCATTCCGCGAAGCTCCTCGACAGAGACGTACACCGGTTCAAACCCGGTGATGTTCGTAAATTCCACCACCAACCGATCTTCGTCCATATCTTCGTCTAACTCTAATCCCGTGACGTTCACGGTTTGCGCGCGCTCCGGCACCGCCGGCACGGCTCTGGTGATCAACGCCGCGTGCGCCGCCGCGTTCTTTCGCTCCAACGCCACGAGTTCGTCTTGGCTCAGCGCGTCTCTCTCTGGCGCCCCTCGCTCGCTCTCGCGCGCCTTTTTCCCCACCGGCGCCTCGAACGACGCCAAATACGTCATCACCTCCTTCATCGATCGCAGTTTATTCCCGCACGGCGCGATGAACTCCTTATACGTCTGTCCCTGTAACTTGCCGCCCTTTCGCGTCACCACCTCCACCGCCCACCCATCGCCTCGAATATCCCGCCCGATCGCCCTCGCGACGTCTACGCACAGTTTCTCCAACTCGAGCGCCTCATCGCTCCCTTTCGTCGTCTCACTCGCCTTTCTCTTTCGCCCATCCGTCGTCGAGGCGGCGCCCTTTGCTTTTCCTTTGCTCTTCGTCTTGGCGCTCTTACTCGTCGTCGTGTTCCCACCCCTCCGCGCCGCCATCGCCCGCTCGACGACCGCGCACACCTCACGCACGCTCCGCATCTTCTCCCCGGTCCCCGAGAACCACTCGCGATACGTCTCTCCGGCTTTCGGGCCGCTCTTGCGCGCGCGGATTTCCACGCGCCAATCGTCGCCGATGACGCGACGCACGGCTGCCGCATCGCCGATCTTGCGCGTCACCGTGTCGCGGAGGTTCGCGAGTTCGGCGCGCTGATCGTCGGACATGTCTCCGGCGCGCGCGTCGCCCGGTGCGTCCGCGTGTGCGGAGGTTTGAATGAAGATCCGACAGCTCGGAGATTTTTAAACTCGAGTCGGTCGGCGACGAGCGTTGCGTCGAGCGGTCGAGAGAGACGGACGCGCGCGTGCGCGCACTACAGAGATGACACAAAATGGCTGATTTAGATATTTTTATCCAAGCGAGACGCGTGCATCTCGAGACGGCGGCGGTCGCGTTGGATGTGCTCGCGGGCACTTTCCGCGGCGGCGCTCCTGATCTTCGAAAATATTTCTTCCAAGTCCTTGCCTTCCTCTGCGGCGTAGGAACACACCATCGACGTGATTTGAACCATGGTATAGTTTTCGTGCGAGAGTTTCGGCTTTTTTCTCGCGGAGCCGTCCTCGTCGTCGTCGGCGGCGTTCTCTCTCTCCGCGTGTTCATCGCGTTCGTCGTCGGAACCGTCTATGATGATCAAATCCCGCGCGGAAGACTGTACTAGAACGCGCGAATCGGTGTACGTCTGCGTGCACTGAATCTCCTCGGGTAAACACGTGTCGGGGTCTTGCGTCTGCGTGCACTGAATCTCTTCTTCCTCCTCTTCTTCCTCTTCTTCTTCATCCAACAATTCGTTCGTCGGTCCTCGCGTGGTATCGCTCTTCGCGTCGTCCGAGTTCGGAGACTCGATCGTCGTTGCGTCAACACCGGTACGCACGCGTTCGATCACCGATGCGTGCACGCCGACATCCACCGTCTCGTCCACCGGCGCCGTCCTCTCGCTCCCCATCGGCGGAGTCATCCGCGCCGGAGTCCGCGCCGCGGTGTCCTTCTCTCCCTCGCGCGCCGCCCGTCGGCGCGCGCCGCGGACGCGCGCGAGGATTCGCTCGACGACCCCCCGTCGACGTCTCTCCGGAATCGGAAAAAACTCCCCATTCGCTCGGACGATCTCCCGCGTCTTCGCGCGCGTCAAACACCGGTCGAATCTGTGCGTCGGTTGGCTCTCCCGCGCCGCGCGCGCGGCCGCCTCGACGGTGTCATCGACGCGATCCAGCGATGTACGCGTCGTCGCCGCGCGTAACGCGAGCAAACACGCGACGGCCGCTCTCTCCTCCGCCCCGCGATCCTCCTCGCGCTCCTCGTCGCTCGTCTCGTCGTCCACCGCGGGCATCGCGCGCGAGACGGCGACGCGCGTCGATGAATGATGCATGCGTGCGTGCGTGACGGTGGGGTGCCGAGTTTCCATGGGGTCGGTCGATCGAGGGACTCGTGGGGAGTCGTGATCGGTGGATAAGGGAAGGAAGGACGCCGCGCGCGCGCGCG
>CEUV01075257.1_pt1 | contig 35779 bp, 16 predicted proteins | sample 356401 | NCBI WGS metagenome assembly CEUV01 (sample SAMEA2622710, study PRJEB7988) | marine metagenome | isolation source: saline water (ENVO:00002010), including
CGCGGGGGTGAACGCGGTCGGGGTTCGCGCGCGCGCGTGGTGCGCGTCGTCGTCGTCGACGCGCGTGGGAACGAACGGGGGGGGTGTGGGCCCGATGCGCGCGATGATGTGTTCGAGTTCGATGACGATGACGCGCGCGTCGACGTCGGCGCGAGCGGTGACGCGACGGGTCGAGCGCGCGCGCGCGGTCGTTCGCGCGCGGTCGGCGTCGTCGTCGTCGTCGACGTCGAGGGTGGACGCGGAGACGGAGGGGGCGGAGGCGGCGGCGGCGACGCGCGGCGGCGGCGGCGGCGGCGTCGAGTGCGTGGCGTCCACCATGAGCGCGGAGTGCGTGATAGCGGAGCCGGAGGCGGTGGATGAGTCGTCGAGGGAGGTGGAGTGCGTTGGTGTCGGCGTGGAGGCGGCGTGTGACGTTACGGGGACGTTTGACGCCGAGGACGCGAGCGCGCGCGCGCCGAGCGACGCGGAGGGCGACGCGCTCGCGGGCGCGTTGGGGAGTCTGGCGCTCGTGTCGCCGTTCTTCTTGTGGGGGACGTCCATGGTGGCGATGAAGGAAGTGTTGCCGGTGACGTCACCCATGTTCGTCGCCACCGTGCGCTTGGTTCCAGCGGGTTTGATTTTAGTCGCGTGGGCGCTGAGCAAAGGGAGACCGATGCCCAAGTCGGCGTCGGCGTGGGGAGCCATCGCCGCGTTCGCCCTCGTGGACGCCACGATGTTTCAGGGGTTTCTAGCGGAGGGGTTACAGCGCACGGCGGCGGGTCTGGGATCGGTGATAATCGATTCGCAGCCGCTCACCGTGGCTATTTTGGCTTCGATTTTGTTCGGCGAGACGCTCGGCGCGGAGGGCGTCGCCGGTTTAGTCCTCGGTGTTTTAGGTTTATTGTTGCTCGAACTTCCCGAAGAAGCGTTGACGTCGTTGGTGAACGGTGACGCCGGTGAAGGTTTGAACACGTTGCAACTCGAGGGATCGATTTGGGACAGCGGCGAGTGGTGGATGTTGCTCGCGGCGCAGAGCATGGCTGTCGGCACGGTCATGGTGCGCTGGGTGTGCAAATACGTCGATCCCGTCATGGCGACCGGATGGCACATGGTTCTGGGCGGCGTCCCTCTGATGGTGTACTCACTCGCCACGGAATCCAACATGTACGCCACCCTCGATTTGAGCGCCGGCGACGTCGCGTCGTTGACGTACGCCTCCGTCTTCGGCGGCGCCGTCGCGTACGGCGCCTTCTTCTACTTCGCCACGAAAGGATCGCTCACCAAGTTGAGTTCACTTACCTTCCTCACGCCCATGTTCGCATCGGCGCTCGGATACGTCGCCCTGGACGAGACGCTCACCGCCGCGCAGCTCGGCGGCGCCGTCGTCACGCTCGTCGGCATCTACTTCGTCAACACGCGCGCCCAAGTCACCTCCTCGGCCGAGGACGAGGATTGACGACGATCGGCATCACCCGCGTCCTCGATAGACCATCACCCTCCGCATCGCGCGCGCGAGAGGTGTATCGCTGTAAAAGTAACGCGCCGTTTCATGGAAATCCTCCCGCAGATGGCGACGCCTCTCGCGCGCGTCGCGACCGCGCGCGTCCGAACGCGCGTTCGATCGCGCGTCGCTTGGGGACGTCTCTCTCGCGCGCGCGGCGTCGCGCGCGCGTCGAGCGACGTCGTCGACGTGCGGTTTAGGATTCACGCGCGGGTCGAGTTCGGCGATGAGCTCGTCGCCGTCGGTAACGCGCGCGCGCTGGGCGCGTGGCGAGTGGACCGCGGCCTGCGCCTGCGTTGGACGGATGGGGACGTGTGGGTGGGGGAGACGGCGGTGTCGATGGAGGAGGCGCGCGGAGGAGGATTGGCGTTCAAGTGCGCGAGACGCGGCGGCGGCGGTGACGAGTGGGAGGACGGTGACAATAAGACGATCGCGATGGATGCGCTCGAGCGCGCGCGCGCGGTTGACGCGTCGTGGTCGTTCGGTGATGCGACGTGCGATGTCGTCGTGGTGGAGGGTGATGTCGAGAACGACGACGCGTTGGACGCGGCGGACGCGGACGCAGACGCGGCGCGCGCCGTCGCCGACGAAGAAGATTCGATGGCGACGTCGACGTGGAACGGAGATGAGATTCGCATGATGCAGTCGAACGAACACACGAAGGATCGACCGTTACACGCGCGATGGGACGTGGGCGCGCTAGAAGAGTCGAGCTCGGCGCGTGAAATCGTGCTGCGAGATAAAGACGGAGGCTCGTGGTTCGAGAAGTTGTGCGCGGTGGCAAACGAAATAGGCATCGGGAAAGAGATCACGCGCGATAGATTAGCTGCGAGCGCGACGTATCTGCGATGGATCAGCACGGGGACTATCAAGTGCGTGGAGAGCGGCGGGCACCGGCGACCGAACGGGCCCGCCATGGTGGGTCGCGGTATTTTCATCAGCATGGAACAAATTCAAGGCGCCATGTATCGACACGGGACGGATCTTGGAGAGGTCGAGCGCGTCTTGATGCGTCACGTGCATCCTTGGCTACCGTCGTTTAACGAAGAGTTCATCAACGCCGTGCCGCTCACGAGGATACGAGACATCGCGCACCGCGGCGACATTCCGGAAGATTTGAAGCGCACCATCAAGCACACGATTCAAAACAAGTTGCACAGAAACGCCGGGCCGGAGGATTTGGTGGCGACCGAGATCGTGTTGAAACAAATCACGCGCAAAAAGGGTGAGTATTCGGACGATTTTGTCCGCGAGTTTAAGGAGTTTCACAAAGAGTTGAAGAGATTTTTCAACGCGAGCGGAGTGTTTGAAAGATTGGCCAGTCTCAAGGGAACGCTCGACGAAGAAACGGAGCCGCTCATCGACGACCTGTTCCGCGCGCGAGATCGCTTGAACGAGACGAACGATGGATGGTACGGCGAGGAAGGCGACGCCTTGCGTCGCGCGCTCGACGTGTGTACGGAACTTCGATCTTACTTTTGCGCGGGATTGAGCACCGGAATGCGAAACGACGCACCGGACGATTCGGTGTGTCAGCGCCAAGCGTGGAGGCAGGTTGAATTATCCTTGGAAGAATATGCGTTTGTATTATTGGCGCGCTGTAACAACATCATGGAAGAGGGAAGAGCCATGGAGGTGAAGGATGCGAACGCGTTCAAACACGCCGCGAGCGTCTCAGCTATTGCGCTCAAGCACATCGGACTTTCCGGATGGAGATCCCTTGAAGCAGGCATCATAGCTCGAGAACTCATTGCTTGGACGAACGTAGATATCGGTCGCGACCAAGACACCGATCGACGTTTGAAGGCGACGTTACAACGCGCGAAGCGTCTGATCGAATCGCAAACGCACGCCGTCATGAGCGGTTTCGGCGACGCGCCCGTTCAGCTCGCGAACTCTTTCGGTCTGGACGGCCACGTCGGTGCGACTTTCGTGGAATCCATCATTCGAGCCGGTGTTCCGTTCCAATTATCGAGGATTGTAGAAAAACTCTCCGAAACCGTGGAGCGCGATCTGGATGGCGACGGTTTCGATCCGATCGTCCTCGGCAACGCGCGAGGCGAATTGGTACGTTTGGAAAGGTTGACGCCTGAATCGGTCCAAAAGTGTGGCGAGCAAGATATAATCGCGTTCGTGGAGAGCATTGGTGGTGACGAGGAAATTTCGTCAGCCGGAAGCAACGTAAAAGGGGTGATACTTCGAGATGAGGTCGCTCACTTGTCCCATCTCGCCATACGTGCCAGACAAGAGGGAACGCCCCTCGTGAGCGCGTTGAGTTGGAACGCTCGCGACCGAGTGAACGCTCGAGTCGGAAAAGACACGGTGATGAGCGTCGGTGCATGCAGCACGGAAGTACGTGATTTCGACGGGACGCGCGATTCGGTGGACAACGACGGACGCGTCTCGCACGCGGCGGTGGCGCCGACGCCGTGCGAGCTCGTCGACTCGATTCAATATCTCACCCTCGATCGAGCGACGACATCCAACGCTGGCGCCAAGTCATCCGTCTGTGCGAATCTCTTGCGAATCGCGAACGTGAGCGGCACTTTCACCGCTCCCGGTGGTTTCGTCTTGCCGTTCGGTTGCATGGAATCGAGTGTTCGAGACGTCGGCGAATTTCAGCGTCTCCTCGCCGTGCTCGAAGACGTGAGTCTTGAAGACATCGACGACGCGTGTGCGTCGATACGGGCGTTCATCACAGAATCACTTCCGGCGCAAAGCGTCATCGAAGAGGCGTGCGCAACGTTGAATCCGGATGTTCGTCTCGCGATACGCTCAAGCGCTAACGTGGAAGATTTGAGCGGCATGTCGGCAGCTGGCTTATACGAAAGTGTCGTCGGCGTCGACGCACGCGACGTGGACGCGGTTCAACGCGCGGTGTCGGATGTGTGGGCCTCGCTCTACTCCAGACGCGCAGTCTTGGCGCGCCGCGCCGCTGGAGTCAAGCAAACCGAGGCGCGCATGGCGGTGCTCGCTCAAGAATTGTCGCCGAACACGCTCTCATTTGTTCTTCACACGCGAAGTCCGATTCGGGGCGCTCGATGCGTCCAGGCTGAGGTATGCGTTGGGCTCGGTGAAACTCTCGCCAACGGCGTCGACGGCACGCCGTGGCGACTGGAGATTGATCGCACGAGCGGAGATGTCACCGCGACGGCATACGCCAATCACGGCACCGCATTCAGGTGTCGCTACGGCGCACCGACGTTCGGGAAAGTCACGGTCGAGGCGGTCGATTACACGCGTCAAGAATTGAGCACCGATGCGAGCGCGCGAGCACGTCTCGGCGAGCGGTTGTTGAATTTGGCGACGGAACTAGAATCAACGTTTGGATGCGCGCAAGACGTCGAAGGAGGCTTTCGCGGAGACGAATTGATCATCGTCCAGTCGCGTCCGCAGCCGATGCAGTAGGTAGTTTGCTGTGAAGCGCACGTTATAATACGCATTACAATAGTGTGCAGATCGAATCCGCGTGCGTTAAGATTTCCATCGAGTTTGAAAGACCCCTCGTACGTTACTCGGCGTCCGCTTGCGCGTCATCATCCTCACCTCCGGCCTCAACGAGCTCAAAACGCGCGAGAAACTCATCACCGAAGATAACCTCACCCCCCACTACCAACTGCGTCGGGACACCCGGCAATAACTCCTCGCCGTCGATGAACGTCCCGTTCGTCGACGTCAAATCCGTCACCATCACCTTCCCGTCCACCAAATCGATCATCGCGTGCGCCCCGCTCACGGTCGGCACCTCGATCGGTAGATTCACCGCGTCAGACTTTTGCCGTCCGATGACGCTCTTCGTCGCCGAGATCTCCAAGTCTCCCGGCGCCGGAACGGGCGCGTCCAGGTGTGCCATCGACTTATCGCCGCAGTTTCTCAACACGAACCCTTCCCCGTCCGTTCCACCCGCCGTCTCTCGCGTCACCGCGCGCGCGCCTCGCGCGCGTCTCGCACCACCTCTCTCTCGCGCGCGATCGATCCTCACCGTCGCCCGCGCGCCCGCGCGCGCGATCGCGCTCGTCACCGTCATCGGACGATCGACCCCCACCGCCACGTCGCGCGTCCGCGTCGCGCGCACCGAGTCGCGCGTCGAGTCACGCGACGCGTCGAATGCGTGAAAACACGCGTGCGCCGCGCGTCTGTCGCGTCTCGAGCGTCGGCGGCGCCGCTCGCGCGTCGTCGCGTGGCGCCGGGCGCGACGACGCGCGCGTCTCGGGCACCTTGCGAGTGTCTCGTATTCGGACATACGATGTGTATGTACAACTGTTTGAAGTGATCTAATAGAGGGGGGTAAATACCAGCGCTACCACACGCGGGTGTGTCGCGTGGCGACGACCCCGCGCGCGCGCGCGTCGCGACCGGCACACCTCGCCGACGCGCGTCGAGCACCGAGTCGATACGCGCGCCATGGGCCCGTGCGCGAGCGCGTGCGAGACCCGCCGCGGGTCCACGGTGGGTTGGGACGTCGGACGCGCGACGTTCAATCCGGCGTTCGCTTTGGCGGATGTGATTTTCTCGGGGCGCGTCGACGCTCGCGGGCGCCTGAGCGCGGAATCGTGCGTGGGATGGTTGGTGGACGCGCAGGGTGAATCGCAGTGGTCGGCGCGCGCGCTCGTTCGCGAAAAGGTGCGATTCGCACCGGATGGGACGGCATCGGTGGAAGAATTCGCGCGCACGTGTCTGTTGGGAGAGGACAACTTCCCGACGCGACGGAGCGCGGTGAACGAGGAGGACATGCGCGATGAATTATCGCAGTATTTCATCAATTCATCGCACAACACCTATCTGGACGGCGATCAGTTGTTTTCGAGGGCGACGAGCGAAGCGATAGAGACGGCGCTCGTGGAGGGGTGTCGCGTCATTGAATTGGATTGTTACGACGGCGGCGAAAAGGGACCCATCGTCACGCACGGTGGAACGGCGGTGCGGCCGATGTTGTTTAAGGATGCCATCGAATGTATTGATGCGTACGGACACGCGGTGAGCGAGTATCCGGTGATTGTGACGTTGGAGAACCACGCGAGCAGAGCCGTGCGAAGCGTCATGAGCAGCATCATCAGAAGCGTCTTCAAGGACAAGCTCTGGGTACCGCCGGGAAACGTCGAGGACGGGCTGCGCAAGTGGCCGTCGCCCGCGGAATTGAAGGGGAAAATCATCGTTCGCGATAAGATGAAGCACAAACAAGACGATAAGATCTCGGGGAGACGTTTCACGAGTTTCACCTCGCAGAAGAGCAAGGCGTCGAAATCGCTGAAAGGGAAGAAACTGCACAAGGAGAAGCGAAAGGAGAGCCGAAAGCCGCTCCGAGAACACGAGGCGCCCACGCGTGCGGACTCTGTGTTGAATCTCGCATCGCTTAATTTCACGCCGCTCGCTGAGAACAATGCACCGGCGGAAGAGAGTGAAAGCGATACGGATAGCGATGGCGAAGTCGATTCCGACGACGTGCGAGGTGTGGTGACGGTGCGCAATTTGAAGTTTCAAGGTTTCGAAAAAGCGGTGGGTGCGCGTAAATTTTCGTGCAGCTGGAGCGAAAACAAAATCAAGAAGAGGCTCGAGAAAGAAAAGGAAGAGAACATCATCAAGTTTACCTCTGAGCACTTGCTTCGAACGTACCCGGGCGGTCAGCGTATCTTCAGTAACAACTATGATCCGTCTCCCGCGTGGAGCGCGGGCGCGTCGCTGGTCGCGCTCAATTTTCAGGCGCGAGATCGGTACATATGGGTTAATCGAGCGAAATTCTCCGCCAACGGTGGATGTGGATACGTGAAAAAACCGGCGTATTTACTCAATCCGTCCGTGCCGAGACCGACGACGCCGAGAATTTTGCGCGTGCACGTGTACACCGGAATAGGTTGGGAAAACTTCAAGGATGCGGACATGTTCGGTGCTCCGGACTCCCTCATCAAAATATCCTTATTCGGCTGCGTCTCCGATCGTCTCTCGCAAGCGTCGGGATCGAAATCATTTAAGACGAGCGTGTACTCAAAGGCGCGCACGGGTCCCAAAGCGCAACCGGTGTGGAACCAAAGTTTCGACCTCGAGATTCGCGAGCCCGAGCTCACGGTCGTGCAGTTCCAAGCCGCTGACAAAGACGCAAGTAACTTGGAGTTTTTAGCGCACTACGACTGCGCCGTCAGCGAGATCCGCGAGGGCGTGCGCATCCTTCCCATGCTTTCCCGCACCAATAGTTTTCTCTACGACTCCAAGTCGTGCGCGGGCGTGCTCTGTAAATTTGAATGGCTCGCCGACGGTGCGTCTCGGGCCACGAGCATCGCTCATCGTCGATGATAACCTTTTGTAAGATTTGTAACATAATCCATCGCCAGATCGAGCCCTTCACCCTCGTGCGCGCGCCGTCGCCGCGTCCGACGCCGCCTCTCGCCCAAACCCTCACCGAATGGGCCAATTGCCGTTCTCGCGTGATCAGCCCGCGTTAGTTTACCGTGCGCGACGCGCGCGCGCGTGCACGCGGTGCGAAACCATCGAGAAACGTCCGATTGACGTCGTGCCGTCGAATCCAGACGCGTACGCTCGAGACGCACGCCGCGTGACGCTCGCATTCGCGCAATTCGAGGTGGATCTGCCCTAAGGAACGGTGACACCGACGCACGCGGCTGTGGAGACGATCGTGGACGCGCGAGATCGTCATGGGGCAGACGACGTACGCGACACAGGCCGGTCGACTCACCGCGGCGTCTACGACGACGTCAGAGCGGTTAGAGATCGTGACGAGCGTGCGAGATGGGATTGAAATCGTGCACACGAGCGAATACGTCAACTTTCTGAAGAGTTTCTTCCCGGCGTTTAAGGATGTGTTGACGGTGAAGACGTCGCCGTCGTGTAAAGATGATGAGGATAACGAGCTGCGTTACGTTATTTATGAGATTTTGAATCGCTTGCCGTTTAACGAGGTGTTGAGACCGTTCGAGTCGGAGTTGTTGGATTTGGCACTCGGTCCTCTGCGTGAGGAAAATGAGAAGAATGCGCTGTTGTGTTTGCGGATAATCTTTGATTTACATCGAAACTTTAGACCGTCGATGGAGAAGAACGCCGTGCACTTTTTAAAGTTTGTGCTCGAGGTGTACGAGGACGCAGAGGAGACGGTGGAGGAGCTGTTGGGTGGCTCCGGTCGTAAGCGCGGGCAGAAAGACAAGCTTCCGTCTCCGAGTGAGCTGTCCAGTCAAAAGTCATTCAAGGTGATGACGGAGTGCCCACTCATCGTGATGTTGCTCTATCAATTGTTCCATAGCAAAATCCTGGACCAAGTGACGAATTTGGTTCCACTGATGGTGAAACTAGCCGGTCTGCAGGGCGGCGACTACGCCGCGATGAATCCGGCGTTCGGTGCCGTGTACTGCGATTTGAAAGCCGCGCAAGTGAAAACGGCGAGCTTCCTCACGTACATACTTCGCAACAACAGCATCGCGCACTTGGTCGAAGCGAAGAAGCAAGAATTCTCTGCAGCAATCGTCACGTTGATGGAGACATGTCCCGACGTGGTGGCCACACGCAAGGAGCTCTTGATCGCGACTCGTCACGTGCTCAGCGTGCCGGCGTTTTCGCAAGGATTTTTCGAGCATGTTGATTTGATGATGGATGAGAAAATTTTAGTCGGCACGGGTCCGATGTGCATAGAAAATTTGAGGCCGTTGGCATACTCATTTCTGGCGGAACTCGTGCATCACATGAAGGCGGAGTTGACTCTGACGCAGATTCAAAGAGCCATTTGCATCTTCAGTCGGAACATGCAAGATAATACATTGCCGCTTTCAACGCACATGACGTGTTCTCGATTGATGCATCATCTCGTGGAGTCCATCTTCAGAATGCGCCCGGACGCGGCGAATCGGGCCGAGTCTCGACAGTATCTGATGCGCATCATGTACGCAACCGTAGCAAAATTTAGAGCACTGAGAGCGACCATCCCCGAGCTCATGGAGACGACGGACGAGCTAGAAACGAGTTCAAAGGCGCAGGCTGCGCAGAAAGAGAAGGATGGTAAGAGTTCAAAGTCAGATGAGCCCGAAAAGGCTGCCGGCGATGAAAAGGAAAAACCAAAGGCTGAGAACGACGCGAAAGCTAAGCTTCCCAGTCCCAAGAAGCTGAAAGCGCTTTCGGACAACAAGGCGATCATCAAGACGTTGACAATCGGGATGAAAACTCTGTTGTGGAGCATCACAAACTTCAATGATAAGGAATCGAAGAACGCCGGATTGACGCAGCTCGAGTTGAAGCAGGCGTCTGGTTTCGTTCGAAACGGTGTCAAGTGCATGCAACTCTTTAAGGGGATGGACTGCACCGAGATGTGCAGTCACTTTGCCGAAGCTCTGTCGGTTTTAGAACCGCGCAACTTCGTAGACATCATCAGTTTACACTTTGATCATTTTTTCACGGGCATGTTGGAGCTCCCGACGATGGTGCAAGTGCCGCACTTGATTCTGCAAAACACGAAATTGTGTCCGTACTTTGCCGATTCTCTCATGACGTACCTGTTAGAGAACAAGCTGGCGTGCTTAGCCGATCAGTCGTCGCAGGAAGCACAGCTCGTTCTGAAATTGTTTTCGCTGTTGCTTCACGCCGTGAGTAAGCACAGCAACTGCGAGAGTGTGCTCGGCTCACACGTGATCATGATGATGGAGTCTTGTCTCAAGGCGATCCGAGAGAACGAGAACCCGACGGCGTATGTTCGACTTCTCCGATACCTGTTTAGAGCGATGGCGCAGGCGAAATTTGATGTGCTGTACCGTGAAGTAGTCCCAATTCTGCCGGCGACATTGGATTGTTTGCTCGAGATGTTGAATGGTCCGGATACGCACGAGTTGCACGACACCATCGTGGAGCTGTGCCTGGTCCTTCCCGCTCGGCTTTCATCGATCCTTCCACACTTGCCGAAACTGGCCGTGCCGCTGTGCAAAGCTCTACGCGCTCCGGTGAACGAGCTCAATCTGCTCGGACTTCGAACATTGGAGTTCTGGGTGGATTCGCTCAACCCCGAGTTCTTGGACCCTTGCATAGCCGAGGTGGAGTCGGAGCTGATGCTAGCATTGTGGGCGATGCTCAAGCCGCAACAAAGCGGATCGCCGTTCGGGGCGAAGGCGATGCAGCTCCTTGGTAAGCTAGGTGGTCGCAACCGCGCTTTCCTTCGTAACCCGCTCGAGTTGGATGCGAAGAGTAATCCGGAACATGGTTTACGCATGATCTTGATGTTCAAGCCCGATACATCCTTCTTAGTTCCGTTGGATCGTTGCATTGTGTTGATGCAGAACATTCTGTCGACACCGGTGATTCCGAACGTGAAGGTTTCTGACGCTTTGATTCATCATCGCCGTCAGGCGCTCGCTTTCATCAGAACGTGCCTTGTTTCTGTTCTCAACCTGAACGCCGCGCACGCTTTGTCTGGCTCGGAGGAGCAGATCGAGAGCGCTATCGAAGCAGCGGTCGCCAACGGTTGGGGCAAGAAGTTCCAAACCAACATCGGCGATGAAGCCGCGCAACTAGGGAACAAAACAAAGAGTCAGCTCATTGCAGAACAAAACATCTTCAAGCAACTGATCATCACTGTTATAGCCGCTGAGTGTGATCCATCGCTGAAAGAGACCGACGCGACATTCATGGAAAGCGTTTGTGAGCACATGGCGCTGTTGTTCGTGACCAAGGTATCGCAACCCGCGCAAGAGTCGCAACAAATGGACCACGACGCGCTCGAGCGTCCCCGCGCGACAAACTTCAAGGTGCTCGAAGCATCCCTCTTTTTGGATGCGTTGATGACGTCGCTTGAATCTATAAAGCAAGCACACCTCAAGGCGACACTGAAGACGATTAGCACGTTCATCGACGTCGTGCTCATTTTATCTCACGACGAGGTCGAGGCGCTGCAAGCGCTGGATAGCGGCGCCGAAGGAAAGAAGGCGACTCCAAAAAAGTCGAAGAAGAAGACAGAATCGAGCGATACCGTCGAGTTGGACGAAAGTCAGTACCCGAAACTTTCGTCGTGCGTCGAGGCACTCGTACCGAGACTGATGCACTGCTGCTACAAGCAAGAACCGAATAGCATAATGGGTGGCGTCTCCGGATTGGACGTCATCATGAAACGTTTGCCGACGAGTCTGCTCAAGCGCCGTTTACCCGGTGTGCTGGCGGCGATGATTCGCGCGATACAGGTGCTCCCCGCGCAGGCGTACTCGCAGAAGAAGGAAGCCGTGGAAGCGTTGCACAGAGTCATCGAGATATACGTTCCAGCGGGCGTGACGCCGCGCGGTGATGATGCCAGAATCGAAGAAGGCGTCACAGTACTCGTGAATGAGTTGTGCAGTACCTCTAGCATGGATAGTTCTCGTGAGGCGGTCGAAAGATCGCTTTTGGGGATCGCCGAAAGGACTTCGACGTCCCTCGAGAATGTCCTCTCGCTCTCAGAAGACGCATTACCGGCTTTGATGGAGCGACCGTTGGTTTCGAGACACGTTCTCGCTCAAATCCAATTAGTCAAGCTGATCAACTTTTGCTTGAGCGCATCACCTCCGCTCATTGCGATGAAAGACAAGAGTCTAGATTTCATTCGGGAGGTATTGACCATAGCGGAGAGTGAAGACACCACGGTACTGGCTGTCGAAACTCGCCAGAATGAATCCATCTCGATGCTTCGCCAGGCATGCGTTCAACTCCTCGGCACCGCGCTGAAAGCGCCAGAATTTGCGAAGACGGACACGACCCCAGACATCGTACACGTTCGTGAACGAATCACCTCTGTACTTTTTACTAGTTTGACGTCTCGCAACAGTGCGATCGTCTCCATCGCCAAGGGTGGTTTAGTCGCCGTCAAGCCGCACATGAACAAGAATACGCTCAAGCAGTCGGTGAGCCCGATCCTGATGAGTCTTCAAGCGTTATCGAAACTGTCGATCCCGCTGCTCGAGGCGCTTGAGTACCTCTTAGAGCTCCTCGCGGAGTGGTTTAGTCCCACACTGGGCGAAAAGTTGCTCGAACACATCAAGTACTGGTTGGAGCTCGAAGAAGACGCGGCGCCGGCGGTGCCCGGTAAAGTCGTGCAGAAAAAGTCACCGAAAGACGTCAAGCTCATCGCAGCCATCGTCAACCTGTTCCATCTCTTGCCCAAGCTTCGAGACGCGAAAGATTTGAAGCCGAACGAAAAGAAATTACACCCGTTCGATTTCATCAAACCTCTCGTGCGGGATTTGATGGCGATCGAGGCAACGATGCCTCCGGAGAGTGTGTACAGCGAAGCGAATTCTCTCTTCGCGAAGCCGTTGGCCAAGTTTCTGAGCAAGTATCCGAAGGAATCGCTCGCGTACTTTTTAGCTCGACTCGACCAACCGGAACACTTCGCACTCTTCCTGAAGGTGATCAAACTCCCCGAAGGATCAGCGGTGCTCGAGGTGACCAAATCGAGCTCGACCAAGTTGCTTCGAGACGTCTTCGGTGTCGACGCCGGTAAGCCGGACGACGACGACGCGCTGGCCCTCAGCGAATCTGAAAAGGATGCGGAACTGCTCTACGTCAATGGTTTGAAGCTTTTGGCGACGATTGTCAAACTTTCCCCGGAATGGTTGGCGAAGGAGAAGGCCATTTTGAAGCAACTCGAGGCGAGTTGGAACGATCCCGAGCGACTCGAGCGATTGGCGAACGAGGATAAAAACTCGCTCACCACGATGCTCGAGAGCAAGTATCTCGCCAAGTGCTTCCTGGTGCTCGTCAAGCAGGATCGCTCGCAAGTACACATGCTCTTCCGATTGATGTCCGTGTTGTGCAAGCGAGCCTCCGTCGATTACACCTTCATACGAGAGTTCATCAAGGACGAAGTCGTCGAAAAGTACACTCCGTCTGAACGCAACGCTGTTCTTCATCAGCTTTTGGAAGAGTTTGCTGAAGTCTCCGAGAAGAGTGATGCTTCCGACAACGAATACATCACGATGTCTCTGAAGATGATGGTCAACCCGATGCTCGAGAAGGTGCTCAAACCCAAGTCGGACTCCGACAAAGACTTGCCAAGCGAAATTCTCGAGATTGTTGACGACGCATTCGTCAACAAGCTCGTCGCGGACGTCTTCGCACCGTCCGATTCGGATGAGAAGGGGTTGTACACCGACACGTTGTTGATCGAGCTGCTTCAACTCAGCACGTTGCTCATTCGCTACGCGCCAAAGGCGATGATAAATCATCGCAAGGAACTCATCAAATTTGGATGGAATCATCTGAAACGCGAGAATTCTTCGAGCAAGCAGTGGGCGTTCGTCAACATCAGTTACTTCTTGCAGGCGTATCAAGCGCCGGAGAAGATCATCTTACAAGTCTTCGTCGCTCTCTTGAAGGCGCATCAACCGGAACAAAAGGATCTCGTCACTGAGGCGTTGGACGCGTTGACGCCAGCGCTGCCGCTGCGTCTGCCGCTCGGCGACCACAAGTATCCGATTTGGATTCGGTACACCAAGAAGAGCTTGAACGAGGACGGACACTCGCTTCCGCAGCTCGTGCACATTTGGAGCTTGATTGTGCGACACGCCAAGCTGTTCTACACGTCTCGCGCACAGTTTGTTCCGCAAATGGTCAACCTTCTCTCGAGACTCGGTTTGCCGACGAGCTCGTCGCACGCCAACAGAAAGCTGTCGGTCGACTTGGTCGAGCTCATCATCAACTGGGAGAACGACAGACTCTCTGGTGCGCAACCGCAAGAGGACGTCGAACCTTCGACCACGGGTAAACGAAAGGCGACCGAGAGCCCAGAGAAGGAAGAGGACTTCACGCCGTCGCGCCGCGGGAAGAAGTCGACGAAAAAGACGAAGAAGGAAGAGACTGAGTCGAAATCTCCGGGACGTTCCACCAGAGCGTCGCGCTCGACGAAACAGTCCAAGGAAGACGACGATGACGACGACATGGCAAGCGATTTACCGGAGACGGAAAAGCTCAAGTCTATGCCATCCATCGGCCAAATTGACGAAGGTTTCAAACTGTCCCCGGCGATGGAAGAAATCGTCGTCAACTTTCTCGTTCGAATGAAGTTCATCACCGCGGAAGGTAAAGATCCAGAGACGAAGGCCCTCAACAGCCGCACGTTGGATCTTCTTTCAAATGCGTTGGCGTTGTGGCCGTCCGTTCGCATCAAGTTTACGTTCATCGACAAGCTTCTCACGCTGGCGAGTCAAGCGCAGAGAGATCCGACGTCGACGCTCATAACCGGTCTCTCGGTGCTCAAGATTGCGATGAAGACGCCCGGCTACGATTTTATCACCGAGAACATCGAACAAGCCGTGCGACTTATCGAGCCGTGTCATGGAACTGCGGACAGCGATACGCACAGTCTCCTCGGCGAAGTGATTCAAACAGCCTTCGAGTGCAACAAGGACTCGGGGCGGTACGACGACGCGCTTGCCAAGCTGAAACAGGAAGTCTCGACGCAGCACGAAAAGTGCGTCGCGGACGCGATTGTCGCGAAGAGTGCGCCGAACACGGAGACTGCGAACACGTCGCTCGCGTGCATCCTCAAGGTTATCGAGTGCCAAGCCGCATTCGATCCGTCCACCGTCGACGAGTACCTGAGTTCTCTGATGAAGGTGCTCGCGAGATTGACGCACGAGTTGAACACCGCGTCGGCGGCGGGCGAGCTTCAGCAGAGTCACCCGAAGCGCGGCCAAGCGCCACCGGAGATTGTCGCTCCAGAGTACGGCGGCGTCGCCTACTGCATGATCAAGTGCATCAACGTCATCTCGCTTCGCGTCATCAATAGCGGATCGGAGCAAAAGCAAATCTTTTTGCGTCTGTTGCTTCAACTCATCAACGACAAGGCGACGCACGGCGACGTGCTCATGGCGATCCTCGACGCCATGGTCGCGTGGACGGACACGTCCGCCCTCGGCGAGGTGGCGAGCGAGGAGACAAACGTCGGGAGCTTAAACGCGAAGGAGACGGTTTTATTCTTGTCCAAGCTCGCGCAGCTCACGCGCATGGGTCTGAAGATTACGCAAACGGATGTTTGGGAAGAGAAACTCTTGGGCGCGATATACAAACTCTGCGTCCCTGACGGCAAGCAAGATCCCGCGTTGAGAAGCGAGGTGTTCCTCAAGGTGGAGCGCACGCACCTTCTCGGTTTACGAACGCGTCGACTCGAGATTCGCAAGAAATTCTTTGCGTTGTATCACGATGCCGTCGGTAAGACGCTCTTCCAACGTCTGCAATACATCTTGACGATTCAAGATTGGGACGCGATGGCGGACACGTTTTGGTTGATGCAAGGTCTCGATTTGATTCTGAGCACGCTCGCCGAGGATGAGCGAATCATGCTCGCCCCGAACAGCGCCCTCGTGTCGTCGCTCTTGCCCTTTGACGCCGACACCAAGCAACCCGTGCCCGTTCCGGCCAAGCCAAAGAACACCAAGGCGAACACCACCGAACTCGATGAGTTGATCAAGCGACACGCCAAGTTTCTCCACGATAAATCAAGCGTGCGCGTGAGCGATTTGGTGACGCCCCTGCGACAAGTGGCGACGAGAAATGCGCACGTCGCGTATTACCTCTGGGTGCTGATTTTCCCGATCGTGTGGGCGACGCTGCAACGCGAAGAGCAATTGCAACTCGCCAAGCCGATGATCGGTCTGCTCAGCAAAGAGTCGCACCTGCGACAAGCCGCCGTGCGGCCGAACGTGATTCAAGCGCTGTTGGAGGGCATCTCTCTCTCACAACCGCAACTTAAAATTCCGAGCGAACTCACCAAGTTTCTCGGAAAGACGTTCAACGCGTGGCACACCGCCATCGCGTTACTCGAGAATCACGTCGTTCGGTACCCGCAAGAGGCGAGATGTTTCGACGCGTTGAGTGAACTCTACCGTTTGCTCAACGAACAAGACGTGCTCGCCGGATTGTGGTCGCAACGGTGTCAATCAGACGTCACGCGCGTGGGTTTGTCGCTCGTCCAACACGGACACTGGCAACAGGCGCAAGACACCTTTTTCAAGGGCATTCAACTCGCCACCGCGGGCCAAGCCCCTGGGGTGTCCAAGACGGAGATGTGCCTGTGGGAGACGCAGTGGCTGAACGCGGCGAAACAACTCAACCAATGGGATTTGATTTCCGATTTCAGTCGAACCGTCGAGCACAGCGAGTTGATGGTGCAAAGTCTCTGGCGTTGGGGCGAGTGGGCCGCGGTGAAGGAACTCATGCCGAGCGGGTCGCTGAACGAGATCGAAGAGACGCCCGAAGTCATCACCGTTCGCGCCTTCGCGTCCCTTGTCAGTGGGCGCGTGCGTGAGGCGGAGCAACACTGGGCCAGCGCCGTCAAGTCGTCGCTCGATCGATGGTGGCGACTTCCCGAGACGGGGTCGACGTGTCATATTCCTTCGCTGCACATGTTTAACGCGATCGCCGAGGTGCAAGAGTCCACGCGCATCTTGCTCGAGCTCTCCAACACGCAGCGACGCGGCGTGCAGGGATTGTCGAGCAACCGCACCTTAGTGCAAGACATCATGGAGACGTGGCGCTTGCGCACGCCCAACGAATGGGATCCCATGCCGTGGTGGAGCGAGATTCTCATTTGGCGTGGAAACATGCACAGCATCATGACGCACGCGGCGAAACAGATTGGCGAACAAAACCCAGCCATGATGCAAGCGACGCAACAGCTCTACCAGCTCGGACAGCGCGAAAAGGCTTGGAGTTTGAACAAGTTTGCGAGCGCCGCCCGCGAGCAGCGTGCGCCGGACGTCGCGCTTCAAATCTTATCCAAGCACGAGGGACACATCGAAGTCTCCGAAGCCTTCTCCAAGCTCCGCGAACAGTGCGAATCGTACTTGGCGTTCGGCAACGAGGCGGTCACCGGCTTGAACCTGCTGGAATCGTCCAGTTTGGAGTTCTTTTCACCGCCGCAAAAGGCGGAGCTTTTCCGCCTTCGCGCCAAGTTTCTAGAACAGATGGAGGACTGGGACGGGGCGCACGCCTCGTACTCCACGGCTATCTCTCTGTGCAAACAACTCGCCGAGGCGTGGATATCGTGGGGCGATTTTTGCCGCGCTCGACGCGACGCCGAGAACGCCAACGCCAACCTTCCGTCGACGTGGAGTCAACAAACCACCACGTGCTACTTACAAGGCATCAAGCACAACACGCAAGAGTACAGACACCAGCTCGTCCACGTCGTTCGAATGTTAGCCTTCGACGTCAACCCAGCGCCGATCGGAAGCGCCATCGCGTGTCACATCGAGGTGTTACCGTCGTGGATTTGGATTCCGTGGATTCCGCAGCTCTTGCTCTCGCTTTCGCACAGCGAAGTCTTACACGCCAAGACGATTCTCTTACGACTCGTCGCCGCGCACCCGCAGGCGATCTATTACCAACTGCGCACGTGGCTTCTCGAACGCCGCGACGTCGCCGCGAAAGCGACGCAAACGGCGCGCACACTCGCCGGAAAGGGGGACGAGAAGACCAAGGGCGACGAAAAGACCAAGGCGGTCACCTCAGCGGAGGTTCAAGCGGCGGCGCAACGCGCGCAAGAGGCGACGATCGCCTTTGAAGCCGCCAAAGAAATCATGGAACACCTCCGTGCGAGACACGGGAACTTGGTCGGTGAGCTCGAGGTGCTTCTGAGTGAACTCGGCACGCGATTTGCGTGCACGCCCGAGGAGCGTCTGCTCGTCGTCGTGTACACGTTGCTCCATCGCTGTTACAAGTACCCGGCGGCGACGACGGGCGAAGTCCCAGAGTCATTCAAGAAGGAACTCACCGGCGTCTGTCGCGCGTGTTTCAGCGCCGATATCTCCGTCAAGCACGCTGATTTCTTCGCCGAGTACAAGGCGAGTTACGAACGCGATTTGAACCCCGAGGAGAAGACGTTTCCGAAAACCGTCGCCGAGCTCATGACTCGATTAAAGGCGTGGAAACAACGTCTCTTGAACGACGTCGAGGACCGCCTTCCCGCGACGTTGCGTCTCGAGGACGAATCCACTAAACTCAGAAACGCCACCTTCAACGAGGTTGAGATTCCGGGTCAATACGCTGGCGATCTCTCGTACGGCGCGGTGGATCGTCTCGTCAAGCTCGAACGCATCGGCGCCGACGTGCACGTCGTGCGCAGAAACGGCAACTGTTTGCGTCGATTGGAATTCCTCGGCGTCGACGGTTCCATCAAACAATTCTTGGTGCAAACCTCCCTGACGCCCGCGGCGAGAGGCGAAGAACGCATGGCGCAGCTTCTTTCGACGCTCAACGGCGTCTTCGCCAGGCACGTCGAGACGCGCAAGCGCAACGCGTGCTACTACGTTCCCGCCATCGTTCCGGTGTGGCCGCAGGTACGACTCCTCGAGGACGACGACGCACACGGCACGTACGCCGAGGTGTACGACGCGCACTGCGCGAGGTACCGTCGCGAGCCTGATTTACCGGTTACCCTCTTCAAAGCCGCGCTCGATCCCGCCATTCTCGGCGACGTCGTCGACACGGAGGAGGTGCTCGAGCTCCGATTAAAGGCGCTCATGGAGATTACGCAAAAGCACGTCACCGAGAACATCTTCTCGCAGTGCATGTACAAGACGCTCCCGAGCAGTTCGCATCTGTGGACGTTTAAGCGTCAACTGTCGCAACAGCTCGCAATCTCGAGCTTTCTCTCGGCGCTCTTGCGCATCGGAGGACGCACGCCGACGAAGATCATGTTCGCGAAGAACACGGGTAAGATTTTCATGCTCGATTTCCATCCCGCGTTCGACGCCAAAGGTATCGTCGAGTACATCGAACCCGTGCCGTTCCGTCTCACGAGAAATCTGCACACCTTCTTCACGCCGTTCGGCGTCAAGGGTGACTTCGTCACCGCCATGGCGTCGGCGGCGCAGGCGTGCGTCGACCCTCGCGCCGATTTGGAGGCGCACCTCGAACTCTTCTTCCGAGATCAACTCATGGTCTGGCCTTGGAGACGCATGCTCGCGTCCAAGGACGCCAACGCCGTCAATCCCTCGCCGAGCGAGATTAAAAACATGGCGCGCGCCAGCGTCCAAGAGGTGCTTCGCCGCCTTCCCATCATCGCCCCCGCGCCGCCGACGGAGTCATCCGCCGACGCCGCACCGAGCGTTCAAAAAGCCGTCTTACACCTCGTCGACGCCGCGCTCAACATTAGAAACGTCGCTCGCATGGAGAGCACGTGGGCACCGTGGTTTTGATCACGACTTGTATTATTCCATCATCGCGTCGGCGCTCGCCGCCGAAAAAGTGCACGCCTCCTCGCCGCGCCGTCCCACCGCGTCCCCGCACTCGTTCGCGCGTCCCATGGCGCCCGACGACCCGGTGTGGCCGCCGGACGTTCGCTACCTCGACGCCCTCGATTACTCTCGTCTCGTCGACCCGGAAAACGCGCACGCGCGCGCGTACAGGCCCTCGGGAAACGCGCCCTGTCGACACACCCGCGACAAGGCAAAGCGACGGGTCAAGGTGCGATTCGTCACCGACGAAGGACATCCCGCGCGCGGAGAGCGCGGGTTGTACGCGAATAAGAAATTCGCCCCGCGCGAGCGCATCATCGATTATCACGGCGTCGTGACGACGTCCGAGGACGCGGACGAGGCATCGGATTATTGCTTGGCGTTTGGTCTTCGAAACGAGCTCGCGGTGGACGCGCGGCGGGCGGGGAACGAAGCGCGGTTCGCGAACGATTTTAGAAACACCGGTAAGGTGCAAAACGCGAAATTTGACGCGTACACGGACGAAAAGGGGGATTATAAGCTCGCCGTGTTCGCGGGACCGACGAAGGCGATCGCCAAGGGGGAGGAGATTTTGATTTCGTACGGGAAGAGGTTTTGGGCGTCGAGGTTCGGGGATGATTTAGAATCGTTTAGGACGGATTTGCCGACATCTTCGCGGGGGTAGTTGTATATGTACTATGTGTATCGGTGTGTAGCGCGTGGAGATGAATGTCGGTCGCGCTCGACGACGCGGTTCGGTTCGAAATTGTTGTTAAAATCGCTCCGTAGTGCTCGCGTGGCGATTCACTCCTCTTCGCTTGACGATTCTTCCTCGCTCGACGCCTCCTCGAGCCAATCGACGAATGGTCGAGCGAGGTTGAGGAATTTCTTTTCGCTCTCGTCCGCGTCAGCCTTCTCTTCCGCCCACGCGAGGACGCTCTCTTCGGAGATGACGTCCATGTCGTAGAGCGTGTGAAGAATCTTGGCAAAGGACGGCGTGCACACCGAGCCGCCCATGCCCTTGAAGACTTCCTCTTCCGCGCAAAAGTCTTCAAGCGTGAGCAAAGCTTCCACCTGGTCGTCTTCGCTCTTTAAGAATCGCGCGAGAAGCGGCGCCCACTCCTTGAGTCTCGCACGCAAGCGCTTAAGCAATTCCGGCGTCCCCGACGGCGCGGATTCCGGATAGAGTTTGACGTTTTCGCGAGATGTCTTGGCGTTGGCGGGCAATGTCAAGCCGATGATGGTCATCAAGACGTAACGCGCGATGTCCGCGAAGGTTCTGTTCTCGGCCATCTTCAAACCTTGTAATTCTACAACGGCGTTTTCTTGCGCGTACCCTTGCTTGACGCAACGCAAAAACGTCTCCGCGACCTCTCGCCTGAACACGGATTCGCGCTGCGTGAGCTCGTCCTCTTCGCTCTCTGATTCGTTACCCGACACCGGTGCGTTCGCCGCCGAGGTACCACCGCGTTTACCTTCGTCCGCGTACTCGTGAGAACAATCATACGGTTCTCGCGCCTTCGGCGGCGCGACGTTGCGAAACCAAGATTCCTCGCGTGGCGCCCACGCGTACCCAGCGCCGCCCGCACCCACGGAATTGGGATTCCAAATCGCGCTCGTGTCCACCCCAGCGTTCGCTCGCGCCTTGTTGAGCGTCGCCTCGACGTCCGCCGGCGCGTGTTCGCCTCGCACCTCGTCTCTTGTGCTCTCTAAATCCGCAAACTCGAGCGCGTTGTCTTGTTCCGAATCATCCGAATCGTAATCGTCATCCTGAATCGCGGGTTGCGGCGCCAGCGCGATTCGAGAGTTTGGCTTCACGACGAACCCTTTCCCGACGACGACACCCGCGGCAATGGCGCATCCCGCCGATACACTCGCGCCCTCGTGCACGACGACGTTCTCTTGTAACACGGAGCTCGTCACCGTCGTCCCGTCGCCGATTCTCACGCCATCGAACAAGTAGGCACCGTCAATGACGCAATTCTTTCCGATGACGACGTTATTTCCGATGACGCTGTGCGCGACGCTCGAGCCTTCGCCGACGACGGATTTCGCGCCGACGAGACACCCCTTTCCGACGACGGCGTTCGAGCGCACCTCGCACTGCGGACTGAGATAGCTATTCCCCCACTGGTGCACGAACGACTCGGGGTTGAGTACCGGCACAACGCGCGTGTCCGGCACGTACGGATACGTCCATCTATTCAACACGTCCCTCGACACCGCGTCGTACGATCGCAGAGAGTGCACGCGCGCGGCGTACTCGCGCGTGGAAATCTCGTGCCCGTACAGCGTGTTCCCCAACTCTCGCTCGTTCAGCGTGCCAACGATGAAATCCCGACGAATGCTTTGATAATCAAAGTTATCCGTGAACAACATCAAAAACTCGGGCGCGCAAATGTCCACGTGACAATCCATTAGATTCGTTCGCACGCGAATATTCGTCACCTCCCCGAAGAGAGACGCGTCCAACATTGTCGCCGGCGCCCTCGCGTGTCCACTTCCGTGTTCCTCGTAGTGCACGATCTTATTCGTCTCCGCGTCCATGGCGATGGTCAAATTGGAGTCCCCGTACCTCCCCTCGCGCACGTCCGCGCTCACCTCGCGCAGACACACCGTCATTACCGCCAATTTTTCTCGCTTGCGTCTCGCCCTGTGCGCCTCGAGCGCCTCTCGCAGATCCATGTTCGTCACCACGTCTCCGCTCACGAGCACGAAATCGCTCCGAATCACATGTTTATGATCGATCAACCGCAGCGCCTCCCCCGCGGAGATGCAATTCGAGCTCGCGATGCACTTGGTCGTCATCCCGCCTCGCGTCCCGTCCCCGTCCCGACCGCGGCGTCCATCCGATCCATCCCGCTCCCCTCCCGCGCCAGCGCTTCCCTGCGACCACCCGCTCGCGTGAAGGTACGCCTCGATCGCGTCCGCGTGCGCGCACGCGACGACGAACGTCTCCTCCACTCCCTGCGATGCCAGCCACTCGAGCACGTATTCCAGCGCCGGCGCGTGCGCGATGGGCAACAAAACCTTGGGTCCGCGCACCGTGAGCGGTTTGAACGCGTTCGCGAACGAGTCCGCGATGACGACCGCTTGGAGCGTTTGCTTGACGTTGGCGACGTCGTCGCCGCCCTTGGCGGGCATGACGCGCGTCGGTGGGGCGTCAGAGCGCGGCACTGTGGGGATGCAGCGCCCATCGCGCGGGGCTTCGTCGAGCGTGTCCGCGAGCGCGCCGAGCGCGCGAGGACGCGACGATGCGGACGCGGACGTCCTGTACGGTGATCTCGTCGACGGCGACGGCGAGGGGCGACCGTCGAGCGGCGCCGAGGCGGTGGGGCGGATGAGTGTGATGTTGGCGCGGAAAGATGAAGAAAAAGAGGCGCTCGAGCGCGAGTGCGAGGCGTTGCGCGCGCGGTGCGACGCGTTGGAAAGGAATATTTCGTGTCTGTTTAACACGGCGCGCGCGGAGATCGATCGGAAGGATAAGGAGATTGAACGGTTGCGCGGGAACGGGTAGAGGATTGATTTCGATTCGATTCGGCGCACCTACTGTACTAGGTAGTAGAAACATTAATTCACAACGACGACACCGTACTAGACGAAGGATGCGTCTTCAAATCGCGACGCGCCGTCGACGGAGACGCGAAGGCGCGGACGCCGATCGATGAACCGCATCGTTCCCGGACCGCCCGGCGTCGAGCTCGGCGCCGCCGCCACCAGTTCCAAAACCTCCATCGACGCCTCGTCCGCGACGACGGCGAACACGGTGTGCGCTCGACCGAAGTGTCGCGCGGGTTCTTTCCCGAGATAGACAAAAAAATCAGGTCCCGGCCCTTCGCCCGCCCACCCGACGTCGCCGCGTTCCATGAGCTTGGGCCCGCGTTTCGTCTCTACGTTCGCCGCCGTGGAGAACGACCGCAGCGTCCCTTGCACCAAAAATCCAGGCTCGACTCTGTACACCTCACACGTCTCCTCGCACGACGTCTCGGATTCGCTCGCCAACGCGCGAAGATACTCCGCGCTCGATTCGTGCCACTCGGGTTTCAGCGTCAACCGAACGTCGCCGAAACCCTCCATCGACATCGTGACCTCACGCGTCTCCGCACCACCCGCTAAAACCTCTCCCACATCTCTCGGAAGATCCTTCCCGACGATCGTTCCGCTGTCCCACCCGCTTTCCTCGCCCTCGTTCATCCGTCTCGGCGTCTCGCCGTCGACGCGTTTCAACCAACACGCGCCGTCGCCTCGCGTCGACCACACGAACACGTTACACCCGCGCTTTGAGCGACACGCGCGTTCGCACGCCTCGAGAGATTCCCGTGCACCCGTCGTCGCCGCGTCGGCGACGAGCGCGCCGTCGTATTCCACGCCGCGCGCGTACGTCGCGGTGAAAGATGTCGGTGAAGGTGAGGAAGATGTCGACGCGTGCGCGTCGACGCGGGCGTCTCGCGACGCGCGCGCGGACGAGGACGACGTCATCAACGCGCTCGCGCCGACCGCGCACGCGACGCACGCGACGAGACGGAGTCGCGCGCGTCGTCGCATGATGATGATGATGACGACGAAAACTGCGGCGAACGCAGAGCGCGACGCGCGACGCGCATGCGCGTCGACGCGCGCGCGACCCCGCGAGCGAGCGCGCGAACGACCCCGCGTCGACGCGCGTCTCGCGCGTCCGCGCGCGCGGGCGTCAGAGCGCGAGGCGCGCGAATGAACGCCGTGGATGGGGACGGCGGCGCTGCGGATGCCATCGACGACGTGCGCGCGCTCGTGTCGTGGAGCGCGTCTCGAGGGGCGCGAGGAAGCGGGCTCACGGTGTCTCTCGACGGTGGCGGGGACGCGGGACGGGGACTGGAGACGACGAGGGAGGTGACGCGCGGGGACGCGGTGCTGTCGACGCCGCTGACGGCGGGGATCGTCGACGACGCGGCGGGACATCCGGAGAGCGCGCGAGAGGTCATGCGCGAGGCGCCGTGGGGAGTTCGTTTGGCGTGTCGTTTGTTGCAGGAGAAGAAGCTGGGGGAGGCGTCGGTGTACGCGCCGTACGTGAAGACGCTGCCGAGGCGCGTCCCGACGTCGCCGGTGCACTACGCCGACGACGCGTTGGCGGAGGTGCAATACCCTCCCGCCGTCACGGAGATCAAGGAGATGCAGGCGGCGTGTAGGAAATGGCACGAAACGCTTCGTGAGCGGGCGCCGGAGGCGCTGGGGGATGCTTTTTTCGATTACGAGATGTTCGCGGACGCGGTGGGCGTGGTGCACTCGCGAACGTACGGCGTGGCGAGCGCGGACGATAACGCGGGATACTTTCGGGCGCTGTTACCGCTGGCGGACATGTTGAATCACGGTGGTGATATCGTGACGAGCGTGACGCGCGACGAGACGACGGGTGAGCTGACGGACATGACGGTGGAGGCGACGGATAACATCGCGTGGTCGCGACTCGACGACGACGGGACGATTCAATTCGCGGCGACTCGCGACATACCGGAGGGCGAGGAGGCGCTGATGTCGTACGGCGAGCGAAGTAACGATCACTTTCTGATTTATTACGGGTTCGCCCCGGATAATAACCCGCACGACGATTGCGTGTTGTTCAGTAACCTCGAGCACGCCATGGTGTGGCACTCCGTCGCGCATCCCGAGCTCTGGGAAGGTCCCGAGGGCACCGTTCGCGAGAAGGCGGCGAACGCGGCGTACGAGGAGGTGACCAAAGCACTCGAGGCGGACGGATCCGCGGACGCCAAGCTCGCCGCGTCTGAACCGAGATTGAAAGTGTTGGGATACGGTCGCGTCGACGCGCGTCTGCTCAGCGCGTTCGCCGCCATGTACGCCGGCACGGAAGCCACGGGCGACGTCGACGGGCCCGTGTGCGGCGATGAATTGAAGTTTGCTCGCGCCGACGTCGCCGCGCGGTGCGAACAACTCCTCGCGCAGATGCCGACGACGTTCGAAGAGGACGTGGACGCGCTTCGATCGGGCGCGTTCCGGGACGACGCCGAGCGCGTTCGAGTCATCTATCGCGCGTGCAAAAAGAAAATCTTACGCGAGACGCTCGACATGTTTAAACTCACGTGATACGATGCAACGCTCACATTTATTCATTTATTCATTCATTCATTCATTCATACATTCGTGCGCTCGTTCGAGCTCGTCGCTCGTCTCGTCGTCGAAGAGGCTCAACCGTCTCTCGGAGGTTCTCACACCGCCCCATGTGCTGACGCGTCGTCGAGCGCGCGACATGGCGCTCGTCCTCGCGGAACCATCGACGAGCGACCCCGTCGTGGACGCCGCGGATCTCTTACCCTTTCAGCGCGACATCGTCAAGGAATTACTCGCCCACGACGGCGTGTGCGTCTTGGCCGAAGGATTGGGCGCGAGCGCCGTCGTCGCGTCTCTCGTCGCCGTCGACGACGCGCACCTGCGCCAACGCGCGCTGGGTGACCCACCGTACGTGACGCTCATCGTCGGCGCCGCGGAAGAGGCCAAGGTGAGCGTCAAGGAGCGGCTCACCGCGCTGTTCCCGCGCGCGGCGCCGCCCGCCGAGCTCACGGCGGAGACGAGCGGGGACAAGCGAAAAAGACTGTACGAGCGCGGGTGCGTCGCATTCGTCACGACGCGAATCGCGAGCGTGGACCTGTTGAGCGGAAGGTTGGACGCGAAGCGCGTGCGAGGGGTGATCGTGTGTTCGGCGCACCGAACGACGGAGACGTCGGGCGAAGGTTTCGTCGTGCGGTTGTTTCGGGAAGGAAACAGAAAGGGGTACGTGCGCGCGATCAGTGATCGCCCGGGCGATCTCACGCGTGGATTTAACAGCGTCGAGCGGTGTTTGAAGGCGTTGATGCTGACGAGGATACACCTGTGGCCGAGGTTTCATCTGCGCGTCAAGGAGGATTTGGACGCGGCGCCGCCCGAGGTGGTCGAGCTTCGACAGCCGCTGAGCGAAAACGTGTTGAAGATTCAGGAAGCCATCGTGAGCGTGATGGATTCGTGCATGTCCGAGCTGAAGAAGAGTCGGTTCATCGACACGAGCGACCTCACGCTCGAGAGCGGGTTGTTTAAGAGTTTTGATTTGATTTTACAGAGACAGTTGGACAAGGTGTGGAACGTCGTGCCGAGAAACGTGAAACAAATCGTGTACGATTTGAAGACGCTGCGCATGCTCGCGGATGCGTTGCTTCGATACGATTCGGTGACGTTTTTAAAGTACCTGCACGCGCTCAGGGCGAGCGAATCGCGCGAGAGTATGTGGTTGTTCACAGAGGCGGCGCACGCAATTTTTGAGCACGCGAAAAGACGCGTCTACTTGCTGAAACGCAAGGCCGCCGCGCAACCGAAAGGGCTCGGCAAGCGCGCGCTCCCACCGCAAGTCTCGAATACGGACTTACTCCCGGTGTTGGAACCGATGCCCAAGTGGACGCTCGTCGAAGAAATTCTCGACGAGATTGAAGACGAACGCGCGCGCGGCGGCGCCGCGCTCGCCGTCGCGGATTCAGAAACCGTCATCGATTTGACGTTTTCGCAACCGTACGCCTCTCAAGAGCACGCTGACACGCAAACGATCAAGTATAAACAAGGAGCGACGCTCATCGTGTGCAGAGAGGAACACACCGCGCGTCAGATTGGGTATTGCATACGATTCGGCGCCGACGCGTTGATGCGCGCGCATTGGACGGATTATCTCTGCAATCGCGGCGGTCAAAACGTCGCGAGTAGGGTGGCGAAGCGACATGCGGGCGGGCGCGGTGGACGGTACGGTGGCCGATACGGCGGGAGACACGGCGGACGCGGTCGCGGGGAAGCACCCAAGGCGCCGCGCCCGATGTCTCGGTTGGAGCGCATTCAGGCGCGCATGGAGGGGCGCGACGTCGACGGCGAGGCGGAGGCGTCGACGAGCGATGGGAAGACGGACGAAGGGAAACTTCTGGCCGAGGCGGCGGCCGCAGCGAAGAGAACGTTGGTCAGGAAAAAGCCGAGCGCGTCGACGACGAAGGCGAAAGCGTCGGAGGCGAAGATTGAAGCGGCGGAGGATGAAAAACCGCTCGCAGACGACGACGACGTCATCGAAGTCGGCGAGACGCGCCAACGGGCGACGGCGAAGCGAGACACCGATAACATTTATATCTACGCCCACGAGCGCAGATTAAACCTACTCAACCGAATCAGACCGTCCTTCGTCGTCATGTACGATCCGGACGCGTCCTTTATTCGAGAACTCGAGGTGTATCAATCGCAACATCCGGAGAGGCGCGTGCGCGTGTACTTTCTAGTCTACGACACGTCTCTCGAGGAACAAAAGTACCTGAGCAGCATCAAACGCGAGAGCGCGGCTTTCGAAAACTTGATTCGAACGAAACAACACATGGCGGTGCCCGCGGAACAGGAGGGGCGAAGCGATTCGCAAAATCCGCTTCCGCTCTCGCTGCCGAATTCGATTTCGCGACAACGCATAGAAGAGTCTCGAGAGGCGAGCACGCGCAAGGGCGGTGGGTCGCTGACGATTCGAACGAGCTTGGAGATCATCGTCGATATGCGTGAGTTCATGTCCGCGCTGCCGTGCGTGTTGCACTCGGCTGGGTTCAAGGTGCGCCCGACGACGCTCGAAGTCGGCGATTACATTCTCACGCCGAGCGTGTGCGTCGAGCGCAAAGCCATTCCGGATTTGATTCAATCGTTCGCGTCCGGTCGACTCGCGACGCAGGTGGAATCGATGTGTAAGCATTACAAAACGCCCGTGCTGCTGATCGAGTTCGACGGCACCAAGGCGTTTGCGTTACACGCCGAGGCGGATTTGCCAAAGTTTGTCGGTCAAAATCATCTCATCACCAAGTTGGTCATGCTCGTGACGAGATTTCCAAAGCTTCGTTTGCTCTGGAGTCGATCGATGCACATGACGGCGGAAATTTTCGCCATGTTGAAACAGGTCGAGCCCGAGCCCGTGCTCGAGGACGCGCAGCGCATCGGCGTTCCCGAGGCGGACGGTTCGATTCACAAGCTCGTCGAGGACGACGTCAACGACGCCGCCGTCGATTTGCTTCGTCGACTTCCGGGAATCACCGATCGAAACTATCGCAAAGTGATGCGTAAAGTAGAGAGCATTGAAAAGTTGTGCGGGTTGACCGAGGAGGAGATCGCGGACGTGCTCGAGGACGCGCGACAGGCGAAGACGCTGCACACGTTTCTGCACTCGCCGTTTCCGCGCGAATTCATGCTCTGAATTAGGAAGAAGGAAAACTACAGTAACACTAACACATGTACCCACTGGATTAGATTATGCGACGACGACGCTTGGGTGTCTTTTGCCTCGCATGCTCGCTCTCGTCCTCGTTTAGCGGCCGCCGCGTTCCATCCCTGTACGCGATGTACGGATCCTCCGTCGTCGTTCCCAGAGGCGTGACGTGCAGCGCGTACCCACCCTCGGGTCGAGGCGGCGCGTGTGTCCGTCTGTTCTCGCGTCTCAGTCCTTTCCCTCGCACGCCCGTGTTGTACTCTAACCTCTCGAAAAACTCTCGCACGAGCAATCGCTCTTGCTTTCTCGCGAGCTCGCTCGCCTCGACGAAGCGTTTGGGCTTGGCGTCCCGTCCCTGCTCAAAGGCGTTCACCACGCGAAACATCGGCATCGTCGGTACGTCCGCGATGTGTCTCTCGCCCGTACCTACGTCCACCGTCCCCGCCGCGCTCTCTACCGCGGCTTCGCACTCGTGATACAGTTGTTTATTCTCCCTGACGTGCTCCGCCTCGGACGCCTTCAACGCGAGGATCGCGCCGACGCGTTGTTTTCGAATCCTATACTTGACCGCCAACGCGTCCACGTTCCACGTCTCTGGATCCTCCGCGTGCATGGCATACATCTGCGTCTTCGCTCGATCGCTCAATCGCGCGTTCGCACCGTTGATCCATCGCTCCGCCGTCTCGCCGCTCTCCGTCAAGTCGTACAACCAGCCCCAGGGCTCGCCGGGCGTCCCCGCGTGCGGATCCGTCACCTCTCGCATCTTTCGCGCGCCGTCGCGCATCTTTCGCCGCACCTCCCCCTCGCGCGTCTCCCCCTCGTCCTCCTTCGCCGCCGGCGTCGTCGTCGAGTCGGCGTCGGCGTCATCCGCGCCCGCGCTCGAGCTCGAGCGCGCGCGCGAGAGGGTTGTCCCGAACGCGTCGGTCGACGATTCCATCGCGCGAGACGACGCCGTCGCGCGCGCGCACGCGCGAGTGAACGCACGAAGCATCTCGCTCGCGTCTCACCGCGCGCGCGCGGACGAAGACGCGACGCGCGCGTATCTGTGGCGTTGGGCGCGTCGGCGGAATCGCATCACCGAGACATCGCACCACCGCCGCATTTCGAGACGCCCATCGCCGCGGACGCGCGCGCGACGCGATTCGTCGACGGTCGCGCGTCGATATCGAAAGAACGCATCGTCTGCGACATGTCCGACGACGCGAGAGACGCCCCGGGGGAGACGACGGCGAACGAGGAGGCGGAGAGCGACGTTGATTTTTTGGCGCTCGTGCGGCGAGCCAAAGCCATCGCCGACGTCGCCGCGGCGGACGCGGCGAGCGCCGAACGCCTGGCGCGAGCGGAGAAACGATGGGGCCAAGCGATCACGAGGGATGGGAAACGGTATTACTTCGATAAGACGGCGCGAGAGCACGTGCAGTGGGAGTGTCCCCGAGAGCTCAAGGCGTCTCGCGTCGCGACGCTTCGCGCCGAAGCCGTCGACCGCGTCGAGCTCCCACCGGGATGGCGCGAGCTCAAGAGCGCGACGGCGGAGAAAATTCCGTATTACTGGAACATCGAGACCGGCGACGTGCGATGGGAACGTCCGAGAAACGACGCGCTGATCGTCGCCCGGGTGGTGCCCGCGACGGCGCCGTCCTAATTCTCGCCGCCGCCGTCCTCATTCTCGACGAGAGAGGAGAGAGGAGCCCGCGCGTTCGATGCCTCGCGCGAACGCGAACGAAACGCCAAAATCCCGCCCGAAACGCGTCCTCGCGCGTCTCGAGCGTCCCACCGACGGCGCCGAGACACCATCTGTAATTCCACCAATCACGACTCAACGAACACCCCCCCACGAGGTCGCATCCCCATCCCCTCACGGATAAGACCCGTCGCCATCCATCGCGCCGCGACCGCACACCCCCCCGCGCGCTCGCGAGTCCACGTCGCTCGACGCACGACTCGGCGCGCGATGATGTCCACCGCTCCTCGCGCTTCACCGCGGCTCTCCTCCACCGCGCGCGGCGCCGCTCGAGGAGATTCCCGTCGCGCATCCTCGATCCGATCGCGCGCGCGGACGTCGTCGAGACGACGGCCGCGCACGACGCGCGCCGCCCTTCCCGATCTCCCGTTCGATCCTCGACAGTATCGCAAAGACCTCGGACGAAGCGAGTCGTACTCTCGAAAGTTTCTCAACGACGAAGAGGCGGCGACGAAGATGGCGAACGACGGTGTCTCCTATTCCAAGACGGGGCTGGTGGCGACGATGCGCGAGGGCGGCTTCGCGTACGCGGCGGACGGTCTCACGTTTAAGCTGGCGGACGCGTATGGGTTCTGTTGGGGGGTCGAACGGGCGGTGCAGATGGCGTACGAGGCGAGGAAACGGTTTCCGGAGAAGGAACTGTGGATCACGAATGAAATTATTCATAACCCGACGGTGAACGAACGTCTGAGCGAGATGGGGGTGCGATTTATACGAGAGACGGAGAGCGACGGGAAGGATTTCAGTGGGGTGCGCGAGGGAGATGTCGTGATTCTTCCGGCGTTCGGTGCGAGCGTGCACGAGATGAAGTTTTTGGCGGACAGAGGGGCGAACATCGTGGACACGACGTGCCCGTGGGTGAGCAAGGTGTGGACCGCCGTCGATCAACACAAGCGAAAGGAGTTTACGTCCATCATTCACGGCAAGTACAGTCACGAGGAAACGGTGGCGACGGCGAGTTTCGCGACGAGGTATTTGATCGTCAAGGATATGAAGGAGGCGATGTACGTGCGAGAGTACATTTTGAACGGTGGCGATAAGGCGGAGTTTATGGAAAAGTTTAAAAACGCCATGTCGCAAGGTTTCGATCCCGACGACGACCTCGAAGGCGTCGGCATCGCCAATCAAACCACCATGCTCAAGGGCGAGACCGAGGCCATCGGTAAGCTCTTTGAAAAGACGATGATGGAAAAGCACGGCGTGGAGAACATCGCCGATCATTTCATCGTCATGGACACCATCTGCGACGCCACCCAAGAGCGTCAAGACGCCATGTACAAACTCGTCGACGAAGAGCCCGACATCATGCTCGTCATCGGTGGTTTCAACTCCTCCAACACCTCCCACCTCCAAGAGATCAGCGAGGATAAATCCATTCCCAGCTACTGGGTCGACACGTGCGATCGCATGAACGCCGACACCAACTCCATCACCCACAAGCTCGCGCACGGCGAGCTCGTGCAAACCGACGACTGGCTTCCGCGCTCGGACGTCGTCATCGGCGTCACCTCGGGCGCGTCCACGCCGGATAAGGTGGTCGAGGACGTCATCGACGTCGTCTTCGCCACCAAGCGCGCGCTCACCTCCGAGGTCTCATCGCGATGAGTTCGACTTTTCGCCCGGGGAGATTTTTCCGCCCGAGCGCCGCCAACCTGTCAATGTCAGCTGTTTCAATGAATCACATCGATCGCGCCCACGCGCCACTCCGTCGCGCGCGTCGACACCGCGATCGATCGATCGGTTCCGTCGTCATCGTCGACGTCGCGCGCGCGACTCGAGTCGTCTCGTCTCGTCTCGACGCGTCGTCGTTCGTCGTCGTTCGTCGTCGTCTCGCGTTCATTTTCGTCCCGGACTCGACATGGTCGTTCCCGCGCGCGATGACGTCGACGACGGCGACGACGACGAGGCCGACGGTGACGCGCGCGCGTGTCGCGCGTACCTGCGCGCGCGCGCGATGCGCGTGTGGAGAGAACTCGTGGGAAGAGAGGTGGAGATCACGCTTCGCGGCGCCGGAGCGCCGGCGGCGACGGGCGTCTTCGCCGGCGTCGACGCCGATGAGACGACGTTTCTCGTGGAATCGCTCACGAGTGCGTTAGGGACGACGCCGAAAGCGAGAGTGCGTTGTTCGGACGTGCTCTCTCTGCGCGTTCGCGGGAGACGAGACGACGGCGGCGGAGGCGCCGCGCGGTGAGCGGCTCGGAGCCGAGAGACGAGAGACGACGAGACGACGAGACGACGAGACGACGAGACGACGAGACGCGTCGAGACGAGTATAATGTAGATGTACGATTACGCGCGCACCCGCACCGCATCGCGACCACCGAGTGGTGGGATCCATCCATCCATTCTTTTCTTGTAACGCCCAAAGAGAAAAAGTGACGAAAAACTTCCGACACTCCGCGACGCATGAAAATCGTCGAGCGCGCGCGTCGCGTGCGCTCGCCCGACGACGGCGCGCTCGTGAGTTATCTCGGTCGATGTCCCGACGACGGCGTCGACGTCTCGACGCGTGGGGTGACGGTTTTCGTCAACGGTTTGTCGAATGCGTGTTTTCAACTCACCCCGTTCGCGGACGCCGCGCTGACGCACGGACGCGCGGTGCTAGAGTTTGACATGCGCGGACACGGCTGTAGTGAAAACCCTCGCTCGTACGACACCGTGAGCGCGCGGTCGTTCGCGAGGGACGCGTGGGCGGTGGTTGATGATTTCGTCGGCGTCTCCGCGCGGCGGGACGTCGACGTGTCCTCCGAGCGGCGGGACGTCGACGTCGTGGCGTATTCGTACGGCACGCAGATCGCGTTGGAGATGATTCGCGCTCGACCTCGGCGCGTGCGCGCGTTCATAAGTCTTCTGGGCACGCCCGAGCGGATATTGGATGGATTGCTTCCCGCGTGGCTCGCGAACGCGACGATGCGGACGGCGACGCGCGTGCTCGGCGAGCGCGCGAGCGCGGCCGTCGTCGGCGCGGCGTTGAAGCTCGCGGCGACGGCGCCCATGGCGATTTGGGCGTTGAGTCGCGCGACGGGGTACCTGCGGTCGCCGTATCGCGCGTTTGTACCGTTTTTTGAACACTTGGGACGATTGGACGCGCGCACGTGGTTTCGTTGCGTCGTCGACGGGCACGAGCGAGGGAGCGTGGACGTGTTCGCGGACGCGAACAGGGAGTGGTACGTCGCGTTGATAGAGGGTGATCGCGATTTCGCCGCGCCGCGGAGGGTCGTTCGGTCGTGGGAGCGACACGCGGATTTTTTCGTCATTCTCCGGGGCGTCGGGCACGACGGGCCGACGAGTCATCGCGAGGAAATGACGGCGCTCGTGCGCGACGTGTACGGCCGCGTGGACGAATGGTGGACCGAATGGGTGGACCGAAAATATTCATCTGCGTCGCGTCGTCGTTCGAATCGACGACTCAATGATGGCTAAGACTTTAATACACACCGAATCGAATACCTAGCTAGCTACGGCGGACGGCGACGCGTCTCGCCTGTACGCGAGTAAGAGCGCGTCCAACGTTCCCGCGCGAATCGCGCTCTTCATCTCCTTTCGATCCCTCTCCGCGAGTGATTTCGACGTTCGCACCGGTCCCCATCGCGGTCGACCCTTTTCGTGAATCACCGCGCACACCCTTCCGTCGCCGAGCGCGTGCGCGCCGAGCGTCTCGTGCATCATCGCCTCGGCGACGCGCGCGTCCTCCACGTTTCGTGGATCCGTCGCCAACGCCGCGCGCGCTTTCTCGGCGAACGCGTTCGTGGTGTCGTCGAGGAATTCTCGAGCGTCGTCCAGAAACGCGCGAGCCTCGGCGATGCCCGATTCGTCGAGCGCGTACAACTCGGGCGCGTGCTCGACGAGCGCGCGCACGGACGTCAGACATCGCGCGAATCGATACGCGTCGTCGTCCGTGGAACCGCGCTCGCGGAGCTCGCGCATGATGGCAACCAGTGGACGAAGGGCGTTCGTCTTCGCCTTTTCCGCGTCCGCGAGGTCTTCGCGGACGAAGGCGTAGAAAATCGGCGGCTCGCACCATCGCGCCGCGCGTCTCTGAAAGTACACGACTTCGTCCATGAAGGCTAACGATAATCGACGCTCCTCGCACATGACGCAATCGCGAACGGTGTACACGCAGTGGATGATGTTCGGTGGGGATAAGAGCGGCGGTCCCCCGGCCTCGAGCGCGGCGACCCAGAGCGTGGGACAGGGATCGTCTTCGTCTTCGTCTCGGGCGCTCGCGGCGACGCCGTCGAACGCGCGCGGCGCCGACGCGTCGAGCGGCGTCGCCGACGGCGCTCGCATCTCACTCGCCGTCGGGTAGTAGTGGTCTGGCGTGTCGAAGATCTCCAACGCGCAGTTGCGCATCGTTTTATTCATCTCCGCGTCTTGTGCGATCCACGCGTAATCCTTGCGTTCGGCGAAAAAGAAGAGTTTCACCACCGGTTTCCCCGTCGGCCCGAGCAACACATCGCCGTCGTTCGCGCGCGCCTCCGACTCCGGAAGCCCCACCTGGCACACGAACTCTCCACAATCGTCCAAGTGCCACCACGTCATCGCTCCTTTCGCGCTCACGCGCGTCGCGTCATCCAATAATCGTCCCGGCGTCGCCGCGCTCGTCGTCTCGAAAAAATCCCGCTCCGCGGGCCATCGCAATTTCCTCGGCAACACCGGCACATCCGTGTCGTCTCGATGGAACATCTGCAGATTTAACGGTCTCTCCGACGTTAACACCTCCCCGAACGATCGCACGAGCGTCATATCGCGATTGGAGAGCACGTGTGTCCCCGGCGCGCCCCAACCGCTCGCCATGGCCACCTTGCCTCTCCGCTCATCGAACGCGCTCCACGACGACGTCGTCGCCCACTCGACGCCGTCTCGACCGTCGACGGCGGCGAAGACATCCTCGGCGTACGGACGCGAGGCGCAGAGCGCGGGCACGCCGCGACGTATGCAGGCGCGCTCGTGGGCGTCGGTGAGACAGACCGGGGCGAGTCGACAGCGAAGACGACCGGAGACGCCGCGGGCGAGGTCGTGGAGACCCCACCGCTGAAGAAGGCGACGAAGACGGAGGGGGGTGTCCGTCGGGTCGTCCACAGCGCGCGGGGGCGCGTCCCGGGGGCGTTTGGACATGTGGGCGCGCTCGGGACGCGCGCCGTCGTCTGATGCACTTTTTC
>CEUV01147007.1_pt1 | contig 34999 bp, 21 predicted proteins | sample 356401 | NCBI WGS metagenome assembly CEUV01 (sample SAMEA2622710, study PRJEB7988) | marine metagenome | isolation source: saline water (ENVO:00002010), including
GTCAACACATACCGAGTTCCAGACGACCAAGGCTATGACGATGGTGCAGGGAATCACACAGTGAACCTCTCAAGTGGTTCGATATTTAGCGAGACTGGACTGTTGCCTGCTGCACCAGATGCTCATACCGTTTCTTCCGCTTTGAACACAAACTACGGTGGTAGTACAACGCTCAAGTTGGGTGCAAGTTCATCCGGCGACCATGAGATTTTCATCGAATTTGATCTCTCACAGATGCCTTGGCCAAGTGCAATGACGCCTACATCAACGATGCTTCGATTGTATCGAACGCAAGTCGCTGGTGTCTCTCCATTGACTGTGAGTGCTCACGCTTGTTCAACATTTACAGAATCCAGTGTTACTGCCCTTCAATCTCCAACATGCAGTGCAACTGAGATTACGCGTTCAACGCTATCGGTTACACCTCCATCAGGATGGCTTGAGTGGGATATTACTTCTCTTGCACAATCGAACATTGCAAATGGCAATCTCACAATGACCATCCAACTCAAGGCCGTAGGTTCGGGAAGCAGCCTCCACACGTTTGCCTCTGGTGAACACGCGACAGAATCATGGCGACCAACACTTCGAATCGATTACGTTGACAATGTTGCTGGTGTTATTCCTCCGGCACAACCTGTTTTGCTTTCACCGCTTGATGGTGCTGTGCTCTATGATACGACCAACAATCTGCTGGATTCGCTCGACAAGCCAGTTCTCAACTGGAACACTGTCGCAGGTGCAACTGGATACATCGTGACAATCCGAAACGCATCGGGTCAGTACACCTTCAAATCTGCAACTTCAAGCCAGATTACAGGAACGAGCTTCACCTTTGCGAACAATGTCGCCCCAGGTTCAACCTTTGAATGGTGGGTGCAAGCCGTGAATGGATCAATTCCAGGACCATCATCATCTCGATGGATTGTCGGTGTTGGTGATCCACAAACATCGGATAACAACGACCACACATGGACCTACAAGTTCCAAACTGGAAACGAAATCGAAGAACTTGCACACACCAATGTCCAGGATGTTTCAATCTTTAGTGGCCTTGCGGACACGAATCTCGATGGAAACGCCAACGTGATTGGTGTTGATGCTGCTCAAGATGAATACAGTTTGTTGCTCAGCGCTGATTTCGGTCAAATCCCATTCAATCCGAGCATGAACGTTCACTCCGTGAGTTTGGCCATGTATCTCGAAGATTTGAACTTCGGAGCAGGTGCAACTGGAATGACCTTCACGGTCCATCGAGTACTAACCACAGGTTGGTCAGAAACAACGGCCACATGGAATGGTACAGGTGGCGCTCTGTGGGGCGCACCCGGTATGCAAGCCGGTGTTGACTATGATGCAACGCCAATCGACACGGTCTATATCAGCAATTCACAAGCGACCGATACGGCCGTCTTGTTCAATTTGGGTCATCGAATGATGTACATCGATGGTGTTCATAGTTGGGTCATCATAGGAACACCTACGCAAGGCTGGATGGAAGCAGACTTCGCTGACAACAGCGATACGACGTCGTCGAAGCGACCGCTCTTGATGATGAATTATACCGACATTGATTCGATTACTATCTCGCCAACAGCGACGACCATTAATGCAGATTCGACCGTACAATTCAGCGCATCGACCTTCGATTACAACTCATTGGTTGCCAGCGTTCCTGTTGAATGGTCTGCAAGCAGTGGTTCGATCGACTCGACCGGATTGTTTACGCCAACGTCTGCAGGTACACACACCGTAACAGCATGCTTCGGTGTCATCTGTGAAGATGAGACTGTGACTGTGACTGCTGGTGCGCCAGTCGATCTGGTTGTCACACCGCTTACTGCCACAATTACTGCGGATGAAACATTGCAATTGACGGCCAACGTGGTCGATCAGCATGGAAATCCAGTCTCTGGTGAAAGCATAACGTTCTCGCCGAGTAACGGTACGATGGGTGGAACCTTCGGTGATGTGTTCCAACCGTACCGGACCGGTGGACAAACGGTGACGGTGACATGGGGTACAACATCCGTCATCGTCAACGTTCAAGTTGAATTGGGCGCTCCTACAAGCATCGAATTAACGGGTTGTGATGGAATTGTTCCTGCTGGAACCGAGTGTGAAATCACCACCATGTTGTACGATCAATTTGGTAACGTCATTCCACTTGGTGATGCAGGAGCACTCTCCTACACGGTCAACGATGGCTTGTACAGCGAAGCGACGAGCATGTACTTCGCTGATACGGTCGGAACTTGGCAGTTCTCTGTGACTTCTGCCATCGGTCTCTCGGATTCGATCACGATTCAGACCGGACATGGCCAAATGGCTTCCTTGGAAATTGTTCCATCCGCATGGGACATTACCGCTGATGATGTTGTGTTCCTTAACACCACACGAATCGACGTACAAGGCAACAGATTGCCGGTTGTCCTCCCACTTGAAAATTGGACTTCAATCGCTGATGGTGCATTGAACATTACGTTGGACCATCCGGTTCAATGGATTCCGAATGGATTGGGTGGACGCGTCATTACCGCCCAATACGAAAGCACCCTTTCGTCGATTACCATCAACGTTTCAAAGGGTGTCATGGTCGGTATGGTCCTCATTGTTGATTCAACCGATGCTGCAGACATGACATTTTCAATCACGGCAGATGATACACTCATCGTCAAGGCGAAGGCAAGCGATGGTAAAGGCAACCGTTGGACCATCGATGTTAACTGGACAGTAGCGCATCCTGATTGGAGCGATCAAGGCGTCTTGTTGTATACACTCTCTGATGAAACTGAGTTTATGCCGGTCTTAGCCTCGACAACCGCTTATGTCGTTCGTGCAGAATACACATTTAACGGCCAATTGTTCAGCGAGGTTGTGAACGTTGAAGTCTCGGAAGGTATCATTCAGGTCTTTACGATGAACACGATTGCATCCAATGGCGATACGGGTTCAGTTTACAACATTAGTGCTGATGAATCGATTGAATTCTCAGTAGCCTTGAGCGATGGTGATCTTAACCCACTTGATGTCAATGTGCTTACGTGGTTGTTTGAGAATGTTGATTCTGGTGTTGTCACGGATGTAACAGCTGACTTCGTTGCTGATGAATATCAATGGGAAGCGACAACCGTCGGAAATTACCGAATGCTGGCCTATGTCGAAAATGCGGATGGCTTCAACTACACCCGTTCCATCGACATTTCAGTCTTCCATGGTGAGGCTGTTTCACTTGACCATGAACTCAACACATTTGACGAAGATGCTGGAGAAACCATCGATATCTCCATCACAGGTACGGACAGTGATGGCAACACATTCCCACAAGATGTTGAATGGGTCGAGGATGGTTCTTCTTCGGACCGAATCATTCCGGTTCCGTTCTCACCAGGTTCGTATTCCTACCAGGCATCTGCTGCAGGCGATCATACCCTTGAATATTCAACACCAGGTGCAAGCAATTCATTTGAATTGAAGATTTCACCACAAATGATTGTCGACTTTATTGATGTTGAATTGTCAGCAATTACCGTTGAACAGCAAGCATCGATCACCGTCACAGTTCTCGCTTACGACGCATTTGGTAATCCAATTCCAGTACCAAGCAGTGCTCGAGTTGATGCAACAGGTCGTGGAGAAGTTGAGAGTACTGGCTTAGGAACTTGGAAGGTCACAACCTTGGATTCAGGACCTCAAACCATTACGGTTTCAGCAGGTCAGGTCAGCGAAAACTTTGAGATTGAAGTAACTGGTACATTCGGTGGTTTCTTTGCAGCAGGTGGTACGTTGTACTACATCGGTGCAGTCCTCATCGGTCTCATCGTTGCTGTTGTACTCGCACTCCTCGTCATGGCGCTACGCTCGGGTCGAGGCGATGATGACTGGGACGATGATTATGATGACGAGGATGATGATGAGGACGAACCACGTGCTCGTGGCCCATCCGGTCCAGCACCCGGTCCAAGCGGCCCAGCACCCGGTCCAAGCGGCCCAGCACCCGGTTCAGGTCCATCAGGTCCTCCGCCTCAGGAAGAGGAAGAAAAGGAAGATACTAGTTGGATGGTCGATCATCGCGTCGACGATGATGGAACGGAATGGGCGCAAAGCGAAGATGAAACATGGTACTATCGCGAACCCGGTCAAAGTGACTGGAACGAGTGGCAGGATTAGGTGAGCAGATGAATCAGCAGCATACCGCAGTTTCGCTGTGTGTTTTGTTGCTTGCTTCTTTGATTGCAAGTGTTCCTGCAAGCGCAGCAGGCCCTCCTGCTCAAATTGTTATTTCCACGCCATCGACTGTGATCTCATCCGATGGTGTTTTGCAAATGGAAGCAACATTGTATGATGCGTTGAACAACGTTGTTGATGGTGAGATTACATGGTCAGCGAGCAATGGAACCATCGAAGAGAGCGGCCTCTTTTTCCCCTGGTCTGCTGGTCAAGTAACCATACGCGCAGAACATGGTGGCTTCAATGATACGGTGATCATCACTGTGGAAGCCGGCTGGGGCCAATCGATTGAAATCAATACAACTGCGCAACCTCGAGCAAAGTATCCGTTCACATTGCAAGCCAACCTCATCGATTCGCATGACAATCCACGCCCAGGCATGGATGTTGTTTGGACGGTTGATGGCGTCTTTGTTGGCCAGGGTGAACCTTCTTGGACACCTCCATCACTTGGATTGTATGAGGTGGTTGCCCGCTATGATCAGTTGGAGGAACGCGTTACGATGGAAGCGATTGCAGGAGATCCATACGAATTTGTATTTCCTGACGATTTAATCGTACGCAGTGGACAAGGTTTGCAACTCTATCCAGACCTTGTCGATACATACGGTCAAACGATGAACAACACCTTGGCTGGTAACAAAGTTTGGGATGTTGAAAATGGAACCATTACACCCGTAGGATTCTACTATGCATCCGCTCCAGGAATTTGGAATCTCTCCGTGCGCGCGGGCTCGGTTTGGGGGAACAGCACCATTCGAGTCGTCCCGGCCGATGCTTCGATCGTCGAAATTCAAATCACCCCAGAGCAAGCAGTCTATGCTTCTGGAGAAACCTATCGTCTTGATGCGATTCGTACAGATTCTCAAGGCTATTCTTCCGCAGTTCCCATTCCAATCGCAAATTGGACAGTAAACAATGGCATTGTCTCACAAGTTGGAGATGAGGTGCATTGGACACCTGGACAAGCTGGTCAGTACAGCATGCATGTTGTCGACTCGGATGTGCCTGCATCACTGAATGTCGAAGTTACACATGGTTCGGCTGATTCGACACGACTTGCTCTAAGTCAGAATCAATTGGTTGCTGGTGGACAGGTCGTCCTCGTTCACGAAGCGATCGATTCATTCGGAAATGTTTGGCAGATTGCGGCCAACATCACCAAGACGGAAGGTGAGAACGCCAACCTCGAAATCTTCGATTCGTATGTTTCGATTATGCCAAAGGAATTGGAAACAATTCGGTTTACTGCGACTTACTTTGATGCTTCAACAGGAGTACTTCACCAAGCGACGTGGGCTGACGAAGTCCACCCTGGCCGTCTTGCATTCATCGAATTACCCGAATCAGGGACAGAAGTTGCTGCCGATTCCTACATTGAATTTGATCCACAGTTCAAGGATGCATATGGAAACAGCATTCCACATGTGGCTGTCAATTGGACAATTTCAGGTGTTGATCGAACCCTAGAAATCCGCATGGCCGATGGAAAATGGTATCCTACACAAACAGGTGAGCATGAAGTCCGAGCCAATGCAGATGGTGTCTTCGCAGCTGTACGCATCAACGTCGTTCCAGGCAATGGTAATTCGTTGATCACCGATGGTGATTCGGGACTTACCATCGTGGCTGGTGTTGCAACCGATTTGTTTGTCGAAGTTGTCGATGTACATGGCAACAAAGCGCCGGCAGAAGATGTGGAAATGATTTCCAATACGTTCGTTCAGTTCAACGCTTCTTCAAGTGGACGAGGTTTCTGGCAACTTGTCGGCGTAACCAGTGGTACCTATTCACTTGGGCTCGTTCAAGGTGATGCTGAGCATACCATTGCCTTGACCATCGTTCCTGGCCAACCTGTACGAATTTTGACAAGTATGGTCAATGAAACGAGGAGTCAGGGTGAAGTGACACTCATTTCGGTTTGGGCCGAAGATTCACAAGGTAATCGCGTTGAAGTAAATCCAGACCAAACAGGTCTTTCATGCACCTCTGGTAAAGCAAACCACGTTCAATCGGATACATGGGAAATTGAACTCGAAGAAGCTGGCGCAGACCGTTCCTGTACTGTCACATGGAATGGATTGATCTCTCAACAATTCTATGATGTTGAGTCGGTTCTCCTTGCAGGTGCACTCGGTTCAACCAACACAGCAGTTTCCATCATCATCGTCCTCTTGCTGATGATTTTCGTCGTTCTTGTCGTTCTTATACGTCGCGGAAATGCGAAGGAAGAAGAATGGGATGAGGAAGAATTCTACGATGATGAAGAAGGTGATGAGGAACCTGTCATTGAGGATGAAGTGGATGAAACTGAGACGCCTTCTTCTGTTTCAGAACCAGAATCAACAACACATTCAGAACCCGAACTCGCTGGAGACCTGCGTCAAGAATTGGCGACAAAGGCAGGCCAAGTTGGTGTCATGCAAGCAGCACCTGGAACGAATCAAGGCGAAACAGGGTGGTATGTTGATGCAAGTACAGAATTGCAATACTGGAATGTTGGTAGCGATGGGTCATGGACTCGCGTACAATGACGGTCAGTGATCGTATGGGTGTTGAAGAGCATCGAAACTGGGACGATGTTGATTACTCTGCATTGTTGAACGGTCAAGCGTTCCCAACCAACTTCATGTGGGGTGTTGCGACGGCATCGCATCAAATCGAAGGTGGAAACAGCAACAATTGGACACGATTTGAACCCACATCGAAGAGTGGTCAAGAAAGTGGAATTGCCTGCGATCATTGGAATCGAAAGGAACAAGATCTTGACCTCATTGACGATCTCAATGTCACCCATTATCGGTTTTCTCTTGAATGGAGTCGAATTGAACCAGAGATGGGGGTTTGGAATGAAGAAGCGATCGCATGGTACAGCGATTTAGTCGACCGTCTTCTCAAGCGTGGAATTCAACCGATGGTCACCTTGCATCACTTTACCAATCCATTATGGTGGGAAGATTTAGGAGCGTTTGAAAAAGAAGAGAACATCATCTATTGGATCCGATTTAGTTCCAAAATGTTCGAATGTTTGAGCGATCGAGTTACGTGGTGGTGTACCATCAACGAACCCGCTGTGTATGCTTCAATGGGCTATGTACTTGGAGAGTTTCCACCAGGTCAACGCTCGTTCAAGAAAACACGAATCGTTTCTCTCAATTTGATGCGTGCACATGCACGATGTTATCGAACACTTAAATCGATGGAGAACGGTGCTGATGCACAGATTGGATTGGTGAAAAACATCAACTTGTTCGACCCTTATCGTCGATGGAATCCATTGCATCGATTCCAAGCAAATCTCCTCGATGGAATGTTCAATCGCTGTTGGATTAAAGGGCTCAAGACGGGTCGGTTCAAACCTCCTTCAGCTCTTCGAAGCATCGCAGTTGAAGGTTTGAAAGACAGCAGTGATTTCATCGGTGTGAACTATTACACACACTTGCTTGCAACACCGTTCATGCCAACAAAGGTTGAGATCGACCCGTTGATCCGACCTTGGGAAGAACGTACCGATTTCCGTTATCCTATGTATGCAGAGGGATTGAGACGAGCCTTTGAGATGGTTGCTCAACTGAACATTCCAATCATCGTCACTGAGAACGGTGTTGCTGATGATGATGATGACATGCGTCCCGAACATATTCGCAGACATTTGCACATCACGTCTGAAGCGATTACAGATGGCTTTGATATCAGAGGTTTCTATCACTGGAGTCTCATGGATAATTTCGAATGGGCCGAAGGATATGAGCAATGTTTTGGCTTGTATCATGTGGATTTTGAAACACAGGAGCGAACCCTTCGAACAAGTGGAGAACTCTATGCTTCAATTGCGAAGGCTCACCGAATGCCACAAGTTGTCATCTTAGCTGGTGGTCTTGGGACCCGACTTGGTGAGAAAACCGAACATATGCCAAAATCATTGATTGAAGTTGGAGGAAAACCAATTTTGACACATATCCTTGATTGGGTGCAAGGCCAAGGATGTAACCGTGTTCTTGTCTTAACCGGACATCATGGTGAACAATTCGATGGATTCACGCATACAGGGCTTGATCTAGCCTTTGTTCAAGAAACCGAACAACTCGGTACAGGTGGAGCGTTATGGAATGCACGCGACCATCTTGAAGACGAATTCATTTTGCTTTGGGGTGATGACTATCATCCAATCGATTATGTTCCACTTGTCCAGTCGCACAGGAGCAAATCATCTCCCTTGACCATGACAGTAACCACCGAACATGAAGTCATGAATCTACAAGTTGAAGATGGGCGTCTCTTGAAGTATTCGAAAGAAGGCGATGTTCCTGACGATTTCAATGGTTACGAGGCAGGAACTTCGGTCGTGAATAAATCGATTGTTTTGGAACATGGTAAAGATGGTGCATGGTCGTGGGAGAACACGATCTATCCTTCACTTGCGAAACAGATTCACGTTCATCTTGATGCAACAAAGTTTTGGGACATGGGTACGCCTGAACGCCTCCAAAAGTTAGAGGATTTCTTCAACGAAACCAGGCGATGATGCAATCAGAACGTCCTGTTCAGGAAGCACATCAGCATCATCGACGAGAACAAGGATCATTCCACCAAAACCGCCACCCATCATCCGAGCTCCAAGCACACCGTTCATCTTCTGTATAGCGTGAACGAGTTCATCGACTTCTGGTGTACTGACACCAATGCTTCGCAATGATTCATGGGATTCATTCAGCAATTGACCGAGTTGTTCCTTGCTTGCATTCATTGCTTGGTGGACGCGAGCGTTTTCATTCTTAACATGCTGCTGTTTGACCTCTTGTGTTGTCGTATCTCGATAGTCCTGTGTGTTGAGCATTCGATGGATGCCTGAATCGATGAGTTTGAACATCCATGTTGATGGATAAGGAATGCTTGATGTTGTCAATGATGTGAAGTCAATCAATGTACAATGGTCTGCCTGAGCATGCATCATCGTCATTTGATCCAAGAGGCCACAAGGCGTTCCAAGAACAGTATGTTCCAATCGTTGTGCTTCAAGACAAGCGTCTTGGCTTTTCATTGTTGGTCCATGTACACAAAGTGCAACGGCAAGACATAATGCTGCAGATGAAGACATCCCCTTGCCGATTGGGATGCTACTATGAACATCCAATTTAGCAGGAGGGCCTCCTGCTTCCATCCATAATGCCACGACGGTATCATCGCCTTCGATTGTTGGATGATTGAAATCTGCTTCGAGGAGCAATCGATGCGGTGATGCAAAAGCGAGGGAACAGCCACCTGCATAATCCGTATGTTCACCGATAATGTTGATTCGTCCAGGAATGGATGCACGACGAATCATTCCAGCACATCCTCGCTGATATCGAGGTCAAACCAAACTGGAAAATGGTCGGAAACATCTGAATCACTCATATTCCGATCTACGCCCCATCGGCCAAAGAAGCGTCCATCGACATCACTGGTCATCACAATACGATCGTATGCACAATGTGTATTCTCAGAAAATGTCGTATCGGCAGAATCAGGAACCACCCAGAAATAATCCGGATTTCGAATTTCAAGTTGATTTAATTCGTAGGTGGATGCATAACTGCAATCTGCATTAAAATCGCCAAGGAGTACAACGTCTGATTCTGTTGAATTCACGTTGTAGGTTTCAACAACGTCGTGCAAAGCAGCCGTTTCATTCACAGCATTGGCTGGTTTGGTGTGGACCGTGATGAAGGCAATATCCTCGAGAACTGTACCATTGTTCGAGAGCAAATTGAAGTTCGCAATCAATGGTTCACGTTGGAATTGATCGAGTTCTGAATCGTTGTGAAGCCAAGCAGAATCGGCTTGGAAGCGAGAGGTTCGATAATAGATGGCATATTGCTCTTGACCTCCTTGGTCATCGTCCTGTTGACCTGAACGTTCACTCAAGACAAGTGCGTAGGCCTCATTCGCTTCAGCATTGATGGCGTCCAGGAAATCGTATGGAACGGTTTGATCCAAGTCTTTGATCTCTTGAACGACGAGCATATCGTAACGAAGTGTAATGTTGACAAGTTCGGAGATGACATCGGCTTTGCCCATTTTGGTTTCACCAAAAATCTTGATGTTGAATGTTGCAATTCGGGCAACATCTTCGCGACTTCTTGATTCAGAGCGTGCTTCCGTTTCCTCATCATCTTCTTCCGATTCAACTTCAACATAGACGGTCCTCCACAATGGGCTATCATCTTGATGAATCAACAATTGAATCGTCATCGGAAAGAGAATCAACAATGCGACGAGCATGACGCCTTGTAAAGCGCTATCATGTCGTGCCATGCTTCAGGATTGGCTTCTCTATTATGAATCCTCAAGGTCCAATCGAGTTCAAGCATAGGTTCTTGACGCGAATCCATCTCGATGGACCATGGCAGAAGAAGTTTCCAAGGAAAAGGCCAAGGAAATTGTCGACATGTTGACGCAAGGCGGTTCCATTGATGCCATCAATACTTCACTTGCCTTAGGCATTCTACCATTGGTTGAATCGATTGGTGATTTGGAATTACTCGATCAGTTGGTTGAACACGCACAGCGTGTTGCTGAAGATGACGTTGAGAAGGGATGGGCTCAGTTTGAATATCTGAAACGCAATGCAGGGTCAATCGATGCCATCGCAGAATTGGCTTTTCAATCTGAATCGCTTGAAGATGGGGCGCCACTTGCCGCAGCCGTTTTGCATCACCATGCCTTGATGTTGCTCTCGATTGACGATGTTGAAGCAGCGCAAACATCGGTGAGACGCTCGTTAACGCTTCGTGAATCGCTCGAAGATCAACTCGGTATTATCTACGGATTAGCCGTCCTTTCTCGTTGCTCTCGAATCAATCAGGATTGGGATTCTGCGATCATCCACGATACGCGTCGTCTCGAACTGGCCATTGCTCAGAAAAACGATGTTCTCCACATGGAAGCACTCGCTGATGTCGCTCATGCACAAGCGAGCCTTGGTGAACTTGCAACTGCATCGGAGATGTATCAAGAAAGTCTCGATATTGCCAAGCAACTCGAACATCCTGCTGGCCATCTCGTTGCAAGTTGGGGCATTGCAGACCTTGCTGAAATCGAGACACGCTACGATGATGCCCTTCTGGCTTTATCGGATACGATGCATTTGTTCATGCAACTCGGAATCGCTGCACCAGATCTTCTCAAAAAGCGTCTTCACGATTTGACTTCATTGGGTCAAGAGCGTACGTAGGCGTCGAACGGGTTATGTTCTTTGACGTATTGGCAATAAAGAGGGGAAGAGAATGGAACACGACATCTTCTTTTCCATTAGTCAAACACCTGATGCGGCTGGCCACATTCCAGATGAGCAAACCATGCTGCAGAATTACTTCCAACAATTGGAAGTTGCTGATGAATTAGGTTTTGGTGTTGGCTGGATTGCTCAGGCACATCTTTCAACTGAAACACAGAAATCCAACAGCAAACCAGTTGTTCCACATTGGCAGGGTGAAGTTGGTCTCTGTACGGACTTTCCACAACTTGCAATGGAATCGTTTCGTCGAACAACGAACATCGAAATTGGAAGTGCAGTTGTTTCAATCTTAGCATCTGGTGGTCCAATCGCACAAGCTGAGCGTATTGCCAACACCTTGCAACTCCTTGCAGTGAACAATGATTCCAGAAAACTCCACGTTGGATTTTCTGCTGGCCGTTTTGAATTCATGGCTCGTCCGTATGGGATTGTTCCTCGCAATCCTGTAGAAGAGGCAGCATGGCCTGCATTGAGGGGTCAAATATTCCTCGAAGCGAGTGAGGTTTTCTTGCGTCTTCTTCGTGGTGATGTCGTCAATTCCGACTCCATTCGTTCAACGACATTGACTCGACAAAATTTCAGAAGCGATGAAGATTGGCAACGTGTCCAAGAAGCCAATGGGTCAGATGATGAGGCGATTTCAATCAAACGTCGCTATGTGTTTGAAGATCTTCGTATTGTTCCGAATACCTTTGACCGAAATCAATTGGTTCTCGTTGCGGGAACACATGATCCAAATGCACAGACGTTTGTGAATTCAATCCTTCCAGTACGCGTGTTCAATTTGTCCATTACCCAACCCGAAGTGATTGAAGCAACACATGATCGAATGCGTTCATGCTTCCATGCCGATGGCGGAGAGTGGAAACGCTCCTACATGCCAAGAACGAGTTTTGTGTTCTTGAACGATGAACCGCATCTCTCAGCAGAAGAGCAACGAGCAGCGGCACATCGTGAAGCAGATGAAGCGCTTGGCGCTTATTGGAATGCGTTGGAAGGAACCATCGATCCGACAAAGGTTCAGAATGCTGCACAAAATGCACTTATCGGTAACGTGGAAGATGTTGCACAACAATTGGTCGGGCGATTTCATCCCGATGATCGAGTGATGGCATGGTTTGATTTCTTCAATCATGATAGCGATCGAGTTTGCCGAAACATGCAAGCTTACATGCGTAAGGTTGCACCACGAGTCGAAGAACTCCTCAGAGGTGCATGAACGTGAAAATCAATCATCATGTTCATTCAGCGGTGAAACCCGGTCGTCCGGGAAGTGAGTTGTTTCCTGAATCACCACTTGGAGAACAAGTGGAGGGTATTCCTACTGGACGTGATGTCGCATGGGAGCCTTTGGTTGATTATCGACGGAACGGTGTTTCTGAGACCACAATCCATGGCGCAGTTGCATGGGCACATGGTGATGAGGTGATTCATTCGTTTGGAGGAAACGTTCTGTGTTATGGGCGTTCGATGATGAAACCGTTCATGCTCAAGGCGTTCGTCAATGAATTGGAAGATTTGTCGTGGGAGCAAAAGGCGATTTCTGTGGCAAGTCATAATGGCGACACGGAGCACGTTACTGCGGCGCAATCACTTCTTTCACAATCGGAATGGCCGTTGATGCTTACGCCACTCGATGTACCATTGATTCAATTTGGCCGTCAAGTTCGCCGACCTCGTCGCTGGTATCACACCTGTTCAGGCGAACATGCTGCAATCCTACGTGGATGCAGAGAGAAAGGATGGAATCGAGCAGGATACACCTTGCCAGGCCACCAAGTGTTCGATGCCTACATGACCGAAATTCGACGCTATCTCGGCGAGGACTGGACGCCATTGCGGATTGCAAAAGATGGATGTGGCCTGCCAACCGTATCCAATACTGTTGCAGAACTTGCTCAAATTTATGCGGGTTTAGTTCGAGACAAAGAGAACGATTGGATTTGGGAAGCAATGGTCCGTCATCCTGACCTTGTTGGTGGATTCAATCGATTGGATTCAACCATTCTCAAAGCGGGTGAAGGAACGGTCATCGCCAAAGAAGGAGCAGACGGATTGCTTGGTCTTGCCATCGAACATCCAGACTATCCTAAGGGGCTTGGTATCGTTATCAAAATAGCGCATGGCTGGAATGCACAAGCGACGTGGTATGTTGCTCGAGCAATCCTTGGTGTGCTTGGAATAGATCTGAGAAATCCTTACCCATTGCATCGACAAAAGGCATTCATCGTTCCAGGAATCGTTCCAGATCGTTACCTTGAGGTCCTTAAAACGATTCCAACGTGGGATGAATGGGATCCGGATCAAGATCGTTGGATGTACGATGCGGAGTTGAATTCATGAACGCATTGAACTTCATCGGTGGTGTCTTTGTTGAGGCACATGATGGAGAAACACTCACCAACATCAACCCTGCTACAGGCGAAGAGATTGGAAGAATCGCACGGTCGAACAAGGAAGATGTCGAAGCAGCCGTCCAGGCATCGAGGCTCGCACAAAACGAATGGTCTGCATTGACATTACTGGAACGTGCAGATTGGCTCGATCGACTTGCAGATGGACTGGAACAGCGAAAGGAAGAACTTGCACAACGAGAATCAAAGGATACTGGTAAGCCACTTGCACTTGCTCGTCGAGTGGATGCACAGCGCTCAATCGATAATTTTCGGTTCTTTGCCAACTTTGCTCGAGAACAAGAACCTGAAGTGTTCGAAATGGCAGATGCTACGAATGTTGTTCATCGAAAACCGATCGGAACGGTTGGATTGATTACACCTTGGAATCTTCCATTGTATCTCCTGAGTTGGAAGGTTGCTCCTGCGTTATTGATGGGCAACACCATCGTTGCAAAACCGAGTGAAATGACCCCATTAACAGCCAACCTGCTGTGTGAAGTTGCAAGCGATATAGGGCTTCCTTCAGGTGTTCTGAATGTCGTTCACGGCTATGGTCCAGAGGTGGGTCAAGCCATTCTTGAGCATCCATCCATCCGAGCAATCTCGTTTACTGGAGGTACAGCAACTGGCCGACATGTTGCAGCGACAGCGGCTCCAAAGTTCAAGAAACTCTCATTGGAATTAGGTGGAAAAAATGCGACAATTATCCTTGATGATGCTAATTTAGACGCTGCAGTTGAAGGAGCCGTCCGAGCAGGATTTACCAACGGAGGACAAGTTTGTCTCTGTGGCTCCCGCATTCTTGTTCATCAATCGATTGCAGATCAATTCACAACAAAGCTCGTTGAATCGGTTAACAGCATGATGTGTGGTGCACCAGAAGATGCTTCAACACACATTGGTGCACTCATCAGTATGGAACATCTTCAGAAAGTTGAATCCTACATCGAACTCGGTCTTGAAGAAGGCGGTACGGTCCTCACAGGAGGCACTCGAGCCATGACTGGACAAGTTGGACCGACACAGGATGGTGCTTATTTGCGTCCAACCATCATCGATGGTCTTGATCCATCTGCTCGAACATCGACAGAAGAGATCTTTGGACCAGTTGTAACGCTACATCGATTTGATTCCGATGAGCAGGCTATCCAGATTGCGAATGCAACCGAGTACGGTCTCGCTGGATCTATCTGGTCAACAGATACGGAACGTGCACACGCACTCGCTCAAAAGATCGAAACTGGAATCGTCTGGGTCAACACCTGGTTGCACCGTGATTTACGCACACCATTCGGTGGTGTAAAAAACTCAGGCGTTGGTCGCGAAGGCGGTGCATGGAGTCTTGGTTTCTTTTCCGAACCACTCAATGTTTGCATTAAACACGATTGATTCTTCCAGCGAGCCTTTGAAATGTTGAATCCAATCGGAAGCATGAGGCAGAACGATGTCGGTTCACAGTAAAGCGACGAAGGTAACGACGCACACGCTTCAAGAAATGAAGCGTGCGAAGGAACCCATTACCATGCTAACAGCCTACGACTATTCGTTAGCTCGATTGGTTGATGCTGCTGGAGTCGACGTTATTCTCGTTGGCGATTCTGCATCCAACGTCATGGCTGGTCAAGTGACAACTGTTCCAATGACGCTCGATCACATGATATACCATGCACAGTGCGTTCAACGAGCTGTCGATCGTGCACTGATTGTCGTCGATATGCCTTTTGGAACGTATCAAGGGAATTCACGTCAAGCCCTTGAAAGTGCGATTCGTATCATGAAAGAGGCTGAAGGCCATGCTGTCAAATTGGAAGGTGGTGCAGAGATTGTTGAATCCATTGAGCGTATTCTTACAGCAGGTATTCCGGTCATGGGCCATCTTGGATTAACGCCTCAGAGCATCTACAAATTCGGAACCTACACCGTTCGAGCCAAGGAAGATGAAGAGGCTGAGAAACTCATCGCTGATGCAAAACTCTTGGAAGCAGCGGGCTGTTTTGCCATCGTTCTTGAGAAGATTCCAAAGGAATTGGCGCAGCGTGTGCAGAGCGAACTGAACATTCCAGTCATCGGAATCGGAGCAGGTCCACATTGCGATGGCCAAGTATTGGTCTTACACGATTTGCTCGGTATTACCATGGATTTCTCACCACGATTCCTTCGACGCTATCTCAATCTTGCTGAAGAGATCGATGGTGCGATTCGCTCCTACTGTGAAGATGTCCGATCTGGTGACTTCCCGAACGAATCGGAATCCTATACGTCTTAGAGATAGATGAAAGCGAGAACACTGCCTCCGAAGGCGCCAACGTTCACAGCCATTCCGTGCCAGAGACCATAACGGAATGGTGGAAATTCAAACTGTAGCCAAAATGAACTGATGAACAACCAGCCGATACATGGAAGGAATCCTCCAAGATAAGTCGATGACCTACCAAACATCCAGATCAATGAGAGGATGCATGCTGTTACTGCAAAGCCCATGGCATATTCTCCAGCACGGTTCATTTCCATGTTGAGGAGGAGTTTGTAGAACAATGGCGATGCAATGAGGTAGATGGCGAATGCTCCATGAACCGGATTGGGAACGAAATGTGGTTCGATGCGAGGCATCACAGTAAGTTGCCATATCGCACCAAAGACCATTCCGATGAGAAGCGGGGCCATCATGTGACGGAGCATATCCGAGAAGATTTCGCTTTCTGAAACAGATGCTTCATCTGTTGCATCGGCTGAAAATACCTCCGTATCTCCCTCCGACATACCTGGTGCTCAATATCTTCTCGTTTGAGTTTTAGCCTAAATCTGCGATGCATCCATATGCGACCTACGTTTGGTCGTAGCATGGCCAAAGGTTCAATTGTTGCTGGTTGCCTTGCACCTCATCCTCCACACCTTGTCTATGCAGAAAATCCTCCTCAAAATGAGCCAACATCTGAAGGTGGTTGGGAACAACTCCGGTGGGGCTATGAGCGTCTTCGTGAATCGCTTTCAAAAATTGATCATGACGTACTTGTCATCTTATCACCACATTGGCAAACCTATGTTGGCACACATTTTCTTGGCCTTCCCCACTTTGAAGGTCTGTCGGTTGACCCCATCTTCCCGAACTTGTTTCGATATTCCTACAATCTCGATATCGATGTTGAACTCAGTCGAGCCATTCATGACAAAGCGGCGGACGCTGGATTAGCGGTCAAGATGATGGAAAATCCAGATTTCCGAGTCGATTATGGAACGATTACCACAGGCCACATGGTCAATCCGGCTTTTGACAAACCATTGGTCGTCATCTCCTCGAATCGTTCACGACACTATTATTCCGTTGAGGTCATGCAAGAGATGATGATGGAACTGGGTCGTGTCACACGAGATGCAATCCTTGAGAGTGGCAAGAAAGCCGTTGTTCTAGCATCCAACTCTCTTTCTCATCGCCACTTCACAACCGAATCCGATGTTCCTGAAGACATGAGCAAGGAGCATATTACCAGCCATGCAATGCATCTATGGGACATGCGCATCATCGATTACATGCGTACAGGTCAAGCACAACGAATCATCGATGAGATGCCAGAGTTTACTGAACAAGCGATAGCTGAATCGGATGGAGGTGGACTGACGTGGCTCTTGAGCACACTCACCGTTCCGACCTATCCGGCGATCCTTCATGGCTATGGAACCATTATTGGGACAGGGAATGCAATTGTCGAATGGCCCTGTTATCTACACGAGGAGGTTTGAGTTTGACAAATCCAATTCTCGCCTCATACGTTGTCCCTGTCCATCCACATCCATTGTTGGTGCCAGAACAGAACGAAGGATGGCAACGTCTTCGCGATGCATTCGATGAAGCGCGAGATCAAATCGCTGCAAGCGGTGCAGACTTGATGATTATCTATTCAACGACCTGGCCAAGCATCATCGGTCATCAAATTCAGGCGGATCCAAATCCAGTGTGGACCCTTGTCGATCAGGACTTCCACGATCTTGGTTCAATGGATTATTCCTTCAATATTGATGCTGAATTTGCCGAAGCTTGGAGCAAGGCCAATCATGCTCGTGGTTTGCAAAGCAGAACGGTTGCATACAATGGCTTTCCAATCGATGTTGGTTCGGTTGTTGCATTGAAGTTGCTCAATCCAGACAATGCCATTCCTGCTGTTATTGTTTCATCGAATGTCTATGCCAATCGTGCTGAAACAACGGTCCTTGCAAAAGCCTGTTTGGATGTTCTCGGAACGACTGGAAAGAAAGCGGTTGCAGTAACAGCGATGTCGATGTCGAACCGTATGTTTACTGAATTCATTGATGCTGCTGATGATAAAATCCACTCGCTCAAAGACGATGAATGGAACCAAAAGGTGCTCGAATTCCTTGAAGAAGGTCGTCTCGAGGATGTTGCTCAACTCTCGCGTACAATCCATCAACAAATACGCGTCCAGAAAGTCGTGACCTTCAAACCGATGTGGTGGCTTTCGGCGATGAACGATAATCGAAACGATCTCACCGGGCGCGTCCTTGCGTATGAGGCGCTCTACGGTGCAGGTGGAGCGGTCGTCCATCTCGATCCCACATCAAATGGCATGGGTGACAAGGAATACGATGAGGATGATGTTGAAGTCTATCATGGAGAGCGGAATGTCCTCGATGGAGAAGGTGATGAAGAAGAACTCCCTCAATCATCATCCAATCATGGCCCTGAACTTTGGGATCCTGCTGAAGGCAAGGATGCCGTCAATACCGAATCGGCACCGAAGCCTGTTGGACTTTACCCACATGCTCGACGGGTAGGTGACCTCCTCTATCTCTCGGGCGTTGGTCCTCGTCAACCGGGAACAAATGCCATTCCAGGCGGGCCAATCCGTGACACTGATGGTACACCTCTCGAATACGATATCAAGGCACAAACCCGTGCAGTTGTTGAAAACATTGCTCGAATCCTTGAGGAAGCTGGTTCTTCAATGGACAAAGTGGTCGATGTGACCTCCTTCCTTGTTGACATGGATCGAGATTTTGCAGGCTACAATGAGGTCTGGGCTGAAACACTTGGTCACTATGGTCCAACTCGAACGACGCTTGCCATTCGCGCCCTACCAACGCCGATTGCTGTTGAAATGAAGGTCATCGCTAAAATCTAATTTTCCGGATTTCGGCAGAATGTATCCTCAAAAAATGCAAGAGAATATATCCCGTGTTTACTTGAGGGTGTTTGAAGGCTTAGTTGCTTCATGAAATCGGGGATTTTGCATGCCTATCTCAAAACTCGATTCTCTTGTAGAAAAGGGAACTGAATCCATCAAAAAGACGCTGAAGCGAAGCGTTGGTCTTGCTGGTGTCGTCATCATTTCGCTTTCAGCAATGCTACCCGGTATTTTCGTCACACCAACCTTCGCTGCAGATATTATGGGTGCAGGTATTTGGCTTGCATTTATTGTTGCAGCAGCGGTCGTTTTGCCGGCAGCGATTTCAAAGGCTGAATTATCTTCAGGGATGCCCTCAAGCGGTGGATCCTATGTCTACCTTGAGCGAACCTACGGTCCAATGATCGGGACAATTAGCGGTCTTGGCCTTTGGGCATCATTTTTGCTGAAGTCAGGTTTTGCCCTCATCGGTTTCTCAGCGTACTTCATCGCAGTAACCACCTATTTCGATATCGATATGGAGATGATGGTTCTTTCAATGAGCGCCTTGGTTCTCATTACCATCGTCAACATTCTTGGGGTCAAGAAGGTCAAAGCGATTCAAACACCTGTACTCTTTGTGACATTGGCAATGTTGCTCATTACCTGTGTTGCCGCATTCTTTGCTGATGACTTTGATGGAACTGGCCCCTTTAAGGCAGCTTTTTCGACCGATCTTTGGACGCTTGCTGAAACATCTGCGTTTGTTTTTGTGGCCTATGCAGGTGTGACAAAAGTAGCTGCAATTGGTGGTGAAGTCAAAGATCCTGAAAAGAATCTTCCAGCGGGTATGCTACTCTCCTTGCTTATTGCAACCGTTTTGTATGCGATGATTGCCTACTTGATGATGGCTTCGATGCCTGATGGATGGTGGATTGGTGAAGATGGAGAGGTTGTCGAAAATCCAATTTTTGTCTTTGCTGAGGTCGTTGCAGGAACCGAATTCGGTATTTTTGCTGCCATCGTATCGGTATTGGCGATGATATCGATGGCATTAGCAGGCATTCTCGCATCTTCTCGCTTCCTGTTTGCAATGGGCCAGGATAAGTTGTTACCACCTGCCCTCGAACGTGTTCATGAGGAGTATGAAACGCCACATTGGCCAATCATTGTCACCGGTGTAGCGATGGGTCTTGCCATCTTTTTCGTACCTCTGAAGGACGTTGTAAAATTGGCATCAGGTTTCAAAATTATGATTTTCATTATGATCAACACTTGTGTCATCATTCTACGACAAACGAGCAAGCGCCATGATTGGAATCCTTCCTACAAGGGCGCATTGTATCCCTTCATGCAACTTTGGGGTATCCTTGCAGGACTGTTCCTGATTTATTTCATCGGTGATAAGGCATTCATCGGTGCATCTGCAGCCATTGGAGCTGGCCTTGTCACTTACTTCCTCTATGGTCGAAAGCATGCAGAAGTGAAGAAGACACCGTTCCAATCATTCCGTGAATCGATGACCGAGCATGTGGAATGATCACATTCACCGCTTGTAAGCATCTGATGTGTTTTTTCCAGCATCAATAAAGAGACCTGGAATCAATCCATGGATGAGCAATTGTACGGTTCCGAGTAGGAATCGAAATGCGAGTTTGTATGCTCCAAGAAGATGCTCAAAATAGCCCATGCCTACATCCTTTAGATGGCCCATAATCGCTTGAACTCAACGATTATTTTTCACTCTATGGCAAGATTGTTGCGCAGAGCATTGAATTTTGAGGTACATTAGATGCTTCGAAGACGCCCACCATCGACGGGTAGTGAAACACCGCGTATTGCTCCAGCTGCGGGTGAGGCGAGGAATGCAATAACGGAAGCAGTCTCCAAAGGATCGATCAATCGCTCGATTGGAACTTGGCTCATCCAACCGTTATGGATCGCTTCGATGGATTGTCCTGTTCGCTCATGAATGGATTGCGCCAGACTACCCAAACGTTCCGTATCTGTAAAGCCTGGGAGAACATTGTTGATGGTGATGGATGGATGGAGTTCCCTAGAGAGCGATTTAGCCCACGACGCCATCGCCCCGCGAAGCGTGTTGGAAACACCCAGATTTGGAATGGGTTCGCGAACACTTGTCGAGATAATCTGAATAATCCGTCCATAATTTGCCCGAATCATTCCTGGTGTGAGCAATTTCACCAAAGTGTGTGCTGCATGAAGATGCCGAGTGAATGGTTGGGCAAGCTCATCCACGGTTGCATTGAGAAGCGGTCCTCCAGGGGGTCCACCCGCATTGTTGACAAGGATGTGAATTGGTCCATCATCAAGAATTGGTTGCAATGTATGCTCAATGGAATCTGTTTCTTCCAAGTCCATGACCAATGTTCGGTGTTGACCATTGCCAAGCGCATGAAGTTCTTCAAGCAATGACTTGAGTTGTCCTTCACTTCGTGAGGCGATGATGACGTTTGCACCTGCCTTTGCCATAATCCGAGCGGTTGCAGCACCAATGCCTCGACTTGCACCACAGATGAGTGCGGTCTTTCCTTTGAGCGCATTCGAATCAAGAACAGCTTGGTCACCAAGGAGGTCCATGATACGTGGACAGGTTCCTCTCTCTTAGTGGTTCGCTCTTACAACCAATCCAAAATAGCCTCTTGTTGAACCAACCAATCATCGCTTGCAGCATCGATGATACTGTAGTGGTCACCGGGCAACCAGACTTTTTGCACATCACAACCTTTGGCTTTCATCGCTCGTGCATACGTTTCACTTTGTTCAAGTGGAACATCAACATCTCGTTCTCCATGAATCAGAAGGACAGGTGACTGCGGTGGTAAATCAATTGGATTGACTTTCTTCCATAATGCTTCATGATCGTATGGCGTACAACCCATCCACTTGCGAATCGCATCGCCTTCATCGCTGAGTTTTGCATTGTCAGCACCAAACAAATCGGTAATTGGCGCTTGTGCAATTGCAAGCCATGGCTTTCGTTCTGCTTTACTCGCCATCAGTAGTGCCAGGTGTCCACCTGCAGAATGTCCCATCACCATGCTACGGGTAATGTCAATACCTGGTAGGAGTGCAAGTTGCCCCCATGCGCGAAGAACATCGGAAAGCGTATCCATCCATACGCCTTCATCACCGTCTTCCCATCGTCGGAATTCGATGTTCCAACTTGCAACACCGGCATCGCTCAATGCGTTTGCAATCGGCTGCATCAGTTCAGAAGTGTACTGTTTTTTCCAAAATCCACCATGAATCAACATGATGCATGGAACGCCGTGATCGTTCTGAAACGGGGATGGCTCATCGGGCATGTACAAATCAGCATACTGCCATTCCTCAGCGCCCCATTGCATTCGATCGATGGGCATAATGGCCAACTCATGGCGTAACTCGATGGCGATCACGTGGGAACAACACCGTCTCACGAACGTTGCGAGAACCGGTTAAGACCATCAACAGTCGAGCAACACCAAGGCCCCAACCTGCGTGTGGTGGTGCTCCAAATCGGAATCCATCGGTATAGAACGAAAAGTCCTCAGGATTCAATCCCTTGCTCCGCAAGTTCTCTTCAAGCACTTCGACGTTGTGTTCACGTTGGCCACCACTGGTCATTTCATCACGACCATAATTGAGATCGAATCCACGACTGAGTTGTTCGCCCGTCACACCATTTTCACCAGGGACATGATGGATGTAGAATGGTTTCATCTCCATTGGCCATCGAGGAAGGAAGTGGAATCCAGGATATTTTGCAGCGATGATATCACAATGTGATGAATCGATGTCATCGCCCCATTGGATTTCTTCACCAGCATCTTGAATCATTTGAATGGCTTCACAATAATCAATTCGTGGGAATGGAAGGCTTGGAACATCAACTGAAATCGGTTCCAACTCTTGTGTCTCTCGATAGGCATTGATGGTAGCAATATGTTCCTGATCGTTGGCAGCAACACATTTCCAGATGTGATGAATCATACGTTCTTGAACACCCATGACGTCTTCATCGGTCATCCATGCCGCTTCAATATCGAAGGAAATAAATTCGTTCAAATGGCGATACGTATCGTGATTTTCAGCTCGGAATGCAGGTCCAATTTCAAAGACACGTTCCATGCCTCCAAGGACGGCGAGTTGTTTGTACAATTGCGGACTTTGCGACAAGAAGGCAGGCGTATCAAAGTACATCATTGGAAAAAGATTGGTACCACCTTCAGATGCCGAAGCGATAATCTTCGGTGTGTTGATTTCCTTGAATCCTTCCGTAATCAAATGCTCTCGGCCGTATTGTAAAACACGCGCACGTAGCGTGAACATCGCATTGACATGCGCACGTCGAAGATCGAGGAAACGATTGTCAAGACGCGTGTCGAGACCGATCGAAACCGTATCTGTAATTCCAAGTGGTAATGGCACATTTGCTCGAGTGAGGACGTTTACATCAGAGGCAACAACTTCGTAAGCGGGAGGTGGAGGCGTCTCGCCTTCCTTGAGTTTCGGTGGGCGCTTCTGAGCAACGATTCCAGTGAATTGGAGTGTTGACTCCCGAGTCATCCGTTGAACAAGATCAAGATTCTCTTCACCAACAGTATCGCCCTTAAGGAACACTTGGAGCTTACCTGTTCCATCGCGAAGATCAACGAAACAGATGGCACCCTTCCCTCGATTGGCTTCCATAAAGCCACAGACCGTGACTTCTGTCCCAACGAGGTCTTCGCCTTTGTTTTGGATTTCAGCAAGGGTATGCGTTCGATATGCCGTAGGATGCCAGTCAGCCATGGCAAATCCTGTCCGATGTTCCTAAAATAGCAATCGCCAAAGACAATTCCTTCAAAAAACCAAACCTTTGATAATGTGAATCCAAGCGGTCGGAGTATGACACAACGGATGTTCAGTTCCGAATCAGTCACTTCTGGTCATCCTGACAAGGTCTGTGACGCAGTCTCCGATGCGATTGTTGATGCTTGTCTAGCCGTTGATGCAAACGCCCGAGTTGCGGTCGAAACCTGCATCAAGGGAATGGCCGATAAGAGCGTCATCGTCTTGGCTGGTGAAGTTTCACTCGAAGGTCAAACACCTGATTACGAAGCCGTTGCCCGCAAGGCCGCCGCTGATATTGGTTACACGTCGCATGAAATCGGTATGGATGCAACCGATGCATCCCTTTGTGATGTATTGGTCTATGTAACCACACAATCGACCTTCATCAACCAAGGTGTTGACCGAGACAACATCGATTCGCAAGGAGCTGGCGACCAAGGACTCATGTTTGGATATGCTTGCGATGAAACCGAAGCATACGCTGATCTTCAAGGACGATTCTTCCCGCTCGCTGCGGCCCTTTCACAACGCCTATCTCGTCGATTAAAGACCGTCCGTGAAGACAACATCCTGCCTTGGGCTCGTCCAGATGGTAAGACACAAGTGACAGTTGCTTACGATGAGGATGGTTCCATCATCGGTGTCGATACGGTCATCATTGCCATTCAACACGACAAGAATCTCAAGGACCAATTCGATGGTTCTGTCGAAAAGGAACTCGCACATGTTCGGGAAGCGATTACAAAGCATGTCGTTGAAACGACCATTCCACAAGAACTCTTACTGCCGGGATACAAACTCGTCGTCAATGGAACAGGACGCTTTGCTGACCCTGGTGGCCCATATGCAGATGCTGGGCTTACAGGTCGAAAGATCATCGTCGACACCTATGGGGGCATGGGTCGACATGGTGGTGGCGCTTTCAGCGGAAAGGACCCTTCCAAGGTCGATCGTAGTGCCGCATATGCTGCTCGTTGGGCTGCAAAGCACGTCGTTGCCGCTGGTTTGGCAACGAAATTCGAAATTCAGTTGGCGTATGTCATCGGTGTAGCAGACCCTGTGAGCTTGATGGTCGATTCCTTTGGAACAGGAACTGTATCCGATGAGGAACTCGCCAAACGAGTTGAGTCTACCTTTGATTTCCGACCTGCTGCAATCGCTCGCGACCTTGACTTGCTTCGTCCGATCTATCTCGAAACATCCTCTGGAGGGCACTTCGGCAGAATTCCTACGGATGAAGGGCACTTCCCTTGGGAGCGTATCGATTCGGCTCGAATTCAATCATTGCTTCAATCGTGAACTTTTCACGCTTCAAGCCGATTCGCTCAAGTGCTGAGAACGTCTCGCATGTATTGGTCCGATGTCGCAACTCTCCATCCGAGCAGTCGTTTTGGTAGCATTGATGCTGCTTGCGAGTGCATCGCCTCTCGCTCAATTCACGCGTGCAGATCCTGAAATCGAATTGCAAGTGGACATGAGTCACATGATTCTCATTGCTGGCGAATCGATGAATTTGACACTCACCATCGAAAACAACGGTTCATCGATCGAAACCTACGATGTTGAAACATCAACCGATGGTCTGTCTTCACTTTGGAGTGCTACGCCAACCTCGAATTCTGTTTCAAACGTGTTGCCGACCTACAACACCACGACGACCATCGTCGTTCATCTTGCAGAAACAGCAACGCCGAGTGATAATGGGAAATTTACAATCTTCGTCAATGAGAGCGATGGAATCGCATCAACATCCATTGATGTGTATGTCAGTGTTGCCATTGTTTACAATCCATATGTTGATGCAACAGGCATCGGCGACCAAGGGCTTTTGGCCATGCAACCCGGGCAAAGTCTCGATCTCTCCATTCCAGTCAGCAACTACGGTTCAGTCATGGACTCGTATCTTCTCGGTGTTGGCGAAGAACCCGATTTGAGTGGTTGGTGGGCGAACTACTCGTCAAGTGACTCATCGAACACTACCAACACGACACCATCGTGGTCTGCTTCAGTCAGCGATGTTTTGATGTTTGGCAATTCCTACACGTCTGCGAACGGTCTTTCCTCAATGCTTGAGGAATTGCTTCGAAGTGCACATAGTCCGAGCAACACGTCGGATTTCACCAGCGGTGGTTGGACCATTGCAAACCACTGGGATGATGTGAACACATCAGGCAGTGCTCAGAACCTTTCCCTTGCAACCGGTGTATGGGACACGGTTGTGCTTCAAGATCAATCGCAGGTGCCAGGTTTCATCCGCACCAATTCGGATTGGCTTGCAAGCAAGAATGGAAGCATCCATCTGGCAGATAGAGTCGATACGGAAGGCGGTGCAATGATGTTGTTCATGACTTGGGGTCGACGAAGCGGGGATGCAATGAATCCAACCCTCTATCCAAATTACACCGTGATGCAAGATCGTCTTGAAGAGGGTTACATCGACTACAGAGACAACATTTCGCTCTCCACTTCTGCTGAGATTTACATCGCTCCGGTCGGATTGGCTTTCAAGCACATTCATGATACCATCGTCGCTTCAGGAGGAAATCCATTATCGCCAACATCAACCTTCTATGGTCTGTACACAGCAGATGGAAGCCATCCGTCCACATCTGGTTCTTACCTCTCCGCTTGTGTTCTCTTTGCTGCGCTTACAGGAGATTCACCGGTTGGTTTGACCGATAATACAACGCTGGATGCAACCCTACGTCTCACACTTCAACAAGCAGCTGCCGAGGTTGTGTTCAACGGCTCATCAACCTACAACTATCCGTGGGAATCTTCAGGTGCAATCCAAGGCATGAGCCAACATTCAACCTTCCCGCCCGGCTGGGAAGTTCGTTGGTTGGACGACCAGATTGAGAATCTCTCTGCGAATGGACAGGAGACTGCTACCTTGCGAATCTCCATCCCATCGGATGCAAGCCCGGGTGCTACGGGTGTACGCCTCTATGCTGGTTCGCTGTTCGGCAACCTCACAACTTCAACGCTGATGGTGGTGGATGTTCAAGCGAATTATGATTTGCAAGTTGATTTCTTGAATGCAAGCGATGCCTTCATACCATCACAACAAACCAATACCACGCTTCGTTTATCCAACATTGGAACGACTTCAGCAACGTTTGATTATGCCTTAACGGTCTTGTCCGGTCCATGCACTGCATCCTTGTTGACATACACGTCGACAATCGACGCGGGCGTATCGCAGGACCTGCCATTCCAGGTTGATGTCGGTACTGTAGCAAACGTCGGCGATGTATGTTCGCTTCGGCTCACATCAACGCTTGCATCCGATTCAACCGTTTCCTTCCTTCGAGATTTCTCTTTCGAAATCGATCGTCAAATCGACTTCGTCCTGCAAGGGCCAAGTGGGCCAACACTGCTTGATCCAGGTGTTGAAACCACCTTGGAAGTCCGTGTCTTCAATACGGGAAGTGAATCCGAGACGTTCTCATTGCAAATCAACAGCAACGCTTCATCACCAGTCACAGTTGAACTCGATGGCGCATCATCCGTCACTGTAGCGGCCGAAGCGTCCGCCATTTGGACGTTGAAAGCCACGGCTGCAGAAGGCTCCCTCGGTGTCTATGAACGACTCATCACCGTCACGCATGATTCACTCCTTGAACAAAACCTCTCGCTCCAATTCGACGTACAACCGATCGCCGATCTTCGTTTACAAGGTCCGCTTGATGGACGAATTGTTGTTCAATCGGGTGAAGAATCATCCGTCATTATCGCCATTGAAAATGAAGGGACTTCCAACATCACACTCGATACCTTCACCATCGCAGGATTACCGGGTGGTGTGGATGCTGGCTTGCCAGATGTGAATGGCTATGTTCTCGAAGCAGGTTCTGTCTACAATGTTTCGTTCAGTGTGACTGCCTCGGCAGCAACAAGTGCACGAACCGATGCCCTCACACTTCGATTGATTGCCGATTCGACTGAAGCCCTGCTTGCCATAGAATTGCAGGTCATCGATCGAACCTTGGCGCAACTCAGTCCAAATACCAACCAAATCATCGCCGGGCCTTCCGCTTTGACAAACGTCACGATTGAAGTGACAAACATCGGTACCCTCCAGGATACGTTCCTCTTGTCAATCGGTGCTGGAGAAACCTCGAATTACTTCGAACTCTCCCTCTCAAAGACGTCGGTCGTTCTCGGTATTGGTGAATCTGAATCGGTCGTACTAAGCGTACGTGAAACTGCAGTGGGGGCGAATCCAAGCGGCCTTCCAATCAACATCGTTGCTACATCAACACTCGACCCATCCTCATCTGACACATCCATTTTGACACTGATTCCAATGACTGCAGGTGCTGACATCAATGTCTTCGCAGATGAGACACCTGCAGAAGCAGGAGGCACAATTTCAGGTACGTTCACTGTCATCAATACAGGCAACAGCGTTGATGTCTTCTCGCTCTCTTCAGTTGGACTTGATTGTCAGATGGAATCCTCAGTTACGCTCCAACCGGGCGGTTCGACACTCCAACTGCCGTATGTATGTGCTCTTCCAGAAGATGCACTGGCTGGAACCAATGCATTTAGCTTTAGAGCAGTCTCAACTGCCCGTTCGGACGCAATCCATAACGAGGCGGTTGTCTACGCCATCGATGCGACTTGGGATCCAGACGCTGTGGCTTCAATCACACTCGCAGACAGTGATTTGTCGATTCCATATCTTGGAGGATCTTCAACAACGATTACCATTACCAATCTTGTGAATATAGGTATCTCTGGAAAGTTGACGCATGTTGGTGTTGGCGACGGTGTGTTCCGCATTAAGTTCAACAATTCGCTCGGTGAAGTCAGCGATTCGTTTACACTTGCTCCTGGTGCATCAGAAATCTTTGTTGTTCGATTCGATGCTCTTTCGACCGATGCGGTCGATGCAGAAATTCGTATACGTGCGTTGATTCAGATCGATGGAAGCAGTGGAAATGCTGAATCCAACCCGCTGGAGATTCGCTTGAAAGGTGAGCCACAACCACCACAAGGTGTAACCTTGCTCGGGGCGGAATTGAGCAAAGAAACCACACTCCAAGCAATGGCAGCAGGGTATGTGCTCTTTGCACTCGCAGTGATGGTCATTCGACTCCGAAAGCCACGTAGCGTTGTTCCAGTTGAGGAAGAAGAGGAAGAGGAAGAAGAGGAAACCAAGCAGTATGCATTGGGTCCGAACGAATGTCGCATGGATTCGAATCGACGCATCTCTTGCCCTTCTTGTGAAGCACGACTCGCCGTTCCTGGAGGAAATGAGCCTCCATTCCGATTTACTTGTCCAACGTGCGATTCAAGCATCCGAGTCGTTGAGTATGGTACAGCTCCGAAGTTCTGATCACTTCTTCTGAGCGATGAGAAGGAATGCAGTATGGCCAAACGGGCCATTGACTGGTCGAACACCACCTTTGCTGGCTTTACCCCATTCACGTTCGATGATTTCACCAGCCCATTCGATTTCAAGACCCTCTTCTTCACACGCAATCCACGCTTGCTCAAGTTGACTTGAAACGGGACAGTAGCACGACAAGCGAGCACCAGTCTTGAGCAGATGCGCAACCGCTTGAATGGCTGTAGAATGTTCTGGTAAGTCGAGAAGAATCGCATCAACTTCAGTTGAAATTTTTTCGATATCAGAAACAGAGTCTTCAACTCGTCCATCAATATGTGAATGCATTGGAAACTCTGGTAAGGCTCGAGCCAGCGTTGCTAGATTCTCAAGACCAACATCTGAATGTTCTTGCCGAGGTTCAACCGTGATCAAATGGCCAGATGCACCCATCACTCGAGCAAGATGCATCGACTGTCCTGCTGAACCAAGACCCGCTTCAAGCACGATATCACCTGGTCCAATCCCGAGTCGTGCGATAAGAACACCAGCATCCTTCGACCCAATGGTTTGTGCTCTTCGTTTCATCCCCTTGACAAGTTCAGGCAGTCGTGGAGGTAGCCGAGTAAACGTCTTGGAACCGATTTGAATTTCGTGACCGATGTCAACATCGATGAGTCGCTGATACGGGTTCAACACGCCGATGCCTTTGATCTTCACACTCTCGTCGATCATCTCGACAGTATGAACACGGCCGTTGGGCTCAATGAGGACCGCAATATCCGCGTCTGCCATGATGTTGCGAGTGCGTCTTGGACATCAGACTTTTGCAAAAATATGCATATTTCAATATAAAATACAAAAGACGAGAACAGACTACAATTATATATTGAATGAACGTAGCAAGACTATGCAAAATTACCTGCGTTTTGCCGCTTTTACAATCGTCTTCCTCTTTGTTGGGAGTTTAATGGTCGGATTTGTCTCCAATTTCGACGCACCAGAGTACGAAGTTCTTGCCGAAGAACCGGTTATTCAGAACCCCTCGCAAGCGAGCAGTCCAGGGCACGTTGTCTTTGGCCAATACATCTCGTCCGACAATTGCGGTCACTGTTCCAAGCCAGGTGGAGGTTCAGATGCACATCACTCCATTAAGCAGAATCACCCTGATGACTATGTCTACATTACCTACATGTCTGCATCCTACGGTGACACCGATACATCACGTGCAGGAAACGTTGCACCGTACAACTGGGTTTGGTCCCGAAGTGGAGCGCCTGATGCATACTTTGGTGACCGGACCGACAAAAATCAAGGTGGTGCAAACAGTGCAGGTACAACCTATGACAGTCTTTTCCAAAGCGGTGGCGGAATGCACAGCTCCGTCAACGATTACAGTATGAGTGCTGGAATTAGCCAATCGGGAAGCAGCTACAACATCGATATTTCCTACCGATACACTGGATCGGGTTCGCCAGCTGGTAACATGAAACTCTATGCAGCGTTGGTCGACAAAGACTGCACAGGATATTCCTACAGTTCGGGTATTCCTCACGGATACAACTGCTGGATGGCGTGGCTCACGGCTGGTAACACCTACAAGTCGAAGAGTTCAGGTTCAGGGTCTGCTTTCGAAAGTGTAAGCTTAACATCAACAAGCCAAACATCCTCTTGGACAAGTGTTCCTGCATCCGTCGTTCCTGGCGGTCTTAGCAAAGCGATCGTCATCGGCGTTCTCATGAGCGGTAACACCGTATCTGTCGGTGGTTCAAGCCCTCACGTATACCACGCCATCGACTCAACGATGGGGCCAAAGATGGACCTTTCCATTCCTAGTTTCACGGTGACAAGCCCAGCGGGTGCTTCCTACAAGCGTGGCGACATCCTCACGCTCGATGCAACCGTTGCAAATACAGGTGATTTGGATTACACCAGCGGTGGTTCAGTTGACTTCTATTATGTCTTGAACGGTAACAAGAACTACATCGGGCAGTCGGCTTCAATCGGAACGTTGACCACAACAGGCGCTAGCCAAACCATGACCTCACAGCAAACCTTTGACACCAGCGTCCTGCCTGAAAATGGTTGGAAGACGGTCTTCGGCGTTGAACTCTCAACAACTGGAGAGAGCATCACTTCCAATAATCGAGCCACAACAGAACTCGATCACGACCGTCCTCCAAAGGCAAAGACGCCACAGATAATCGGAACAACTGAAATCAACCGAGGCATCTACGTTTCAATCCTTGCCAAGGGTGATGCTGATGACAACGTCGACAGCATTGATACAATGAGTTTCGATGTGGAGATTTCGCCTCGAGGAGCAAATCAATGGTCGAGTGATGCCGTAACTGGTGGCTTCAACATCCTGTATCTCGGTTCACCAAATGAAGGAAAAGAGTACTCGGTACTGCCAACTGTTGACATGGCATCTGGATACTATGATGTTCGTACCCGTACTGTGGATGCTCGTGGTCAAACCTCCAACTGGGCAACTGCAATCAATGCGTTCAATCTCATGAACGCACCGCCTTCGATCACACCGAATCAAGTGAGTCCAGTCGTTTGCGATTTGTCAACACGGGTTGATTTGACCGGCATCGTCTCCGATCCCGAAACACCGCTCTCGGATTTGGCTATCTCAAGCAGCGATTCTGCATTTGTAGCATGGCACGCTGCTACCACCGAGATTGAAGTCTTGTACGCTTGGGATGCAGTTCAAGGATGCCGTCTGGGGCAACAAGGCATGGAAATCACCATGGATGACGGTGGCGATTATTCCGGCCAAGGTCAGTTGCCTTACGGAACATTGTTGTTCAACGTTCTTGAAAACGGCCAGCCACGTTGGCAAGCGTTGCCAACACAAATCGTCGATGAAGCATCCAGTGGGACGTTCAGTCTCCTTCCATACCTCTCCGATACAGACGCACAAGGCAACGCTGCTTCGGCGGACCAGTTGTCAATCAGCATCATTTCAAAATCCACAGATGATGTCTTCAATGTTGCACTCGACGGGACAACGCTCTCATTCAGCACCGTTGATGATGATGTCAACGGTGAGACGCTTGTAACCCTTCGAGCGAGCGATGGCGAGCAAGTTGCGGACCAAACCATTCTTCTCAAGGTCAACCCAATCAACGATGCGCCCCGTCTCGACTTGTCGTCCATTGACGGTTCGACACAGAAACTCGGCGTCGAGCGTACCATCAACTTGATGGAACTGCTCACGGACGTTGACAACCCAAAGAGTGACACATTCATCAGCGTCAATTCAGAAGAACAAGGTGCTGCTATGTACAACCCAATCGATGGTACCATGACATTGTACTTCCAATCCACAGGCACACAAGTCGTCACGCTCAACACCGTTGATCGTTCGGATTACAACAGTTACACAATCACAATTGATGTGTATGATTCCTATCCATTGTACATCACAAAGGTCGATGATGGCAGTGCCCAATTCTACGTGCAGATGGAGAATACATACATCGGCCAGGTTCCTACGGCAAACATCTTCCTCACCGACTTGGCTCCGACCTTTACCTCGATTGAAACGACGTGGAACATCTGCAACGATGAGACCGGTACTTGTGATGGATTGTTCGAAGAGAGTCTCGACGTAAGCCGTTCATTGGTTGGCTGGTCGACAGAGTTGAACATTGATTCAATTTTCATGCCCGACCAAAGCGCTCGTCCTGCTGGTTCAATGTACAAAGACTACTATCAACTCAGCATCAAGGCAGTTGACACAAATGGAGATGATTACAAAACAATCTCTGGTGTGAAATGGAACATTCTCGAAGAAATTCCAGCGCCTGCAGACATGGACGATGAAGTGTTTTCATCATACATCGACTATTTGGCAGAAGAGATCGAAAAGCTCGAAGCCGAGCAAGCCGATGAGACTATTTTGAATGAGCAGTACAAAGAGGACATTGCTCAGATTCTCCTTGACAAGCGAGCTCAGTACGATGTTGCTTGTGACGATCCTCGTGCAAACTGCCCTGTTGAGGACATGCAATCTGGCGACGCATCGGAGGAAGAATCCGATGATACCAACTGGATGCTCATCTTGGCGATTGTAGGAGGCGTTATCTTCGCAGCATTGGCAATCGGATTGATGATGACCCGTCGTGGAGGGGATACCAAGCTCTACGAATCTGAAGTTGCATGGACGCAAAACACCTTGCCAATCCACGATACAGTTGCGAACTCGATGTATGGTGGCGCTGCGCCTATCTTCCAACAGCCACTGCCACAACCGGTCGCTCAACCGCAACCAGTTGTTCAGCCACAACCAGTCGCTCAGCCAGTCATTCAGCCGGTTGTTGCCGGACCTCCATTGCCACCTGGTGGATTGCCAGCAGGATGGAGCATGGAGCAATGGCAGTATTACGGCCAGCAGTACCTCGACACCCTACAGCGCTGAAATCTCAACCCTTGGCTTATGCTAAAGTCCTAAAGGGGAGGACGGCAAGGAAACAACATGTCAGAGGGCGATACGCCAGAAGATGTCATCGCAGAAGATGATGTCGAGATGGTCACCGTGTGGGCTCCAGAGCCTACAAAGGACGGTGACGAGTTGCTTTCGTCAAGCATTGATCAATGGATTGAGGACGTGAAATTTGAGTCGACCGAGGATGTTCCGATTCCTGACCGTCTCGTTGATCAGGTCATTGGTCAGGAAGCAGGTTCCGTTGTTATCCGAAAGGCTGCTGAACAACGTCGACACATGCTCATGATCGGTGATCCTGGTACTGGAAAGTCAATGCTTGCTCGTTCGATGACCGATTTGCTTCCGCAGGATGCACTCGAGGATGTTCTTGTTTATCCGAATGAAGATGATGAGAATGAACCACGTGTTCGCTCCGTACCAGCAGGTCGGGCTGAGCGTATTGTACGTATTCAGAAAGAGGCCATTCGAGAACAAAAAGAAAAGGCGCAACGTATGCTCTTAATCGGGTTTGGAGCTGTTGCATTCCTCCTCGTCATTGTCGCTATTCCGAGTGGTGATATCCTCACACTCCTCTTTGGAATGTTCTTGCTCATGTTTGGATACATGTTCATCCGAAGTCGCTTGGGTTCGGGTGATGAAGGTCGTATTCCGAAGGTGCTTGTCAAGCATGAACTTGACGATCGTCCTCCCTTTGTTGATGCAACGGCGACCCTCTCAGGTTCACTTCTTGGTGATGTTCGCCACGATCCATTCCAATCCGGTGGTATGGAGACCCCTGCACACGACCGAGTCGAACCGGGTGCAATTCACCGAGCCAACAAAGGTGTGCTGTACATCGATGAGATCAATCTTCTACGCCTTGAGGAACAACAAGCACTGCTCACTGCTATGCAAGAGCGAGCCTTCCCCATCTCTGGTCGCTCTGAACGCTCCTCGGGTGCACTAACAAAAACCGAACCAGTTCCATGTGACTTTATTCTCATCGCAGCTGGTAATCTCGATGCAATCCAAGGTATGCATCCAGCGCTCCGCAGCCGTATTCGTGGATATGGCTACGAGGTGTATGTCAATTCAGAAATGCCAGATACCAACAGAAATCGTAAGCGTCTGATTCGATTTATCGCTCAAGAAGTACGTCGTGATATGGGCAGTACCCGTGAAATCCCTCACTTCGACAAATCGGGTGTCTCGTTGATTCTACGTGAAGCACAACGTCGTGCTGGACGTCGCGGTAAACTCTCACTGCGTCTTCGTGAACTTGGTGGTTTGGTTCGAATCGCAGGTGACTTGGCAGCTGAAGATGGGGCGCCTTACGTCACGGATGCGCACGTATTGGCCGCACGC
>CEUV01019588.1_pt1 | contig 34812 bp, 28 predicted proteins | sample 356401 | NCBI WGS metagenome assembly CEUV01 (sample SAMEA2622710, study PRJEB7988) | marine metagenome | isolation source: saline water (ENVO:00002010), including
GGGGGCCGTCAGACCCCAGTTCAAATCTGGGCAGGCCCACTCCTCATGCGTTTGTCGAATCCTACTGTCATGGAAGCCTTGCATTGATATGGCTTGAACGCTAGCGTAACGCATGCGCTCACGTGCACTCCTTCTGGTTCTCTTGATGCTGGGGATGCCCTTCTCTTCCGTGGCATCATCGGATTCAACCATCTCAAGCAGTACCACATGGAGTGGAACGGTTGTTTTGAGCGGCAATGTGACGGTGGATTCCTCGACGACACTCGTTCTCGAGCCCGGAACCATCGTTGATGCTCAGTCGTATTGGCTCCAGATCGATGGTGTACTCGAAGCAAGTGATGCGCAGTTCATGACGAGTGAAACCTCAACCAGCCTTGGCTCCTCGGGAGCAGGACTATGGGGCGGTATTACCATCTCTTCAGGTGCTTCTGCAGTCCTTTCGAACATTTCCATTTCAGGGGCAGAATCGGCTCTTGAGATACATGGTGATGTCACCATTCATGAGGCAATTACCATTTCCAACAGTTTCATTGGCTTCGACATTGCCTCATTTGGAACACTCGATGCTGAGAATGTCACCATGTCATCCATCGAAATTCAGTCGGTGGTCAACCATGGTGATTTGGCCATGGATACAGGCTCTTTTTCGGATACGGCGACAGGCATCTTATCGACACACTCGCTCACTGCCAACGATGTTTCGTTCTTTGAAACCGGTGTTGCAATCGATGTCGTCTCAGGAACTGCAACCATCACGGGACTTGGGCTTGAAAATGTGAGCGTTGGCATTGGATCGGACTCTGGAGCATCAACGACAGTATCCAGCATTTATGGACAGCATGTTGCACTCGTTATCGATGGAACGGATGCTGATGATTTGACGGTTTCAAACGCCCTTATCTCCGGAGAACGACTGCTCTGGGGTTCGATGGAGAGTATTTCCATATCTGACACAAATTTCACACAAGAACAACCAGGACGATCTGTCGTTGACCTTCGATGCCTTGTTGATTGTACATTCGACAACGTCTACATCCATGATGCAGACATCGGCATGGACGTCGATGGTTCAGGTACAACGACGCTTACAGACTCAGAAGTTCATGGAGACCAACTTGGAATTCGTGCGTCTGGAACCGGACAACTCGTTGTCGAATCGAGCACAATCGTAGCGAATGAGACAGCTCTTTCCATCTCAAGTTTGGATTCAGAGATTAGCCAATCGACCCTATCCCTGCATAACGGAGTCGGCCCTGCGGCTGTTTTGCTTGAAGGCGAGCACCAATGGAACGAAGTTGAAATTTCAAAACCATACAGCAGCCTCGATACCGAATCGTTGGGTCTTGATGCATGGTATACGACAATTGAATCAACCTCTTTGACAACCAACGGTTTTGCTTATGGTATTGAGCTCGAAGAATCGACATTGAATGCGGATGTAGGAGCGTTCATTAATGGAAAGGAGCGAGGCCTTCATGCAATTGATGCTACTGCATCGATCGGAACATTGACCACAACGGCCCAGCAATATGGACTCGTCTTGAGCGATTCATCGAGGGTTATTGTTGAGGATTGGACCGCCAATCTGCACAACACCCCTCTTTTGCTTGAAGGTGGTTCAGTCGCTCATGCACGCGATTTCGTACCTCTGAACACTGCACAGGGCTCGAGCGATGCAGTCGGGGATGGAATATTCCTGTACGGAGGCCCTTCCACAAGCAGCGTCTCCACAACCGACTCAGGATATTTGTATGAGACCTACGTTTCGTTTGTCGATATGAACAATCAGCCGGTTCAAGCAACTTCCTTCGCATACGGATTTGAATCCCTAGCCGACACAAACGGAGTGGCCTCGCTACCTTTGCTCGCATCAGGAACCGTTGTTGAGGTCCTGTATGATGGTCAAGGCGTTAGCAAGGAACTGTTTGGTAACCAGCAAGGTCAGACAGTACAGATCATCGCTCTCCCTGAGGGCGATTGGACACTACCGTCTTCGTCAACCATTGTTCTAGGTGCTCGTCCAGATGGCCAACCGCACCAACTCAATGGAGATTTAACCTTCAGTTCAAACTCCAATCTCAAACTGATCGATACGACGCTTGTCGTTGCACAAAGCTCTGAAGTGGATTTGGGACCATCCGGAACGCTGACTGGCGATAATGGTGTACTCAATGCATCCTTGTTGACCATGAGTGTACAATCGAAACTTGTTTCAGAGGGACGAGGATTAGAGATACAATCTCCTGTTCAATGGTCGTGCTCTCAACCTCAAAACATCGCGGATATACGCTTCATGTCAACGATTACCCTTGCTCCATTGTGTGAAGTTGAAATGATTGGGGGTCAAGCCAATGAAGCGATCTCCATCGGCACAAGTGCTTCTTTCTCGTTGATTTCAACACTTGATATCGAAGTACTTGACAAAGGACTTCCAGTTGAAGGAGCGACCATCATTGTTGATGGCCAGACTGTTCAAACAGATGCACTGGGCTCTGCTACAGCACAAACAACGGCTCGCACTGTCGATGCTCAAGGTGATGTTCAGGAAGGTACGAAGACGGTTACCATGCAGATTGGTTCATTCACGGAGTTCTTTGCTTGGAATGTTCAACAATCCACTTCGCACACCTTCATGGCCTCCACGGTTCCGACTGGAACAATCAGTTCCTGGTTGATTCTTGAAGAGACATGGAGCCCATACCGATTGGAAGGTGACTTAACGGTCGCATCAAGCACAAGGATGACAGTCAATGATGGCGTTGAATTACGTATTGCTTCGAACGCAATCATCGATGTTCATGGCATCTTTGAAGCCGGAACAGCAACCATCTCTTCAACAGGATTTGGCGCTCGTTGGGGCGGACTGATGCTGGATGGGATTGTGGGGTCAAGAGTTGATCTCTCTGGAACCCTTCTTGCAGAAGGCTCACCGCTGATTACCATGGTTGGTCGCGGTGATGTGAGCGCACAGGGTGCACAATTTGCTCGGTCAGCGGGTGCTGACCCGCTGATTAGCATCTATGCATCAGCACAATCTTCGTTAACACTCATTGATTCAGAGTTGAGAGATGCAGGTTCAATGTGCATTCAAAGCCAGAGTCCAGATGCAACCATTGTTCTCAGAGATGTTGAGTTGTCGGACTGCAATGGAGATGGTCTTTGGGCACGACTTTCTCCAATTGATGTTCAAGGCATTACGTTAGGAACTGGACTTGAGGATGGAATTGATCTGACAGGCACTTCAGGTCAAATCAGTGGCATCCAATCTTTTTCGTTTGACGGTGATTACGTGATTCGAATGCAATCGATTGAAGAAGGATTCCTTCTCGAGGATTCAACTATACATCCAGGAAGCAGCGGTGGTGTATTTGCGTTCATGTGTGAAGATATGGTGATAAACAATCTGACGGTTAATGGAGCTCCGGGAATTGACCTCGACGAAACCTCAGGCGAGATGAATGGCATTGTCCTCGATGGCGATGGATCTGGCATCGGTCTGACCATCCGACACGGATTATCTGAACCAGTCGTTGTTGAAGATATCCAAATATCAGAATACTCCGTTGGCCTCAAACTTCATGCACACGATTTCGAAGATCCGGCTACAGCGATTTTGCGAAACATGTCAATCAATTCAGCAGAAGCATTGTCAGCTGAATTCTTTGATGCTCGTATTGAATCGTCCTCACTGAATGGAGACCTTTCTATCGCAGGAAGCACGGTTGATGCTGTTGACTCAACTCTCACTGGTGCTGAATCAATTGATGCAATCGGCCTACTCAACGAATGGTCATCGCATTCTCTTCATGCCGTTTTGAACGGAGAGGTTGTTGAAGCATCGTACGTTCTAACTACGGATATCATGAATGAACAGCTCGAATTTTCTGGAATGTTTGTCGATGTTGAATTGTTGTATGAACAAACGACATCGGCTGGTTCAACATCAATCACAGAGGTGTCTGCTGAGGTTGTTTCTGCACAAAGCCTGCCAACAAATCACGTGTTTTCCACTGGATTGAGTTCAGAACAGAATGTCGTCATCACACTTCTCGCCAATTCACCTCCTGCACTTTCCATTCAATCGCCCTATTCTGGGCAACGATACATGGAAACAATCCCTGTTGAGGTTGCCATGACCGTCTTAGACGATACGACAGAAGTGGCCGACATGGGACTTTCTTGGAAGGTTTTTGACGCTCAAAATCAACTTGTTAGGGAAGGTACGGCTCCATCGACTTCATTCAACATTACATCACTGGATACAGGCCTCTTTGTTGTTCAAGTCATCGCCATGGATAACCTTGGATTAACGACAATCGCTGAGGTCGACATTGAAATTACCCAACTTGATACGGATGGGGATTGGAGTTCGACATGCAGTTCGGCAACGTGGTTTGACTCATCAACAGGATTACAATGCGGGCCTGATATCTACGACCCCGACGATGACAACGATGGCCGGTTGGATGAGAACGACGTCTGGCCAAAGGATCCTTGCGCGTGGATTGACACAGATGACGACGGGCAGCCCGACAGGATTCAATGTCCACCTGGTGCAACAACAATGCTGTTCGAAGACCAAGATGATGATGGCGATGGAATTCCAGATGAACTCGAAGGAACATCGTTGGGAGAGTCTGAGGGCTCTACGACGCCATTGATTCTCATCGGTTCCATTCTCGTCCTTGTTCTCATCATTTTCTTTATCAGAATACGCGGTGGTGGACCTAAGACTTTGGGCGAAATCGACGAACGAATGCTCTGAGGTGATGACATACTTCCAAGCGCAGAACCAGTTGCTCTTGCAATGGTTCTCATTCTCGGCTCGATCGTTGTATGGGATGCATGGTGGCTTACACGACAACACCGCGACATTCCGCAATTCGGCCAGTTGCCCAACAATGGATATGCATGGAAAAGCGAACGCAATCACGAGATGTTTCGGCAATGGGCCAATTTGGGTTCGATGGCAGCAATGATGGCATTACCATGGGGATTTGCATCGTTTTCAAACACACCCATCACGTATGTTATCATCTGGGATGTTTTGCTTGGATTGCATATCATCTCTCTTCTCGTTCCAAAACGGTATGCGATTACTTCGACGCATCTCTTCGCAGACGGACAACGTTACGAGTGGGCCCGACTCGTCCTTCCCAAGCGTCAACCAAAGAACCGAATTATGTTGCTACGAAAGGGCTGGGGTCCATTCGGGCCACTACCGCTCGGAGGCGATCGCAGCGACCTTGATATCGCAGCAGAGAGAATCATCGAAATTCTTCACTCTGACCAAGAGGAATGATGAGAGGTATGGCTAAGTGATTCCTTGATGTGTTCACATCATGGAATGGGCACGTAGTGGAGACGACGTGGTTGTTGTCCTCGAACCTGGTGAAGAGATTCACACCTCTCTTCGTCAACTTGCAGATGAACTGGGTATCAACGGGGCAGTGATTACGAGTGGAATCGGTCGAACAATGAACTCAACATTTGGCTACATGGATGACACGTTCACATATCATCGCCGAACGCTGGAACAACCTGCAGAACTCGTCACCCTCCAGGGTAATCTCGCTCGGCATCAAGATGGCTCGGCTTTCACACACCTCCATGCCACATTTGCTGACGATAATTTCGTAACAAAGTCAGGACACATGTTCGAGGCAACTGTCTTTGTCGTAGCGGAGATTCACATGCGAATCATGTCAAAAATTGTCATGACGCGTTGTCCAATGGTTGACGGAGAATTTGTTGAACTTAAACTGCAAAATCATGAACCTTAAATGGGGTCAACATGGTGGTAAAACATGGCTCAGGATGATGAAGATTCCACTCCCAATCAGAGCCGCGTAGCATGGTTGGCGGAACAAATCGCCTACCATTCGGACTTGTACTACAACCAAGCAAGAAACGAAATTTCAGACGCTGAATTTGATGCATTATGGGACGAACTCAAGCAACTTGAACCCGATCATCCGCAACTGCGACGCGTTGGAGCTGAAATTGATCCTGGCACGGTCAAAGTCGATCACATGTTCCCAATGCGTTCGCTGAACAAAGGAACCAACAATGAGGATATTGCGCACTTTGTCAAAGAGTCTTCACTTGAATCGACACGATTCATCTCGCAACCAAAACTGGATGGTTCCGCACTTTCTCTCGAATACAGGAAAGGTCGGTTGGTTCGAGCTGCAACAAGAGGAAGTGGCGACCGAGGTGAAGACGTCACCAAGAATGCGCGTAAGGTCGAGAATGTACCGCATACGCTCGGTACGGAGGTTGATGTTCACATCCGAGGTGAAGTCGTGATGCGAAAGTCCGTTTTTGAGGAAAAGTATCGCAACATTTCTCCAAATCCAAGAAACCTTGCAGCGGGGGCACTTCGTCAAAAAAAGGCGGATGGAAAAGCAGATGCAAGCGACTTGGTCTTTTTGGCATACGATGCGAAGTTTCCGAGTGAAGCATCCCGCCACCCTGATTCGGAATCGCCACCAAGCGATCCATTCGATAGTCTCCTTCTTGAGTGGCTGAACAACGTGGCTGGTGTCATACCAGCGCCTTGGGTTGTCCATGATTCGGATACAGAAGGTGCTTCCATTGAATCACTCTGCAAAGAGACCGAAACTTGGAGTAGGGAACGAGAGGCCTATGGCTTTGAAATCGATGGACTCGTTATCAAAGTTGATGATCTCGAAAAGCGAGATTTGCTTGGTATGACGGCACATCATCCTCGCTGGGCGCTTGCATGGAAGTTTCCTCCAGAAGAAGCAACATCGGTCCTCCTTGATGTTGACTGGCAGACAGGTAGAACGGGCAATATCACACCAGTTGCACGCATTGCGCCACAACGCGTTGGTGGCGTGACAGTAGAGAACACCACCTTGCACAATCTTGGCGAAGTTGAACGATTAGGTATCCAAATCGGAGATAAGGTTCGAATTGTTCGTCGCGGTGATGTGATTCCGAAGATTGAAGCGAGCCTTGGACCTGCAACGCAACACGACATCGATGGCCGAGTTCATGCTGATGGGGAACCATTCCAAGGCGAGCTGCCACAACGGCGGAGGATTTCGCCGCCTGAAGACTGTCCTGCTTGCAACGGACCAGTCGAGATTGAGGGCGCATTCCTTCGCTGTACAGATGTCCAATGTACGGCAAGGTTGGGTCGAAGTATCCTCTACTATTGCCGAGCACTCGAGATGGATGGTATTGGAGAAAAACTCGTTGAGCAACTCATCGATGAGAATCTCATCTCAAGCATCGCTGATTTGTATCGACTTGACGAGCGTATGTTGCTCTCACTGGATCGGATGGGCCAAAAGTCAGCAGACAAGGTTCTCAATGAGATCAAAAAGAGTCGTTCGATGACCTTCTCAAAGTTCCTTAGTGCTCTTGGTTTACCAGGCATTGGACCAGAACTTGCAACAGCAATTTCGAATCACTTCAAAGACCCAGAGCAACTTCTAGCATGGGTTGACGACAGTCTCGCAGACAACTCTCAAATGTTGGAATTAACCTCTATCGAGGGCGTTGGCGAAATCGTTGCACTCCAATTACGGGATGGAATCCATCTTCGGAAAGCATTCATCACCGATCATCTTGCGTTTCTAACGATTCAGCAAGAGAAACTGGTCGAAGCTGGTGGACCACTGGAAGGCATGACGTTCTGCGTAACTGGCACACTTTCCGAATCGAGAAAGAGCATTCAAGCACGAATCAAGGCCGGTGGCGGAAAGGTTGTTAGCAGTGTTTCTGGAAATCTATCCGTGCTCGTTGCAGGCGAAAATGCTGGATCGAAACTTGCCAAGGCAGAAAAATTGGATGTCGAAGTTTGGGATGAGAAAACCCTGCTGCAACGATTGTCAAGGACGACTACAGATCCTGAAATCAAATCTTCTGCGACGCAGCCAACACTGTTTGATTATTGAGAAATATTCTGTCGTTAGGAACGAACATTCATAACGAGTATAGCATAAAATCCGCCCATGCAACTGAAAGCCATTCTCCTCTCCGCTGTTGTTGTAATGGTCACGCTTACACCTGTTATCGAAGCGTATTCAAGTGGCAGGCACTTTTCATCTTCTTCAGGCTGTGGTTGTCATGGAGGAAGTTCTTCATCAGTCTCTATTTCTGAGAACTTCCCATCGGGCTATACACCTGGTCAAACCTATTCGATTCAGGTTTCAGTTTCGGGAGGTGTATCAGGTACACACGGTGGCTTCAACGTCGAGGTATCCAAAGGAACGCTTTCAACAGGCGGTAATTCTGGCGTCAAAGTCAGTGGCAAGTCCGTCACGCACACGAACAAAGCAAATCGTGCATGGAGTTTTGATTGGACTGCCCCTACTTCAGGAAGTGGTACAGTCACGGCCGGAATCGCTGGTATGACGGCGAGTGGGGGAGGAACAAGCGGAGACGCTTGGACTACAACATCCGTGACCATAACGGAGACAGTTGTTGTTTCCAACAATCCACCAACAGCATCCAATGTCCAGGTTTCACCATCGAGTCCTACATCAAGTGATGCCATCACACTGTTCTACACATTTTCCGATCAAGACAGTGGCGATACCGAGTCGGGGACGACAATACACTGGTCTCAGAATGGGGCGCATCAATCACAATTCGACGGCATGATGACAATTTCAAGTACATCCATCTTGAAAGGTGACAGTTGGCAAGCTGCTGTAACACCGAGCGATGGAGAGGATTTTGGAGCAACCGTGAATTCGAACACAGTTACAGTGTTGAATTCTCTTCCTTCGATTTCCTCTGTTACAATATCACCATCAAATCCGACTGTGGATGAAGATCTCACTGCATCAATTTCAGGTGAAACAGACAACGATGGTGATACACTTGCCTTTGAGTATCGTTGGTATCTCAATGGCGCCTTGCAAGACGGACTTGATGATCTCACAATCGTACCGTCGCTAGCAACACGGGCTGATGATGTCTGGGAGGTTGAAGTACGTGCTCATGATGGAGAAGGACATTCGCCTTGGATCCGTTCCGATACGATTTCTGTTACAGGGGATACTTCGAACAATGCACCGACCGTGGATTCCATCACCATTTCACCCCCGAATCCGAAAACACTTGACACTCTTGTGGCTTCCTCAACCTCTTCCGATGCAGATATGGATTCGATTGTTGATACGCAATATCGCTGGTCGAAGAACGGTATCATGACAACAATTTCGACATCAACAATTGATTCAACCATGACGACAAAAGGCGATCTATGGACTGTTGAAGTTCGGGTAAATGACGGTACAGAGTGGTCGTTGTGGACGACATCCTCGAGTCTTGAGATACTGAACACTGCGCCATCATTGGATTCTGCAACCATCAGCATGAACGAAGCCGCTACCGATGAAAATGTGACCGTTATAGCATTGATGAGCGATGTCGATGGTGATCAAACAACCATGAGCATCACCTGGTACCTTGATGGAGTGATCCAATTGGAATACGACGATCAGGCAACGCTTCCTTCTTTCGCCACAAACAAAGGCGAATTATGGACTGCAGTCGTACAAGCGAATGATGGCGAAGCAACAAGTTCCCAAAGTGAAACACTCTCAGTAGCGATCATAAACTCGGATCCGATTCTTTCTGTCTCTCTCGAAAATGTAACTTCTCAAGACAATCTTCTCCTTCAAACATCTATCTCTGACATCGATGATGACGTCACTGAAGTTTCAACCATTACTTGGTTGAGAAATGGGTTCAGAGAAGGCTCACTGGATGGCGCAACGATTGTTCCATCCTCATACCTTGGCCCGGGACAAGAATGGAGTGTTGAAGTGAATGTTACGGATGGTTCATCATACGTCCTCTCAACAGCTTCCATTATTGTGGAGAATACGCCTCCTAGCGCGAGGATTTCTGTGCTCACGGATGATCTCTATGCAGGTGAACGAGTCATACTATCTGGCTTGGAATCAACCGATCCAGACAATTCCATCGTCCGATATCAATGGATTTGGATGAATGGAGCATCTTCAGGAGTTGAGGCTTCATTCCTTATGCCAGTGAGTGGTGTTGTTGAGGTATCGCTCACAGTCATTGATGAATCAGGAGCAACGAATACGACTTCACTGACCATCGAGCCGATTTCGGCGTTGGCATGCCCAAATCTCACTCAAACAGTATCTGATACCAATGTTCAACTCGATTGGACGTGGGTTTCTTCAGTTTCATCATCCTTTGAAATCTCGAGAAACGGTGTTGTCGTTGGTGTGACCAATGACACAACATTCACCGATTCACCGAATGTTTTGGGGGTCTCAAATTACGAGATTCAAACACTAATTGGCGATCGTATACTCGAATCGCCCTGTCAATCACCTTCAGTTAGTGTCGAAATCGATGCAGCGACGATTGAGTTTGATGAGGGCCCATCTGCCGTTGCAGGCTTGGGTTTGGGTTCAGTCTATGTCATCGTTGGAATACTACTGTTCGTTGCGAGTCTGTTGCGTAGGGGTGAGGAACAATGAAGCAGAAGTTGGTTCTTCTTCTTGCGTTATCCCTGCTTGTTCCACTTCACGTGAGTGGTAATCCAGGCGGGGTTGGAAACAGCCTCGAAAACATGCAATGTGGAGGAGCTTGCCATGGCGATGCCAATCAGAATGCTACCTCCAATTTACAACTCAGTCTGCAACCATCTGGAACAGTTTGGGCAGGCCAACCAACTGAAATCACAGTCCAAATTTCTGGCTTCGATACCTCTCATGATATCGACCAGATCGGAATCTTCCTCCTCTCCTCGACCAACGCCAACAACGACATTCCAACCACAGATGGCTGGAGTATACTTTCAGATGGAATGGGTGGCTCAAACAATTACATCGAGTATGCATCCATTGATTCCAATGTTCTAACACATTCTTGGATTCTCCGAGCAGACGAAGTCGGCGAGAAAGTTCTCTATGTCTCGGTACATCATGGCGATAATTCAGGTGCTGATGCTGGAAGTCCTTTCTTTGGTGTTTCTCAGGCATTCGAAATAACCGTTGAGGCCATCCCTGAAAACTTGCAGAGAATCGATCCAGAATACCAACCTCCAACCTCAAGAGAGGTTGGTGAGTCGACAACGCTGTGCATTGAGACAATAGCAGCAAGCAGCGTTGCCATTGAATGGCGGGAACCCTCCGGAGAATCGTATCAAGTTGAGACCACCCAAAACAACGGATGCTGGAATGCAGTATTACCGTCTGCCCTATTACCATCCACCATTGAATGGCGCGCCATCCTCGACGGTGAAGGGCCACAGCAAACGACACCATGGTTCTCACTGACAAGTGCTGAACCCACATGGGAAGCCGATGAAACTGCTTTGCTGCTTCAATCGATTGCTCATTTCGTTCTCTTCTTTGGTGTGGTGCTTTTGGTTCGAAAACCGAAACGAATCGATGATGAATTCAAGGATTACATGGAGGAATCCCTATGATTGAATCTGCTACGTTTCACGTCATAACAACAGAATTGGTTGTTGGATCGTTCGCACTTGCAGGTCTGTGTTTTGTCCTTCATTCCCTCATATCAATCCAAAACAAAGAGAGTCAATTTGTGACCATGATGGATTCAACAGCACACATCGCCTTACTGTTTGGCCTCCTTGCCCTACCGTTTGCCATCGCCTCGGGCATTAACTCCTCGCCAAGTGGAGCACATACATCGCCACTTCTTGCCAACAAAATGCTCCTCTCAACTGCTGGTGGTGGATTAGCGCTTGGGGTTTTGTTCACGCGATGGAGAATGGCAGGGTATGACACTCCCCGACATCTCCACAATGCATTTGGTTCCATATCTACGGGATGCATGCTCCTAACTGCATCACTGGGAGGAACCTACACCAGGGCAGATTCACTCACAGAATTCCTGCCATTTGTCAAGGAAACGACTCTCTTGCTCCCAGCATGGATGAGCATCCTCGTGATGTTTGTGATTCTTGCAGCACTTATCGTTCGTCAGACTTCAACCATAAAGCATGGATGATGGCGAAGGCGCCTCTGACGGTGCTGCTTGACTAAGCAAGGATTTCAGTTGCTCTTCAAGCATCTGCGCCTCTTCAAGCAATGGCTGATCATCAAGATGCGTTGTCGGCAAAATAGCGTTGAGTTTCTTGACTAGGGCCGCAGCAGCTCGCGCATCAGGGAATCGCGGATCGGCTTCAACCATGACGCTCATAACGTCAATTGCTCTCCTACGAGCCTCACTTAGCAGGACGCCATTCATGCCTCGAATGACGCCCCCTGTTAGTAGTGGTACATCCATGTCTTTGAGCAAATCACAGACGGTATCAGTTGCACCGATGCCGAGGAGATCGATTCCTTCCGTGTCTTCATAGTCAACCGTCGGCTCTTCAATCCCTGAATTTCCACCAAGCCCCTCCTTCGAAAAGGCATCAACTAAAATGCCCATACGAATCTTTGAACCCTTTGACCAATCATAGAGTGCCCAAACAATGTCGTGAACAAGTGGGCTTGGAATAACAAGCTCGCTCATGATGAGTATGATTTTGTCACATCCATCAATGCTACACTCCGGTTTTCCAGCATAGGCTCGGATAATAGGCATGGGCTTCCCGTCGGTTACAAGTGTCAACGGGGGCAGGCGCGGATCGACCACACCACCCACGAACTCAAGCTCCAAATTGTCGATTAAATAATGTCCAACAACACTTGAGACCATGCCTACACTTGGGAAACACGTGATGACAAGTGCCCCTTCAGTGACAACGTCTGCTCGAATCTTAACCAGAGTTCCTTCCATAACTCGAACTCACCAAGGAGGCATTCAACACTTTCGCCTTCAAGCGCAGGTTTCATGTTCTTTGAAGAGAGCCATTGTACATGGTCGAAGAACGAAAGCACAGCCTCTCGCCTTCGGCGTGGAATCGATACGAAACCTGTCCGCGAATGTATTGGCTCAGTCGTCAAGGACTGCCGAAGAAGACGGGGATGGCTGCATCTCTCGGAACAGCCGTCCATGCCTCCATCGAAGATTTGCTGCAAATCGACCTATCTGGCCGAGAACCTGCAGAATCCAATTGGCTTCTGCAAGAAGGAGATACAGTTCTGCGAAAACGATGGGAAGAGGAAAAGCAACTCTTTCATGAGACGCCAAGGCACCCAACTTGGAAAGAAGAGAAATATTCCGAGGCGCAAAAACAGCAGAAAGGAGCGATCAATATGCTCCTTGATCATGTTGGGATACAAGGGCTAGCGTATGAACGGGTGACTGTAGCACTTTGGAAGAAAATTCAATCCCTGGTCATTGCAGTTGAGGGAGAATTGGTCACGAAGGACGGCCAATTGATGGGGCGGCTTGACCTCTTGCTTGCAAACGTTGACGATGAAGGCAATCTCACTGGGTGGTTGGTTGCTGATTTGAAGACTGGAAAACCACCGCAAGGAAAACTCAAACCAGAGGTGAATCGGCAACTCCGAATGTACCGAGATATTCTACTTTCAAACAACGAAAAGGCACCGCCGGTCCAAGCCCAAGGTTGGTATACGGCCACATCATCAAAATGGGATGCTGTCGGCGAGAATGTTTTGGAGGCGGCCTATGAGGCATGGGATGCAACACAGCCTTCCGACACACCTCTTGATCCAACACCCGGTCAATCCTCCTGTGGAGGTTTTTGCGATTGGAAAGCATGGTGCCCTCACTGGTGGACATGGCGGCACGAAAACAAGTCCTTGCACAAAGGCGACTTCGCTGATGGCGTTGTTCTCATCCATCAGTACGACGAGGGTCGTTCTACAGCAACTGTTGAGGAATGTGTACCGAGAAATGAATTGGGGGAAATTGAATCTACGGGAGAAATGCGAACAGTCCGATTTGATGGTCGGGGCAAAGAATCTCTTGAAGCACTTCTCGATGCGGGTCATCAAGGCCCTCTGTTCCTAGGAAGTGCAATGATGAACCGAGATATTTGGCGAGTTGGACCTTGGTGCGACGTTTTACCGTGGGCCCCTATTCCTGATTCAGGTAGGCCTTGATTTCATTGACAGCGTCTGCATCTTCGATTCCATTGGGCGATAACAACCATTGCAGATAGCGTGGATCGAGTGAATTCAACTCCTCGAGATGGCGACCGCGATGTCTTCCAACAGCGAGGACCATGTGCGCACCATCCCGACGAACCATACCGTTTGGATCAACCAGTTCCAAATCATCGAGTTGGGGCCCCAAGTCCGACTGAACTTTTGCAGTCGAACCGGTTGCACACCATTGTTCAACTTCCTCCAAGGATTTCCGAAAGTAGCTCGGGTGATCAAGGCCGAGTTTCCAAAGCAACAACAGCGAGGCTGCGGCATCTGCCGAAGCGGTGTGTGCGTTCTCAAGCGAGATGCCGTGCCGATTGCACTGTGCACCAAGCCGATGAGGTCGTGGTAATTTCAACCGACGAACCATTTCCAGTGTATCGAGAACGGCCTTCGGTTCCGGAGGCAGTGCACCGATTCGAAGGTACTCGTTTCTTAGCATTGGAAGGTCGAACTGGCGTACGTTATGGCCAATAAGAACGCACCCGTCAATCAACTCGGATACACGGTCAGCAATTTCTGAAAAATCAGGTTGACCTCGTACGTCAGCATCCGAAATACCGTGGATGCGTTGAGATTCGTAGGGAATCGATCGTCTCGGATTGACCAATTGGTCATACGAAATCTCAGAACCATCGCTGTTTGAACCAATCAATGCTAACTGTACAATTCGATCTCTGGATGTGCTTACTCCCGTCGTCTCCAAGTCGAAAGCGAGCACACGTTCGCCTTCGAGTAGTTCCATATACGAATGGAGTCACCTACAATTGAAGAACTATCGCTTGAACCATGCTGTCCCTAATGAAACCAACATCGGAATTAAAGAGCAGCCGTCACTGCACAGCAACATGGGTTTCTTTAAGCGCTTTTTCGGAAAACAAAAGGATGAATCGTCCGATGAAGCCAACAATGCTGCAGAGCAGAACATGCAATCGCATTTGAAAGCCCAATATCATCGAGACATCGATCAAGATGTATCCTCCTTGGAATCCATTCTCGATGATAGCGAAGACCAGCTAGAGGAATCGGTCGTTCTCCCTGCCCCCGACTACGATGAACCAAACGTGACAGTGGATGATGTCCTCGTCGAATCGGAGATGGAAAGCTTCAGTGAAAAGAATACTGTAGAGCATGCATCGGTTGAAGATATTGGAAACCATCTCGAATCAGCAACGGTCGTGGGGGATGTTTCATCCGAGGTTTCGTTCGAATAATTCATGTTTGAATTCGTTGAATAATGTCCAGAACAACAACATGGTTAGATATAGGACTTGATTAACGAGGGAATATGCAAGGGAAGTCCATGCCACTTCGTGGTTTGCTTCTCGTTGCGATGATGGTATCAATTTCTTTCGCAGGGTGCCTCGGAGCGCTCGACACAACCGTTCAACCTCGGGCTTCACTCGAGGCTTATCCGCTCTTGATTCAAGAAGGAGAAATGGTCACGTTTGATGCTCGAGATTCCGATGCAATCGAAGGTGTCATCACGGCCTACCGATGGAATTTCGGAGATGGTGAAAAATCTGAAACCGTCACTGGTTTTACCTCTCACATCTATGACGTATTTGGTGCATACACGGTTTCACTTGAAGTTGAAAACGACCAAGGAGGGGTTGATGAAGCCATCACAATCGTCATCGTCAATGGAGTACCAACAATTGATTTGACATTCCCCGAAAACCCGCGCGCTGGTGATGCTGTCCTTCTCGATGCATCGGGATCAACCGATCCAGAGTCTGCTGAACTCGCCTTCAGTTGGGATTTGGATTGGGGCGTTGATTCAGACGGCGATGGAGATGGTCGAAACGATGTTGACTCAACGGAGCCACAAACTCTCCTCCCAACCAATACAAGCGGAATCTATGTCGGTTCACTGACTGTCGATGATGGACAAGGAGGCGTCGTCACTGAAGTCTTTGAAGTCAATGTGAGTGCGCGACAATTCAACATTGAATGGAAAGAGAAAGTCATTCAACAATCTTGGTCCGAATACTTGGACGAAGGAGAGGAATGGACGGAAGAAATCCTCCCAGGCCAGCAAGGTCGTATTCTCTCGTTTGAAGCCGTCCTTGAGCTTGAAAACGATGTGATTCAACCGTACGACAACTTCTCGCTCATCATTTCAATCCCAGGTGATGGATTCAAGGAAGAAGCCGAAACTGAAGGCGGTAACATCACTCAGTCGGAAAACGCTAAGGCAACGATTACAGCGAACGATTTGAATTCTCGAGGTCTTGATGAGGTTATTGAAGCCGACTCGAAAGAAATGGTCATGCAAATGATCCTTGACCGGCCAGGACAGAACTTCGGTCAAAGCCCTTGGGCATTGTTTGTCCGAGCCTTGCAAACAAATCCAGATTCGACCATTGACATTCTGCCTGACCCTGATCCAGGCAACGACTGGACACTTACGTTGCGTATTGTCGTTCATGAACCTGTCATCACAGAAATCGCATTTGAGTAGAATCCAACGAAAAGGGTTTGAATGGCCGATGGTTGGGAGGATTGAGTGGCATGGTCGAATCTGTTGAAATCAGTCGAGTCAATATCCGAGACACTCTCTCTATTGACCTTTCAGTTTGGATGAATCATCCAGATGATATGGACTTCCGACCATCGCTTTCATGCAAGGACAAGACGTTCACAATTTCCTCAATCACATCAGGAGAAGCACTTGCAAGTGTGGAACTGGATGATGAACAAATGCAGGCGCTCGAAGCGTCACTTACTGCTGAACTTCGTGTCAAATTCCAAGTTCATGGGATGCATGGTCGCTTGAACAAGATTGCTCCAATCATCGCTGATGGGAAAGCCAAGAAACTGGCGACGGCCAATTGGAAGACCGTTCAACCGGTCACAATGGAATAGGGAATTCCCCCATTTGTTTGATAAGCGTAAATGCAAAGATTTGCGTTTATGTCTCCAAGAAGACTGGGCAAAGGCTCTCAAAAAAAGGCACGCTTTGAGCGTTTGAAGGAAGAAATTATGCGTTTTGTTACAGCGAATCCAGGGTGTTCAGCCCAATCGATTGTTGCAAATTTGTCTCATGATCGGACGATGCGAAACCATGGACTAACTCCTCGAAAAGTTGGTTTCTTTATCCCAAGACATCTCGCAGATCGATTGACGTGGTGGCAAGATCATCGCGCAGGCCGCAGGGTATATGGCTGTCTTGAAGTTGATGAAACCGATTGATGCATCTCATAATGCAGGCCCGTAATTTAAAGCCTAGAAGACCCAGTTCCAGTTATGAACTACGATTCAATGACCTTGCTTGATTTGAAAAAACTATGTAAAGAACGCGGCTTGAGAGTCGGTGGAAGAAAAGATGAGGTCGTCATTCGTCTCATGGAGTACGATGAAGCTCTAACTGGTGGCGTCGCTCCCGCAGCAACTGCGATTCCTCAAGTCATTCCGATGCATACCGCAGGTGGAATGGCCGTTACTCCTCAGGGGACACAATTCGTTATTGTTGGAAACAACAGCAATTCGGGCCTTGCTTCCACGATGGGTACACTCATCCTCATCTATGGTATATTCAGAATCGGCGTCGTCTTCTTCTTGGGAATGTTCTGGGATGATTTCATGAATCAATATGTGATTGAATCCATCTTGGCTTTCCTTATTGGAACAAGTTACGTATTCGGAGGCATGATGATCCTGGCTGGATATCGCAATGGTGTCTATCTCGTGCTCACAACGTTGGTCTTTTCCGGATTGTTATCCTTCGTATACAACGATGAGTGGAGCCCACTTTCGATTGGATTGGACGGTTTTACCGCTCCAGCATACACCTTTTTCTGCTCAGCATTTTGTATGATCCTTACAGCTCTACCGCTCTTGGTTGCTCCATCAGAACTCAAGGGTGGATGGCCAGAAGGCATTCAGCGAATGATTGACAACTCATCCAAGCCCTCGAAGGATTCTGGAAAGAAGAAAATCAAGTGTTCAAACTGTGGCCAAGCACTCCGGGTTCCAGCGGAATTCTCTGGAAAGGTACGATGTCCAAGTTGTAAAGCCGTGGTTGAGGTTTGAACAATCACTCAGTTGCAATCTGCTCAAATCAGACGGAAACACGTTCTGCCATCTCCCGTCTTGTCTCTTCAGGATCGATGAACATGGCGCCCAGAATGACAACCGTTTCAAGCAGTGCTGCAATGTAAAACAGGGTAGAGTAATCAAACCGTGCAGCGAGTGGCGCTGTTAACTGATAGCCAATGATAGCCGAGAGATTCATCATTGCCATGTATCCTGTAAATTGTGTACCTCCAACTTCGGTCCACGTAATGCGCATCATGAGTGAATAGATGTTGATGGAGACCATGGCCCAAACAAAGGTCTGCAAACTCCACACAGTCATCATGAACAATCCATTGCTCCACAACGACTCGTTCATGCCCCAGAACGTTGTGATAAGAGCCGTGGAGAAAGCAGCATAGATGATAATGGCCTTCCCACCAAACTGCTTTCCTAACTGACCTCCAACCATGTAACCGAGCATGGTAACAATGAGAATCACGCCTCCTTTTGTTGCATTGAATTGCTCTTCAGTCCAGCCGAGTTCACGAACGAACAAGAGCGGCAAGATTGGAATCAAAAAGTACGACAGGGAAATAATGAGGCTAAGCAGAACGCCCAGTTGAGCAGATCGGAATGAAAATGCAATCTTGATGTTGTTGAAAATCTCCTTGAAATTTTTCTGCTCAATGGTTTGTTCTTCAACATCTGACTTTGTTGATTCACTCCATGGATACAGTTTCTCACCAGGTCGCTCGGTCATGAACAACGGCACGAGCATGATGACGACAAGGATCGGAATCTGCAGGACAATGGCTCCCTTGATGCCAACGAATCCGATGATGGTACCAAGACCTGCTCCACCAATGATTCCACCAACGGCCTTTGACGTGAACATGTAACTGTTGACCTTTTCAAATTCATGCGGTTCCAAGACATCAACTGCAAGCGCGTCGGTACTAACATCTTGCAGTGCTGTGAAGATGTTGTACACCAGAAACATCACACCGACAATGGTAACGTTGGAGGACATGTTAGGAATGAGGAGCATCGAGCTCAGAACAACAATCATACCACTTTGAGCAATCAAAATCCATGGCCTACGTTTGCCCATTTCTGGGAACTGGAAGCGATCAATGATTGGCCCCCAAAGGAACTTGACCGACCATGGTAACGTACCGAGCGTAAGCAGGAAGGCTAACTGACCTGCTGCAACTCCCTCAACAGCAAGATATGTGACGAAGGTAACGGTGATAAATCCCCATGGGATTCCTTGAGCGACATACAATGCACATAGGGTCAACACACGTGCACGATAACTCTCTACCAACGTCTTGCCTTCTGAGGAAGAGGCTTTCATTTCCACATTGGATTCTTCATCGAGGATGATACCAAGGTGATAACGTTCTTTCCGTGAGACGAGATATCCGACCAAGAGGAACATTCCAACAAACCATGGTGCAAACAAAACAATTGACACAGTACCATCTCCGACGGTTAATGAAGCGACATCACTGTTTCCTTCAATCGTGACATCGAGAACGAGCAGACTGATTGAACTCGAAACTTGTTCACCGTTGTCCGTATGGGTGCAGAAGTTACCATTGAAGGCATCAGCATCGACTATGATCGTGAAGTCGTAGGTGCCATATGCATCCATTCCGAAATCGATTTGCTGCATGATTTCATCATCGCTCATGCCCGAGATGTTCTCCATTTCAAGCAAGGATTGGTTGTGCCAGGTCAAATTGACAACATGCGATCCTGGGTTGACATCGTTTTGCGTAAGTGTCCAATCGTTTTTGCTTACAGTCCCATAGATGATATCCTCGACGTTATCCTCGAGGCCTGTACACAATCCGACGTTGGGCGATTCGTCTTCGTTTGGATAATCCAGCAACATCGAAATTCCGACGATAATGCCTCCAGCATTTTCTATGTCTTCCTCAACAAGGTCGGAAGAAAGTTGCCATGAAACCGCTTCTTCATCGGAATAGTACTCTGATTTGGCTTCCAATGGAATCTCTGTCCACTTGACACCGAGCGTCCGTGTGGATGCAGTCGTATTGGATTCGTTTTCTCCCAAGCAGCCTGCAAATGGGAGGATGAGTACAGCGACGAGTGCAAACATCACCAATCGCTGCATGGTAGCCGCTCAACATTGCTTGATTTCAACATTCGGGGCAATTGGAACCGACGACCTCATGAATCGATTTCATGTGCATACAGCATGGGCGAGGGGCAAAAGATCGCAGCATATTTCGATCTCGATGGTACACTGCTTAATGCTTCGAGCGAGAAGACATTGACGGGTGTTCTTGCTCGACGTCGCCCATGGAGAATTCCTCATGCAACGATTGCATGGACGCTCGGTGCAACATTTGGCCTTTTGACCGGGAAAGCACCTTACGACGCTTTGCGAAATCGCGGACATCTCTCTCTTGCATCATGGCAGATCCTTGAACAATATTCTGAAGAGATAGCAACGACGTATCTGAAAGAAAGGGTCCCTTCGGGCGCATGGGAACGACTTGATTGGCATCGTAAGCAAGGCCATCGCCTTGTGCTCGTTACAGCGACTGTAGCGCCCATGGCAGAGGCGATGGCTCGTGTTCTTGCTATGGATGAGGTGTACGGGTGTGGTCCTGAGAATCGAACAGGAATGCTTTCAGGATCCGAACGTGGCTGGTCAGTTCCTCGGCGAAAAGGGAAGGTTCCGATTGTGGAGCAAGACGCTAAGAAACATGGACACGATCTTTCGCAATGTTTCGGGTATGGGAACACGCATGCCGATTCTTGGTTCATGAGAATCTGTGGGCACGCGATTGCCGTCAACCCCGAATCGTCCCTCGAACAGTTCGCGAAAAAGAACAACTGGGAAATTGTCCACTGGCCATCATGAGTTCAAATACTCTGGAATGCCTAATTTAGCATGGACGACGAATTTCTGATGGCAGAAGATATTGAAGAGACAGCTTCACCTGCATGGATGTACCAAAAGTCAAAACTTGACCAGTTTCAAAACCAAATCGAATCAGGATTTACGGCTATGCAAACCTCATTTGAGTATTTGATGAAGACCATCAATAAGAACCCAGAGCGAATCATTTTCGATGTTGAAAACATCATTGTTCTTGGCAATCTTGCAACATACACCATTCCCGTAAAGTCAATTCTATCCAAACTTAAGAATCCATTTGCTGGCGGCGGAGGTCTCCAAGCAACAAGAACAACAAGAAAAGGCGAGCTCAAAGGGAAAGAGTCGAATGTTTGCATTCAACCCGATTACAAGAACGTGTCTGAGTTGCCTGGTTGCGACGTTCTTGATTCGTATTTCTTGATGCTTCTTAACGATGATAAATTCATTCTACAAAAGGACCACAGTCCACTGCGAAGAGCGATGCTGATGCTGTATGGTTTGAGTGTCAGCCCAGCCTCAGACGTGATGAAAACGTGGATCGAATCCGCCACAGGAGGAGAATACAAGCCGGAAGAATCTGCGATTGAAATCAAGGGAACACACGGATGGAAATGGAGAGTTTCCGATGCCAACCCGCTTGTGAGCGGATTTACCATTTGGTTCAAGAAAAAGCATCAACGAAAGTGGACAAAGGTGGTCACAGACTCAACTAATTTCGAATACAATTACCACTATGATGACGTGTTATCCATTCTTGAGCTACTCTCCGATTCACCGAGAGTTCTCATCCATGACGAGCCGTACGCTTCCGATGAATACTTCATGCAACAGGTTGCAAAGCACCACGCACCCGTTGCCCAACGAATTGAGAACGACCGTGCTGAACAAGCAGTGTCGTGATTTGGCGGCCCCTCCGCGATTCGAACACGGGTCTCAACCTCCGCAGGGTCGAAGGATATCCAAACTACCCCAAGGGGCCGGGGTATTTCTTCCACCTACCAACTTGATATAAGCACAACGGGTTCCAAGGTGTTGAGTTTGTACAAGAGTTCATGTTGCCAGTTGCATTGGGAGTTGTATGGCAGTTCAACTTGAACGGGGCGTTGATTTCCCGATGGTTGACTTAGCAAACATTGCCTATTACCCTCGAATTTTCGACCTAGCACACCGCTTTTTCGAGGATGCATGGGTCCCTATTTGCAACATTCGTTATGCCGATCTTCTCTTGGTCCGAAAGACAGGTTTCCCAGTGGTTCACGTGGAATCTGATTTCCATGCACCACTCCGTTATGGAGACACCATTACTGCTACAATTTGGATTGAAGCCATTGGCGATTCATCGTGTACATGGTGTTATGAATTTCACAATCAAAAAGGGGAATTGCTCTGGACATCAACGCAAGTCACGGTATGTGTCAATATGGATTCCATGAAGCGAATATCCATCCCAGAGGATGTGCGACAAGGACTGGATAACTGTCGAAGGATTGAGGCGAATGATGAACAGTGATGCACCCGATATGTTCGCGATACGTCCCGATCACAAAGGGCCAAAGACGGTAGGAATCTTGCTGATTGTGTTCTCAATATTCCTCGCATTCGTTGCGAAGGCTGATCTTGATTTAGCGAACACTGAGGAGGTTTCAAATGCTTACATGGAGCAAATACTTGAAACCCCAAATCAACAAGGTGACAATGTTTCGTTTGAACAATATCAGGCTTACCACCAAGAAGTCAACGATAACAACGGTTACCAGATTAGGGGAATCTCTCTCGCAATAGGAAGTGCAACAGGCATCATCGGAGGTATTCTGCTGTACAGGATGAAACCAATTGGAGGTAAAATCGCATTGTCTGGTGCATTGGTCGCATTTGTTGGAGGCATTGTTGGTAACATGGTCTTCTATGATGCTGCCAACAAGCACTTGAATGGTACAATTCGAGATAACGCAGAATATTTTGGTTATGCATGTGGGATTTGCACCTTCTTTGTTGCCGCATTAGCATTGCTCCCGTTAATCAATGCAAGAGCAAGACTTGCTTTTGATGAGGCAAATACGGTGGACCTCGTTCAAGATGAATCTGAGTGATTGGACGGCCGTGGCCATTTTTTGGCGAGTGCTTTTTCTAAATCTTCGTTGAGAATCGCATTCCACCAGTCACTCCCTTGCCAGATAGCATACTTTCCACGAATGCCACGAAGGTCTGCCCCCTTCAATTTGCAATTTCGAAAGTTGGAGAGATTGCATCGTGCTTTCCGCAGATCGGCTCCTCGGAAATCTGCCCCATCAAAAGCTGATTTCATCAAATCAGCCTCGACCATAGAGGCCCGGCGGAAGTCGCACTCCGAAAAGTCGCCCTCTGTTAAATCAGCTTCATCCAAGATTGCCCGACGAAACGTCGAACCACGATGCCGTCCTTTCCGAAAGATTGCTTTCGAGTGGTTCTGGTATGAACAATCAATTACTCTAGTCTTGGTTTCGTCTGGGTCATCTCGGGGGTCACCCTCCCCGCCTCCTGACATCACCATATGGCACTCAGGATGTTGATTGTTTATCGAGGTGTGCCTTACCAGCATTCGTGAGAATTGAATATCGGTTCTTATCGCCATACTCCAGTGGCACCATGAGCAAACCACGTTCTTTCAGTCTGTTGAGGTAGAGGCTAAGATTACCTGGTGGTTCAATGCCTGCATCGGAAAACAACTGATTCACAACTCTTGGTGGGCTGTCAGTAACGCTTTCAACATCACGAAGGTAATGAATTGCTGCGAGAACTTGATCGGGTTTTTTGTTAAGTGAACAAGTTTCAACCAACGCTCGGAAAGCAGAACCACGTTCTGGTAATCCGACATCTCGGGCAGCATCGATTGCTGCGTCGATTGCTGCGTCCCGAGCATCTCGGAGACGTTCAAGAACAATCGACCATGTATCATCATGGCGCATCTGAATTAGGCGCGCATCAACCTCAACGGTTGCCCCGCTAAGATCTATCTCTAAGTCACCGGCGGTGACCGAAAACCTCGATTGCGTAACCATGGTAAACAGTTCATCTAAAGATGCCCTCATTGATAATGTTTGTATAACCGCCAGCGGTTGGAAAATGAAACCGCGAATGGAAATTTGAAGTATAACTCGAATCCAGTCATCGATTTGAAGTAGAAGTCAGTGCTGTCCTCGTTTGGGTGGCATCATGGAAGAAACACGAGTCAACAAAAAAACGCTTATTCTCGTAGCGCTGTTTCTCACTCCAATGTTCTTTATTCCACAATCTTTTGCGAGTGGAACGACTCATGTTAGTACATTTGCTGGTGGTGCTTATTCGATAACAGTAACAACCGACGGAAACAACACCTCCACAGACCTCCAACTGGACCTTGAGCGAAATGTGACATTTCAGGACGCATCTTTCGTGATAGAAAGCCAATCGACTTCAGAAGGTCCCGGAAATGTGTGGATAAATAGCAGCTCAGGTGATACGATTTGGACATTCTCGGACGTGGGTTATGGGAATTTGTCTCACCAAAACACATTCACCTCTGGATTGACTTATGAGACTATGCCATTGAACAATAGTATGGCAAGGCCAATGGTCTTGATTCCAAGAAATGCATCGATTCAATCAAGCCACGCAAACATTACTTATACGCCTCAGATTGAGGCACAGTATATCCCCATCGGTGCTGTAACTGCTATGGAACTTGGAGATTCAAACGGTGACAATCTCACCGATGCATTCGTCTTATCACTGGAGAATCTAACTACGGGGGTAAACACTGGTTTTGCAGTAGTTGAAAGCAATCAAACAAGCATGCAATACAACTTGACGAATTGGACTCAAACCTGTGCAAATTCGGACAGAATGCGAATTGCAGATATGAACAATGATTCTCACGACGATGTTGTAACATTCTCAAATGGTAGTTCAATGATGTGTATCCATTACTACAATACAACAACAATGACATACGATGCATACTTCAATCTTAACACAACAAACAATCCTCTGGATGTTCAAATCGCTGATATTGACGGGGACGGCTACCCTGATTTCGTCACGATTCACGGCCCTACCAATCAAGGAGTAGTATCCGTTTCGCTGTTTTCTCCCCCTACTAATTCTGCTCGTCCGGGTTCTGATATTGTGATCTACCGATGGAACGATATGGTGAACCGAACAGACCTAGCGACACTGCGAATTGATGATTTCTTCAATAATAATCAAACAACAATCATCGTATCAGACGCCTGGAATGATGCAACAGAAATTGTCTACGACACTCAAAGTCGACGATTGACTAAAAATCCACAAAAGTTCAGAAATCTGTCATCAGCTTCGGTTGCAGGAGACATTGATGGTGACGGAGATATAGACTTCATCACTCCAAAACAACTCGGTTCAGTCATTGTTCTCAACAACCAATCATCATGGACTCAGATCCCCTTGCCAGATACGATTGTTACAACGAATGCAACCATAGCGGATTTCAAAAATAATGGTGAAATTAACTTGCTTACCCCAAACCCTCAATTTGAAGATGGAGATCCAACAACTCTAGATGGAGACATTGGATATCGAACTATCTCATCCGCAGGTTTAGGCTCTCCAAATCTTTCACCATTGACTCCTTCCTCTGTGCCAATTGATATACTTCTTTCAGATATTGACCAAGACGGATTGATGGATCAATTTGTTCTTGCAGGTGAGGGGTTCCACGGGATTTTTATCGGAGCTTGGCATAATTTATCATTGGATGTAGATGGTGATGGCACTTTCGATTTATCCGCCGAAGGATATTCGAGCTCATCATTGCCGAGTATAGGGGTGCTGAATGTATCCGATACAAACAACGTCATCAAACAAACAATTGAACCGTTTTTACTAAATCTTCCCAGTTCTGTTGATGGGTATGGAATCGAAATGGTAACCAACATGATGTCGGTTTTGAGCAACTCAAATGGAATTGCAAACTTTACTGATATAGATATCACCTACAATGTTGATTTTACTGTTCGTAGTTGTCAGGGAACCATTGGTTCATTGAGTAATTCCCTCAATCAGCAAATGCTTCCAGGGACCGGTGTTTTTACCATTACTTTACCAGTTGAAACAACCAAAGCAGGACAACTCGAGCTCAGCAGTGTAAGTTTGACCTATACACTCGGTGCTCCAAATCTTGCTCTACCGCCGACACCAGTTTTATTCGCACAATCTCTTACTCAAACACAGGCCATAATCGAATGGCAAAATCTATCTGAATTTGGCTCCGATATACAAGAGTTCCAAGTTTTTAGGATGGACTCCTCAACACCATTTGATTTCTCCTCCCCACATGATATCGTGACTGGACAAAATTTCTATTCCGACTCGGACGTGGAAGCTGGCTATGCGTACAGCTACGTAGTTCGTTCAATCCATGCTTTCGGAGTAGCAAGTAATTTTTCTCAGCCGTTTGAAGTAACGATACCATACCCCCCTGCTCCTGCAGCAGTGACAAACGTCCAATTGATCGATCTTGATGTGGAAACAACCTCGGCTCCGTTGAAAGTAACATGGGATGCGAGCACGGGTTCCGATGTTGTGGAGTACAAAATCTTCGTAGCAACATCCGATTTGGATGCGACGGGCCTTAACTTTGAGTTGACGCCGGCGATGGATTATCTTCTTGACGGCGTCACCTATCAAGCAACAACAACTGTATCCTCATCGATTACCGAGGCTGAGATTTCTTCCACCAGTCAATACGTCGATGCATCGGGTACAATTGCATCCGAGGCAATCCAAGATGGTCAGCAGTACTGGGTTGCGATTGCAGCGATCGATAGCTACGATAATGCAACGTTGCCATTGCCCGTTGCTGGCCCAACGACCTCATTCAACAACACCTACATCAATAGCCAACTGAAACTCACAGTATCTTCTGGGCCGGACGGAGTGAGCGATAACGTCCTCGAATCGAACAGTCCTTTGTTCGTAAGCCTGTATGCGTACTATCTCAACAACATGCAACAAGAAATAGCGATTGAAAACGCAGAACTTGAGATGACCATGACGTATGGCTCAGATTCACTCACTTTGAACGGTCAAAGCGACAGCAATGGCCAATGGGTTGCGATTGATGTTGAGGATCTTCACGATAGCAGCATTCCACAATCCTTGCTCGATTATTCAGCAACCTCAGATGGTCTTTTGAGCATCGATGTTTCAATGCAGGCCATCGAGGTCGTTGATACACAACCGTATGCCTCTGCAACGGCATCTGCATCAATGGGAACGGCCATAACGGTAGCTCTTTCTGGGCCTCTGGAATCTGTCGATAAGGATGCAAATGACGCAATCGACATTAACATCACTCTGACGGCTACCGACTCGGTCAACGCAGCCCATCAAAACTCGCTCGAAGGCACGACAATCCTCTGGGATGCGTTTGACGGATTATCGGAAAACGCTACAATGAGCGGTTCTGAAACAATTTCAAATGGAAAGGTCCGCATTGCCTCATCGTTTGCAAACATCTCCCGTATCGATTTCACTGTCGATTCCGGAGGACGTCATGTGTTTGGAACTACATCATTTTCAGTTTTATTGAACGCATACGTCGTTCCAGTGCAGGAGAACGAGACAAACGAAACGGTAACTGAATGGGCTCCAACTTCCATCCAAACCGTTACCATCGCGTGTGAAAGTGCAACGATCCTGACAAACAACCAATCAGCTGACGACCCAATCGATTGTCTGGTTCAAAACCCGAATCCATTTGCTGTTGATGTCCAAACTCTGATTTTGGACGATGTAAAATTGTTCACCACGCCTGCGAAGATTCGTATCGAAGCGAATGCATCAGGAAGCATCTCTTTTGTTCCAAAATATGGGGATCGAAATTGGGACCGACAAAGTGATGTTGGCGTTGAGAAGCAAATCGCAATTGAACTTTACACAAGCTCCCCTGACTACGAGTTCCCGGGTGAGCCTATCAAGTCAGAACATGACGTCGTCTGGACTGCCGATCTCTTTGTTGAGGTCCAAACAAATCCAGACGAGGAGGAAAAGAGTTCTTCCAATGTCGTTGTCATTGGTGGAATTGGAGCGGGCGTTCTTGTTCTTGCTGTAGTTGGGCTTGTCCTTTATCGCAAGGCTTCAGCGGACTTTGAGGATGAGACCTTCTATGAAGAGCAAGATGAGTTTGATGAAGAAGAGGAAGATGAACCAGTCGAAATTCCTGCAGGCAAACCATTGGACGAGTTTGAGGACAAGGCCATTTCCGCTGAACCTGAAATCATTGAACGTCCAGGCGACTCATTGATTTCAGAGGTTACAGCCTCCAATGCAGACACGACCGAAGAGGAGCCAGAAGTCGAGGAAGATGAACCAATCGAAGAGACGGAGGAAGACGATGGAATCTCTGTTGACGAATATGGAACTGAATGGTATGAGGATGAAGTTGGCACATGGTGGTACCGAGAGGAAGGTGCGGAAGACTGGTCCGAGTACAGCGAATGAGCAACGAGATATTTTTCAAACACGAATCAACCAGCGAGACGAGGCGTGACTATGAAACAGCAATTCGGGACGTACGATTTGGTTTTACGTTCTGGTGTTGATCCAACTACGGGTGGTGTTGCGATTTGTGGATTTACCACAGCAGGAATGGTTGGCGTCATCGCTGCATCTCACATCATTGAATCGCTCAACCTCACGCAACTTGGTACGGTTATGGACGAGAATTTTCCTGCTGTTGCTTTGATTCAGAACGAGGTTCCTCGGCACCCCGTTCGCGTGTATCAAGGCGATGGTATTGGTGTCTTCACTGCAGAAATTCAATTTGATAAAGAACAAGACATTGCCTTTGGATCAACCGTTCTCGAATGGTTCAGAGTTGGAGGTTTTGATCAGCTCATCATCATTGATGGAATACTCAAGCCAGAGAAACAAATTCATGGCGAAGGACTGTTCGCTGTAGGAGCGAACGAAGCGGCTCGCAAACGACTGAAGACGCTCGATCTTCAGTCAATACAACGCGGTGTTGTATCCGGAATCACCGGGTTCCTTCTTTCTGAAGGCGATCGCCTTAATCTGGACATCACTGCCCTTTTGTCAGAAGCAAGCCCAATGTATCCAGATGTTCGTGCAGCAGCTGTTGCCATCGAAGCTATTACAGAGATGACAGGCAAAGAAATCCCCCTCTCAAAAATGCTTGAGAATGCTCGTAGTATCGAACAATCGGTTCAAGAAATCATTGAGAGCGCAACTCCGTTGCTGCCTTCACCAGATGAAGAAATCAATGACCCTTCATTCGGTTGATTGCAAGGACTGCATGATTTCAATCAGGGCTTCAAAGGGTGCTAAGGTTGCAATAAATGGGCGCAAGTCTGGTACTCGTGCCGTCAAATGCCCTGCTTCATTGAGGGCGCTGATGAGACGTTCCATGGTCGGTAATGAGCCTACATTTGCGAAGCGTGGAAGCTCGTCAAAGGCCAGCAGCAAGTGATCGCGGGATAACAACGGTGCTGCTTGTGCAATGTGGCGGACAGAGCGCCGTATTTCCCGTTCAGCGTAGAGTTGGTCCGCCTCAGTCCATTCGAGGCCAAGCGCTGCCCCACGCTCGATATCTGAGGACGTAGCCAGGCATGTTTCTACAGCCGTATCCTCTGTCATCCGCGAACAAATTTCCTCGTTCCACAATGGACCAATCCACATTGGTCCACTCGAGTGTTCCAACTGTTCCGGAGTCGGGTGCGTGGTGAACGAGTACGGTTTGTCCTTTGTTCGAACTCTCCAACCCATCAATTCTCTATTTCGATCAGCACCTTGCTTGCTTTTTCGTACCAAGACAGACACCCGAACATGATGTCCATCAAACAAAGCCAAGATTGGTTCAATGGCTCTGTCGAGTTGAGCGGCTCTTGTCGCAATGGTCCCGAGTAGGACACGAACTGCATCATCATGCGCATACAAATCGACGATGCCTTTGTGACCATAACGACGCATACCAGAGGATGCAGATGATCCTGTTAGTGCTGCAGTGTCGGTCGCTGTTACCTCAAGGACACCAACTCTTCCCAAGGCCTGAAGTGCCCCGTCGATGAAGGTGATTGGGGAACCGAATGGATCGACATCAATCCATTGAAACGAGCCTTGAACCATGGCCATTCGGGCATCGTAACTCTGGAACTTGATTCCATTCTTCTCAATGAATTCAGGCTGGATCTGTTCATCGTCGATCTGTGAGATATGCTCAATTCCCTCATCAGAGCTCATTGAAGCCAAAGCCCAATCAAGAGCACTTTCGTCCAAATCATTGGCAGTGATGTGGAGACGAGGCTGATGGCAAGGAGCGATCTCGTTTCTCCATCGACGGACACGAATTCCTGTAGCACAAAGTGCATCCAATGCTCGAATAGGGCGGTCACCATTGACCCAACCATGCTGCAATGCATCTTGCAACAACAAGACAGACCGTGTACGAGCAGGCGCCATAGCTGGGTTCATGAAACCGGTTCCAGATTTTGCCGCCGGTCCTCTCGGCATGTGCGTTGGGCGAGGTTGGTCCCTTTTGAGATGAACAAAGGTTCGCCCTTCACACCAGATGTGACCAGGCCAACCTTCTGGCGATTCGTGGCCGGTGAAGGATTCGCCCATGGTGGGACGAGATGATTCATCTTCTTGACCGCACCGCTTCAATAATGTTCAAAGTAAATCTCTGAATTTGAATGCGTTACCTTGTGAGCATCATCATGAACATAGCCAATGATGGCAGCGTTTGGTTCGTGCTGTTGAACGAAGGATAGGATAGAATCTGCATCATCTTTTGCTACAGCAAGGACCATTCCAAGGCCCATGTTGAACGTTCGATGCATCTCCAGATCGGTTACGTTTCCTTGAGATTGCAGCCACGTGAATTCAGGAGGTATTGGCATCGGAGTTTCGATGTGCCACCCAAGCGTATCATGCAGGCGGAGAAGATTGGACAAACCACCGCCTGTAATGTGGGCAATTCCGTGGACTGCATGAACCGAACCTTGGGCAGATCTTAGATGGTTAAGCAATCTGACAACAGGAGAGCAGTAGATTTTGGTTGGAATAAGGAGAACGTCTGCGAGTGTAGGGCTTTCTGATATCTCTCGCCCCGAGAATTCGGCGTTGAAAGGACAAGCATCGGTGTATGCCAACCCCATGCGATCGATGATGTTACGAACGAGTGAGAACCCATTTGAATGAATTCCAGAGGATGGCAGTCCGATGAGCACATCACCTGATTCCAAGCGTTCTCCAGTAATGGCTGAGTCCTTGTCAAGAAATCCGAGTGCAGTACCGGAAAGATCGAGTTCTGTAACGATTCCAGGAAGCGAGGCAGTCTCTCCACCAGCGAGTGTAACATTTGCCAATTCACATGCCTTTGCGAGCGAAGCGCCGACTGCTGCGTGAACTTCAGGATCTGGTTTTGGAACTGCAATGTAGTCGACAAATGCGATGGGTTCAGCGCCGACACACAACAAATCGTTGACGTTCATCGCCATACAATCGATGCCAACACTGTCCCAATTCTTGACTGCAGTTGCAATCTGCAGCTTGCTGCCAACGCCATCGGTTGCCATTGCCAAGAGATGACTTCCAAATTCAATCAATCCGCCAAAACCACCAGGCAAGTCAACAGGTGCTCCAGGTGTTCCAGCTTTTCTTGTCGAACGTTGAAGCGAACCGATGAGCGAAGCGACAGCCGCGCCTTCAAGATCGATATCGACGCCGCTTGAGGCATAATCCATTGGGTCGCTCATGGATTTACCAACGCAAGACCATTCATGAATCAATCGTCTCGCCAATCAACAATTGAGCAGCGTCAATAATTTCCTTGTGGGAGCCTGCCAAACGATGTCCATCGTTCACTTGATGAAAGGCTACAATATCATCTCCAGATCGCTCAGCATACGCAACGCTGCATGAAATTGGGACAATATCGTCCGTGACTCCGTGGATGATGATTGTCTTCATTCCCTTGGGGGCGATAAGAATTGTTTCCTCATTGACAGGGGGCTCATCGAGATGAAGAGCAGGAGCGCACAAGAGGAGCCCACGAAACGCATCAGGCATTCGCATAGCAACAATCGATGCAGTTAGACCGCCATAACTTGAACCAGCAAGGACTGGTTTTGCCTCTCGGTGTTCTTCGCATATCTCCTGAAGTAAATCCACACGTTCCGCAAGCGCCATTCCCTGAAAATCAGGTGCTATAACTTCAAAACCTGCTCCTCGGAGTGCTCGAATCTTGCTTCCATTTGGTGAACCTTCCAGCCCGTGTGCGAAGATAATCATGGATATTGCTCACATCAAACCGATATGAACTTATTGAGTCTGGCACATTTCCACTCCCTCAGTAAATTGTCGAAAAAGAGTGTATGAAGGCTATACCATTTCCAGTGGAAACGAAGGGGAGCAGAAGTTGCAATGGAACCATTAAGAACGGTAGCCTTCCATAACCAACTCCTTGGTGTGGTGCGACGATGATTCAAGACTTTGATTTGACAGCACGATGGTCCACACTACTTCATGCTCACTTCACGGAAGATGTCCATAACATTGCTCAACTTTGGCCAGATGTCCAGAGTCTTGAAGTTTCATACCGGACGATCGAAGGATTCGACCCAACCTTTGCTCAGAGCATCTTGGAACAACCTGACCTTCACGATGACGCATCGAACCGAGCGCTGCGGGAATTACTTGCTGACGTTGGTTATGGAACCATCAATCCGTGGGTACGTATTGTCCATCTTCCGAGCGATCAAGTACGCACAGTCTCACAACTTCGCTCCGATGATATTGGTCTAATGATTTCGATTGATGCTGTGGTCACGAAAATTTCTGGTGTTCGTCCACGAATGTACTCTGCAACATTCAAGTGCACCTCCTGCGAGCATCTCACCATCATTCAACAACCAAATGAACAGGAATTGATCAGTCCAATGGAGTGTTCGCAAATCGATGGCGGATGCGGCCTAACAAACCGTCAAACTCGATTCCAATTGCTTCAGGAACGTTCTACTTTGACGAATTCTCAGTTTATCGAATTGCAGGAATTACCTGAACAGGTTCGCGGAGGAGTGCAGCCTGAACGTATCTCTTGTGTTGCAGAACACGACCTTACCGGAAAGGTCAATCCAGGGGACCGCGTGAAGGCTAACGGTGTTCTTTTCATCCGTTCCCAGCGTAAGTTCGGTAAGGACACGCCAGTGTTTGACATTTTTATGCGCGTACAATCCCTTGAACGACAGAACCTCGCTCTCGAAGAAATTGTAGTAAGCGATGAGGAAGAAGCGGAGATTCGGTCGTTTGCTGCGGACCAAGACGTCTACAAGCGTATCTCCGAATCCATCGCTCCCTCAATTTTTGGCATGGAGAAAATCAAGGAAACCCTGATGCTTCAGCTGTTTGGTGGTGTGGCACGACTCAATCCAGATGGTACAAGGAACCGTGGTGATATCCATATCCTCCTCATGGGAGATCCGGGGGTTGCGAAGTCACAACTACTCGCCTACATGGGGAATATTTCTCCTCGTGGTCGTTTCACATCAGGTATGTCTGCTTCTGCAGCAGGTTTGACCGCAGCAGCAGTTCAAGATGCGAGTGCTGACGGTAGATGGACTCTTGAAGCAGGCGCTCTTGTTCTTGCCGACCAAGGTCTTGCTGCAATTGACGAATTCGACAAGATGAACCAAGCCGACAGATCGAGCATGCACGAGGCAATGGAACAGCAGACTATCTCAATTTCCAAAGCAGGAATCAATGCCAGTCTTCGCACTCGCTGTGCCGTTCTAGCTGCTGCCAACCCGAAGGCAGGCCGATTCCAACCCGTTTCTGAGGTTCCCTTTACCGGACAAATAAATCTGGCTCCCCCGCTCATTTCACGTTTCGATGTTATCTGGTTGTTAACCGACGAGCCGTCTGAAGACAAAGACGCAAAAATTGCCGGACACATTGTCGATAACAGACTCTCCGGAACGAGTGAACTCTTGGTCAATGAAGGGTCGAGACCCGACCCGCGTAAACTCAGTTCCGTGCGGACAAAACCAAGCCACACTGACGGCCATCTTCACAGAGAATTCATTCGAAAGTACGTTGCTTATGCGAAGCGAACCGTCCATCCAAATTTGGATGAGGAAGCGAAGAAGCACATCATTGAGTACTACGTTTCGACTCGAAAACAATCGGGTGAATTCCAAGATTCGGTTGCCATTACTGCACGTGCGCTTGAAGCGCTTGCCCGACTTGCTGAAGCGAGTGCACGAATTCGCCTTTCTGAGACCGCCAGCATCCAGGATGCTGAGCGCGCTGTCCGGTTAACGAAGACATGGCGGTACGATCTCATGGGTGAGAATTTCGATGAAACGGCTATTGCTTCGAACCAGAAAGGCAAAGCACGTCATGCAGAACGAAGTATACTCGATATCGTCGACCGTTTGTCTGCGAATGGAGAAGGTTTCGCACAACTCGTCGATGTTCTCAATGAAGCGGAACGTCTTGACATCTCGAGGGATAAGGCCGAGGAAGTCATTGACAAACTCAATCAAAACGGTCGATTGATGCGTCCTACTGGTTATGATACACTTCAAATTGTTTAGATGCGAAGCAATCATCTCTTGAAGGGGTGATGCGTGGGAAGTCCATGGCAGATGTAACACATCAGGAACCCAAGGGTGATGTTACCGATGCCTCGACCTTCGATACAGAACAACTGGGGTTCATGTGCGGTATTGAAGTCCATCAACAACTTGCAACTGGAAAACTTCACTCACGTCAACCGTCAGAACTCTTCGATGTGAC